>VFQU01001254.1_pt1 | contig 15787 bp, 13 predicted proteins | sample 3512311 | NCBI WGS metagenome assembly VFQU01 (sample SAMN10412377, study PRJNA504923) | tailings metagenome | isolation source: Relicate 3 Philex TSF3 active mining site | place: Philippines: Tuba, Benguet | collected 2017-08-29
GCGGCTTCCGGTTTCACTATGCGCTGGAGACCGGCACGTGGACGGGGAATTGCGGACCGGCGGCGAACTGGATTTGCGACACGGTACGGCTACCGGCCAACACCGGCGGGCAAGGGGTGAAGAGGGAACGGGTGGTGGGGAGTGTGGACCCGGCGGGGAATCTGCACTTTGTGTATCTGTTGCGCAAGGCGGGGCTGGCACCAGCGCCGAGCGCGGAGGACAGTCTTTATTATGTGGCGCGGTCAGCCGGGGGCGTCTGGCAGACGCCGACGAACCAGATGAGCGGGGGCAAGGTGTTGGCCAGCCCGACCCAACTGGAATCGGGCAACCTGTGGTTGCACTGGGTGGCAGTGGATCTGACACATGACTCGGCGATTGGCGCGGTCTCGGGCGGCCAGTATCCCAATCTGGCCTATCAGCAAAAGACGATGATGGGCGGGTTGGCCGCGCCAGCCGACTTTGTAGCGCACTACGTGGACATGGACAACCGAAGCGCGCCGCTCGGTTCCTGCGTGGTGTATTCCTACACGGATGCGAATAGCACGGCGAAAAAGGCCATTGCCTACGTGCACGGCGATGGGTGGATGACGCTCTGGAACAACGGCTACACGCCCATCCGCGAGGGCGCCTTATCGCCGCATGCGCCCAAGGACTTTTGCAACGTGGCTTACACGCCGGGGAATGTGCCAGCGATCGCCTACACGAAGGCCAACCACACGGTGGCCCTGATCACGGCGCCGAACAGCATCAGTTTCGGGCAGCCGTGGATCTACACGGCAGTGGACAATACGGGGACCTTTGAGCGGCCGGTGCTGGTGAATGGGTTGGGGGGCAAGTTCTGGATTCTGTACCAGGGCCCGGGTTACCTGAAACTGGCGCGGCAATTATAATGAGGCGCATGCGCGCAATTGCATTTCTGCTAGTGACAGGTTGGGCCCAAGCGGCCACGGTGGGGGTGGTGAGCTTTCCCATCACCAGTGCGAAGGCCGAGAGCCGGGCGTGTTTTGAGCGCGGCGTGGCGATGCTGCACAGCTTCTGGTTTGAAGAGGCGCGGGAGCAGTTTGAGAATTGTGCGCAGGCCGACCCGGCGGCGCGGATGAACTGGTGGGGCGTGGCGATGACCCACAACCACTCGCTGTGGAACCGGGTGTGGGTAGACGAAGGGCGCGCGGCGCTGGCCAAAGTGGGGGAGTTGAAAGATTTGAGCGAGCGCGAGCAGGCTTATGTGCGGGCCGTGCAGACGCTGTTTGGGGAAGGCACGAAGAAGGAACGGGAGAAGGCCTATGCAGCGCGCATGAAGGAACTGCACGCGAAGTATCCCGATGACCTGGAAGCAGCGGCGTTCTATTCGTTGTCGCTCATCGCGACGGGACGCAGCATTGAGGCGGGCGCGATAGCGCTGGATGTCTACGGCAAGCAGAGTGAACACCCGGGGGCGGCGCACTACATCATTCATGCCTTTGATGACCCGGTGCACGCGATACTGGCGCTGCCGGCGGCGAAGCGCTACGCGCAGATTGCCCCGGAGGCGCACCACGCCAAGCACATGCCCTCGCACATCTTTCTGCAGTTGGGCATGTGGGAGCAGACGGTGAAATCCAATGAGGAAAGCTGGGCGGCGAGCGTGGCCTGGCAGACGCGCAAGAAGCTGAGCCTGGCGCTGCGGGATTACCACAGCCAATACTGGCTGGCTTATGGGTATCTGCAACAGGGTAAGGAGAAGGAAGCCTGGCAGGTGTGGGAAGACAAGAAGCGGGACCTGGTGGAATCGGGCGGGGACGGCAACGTGTACCGCTACTGGGCGGACCTGGGGGCGCTGCTGGTGACGGCGACGAAGCGTTGGGACCGAGCGGCGGAAGTGTTTCAGGACCCGGTGGTGACACGGCGGGCCGGCGGCGAAGGGCACGCGCACACGCCGGGCACGGCGGCGCGGGCGCTGGAGGGCTTTGCACGGGGTTGGGCGGCGGTGGAGCGGGGTGAGGACCTGGCGCCGTGGCTCGACTTGCTTGAACAGGCGCGGCTGATGGCGGTGCAAAAGAAGGAAGAAGTGCCGGCGGCGCGGTATGAAGCGCAGCAGTTGATGCTGCGGGCGCTGGCCGAGCGGAAGGCCGGCCGGATGGAGGCCGCGATTGCGCTATTGGACAAGGCGCAGGTGCTGGAGGAGAAGGAAGCGATGGTGAGCGGGCCGCCGGATATCATCCAGCCGTCGCATGAGCTGGCCGGGGAGATGCTGCTCGAGATGGGCCGTAAGGCAGAGGCCAGGGCGCGGTTTGAGAAGGCGCTGGCGCGGCAACCGAAGCGGCGGGCGAGTCTGGCGGGGTTGGCGCAGGCCGGAAGCTAAGCTTCAGGCAATGCCCATGCGTTCGAGCTTGCGGTAGAGAGTCTTGCGTTCGATGCCGAGGATTTTGGCGGCGCGGGACTTGTTGTTGCCGGTGGCTTCGAGCACTTTGAGGATCTGCTCGCGTTCGGTGTCCTTGAGGCTTTCCGACTCGAGAGGGTCTTCGCCGGTGGCATCGGCCAGGGCCGTGCGCACGGCAGCGGCGTCAATACGGCCGGCGGGGGCGAGGATGACCAGGCGTTCCATGAGGTGTTGCAACTGACGGACGTTGCCGGGCCAGGATTGCTCAGAGAGCAACTGCTGGCCACTGGTGGTGAGAGCGGCGTCGAGGCTGTAGCGCTCGTTGTACTTCTTGAGGAAGAAGTGGGCGAGCAGGGCAATGTCGCCGCGGCGGTCGCGCAGGGCCGGGAGGTGGAGGCGGACGACGTTCAAGCGGAACCAGAGGTCCTCACGGAACTTGCCGGATTCGACCAGCTTGGGGAGGTCCTTGTTGGTGGCGGCGACGACGCGGACATCCACCGGCTTGCCGCGATTGGCTCCGACGGGGCGGACTTCGCGTTCCTGCAGGAAGCGCAGAAGCTTGAGCTGGAAGCCGGGGTCAATTTCGCCAATTTCATCGAGGAAGACGGTGCCGCGGTGGGCTGATTCAAAGACGCCGGTGCGGTCACGGTCAGCGCCGGTATAGGAACCCTTGAGGGCACCGAAGAGTTCGGCCTCCAGCAAAGAGGGCGCGATGGCGCCGCAATCGACGGGGACGAAGGGGCCGACGAGGCGCTTGGAATTGTTGTGGATGAGGCGGGCGATGAGTTCCTTGCCGGTGCCGGTTTCGCCGGTGATGAGGACGGTGGCGTCGGTGGGGGCAACCTGGCTGAGCGTCTTGTAGATGTCGATCATGGGCGCCGAGGAACCGATCATTTCGGTTTCGGGCAGGTCGTCGATGTCGGTTTCGCGGTCGGTGTTCCCTTCCCCGGCGATCTCGGCTTCGGCCTTCTGGATGGCGGCGAGGAGGTCGTCGAGTTCAAAGGGTTTGGCCAGATATTCGAAAGCGCCGCCGCGGGTGGCGGCCATGACGGTTTCCATGGAGCCGCGGGCGGACATGAGGATGACGCGGCAGTTGGGATTGGTTTCGCGGGCGGCGCGCAGGACGTCGAGACCGGTGCGTTCGTCGAGGTAGATGTCGCTGATGATGAGGGGGTAAGGATGGGCAGCGAGCTTTTCGAGCGCCGCGCGGGTGCTCGAGACCGCGTCCACCCGGTAGCCTTCGAGATCGAGGAAGGTGGTGAGGGTGGAACGGACGCTGGGGTCGTCTTCAACCAGCAGTAGTGGTTCGCTGAGGGGCATTCGCTATATCCGAGTCTAGCGGAGGGGGGGCCTGGAAGGGCAGAATGACGGTAAAAACGCTGCCCTCGCCGAGCTGGCTCTGGACGTCGATGCGGCCGCGGTGCTGGCGGATGATCTCGTTGACGATGCTGAGGCCGATGCCGGTGCCGGCGATGCCGCTGGCTTCGGCGCGGCGGGAACGGTAGAAGCGATCGAAGATGCGTTTGAGGTCGTGGGCATCCATGCCCATGCCGCGGTCGCGGATGGCGACGTGGAATTCTGAGCCAACGATGGTGCAGAGGCATTCGACGTCGGTCTTTTCGGGAGAGTATTTCACGGCGTTGTTAAGCAGGTTGTAGAAGGCGTATTCGAGAAGTTCGCGGTCGCCCTGCAGTTCGCCGGGAGGGATGGGGCCGACGGTGAGCGACATTTCCTTGCGCTCGGCGAGGAGGCGGGCGCGGTCGAGGGCGGGCAGCAGCGCATCGGTGGGGGCGAAGGTGTCAGACTTGAGCTGCATTTCGCCTTCGGCGAGGCGTTCGACGTCGAGGAAGGTCTGGATCATGGAAGCGAGGCGGCGCGACTCGGAATGGATCATCTGGGCGAACTGCTTCTGCTTGTCCTCGTTGAGCTTGTAGCGGGTCATGATTTCGCTGGAGCCCTGGATGGCGGTGAGGGGGGTTTTCATTTCGTGGGTGACGAAGTGAATGGCCTGCTGGTAGCGGGTTTTGTCGGCCTCGGATTGCTGCCACTGGCGGCGGATGACGAAGTAGTGGAAGCTGGCGGCGGCAAGGGTGGCCAGCCAGACGCCGGTGAGGGGCATGGTGGGGGGAAGGAAGGTGAGAGCGCCGAAGTACCAGCGCGGGAGGAGGTGGACGAAGAGCAGCCAGGCGCCGGCGGCGGCCCAGGCCCAGGCACCGCTGAGGGTGAAGAAGATGAGGCCGGGAATGGCGACGGCGAGCAGGGTGTAGGCGACGGGCAGAAAGACGGGGGCTTCGGTGAGGAAGAGGCCGGAGTGGAGGGTTTCGAAGAGATGAGCGTGGATTTCGACGCCGGTCATGAGGGCGCCGCGGGGGGTGAGGAGGCGGTCACGGGCGGCGCTTTGATCGGTATAGCCGAGGAAGACGACTTTGCCGGAGAACTGGAGGGCGGCGTCGGGCTGATCGAGGACGCGCTTGAGGGAGACCTGGGGGATGGGGTCGGGCAGGTAGTTGATATAGATGGAGCGGGCGGTGGAGCGGGGGGCGGGGATGCGAATGGAGCCGACCTCGAGGTCAGCGGGGGTTTCGAGGATGGGGCCAGCGAGCTTGGCCAGGCGGTAGGCTTCGAGGGCGAGAGCCCAGAAGCGCTGGCCGGCGACGGCTTTTTCGAGGGGGATGTGGCGGCTGACGGGGTCCGGGTCAGCATGGACGTGACCGAGGGCGGCGGAGGACTGGCGGAAGAGATCGATGGGTTGTTCCCAGGTGCTTTCCTGGCGAATGATGTCAGCGCCGAGGATGACGCTGGGGCATTGGGCGAAGGCGGCGGCGAGGGCAGCGTCGGTGGTGGGGCCTTCGGCGGTGGAGAGCATGAGATCGACAGCGAGGGCGAGGGGCTTGGCGTCGCAGACTTTGGGCAGGACGGTGGCAAGGGTTTGGCGGAGGTTGCGAGCGCCGCCAATGGAAATGAGGGTGGCCTCGTCGATGGCGAGGAGGGTGGCTTGAGGGGTGAGGCCGGGCGGGGTGGTGCGGGTGGAAGAGAAGAGCCAGTCGTAGGCCTGGCCGTCGAGTTGCTCGGCGGGGCGAGACCAGCCGAAAACGAGAGCAACGGCAAAGCAGAGCGCCAGGATGGCGCTGAGGGCCAGCAACTGGCGGCGACGCTTCAGGGGGCCATCCTCCGCTCAATGGTGGGGATGTCTTTGGGGAGGGCCTGGGTGAGGTTGCGGTGGCCGTCGCGGGTGAGGACGATCATGTCCTCGATGCGGATGCCGAGGTTTTCTTCGGGGAGATAAAGGCCGGGTTCGATGGTGATGACATTGCCTTCGGCGAGGGGGAGGGCGGGGTCGTGGGGATCGTGAACGTCGAGGCCGATGTGGTGGCTGACGCCGTGGGGGAGGTATTCGCCCCAGGGTTTGCCGTTGGGGCCGTTGCCCTGGGAGTTGAGATATTCGCGGGCGACTTTGGTGAGGTCGGCGAGGAGGATGCCGGGGCGGGCGGCTTTGAGGACAGCGGCCTGGGCGCCGAGGACGAGCTGGTAGATTTCGCGCTGGCGCGGGGTGAACTTGCCATTGACGGGGATGGAGCGGGTGATGTCGGCGGCGTACATGGAGTATTCGCCGCCGACGTCCATGAGGAGGATGTCGCCCGAGTCCATGCGGCGGCGGTTCTGGTTGTAGTGGAGGATGACACTGTTGGGGCCGCTGCCGACGATGGGGGCGTAGGCGTTGCGCTCACAGCCGCGGGCAAAATAGGTTTGCTGCATGAGGGCGGCGATTTCATATTCGTGGACGCCGGGACGGGTGGCGCGCCAGGAGGCGAAGTGGGCCTCAATGGAGGCGGCGATGGCTTTGTCGAGCAGGGCGAGTTCGTGGGCGGACTTGACGAGGCGGAGGGAGGTGAGGGTGGGGCGGACATCGCGGAGGGTGCGCAAGGGGGCGAGGCGGGCGAGGGCATCCTGTTTGCCATCGAAGAGGGTGTAGAGATTGATGGCGTGGGAAAGGGCAGTGGCGAGGTGGGATTCGAGCGACTCGATGGGGGCGGAATGGGTGAAGCCGGTGCGGGCAGGGATGGCGGCGTCACCGGGGGCGAGGGCGGGGCCGTCGTAGATTTCGCGGCGGGCATTGCGCTTGGGCAGGAAGAGGATCTGGCGCAATTCGGGAGGGCAGGAGGAGCAGAGCAGGAGGGCGGCGCCGGGCTGCTGCAGGCCTGTGAGGTAGTAGAAATTGGGTTCCTGGAAGTAGCCGTTACGGTCGTGGAGTTCGCCGGAGGGGGTGTGGGCAAAGAGGACGATGACGGAATCGGGGAGCTTGTCGAGGAGACGGGCGCGGCGACCGGCATATTCGTCGAGAGGGACGGAATCCGCCCAGCAAAGAAAAGTGAGCGCGAAAAGCAGCGTTGTGCGCATTCCCAATATCATCCCAAAATGGAAGGAATGAAGCCAACGCGGCGGGTTTTGGTGATGCCGATCCGGGAAGGGTGGGAAAGGCTGGAAGCAGAGCAGATTGTGGGCGTAGATGAGAACTGGGAATCAATTGACCGGGCGCGAGCGCGGGCCGAGGAATTGGGGAGAAGGGACTGCCTGTTTATATTTGGCACAAATGTGGAAATTCCATGGCGCGAAAACTATTTTGATGACGCCTATATAGAAGGACAATGCAGCAACGAAGTGCGCCGGGTCATCAAAACAGATGGCAAGGTACATACATGGCAAAACGAGTCTTGATTGCGACAGTGGGTTCCTTCGGGGACCTGCATCCGTATCTGGCGATTGCCATCGGGCTGAAGCACCGGGGGCATGCGGTGACGCTGGCCTCCTCGGAGATGTACCGGGAAAAGGTAGAGGGAGAGGGGATCCGGTTTGTGGCGATACCGCCGGATCTGGCGGATATTGAGCACGACGCGGAGAAGCGGCGGCGGGCGATGCATGCGCTGGATGGGACGCGGTATGTGGTGCAGGATCTGTTTCTGCCGCCCTTGCAGGAGCAGTACGAGATACTGCTGGAGGAAGGCGAAGAGGCGGATGTGATGTTGGGGTCGACATTCGCGTTGGGGTTGCCGCTGGCGGCGGCAAAACTGGGCAAACCTTATTTGACGACGGCCTTGCAGCCGGCGGCGGTGCTGTCGGAATATGACCCGCCGGCGGTGCCGATGATGCCGTTTCTGCCGAAGCTGCCGCGGAGCGTGGTGAAGTGGGTGTTCCGGGGATTGAGCCACGCGAACCGGTTTCTGCTGAAGGAGGCCTACGAGCTGGCGCGGCGGGAGGGTTTGCCAGCGGAGGCTGTGCCAGCGCTGTTCCGGCAGGAATCGCCACACGGGAACCTGATTCTGTTTTCGAAGTACTTCATGCCGGTGCAACTGGACTTTCCAAGGCCGCTGACGATGTGCGGCTTTCCGTTCTACGACAAGCTGGACGCGCGCAACGTGAGGCTGGACGAAGACCTGGAGGCATTTCTGGACGCTGGTGACGCACCCGTGGTGTTTACGCTGGGAACCTCGGCAGTCCTGGACCCGGGGGTGTTCTACGAGGAAGCGGCCAAGGCGGTGAAGACCATGGGCAAGCGGGCGGTGTTTCTGGTGGGGCGATGACATCCACGTGGTGGCGTATGCGCCGCACTCGCTGCTGATGCCGCGGGCAGCGGTGAATGTGCATCAGGGGGGTATTGGAACGACGGCGCAGGCTCTGCGGGCAGGGCGGCCGATGGTGGTGGTGCCGTTTTCGCATGACCAACCGGACAATGCGCAGCGGTGCGTGAAGCTGGGGGTGGGCACCAGTGTGGAGCGGAGCCGGATGCGGGCCGAGACTTTACGTGAGGCATTGCGCGGGGCGGCGGTCTGCGAAGACCGGGCGCAGCGAGTGGGCATGCTGATTCAGGCCGAGGACGCAGTGGCGCGGGCGTGCGAAAAGATTGAGGCGACCCAGGAATCGGCACTGACGGTTTGAGTGAGCCGGGTGAAGGCGGGCAGGGCGGCTTCAATGCGCTCGATCTGCCAGTCGTAGTAGCCGCTGAGCAGGAGGGTGCCGCCGGGGCGGAGCAGGCGGTGGTATTCCGGGGCTAGATCGAGATGGACGTAGCCGGGGATGTTGGCCAGCAGCACGTCGAAGCTTTGATCGGGGAAGGCGGAAGAAGGGCCGTGGATGGTGGGGATGTCGAGCTGGTGGGTGAGACGGGCGGCGTCGGCGTCGGTGTCGCAAGCGATTACCGCGGTGGCGCCCAGATGGCGGGCGGCGAGGGAGAGGATGCCGGTGCCGGAGCCGAGATCGAAGACGCGGCGGCCGGCAAGGGGAATGGTTTCGAGCAGGGCCAGGGAAAGGCAGGTGGTGTCGTGATCGCCAGCGCCAAAGACGAGGCCGGGTTGCATGGTGAGGCGGAAGCGACCGGGCGGGGTGGGGGACTCGTCCCAGGGGGGAGCAAGGTAGAAAGATTGGCCAATGGGCTTGGGCGTCCACTGGCGCTGGTAGTCGAGGTTGACTTCCCAGCGGGCGGCTTCGAGCTTGCCGCCCGAGGATTTGGCGAAGGAGCGGGCAACGACACGCGAGGAGAAATAGATCCAGGTTTCGGCGTCGCGGTGTTCGGCGCCGGCGATGGGCCAGTCGCCGAAGTCGTCAAATTCGCCGGGCAGGCGGACCATGTACAAGAAAGTGATACCCCTGTAACATTTTGAAGGGAAAATAGGAGTTTGTGCAGAAGCAAGTAATAATTGTGGGGGCCGGATTGAGCGGCCTGATGGCGGCGCAGAGTTTGCGTCAGGCGGGGATTGCGGCCACGGTGGTGGACAAGGGAAGCCGGCCGGGCGGGCGAATGGCGACGCGGCCCTTTGAGGGAGCGATTTTCGATTATGGGGCGCAGTTCTTCACGGTGCGGAGCGAGCGCTTTGCGGGGATTGTGCGGGCGTGGGAGGCCAAGGGGCTGGTGCGGGTTTGGTGCCGGGGCTTTGCCGAAGAGCAGGACGGGCACCCGCGCTACATTGCGCCGATGGGGATGAACTCGATTGCGGCGCAACTGGCGCAGGGGGTGGAAGTGCGCTGCGGGGTGAAGGTGAGCCGGATCTTCGCGGCGGGCAACCACTGGACGCTGGAAACGGATTTTGACGAAGTGCTGCTGGCGGATGCGTTGATCGTGACGACGCCGGTGCCACAGACGCTGGCGCTGCTGAATGGGGCGGTAGGCGCGGCGGAGGCCGAAGTGCTGAGCAAGATTGAGTACGAGCGCTGTCTGGCGTTGATGGCGATTCTGGAAGAACCGGCGGACCTGCCGGAACCGGGAGCGCGGCAGATTGCGAACGGCGAGCCGGTGAGCTGGATTGCCGATAACCGGCGCAAGGGGGTTTCACCGTTTTCCAACAGCATCACGATCCATGCGGGGGCGCAATACAGCCTCGCGAATTGGGAGCGGCCGGCAGAGGAAGTAGCGGCGGAATTGTTGGGCGGCTGGAGGGCAACGGCCTGGAAGCTGCATCGCTGGAAGTTTGCCAAGCCGGTGGTATTGCATCCGGACCGCTGCTTTGAAGTGGAAGGAGGGCCGCCGCTGTTGCTGGCGGGGGATGCCTTTGGAGAACCGCGGGTGGAGGGGGCGGCGCTTAGCGGTCTAGCGGCTGCGGAGCGGCTTCGAGAGCGGCTTTCGCGGCTTTGAACTGCAAGAGGCCCTGGTATTCCTGCCAGAGGGTGCTGAAGCCAGCCCAGAGGTAGCCACTGACGAAGATCATCAGGAAGGGGATGCTGAGCAGGTTGAGGGTTTCCACGCAGTAGTAGACCATGGCGAGGAAGCCAAAGCCCGCAGCGATTTCAGCGAAAGGAAGCCAACCGGACTTGCGGCGATAGGTGACGGCTTCGAGCTTGACCTTCTTGTCGCTGAGGTTGTACTTGGCGGTGCGGGCGAAGCTGGTTTCGACGCCGAAGAGGGCTTCGAGAACGGCCTTGGTGTTGGAAATGGTGAGGGCGACGCCAGCGGCCATGAGGGCGGGAATGAACCAGACGGTGCGCTTCCAGCCGCGGGGGTCGAGCTCACGCTGGGCGACCAGATAGAAAGCGGTGAGGCTGACGAAGTTGGCGATGATGAGCGGGAAATCGAGCAGCAACATTTCGAGCGGCCCCATATAGAAACGCACGATCATGACCGGCAGCATGAGGGCCGAGACGAGGATCATGAGGGGGTAGGAAATGTTGGGGGTGAGGTGGCAGAAGGCTTCGAGCTTGACGCGGAAGGGGACTTCGCTTGATAGCACCATGCGGAGGAGCTTTTTGGCGCACTGGGTGAGGCCCTTGGCCCAGCGGGATTGTTGCACCTGGAAGCTGTAGGTTTCGACAGGCAATTCCGAGGGGCACTCGACGTGGGGCAGGTAGACAAAGCGCCAGCCCTTGAGCTGGGCGCGGTAGCTGAGGTCGCTGTCTTCGGTGAGGGTGTCGTGCTGCCAGCCGCCGGCGTCTTCGATCATGGCCTTGCGCATGATGCCGGCCGTGCCGTTGAAGTTGAAGAAGAGGCCCTGGGCCTCGCGGGCGCCGTGTTCGAGGACGAAGTGGCCATCGAGCAACATGGTCTGGACTTCGGTGAGCAGGTTGAAGTGGCGGTTGAGGTAGGTCCAGCGGGTTTGGACGACGCCGACTTTTTCGTCGGTGAACTGGTGAACGGTCTTTTCGAGGAAGTCGGCGGGGATGACGAAGTCGGCGTCAAAGATGGCGATGAGTTCGCCAGTGGCGGTGGAGAGGCCTTCCTGGAGCGCGCCAGCCTTGTAGCCCTTGCGATTGGACCGGTGGCGATATTCCATGTTGAAGCCGCGCGCGATGTAGTCTTCGACGAGAGCACGGGTGAAGGGAGCAGTGTCGTCAGTGGAGTCGTCGAGGACCTGAATCTGGAGGAGGCCTTCGGGGTAGCGCACCTGGCTGGCGCTTTCGAGGAGACGCTCGACGACGTAGCGTTCGTTGTAGAGAGGGAGCTGGATGGTGACGCGGGGGAGTTGGGTGAAATGGGCGGGGGGCTGCTTGGCCTGACCGCGGCGGCCCTTGTAATAGCCGCGAATCATGGCGAAACGATGGCAGCCATAGAAGCTGAGCACCGCCAGCATGAGGAAATAGGGAATCAGAATGAGGTAATCGAAGGTGGCCAGGGAGTGAACGCCGGCAAATGTGTCATCAAAGAAGGCGTCAAGGATCTTGTCGGTGGTGGAAGGGCCGGTTGGCATAATGGGTTGAGCTTGGTCAACTACTCCATAACGATACTGGCCGGGCTGGGCGCCTTGGTGCTGGCAGCGCTCGCCTGCGGCGGATGGGGGACGAATGACGAACTTGGACGCATCACCGCCATCAGTATCTCTCACAGTGTAGCGTATATCCCCTATTATTTCGCCCTCTGGTTGGCGGGGCGAACGGAAGACTCGGCGCAGCTTTGGCGGGTGGGGTGGGCGGTGGCTATTGCACTGAGAACATTAGGTTTTCTTTACCCGGCAGCCCTCAGTGATGACCTCTTGCGCTATGAGTGGGAAGCGGGAGTACTGGCGCAGGGAATGAGCCCTTACCGGACCACTCCCGAGGCTTTGGGGGCGACGAATCTGCGTATACCGGGCTGGGATGTGCCGGCGGTTTATGGGCCGGTGATCCAGGTGGTGCAGTGGGTGTTCGGGGTGACGGGCCTGCCGCTGAAGTTGCTGGGCGGGATGGGAGAGGGGTTGTTTGTGTGGGTAGCTTCGCGGCAGGGCTGGCCGGTATGGCGATGGCTGATGGTGGCCTGGTGTCCGTTGAGTGTGGTGGAGTGCTGGGGCAACGGGCATAACGACGGATGGGTGATGCTGCTGCTGGGGCTGGCGCTGGGGCGAGGTGGATTGGGCAGTTGGGCGTGGCTGGGGCTGGCGGCGCTGACGAAATGGTGGCCGCTGTGGTTGGTGCCGGTATGGTGGCGGGGGGAGCGGAAGTGGGCGGGGCTGGCGTTGGTGCTGGGGTTGTTGGCCAGCTGCGGGCTGTGGTTGAGCGTGGGGGAGTGGGTGGAGCGGGTACGGTTTGGGACAGGATTTCTGGGGGGGTGGACGAATAACGCATTTCTATTTGAGCTGCTGGGCAGCAAGGAAAGGGTGGCGGCCGTGGTGACGGCGTTGAGCCTGGGGCTGGCGTGGCAGGGGGCATCTCGCGGGATGGGAGCGCTGGCGTTGGTGACAGTGTTGCTGGGGTTTTCGGCCAATGTGCACCCCTGGTATCTGACATGGCTGTTGCCAGCGCTGGGGGTGACCGGGGTGAACCCGCTGCCCTGGCTGCTGGCCATGAGTTTGAGCTCGCTGCTGTACGACCCGATGTACGGCTGGACCCGTCTGGGAAGCTGGGTGGAGGACGCGGGATTACGTTACCTGGTGTGGGGGGCAGTTAGTAGCTTTACAATTTTCAAGGTAATGTCGAGTCGAAGCAGGTAGAATAGAAGCCGAATGGCCATCCATCTCAGACTACTGTCGCTGCTGCTCATCGGCGTGGGGATCGGTCTTGGTTTGCTTTCGCTCATCTGGCTAGTCGCCAATGGTGGGCCTTCGGGGCTGATGATAGCGTTTGATGATGCTTCGACGGTGATGGGACCGATAGTGGTGGGCATCGTGTTTCTGAACATACTGCTGGCGGCGCCGATGGTGATGACGGGGTTTGGGCTGTTGCGGGCGCAGAGCTGGGCGAGGTCCATGGGGATGGTGGTTTGCGCGCTGGCGATCATCAGCGTGCCGGTGGGGACCGGGTTGGGGGCTTACGGGATGTGGGTGTTGACGTCGCAGGAAGTGGAACCGCTGTTCGAGAACCGGATGGAACGCTAAAAGTACCAGATTTGACCCGGTTTCCCGTGCGCTGGCACTACTAAAGGGCATGAACCGGATTTTCATCATTCTGCTTGCCAGCGCGGCGAGCCTCAGCGCAGCGAAATTTGAGTTGGGATCGGTAACGGTAGCCATTCCGCCGGGCAGCGGACTTCAAGCGGTGGCGCAGCACAGTATGACGGCGACGCCATTGCCCAGCGTGAATGGGCTGGAGGGATTCAAGTTATCCGGAACGGCGGCAGCAGGCCATCACGGGGGCTTTGATTGCGGCAACTGTGGGCTGGAAGTGGCGGTGGCCGGTACCGTGTCGGGACTGAGCGGTGATTTGCAGGTACCGCTGAGCTGGAGTTTTCGGGTGGATGAATTCGTGATGCCGGCGCAGATTGTGGACGGGACGTCGAACACAATACTATTTGCGGAAAGTTTGCCGAGCAACCCAGCGGGTGCCTGTGGAATCACGGACGGCACGTCCAACACCATACTGTTTGGGGAGACGGGCGAGCAGTGCCTGACCGATGGGACATCGAATACGGTGCTATTCGGGGAAGTGCAAAGGCCGCGGCGGCTGCGGGACCCGTCCGAGGGAGGAATCAGCGATGGCACCGCGAACACGATCCTGTTCGGAGAGCAAGGCACGCTGGACCCACGCGACTTCCTCTACAGGCTGGTGATGGTTTACACCAGTCCTGGGGGGCCGATCAACGATGGCACTTCGAACACGATTTTCTTCGGGGAGAGTACAACGACGAATCAGTTCATCGCCAGCGGGAACGGATACTTCGGCGACATCGTGGCAGGGCGAACAAATTTTCTGCTGCCAGTGGCGGCTCAGAATTTCCGCCTGATTTTGACAGTGGAAGCGGCCGGACTGCCGAGCGGCAAGGGCATCCTGCTCACAATTCCGAATGATTCCATTGACGTGAACCCCACCGGCGAAGTGCCGGAGCCGGGCAGCCTGTGGCTGGCGGCGTTGGGCTTCGGATTGGGCTGGAAGAAGTTGGGCCGGGGATAGAACGGATTGGGGCATATGCCCCAACGGCATTGGGGGAAAGTCAGCAGCGAGGCGGCCTGAGGCCGCCTTTTTCATTTGTTTTTAACAGCTTAGGGAATGGGCAGAAACGTGCGGACACTGTGCGCCGAGGTACAAGCATGTTTCAAGTGTTTCTGTTCATCTGGGCCTTCGCAATCGTAGCCGGCATCACGATGGTCTGGCTGCTGGCCTGGGCGATCCAGAATGGCGAGTTCAAGAATCTGCGCGCGGGCGCGCGATCCATCTTTGACGAGGAGGAACCGGAAGGCATGGTCACTGACTACTTTCCCGGGGAAGCGCCGCTGATGCGGCAACTGGAGGTGCGGAAATGAGCACCGTAGCGATGCCGATGGACGAGACGCCTCTGGCGTCAACGACCGGGGAGGTAGTGACCCGCATCGAGGTGGACCGGTCCGCTGAGTGGGTGGTTACGATTTACTGGGCCAGTGCGCTGTTGTGGCTGCTGGTGGCGACGATTGCAGGGTTGATCAGTTCGATCAAGCTGCACTCGCCGGAGTTTCTGGGCAATGTGGAGTGGCTGACGTTTGGGCGCATCCGGCCCGTGCACTGGGATACGGCGATCTACGGGTTTGGCGGGACGGCGGCATCGGGAACGCTACTGTGGCTGCAAGCGCGGTTGTGCCAGACGCGAATTCCCTTCCCCGGGCTACTGATAGCCGGCGGGGTGATCTTCAATCTGGGCATTCTGATTGGATCGATTGGCGTGCTGACCGGGCAATCGATGGGCGTGGAAACGCTGGAGTTTCCGCTCTACGCGATGCCGCTGCTGGTGATTCCCTATGTGTTCATCGTGATTGCGAACTTCAAGATGTACTTCACGCGGCGCAGCACGCATACCTATGTGTCGCAGTGGTACCTGATGGCGGTGACGATCTGGTTTCCGGTGCTGGTATTGAGCGCGGAAGCGTGCACGAATCTGGGCGCGGTGGACGGGGTGGCACAGGCGGTGGCGAACTGGTGGTACGGGCATAACGTAGTGGGGCTGTTCGCGACGCCGACGGGCATTGCGGCGGCGTATTACCTGATTCCGAAGGTGATCGGCAAGCCGATTCACAGCTACCACCTGTCGCTGCTGGGGTTCTGGTCGAATGCGATTTTCTACAACTGGGCGGGAACGCACCACTTGACGGGCGGGCCGCTGCCGGCGTGGACGATCACGATCGGCGTGGTGGGCAGCATGATGATGTTCATTCCGGTGATCACGATCGGCATCAACCACCACATGACGATGCTGGGATCGTTCCACCACCTGAAGACGAGCCCGACGCTGCGCTTTGCGGTGATGGGATCGATGATCTACACGCTGTCGAGCTTCCAGGGCTCGCTTGAGTCGCTGCGGAGCCATCAGGAGATTACGCACTTTACGCACTACACGATCGGGCACGTGCACTTCGGGATGTATGGGTTCTTCGCGCCGCTGATGTTCGCCATGATGTACTACGCGCTGCCGCGCCTGACAGGCAATGAGTGGAGTTCGGCACGGCTGATCCGCGTCCACTTCTGGTGCACGCTGGTGGGCATGCTGATGTACACGCTGGCCATGTGCTACGCGGGCCTGCGGCAGGGCATGATGATGAACGACGCGACGATTCCCTTCCTCAGAATTGT
>VFQU01001255.1_pt1 | contig 15783 bp, 16 predicted proteins | sample 3512311 | NCBI WGS metagenome assembly VFQU01 (sample SAMN10412377, study PRJNA504923) | tailings metagenome | isolation source: Relicate 3 Philex TSF3 active mining site | place: Philippines: Tuba, Benguet | collected 2017-08-29
GCTCAGCACTGCGCCGAGCGCGCAGGGGCACACGATGTCGACTTCGGCCGCGAGCACCGCATCGGTCGCGGTGACCGCCGCGCCGAGTTCGTCGGCCAGTTGCCTTGCGCGATGCGCGTCGAGATCGGCCAGCGTCAGCACCGCGCCCTCGGCAGCCAGAAAGCGGGCGAGGCCGCCACCGACGCTGCCCACGCCCTGGATCGCGATCCGCACACCCGCCAGCCGATCCGTCGCCAGCGCCCGCGCCGCAGCAGCCTTGACCCCCAGATAGACGCCGCGCGCGGTGTAAGGCCCCGGGTCGCCGCCCTGCCCCGGCAGCCCGGCGGCATGGGCGGTGTGGCGCGCGATGGCGACCATGTCGGCCTCGGAAATGCCGACATCCTGCGCAGTGATATACCGCCCGCCCAAGCCATCGACCGCGCGCGCAAAGGCTGTGAGCATTTCCGGCGTCTTGGTGCGCTGTTCATCGGCGAGGATCACCGCCTTGCCGCCACCAGCGGGCAAGCCTGCCATCGCATTCTTGTAGCTCATCCCGCGCGACAGGCGCAGCGCATCGCGCATGGCGCCTGCGGGATCATTGTAATGCCAGAACCGGGTGCCGCCCGCACCGGGGCCAAGATGGGTGGAATGCAGCGCGATGATCGCTGTCAGCCCGCTGGTGCGGCAATGCACCACCTGCACCAACTCGTGATCGTCAAAATCTGCCTCGGTCCAGAACGCGCTCATGAAAAATGCCCCTTTGCGCACGCGGGAAAGGATCAGGCAGCATGTGCAGGGCAAGACAGCTGGGGCGATCGACGGGGTTCGAACCCGCGACCTCCGGTACCACAAACCGGCGCTCTAACCAACTGAGCTACGATCGCCACATGTCCCTTGTCCCTGCCCCTTGCCGGGTGCTGCCAGGGCCGCGTGAGGGGTGCGGTTTACCTGCGGGCAGCCCATGGTCAAGAGTGCAATGGGCGGAAGCGCGCCTCTTGCACAAAGCGCATCCCAAGGGAAGCGAAAACTGCGTGGACGCGCCCGCAGCGTAACATTGTTACGCAAGCGCCGAAAGGCCATGGCGACTTGCCTCGCGCGGGCACGCGCTTATCCTGGCACGCGATGGCATATCTGGGCGAATCTGTGGCAGCGCACGCGCTGGCGAGCAGTGCAAGAGTGCAGCGCGTGCCCACGGCAAAGGCCGAAATCTTCCAGTTGCGGCGATTTCTCGATCCTGACCTTTGCACCGCACTGATCGCGCTCATAGAAGCTGATCGCCGCCCCTCGACCATCGCTGACGGCAATGGCGATCCGACCTTTCGCACCAGCGAAACCTGCGATCTGGCCGCGGACAATCCGCATGTCGCGGCGGTCGAGCACCATCTGGCGGCGCTTGCCGGGCTTGATCCGGCCTATGGCGAGCCGATCCAGGGCCAGCGCTATGCGCCAGGGCAGGAATTCAAGCCGCACACCGATTACTTCAACCCCCACGGACCGGATTACGCGACGTTCTGCGCGCTCTCGGGCCAGCGCACCTGGACTTTCATGATCTATCTCAACGAAGTGGCCGCTGGCGGCGCGACCCGGTTCAAGCGTCTGGACAAGATATTTCAGCCTGAGATCGGCAAATTGCTGTTCTGGAACAACCGCCTGCCTGGCGGCGCGGTCAATCACGCAACCATCCACCACGGCATGAAAGTGCGCCGCGGGCTGAAATATGTCATCACCAAGTGGTATCGCGAAGAGGTGTGGCGGGGATGAGCTCCGCTTGAGGCCGACCCACGAAAAAAGGCGACCCCGTCGGATCGCCTTCCCTCGTTGCGTGCCTTGCAGCCCGCGCAGCTTGAACGCTGTTACGTCTTGAGGCCCATTACTTCTTCAGGGAAAGCCCGCCGAACCGCTTGTTGAACGCCGCCACACGGCCACCTTCCGAAACCTGCTGCTTGCCGCCGGTCCAGGCCGGGTGGCTCAGCGGGTCGATTTCGAGCGACATCACGTCGCCTTCTTTGCCCCAGGTCGAACGGGTCTGATATTCGGTCCCATCGGTCATCTTGATGGTGATCATGTGGTAATCGGGGTGCCCTTCGGCCTTCATGGTCAATTCCTTTGGCAGCTTGGGCCGGTTCCGACCGGCCGTGCTATGAAACTTGGAAAGCGCGCGCTTAGTCGCGAACGCGCCCTATTGCAACCTAAGATGTTTGCATGATCATCGGCCGCAAAGCGACCGCAAGGGCAAACGCCCGCCCGCAGGCGCCTGGAGCGCGGCGGAGGGACAGCGCCGAGGACACCGGCCCGGAGGGGCCCGTGCGACTCAAACCTTATCCGTCATCATGGCGGTGAATTCGACTTCGCAGGTGGTCTTGCCCTCAACGCTTGCGACACCCTTGAACTTGTAGACGCGGCTGCGCTTCTGGGTGAATTCGACATGGAGATCGAGCAGGCAGCCCGGCAGCACGGGGCTGCGGAACTTGGCGTTCTCGATCCCCATGAAGATCACCAGCTTGCCGGTGCCTGCCAGCTCCATCGTCTCGATCCCGAGTATGCCTGCGGCCTGCGCGAGCGCTTCGATCTGGAGCACGCCGGGCATGATCGGCGCACCGGGGAAGTGCCCCTGAAAGAACTGCTCGTTCATGCTGACCGCCTTGACCGCGTGAATGCGCTCACCCAGGTCAAGCGATTTCACCCGGTCAACCAGCAGCAGCGGGTAGCGATGAGGCAGGGCCGCGAGGATCCGCCGGATATCGTAATCCACCGCGCCTGCATCAGGCATGGCATTATCGCTCATGGCCTTGCTTTCACCGCCCGTGCGCCCCGATCAGCCTTAGCGGCCGACCGGCGCGGTCGCACCGCCCGGTGCGGGCTGCTGCGGCTGCTGGCCCTGCTGCTGGGCCTGCTGCTGGCGCTGGATCGCCTGGGCGGTGGCCAGCATCTGCTGGATTTCCTGGAACATCTGCACGCCGGTGCGGCTCGGCTGCCAGTTCTGCGGCGGGGTCACGGCGACGCGCGGCAGGCGGGTGTTGAGCACCGTCACCACGGCTTCGGTAATGTCGGCCTCGGGCGGCTGGAACACCACCGCCGAAGGTTCGAGCACCAGCTTCAGCTTCTTGTCGGTCACCACCTGCTGGAGCGCGGGCGAGACCTGTTCGAGGATCTGCTCGATCGCGTAGATGCGCGCAGCATTCACCTGATTGTTGAGCGCGTTGATTTCCTGTTCGAGCGTTTCAAGCTGTTTGAACTGCGGGGTCTTTTGCGCCGCGGCCAGCTCGGCATCATCGACCTGGTTGTTGCTGTCCTTGTCGAAGCCGCGCAGGATGCCCTGGCGCTGTTCGGTCTTGGCGCGGATCTGTTCGAACTGCGCGGAATAGGTCTGGCCGACCTCGTTATAGGCCGTTGCCAGCGCGGTCGAGCTGAGCACTGTGCGCGAGACATCGAGCGAGCCGATCGGGCCCGTTACCTGAGCAGCCAGAGGAGCCGCCAGCACAGCACTGGCTGCGAGCATCGCCGGAGCGAGAATACGCTTGATGGTTTTCATTAGAACTGGGTTCCTACGTTGAATGTAAAGACCTGATCATCATCGCCTTCCACCTTGCGGATGGTTTGGGCAATGTCGATGCGGAACGGCCCGAAGGGCGAGTTCCAGTTGATGCCCACCCCGGCAGGGATGCGCGGGCTGGGGCTGTTGCCGAAGAAGAATTCGCGAAAGGCACTGCCTTCCTGAATAAGACGGATGTTGGGGCTGCCATCGGGCCGCGTCGGGTTGGTGACGATGGCCCCGGTCGTGGGATCCTGAAACACCGGAACGCCCTGTTCGTTGCGCAGCTGCGTGCCGTTGGTGTTATCGGTGAGCAGCGGCGTCGTCAGCCCCCACAGCGCGCCGACATCCACCCACACCGAAGGCCGCAGGCCCAACTCGCGCGCGCCCGAACCGAGCGGAATTTCCAGCTCCGCACGCCCAAGATAGTAATTGCGTCCGCCCAGCGCATCGTCGCGCAGCTGGCGCCGGTCACCAATATAGACCACCTGCCCGTCGGGCCCGATCACGGGCCGGTTGAAATCATCAAGCTGCGGCGTCTTGGTGAGCACGCGCGGGCCGACACCGCGGATACGGAAGCCGCGGATCAGCGGCTCGCCAAGGAAGAAGCGGTCATTGAGGAAGATATCATCCACGCCGTTCCCACCGCGGGACGCCAGTGGCTGGATCGTGCCGCCTTCGAGCAGCACCGAGAAGATAAAGCCCGAGCGGCCCAGCCCCCAGAACTTCTGCGCGCGCCCACGGAAGCGCACATAGCGCACATCCCCGCCCAGCCCGGCAAATTCGCCGCCGACATTGATGCTTGCCCCAGCGGTCGGGCGAATGCGCGAATTGAGCGAATTGTAATTGAGGTTGAGCCCGACAATCGAACTCAAACGCCGCCCGATGGCATCGCACAGGAAGCGCCCGGCCAGCAGCGGGTCGCAGGTCCGCACGCCATCGCCATCATTATCGGAAAAGAACTGGTCTTCATCCAGCGTCACGTTTTCATCGTTGAGCGTGTAGCTCGCGATCAACGACATGAATTCCGTGAGCGGCACACCCAAGCGCGCCGAAAAGCCGGTTGTAGCCTGTTCGAAGGTGTTGTTGCGCTGGAAATTGAGGAAGTTGAAGCTGCGGAAATCGCGGCGGTAGATATCGATCCCGGCCGAGATATTGCGATCGAACACATAGGGTTCGGTAAAGCTCAGCTGGGCTGCGCGCGAAAACTGCGAATAGTTGAGGCTGAGGCCCACCGTCTGACCGCGTCCGCGGAAATTGCGCTGGCGGATGCTGCCTGCCAGAATGAACTGTTCGATCGAGGAAAAGCCCGCCGAGAACTGCAATTCGCCCGTCGGCATTTCTTCGACATTCGCCTCAAGCACGATGCGATCAGGCGCGCTGCCTTCGACCTGCTTGATCTCGAAATTTTCCTGGAAATAGGCCAGCGAATTGATGCGCGCGTTGCTGCGCGCCACGCCGAGCGAATTGAAGGCGTCGCCTTCCGACAGACGGAACTCGCGGCGGATCACCTTATCCTGTGTCAGGGTGTTGCCGTTGACATCGACCCGTTCGACATAGACGCGCGGCGCCTGGCGCAGCACGAAGGTCACGTTCATTGTCAGGTCTTCGGGATTGCGCTTGTAGCGCGGCTGCACGTCGGCAAAGGCATAGCCGAAGCGGCCCGCCAGCTCGGTCAGCTGTTCGATGGTATCCTCGACCAGCTTGGCGTTATACCAGTCGCCATCATTGACCGGCAGCAGCGCTTCCATCTGTTTGCTGTCGAAATCGCGCAGCTGGCTTTCAACCTCGACCTCGCCGAATTTGTAACGCTCGCCTTCCTCGATAACATAAGTGATGATGAAATCCCGCTGATCGGGCGTGAGTTCAGCCACCGCCGAAACGACGCGGAAATCGGCATAGCCTTGCGTGAGATAAAACTGGCGCAGCTTCTGCTGATCGAAGGCAAGCCGATCAGGATCATAGCTGGTGTTGGAGCTGAACAGGCGCGTCGGGCGCGCCTGCTTGGTCACCATCTCGCTGCGCAGCTCGCCAGCGGAAAACTTCTCGTTGCCCAGAATGTTGATCTGGCGAACCTTGGACTTGGGCCCTTCGCTGATCTCGAACACCACATCGACGCGGTTCTGCGGCAGCTGCACCATCTTGGGTTCAACAGTCGCGGCAAAGCGGCCCTGCCGCTTGTAAAGCTCGATGATGCGGGCCACGTCGGCGCGCACTTTGGAACGGGTGAAGATCTGGCGCGGCGCCAGCTTGATCTCGGGGAGGATCTTGTCCTCTTTGACCCGCTTGTTGCCTTCCAGCACGATGCGGTTGATCACCGGGTTTTCAACCACATTGATCACGACGTTGCCATTGTCGTTGCGGATCGTCGAATTGGCGAACAGCTCGGTCGCGCCAAGATCCTTCAACGCCTCGTCAGCGGCAGCGGCGGTGTATTCATCGCCGACGCGCAGGCGGATGTAGCTCAGGATCGTGCCCGCTTCGAGGCGTTCGGCCCCGGTTACGCTGATGGAACGGATGGTGGTGCGCCCTGGCACTGTCGTCGCTGCGGGCGCAGGCTGCGCGGCTTCGCCCTGCTGCTGCGCATGAAGCACCCCAGGCAGCCCCAGCAGCGCCGTGCTGCACGACAGCGCCAGAACCCACCGGCGGCGCGCCGCGAGAGAGGCTGGGAGGAGGGGGGCAGGCCCGATCCCCACCACACGGCTTTCAATCATGGTGCAAAGAGTCCTGTTTAACCCATCGTGCCGCATTGACACGCCCGGCAAGGCCTCTGCCCGATGCGCCGTCTGCAATCAAGCGATGATGCGGCAGAGCGCCGCCCATGTGGGGCGCTTTCCCCAGCAAAACCATTTGCCCATCACCCCGCAAAGATCGGCAGCGAGACAACATCATTGACTGTCACCACCGCCATGAACATCAGCACCAGACCAATTCCGGTGCGGTAAGCCCACTCCGTCGCCTGCGGGCCGAGCGGTTTGCGCCGGACCGCCTCGGCGGCGTAGAACATCAAATGTCCACCATCGAGCGCAGGAATTGGCAGGAAGTTGATGAATGCCAAATTAAGCGAAATCAGCGCGGCGAAATTGACAAAGGCGAGCAGCCCCAGGCTCATCTGCTCACCCGAATATTTGGCAATCTTGATCGGCCCGCCCAATTCCTTCACCGAACGCTCGCCGGTTACGATCTGCTGGATGCCGGTCAGCATCAGGCCCATCAATTCGCCGCTTTGCTTTACAGCCAGCGGGACGGCGGAAAGCAGGCCAACCTTCTCAAGCACATAACGTCCGCCTGCCGGAGCAACGCCGATCTGCCCGATGGCCGAAGCATTGCCGAACTGGTCGGTTTCGATCTTGCGGGCGATCGTCAGCGGGAATTCGCGGCGCGCGCCATCACGCGCGACTGTCAGCACGATGGGCTTGCCAGGATTGAGCATCACCGCGCGCTTCAATTGTTCGAAATCGGCAATCGGCTTGTCATCAATGGCAAGGATGGTGTCGCCAACCTCAAGCCCCGCGGCGCGCGCTGCGCTGGTTTCGGAAAAACCGCCGATGGTGCGCGAATCTTCCGCGCCCGCAATCGTCGGCTTGCCATAGATGGCAAAGAACGCGGCAAAGATGGCGATGGCCACCATCAGGTTCGTCACCGGCCCCGCCGCCACGATCAGCGCGCGCTTCCACAGGGCGGCGTTCTGGAAGTTGCCATCTTCGGACGGCGCATTGGCATCAGGCACGCTGGCCGGGTTCATGTCGCCAGCAAATTGCACATAACCGCCAAGCGGCAGAACCGAGAGCTTCCAGCGGGTGCCGCGCTTGTCGGTAAAACCGAACAGCTCACGCCCGAAGCCAACGGAAAAGGCCTCAGCCCGCACGCCGAACCAGCGCCCGACGAGCAAATGGCCAAGCTCATGCACTGTCACCAGCGGGCCGAGCAGCAGCAGAAAGCCTGCCACATACATCCAGAACGGGGGAGCATCAAACAAGAGCGGTCGTCTCCAGCAGGGCCAGCGCCTGCGCGCGCGCAGCCTTATCCACGCTGAGCACTTCTTCAAGGCTTGCGGGACGCGGCGCATCGTTGCTGCGTTGAAGCGTTTCATCGACCACCGCAGCAATCCGGGTGAAGCGGATTTGTCCTGCGAGGAAAGCGGCGACTGCTACCTCGTTGGCGGCATTGAGGATCGCAGGCGCGCTGCCGCCTGCCCGGATCGCCTCCCGCGCGAGCCGGGTGGCGGGGAAGCGGGTTTCATCGGGCGGGAAAAAGGTCAGCTCGCCGATGGCCGCCAGATCAAGCGGGGCCAGCGGCGTATCCATGCGCTGCGGCCAGGCGAGGCACGAGGCAATCGGCACCCGCATGTCCGAGGGGCCAAGCTGCGCGAGCGTCGAGCGGTCGCGGAACTCGACCATCGAGTGGATCACGCTTTGCGGGTGGATCACGATCCCGATCTTGTCCAACCCCACGGGGAACAGGTGATAGGCTTCGATGAATTCAAGGCCCTTGTTCATCATCGTCGCCGAATCGACGCTGATCTTGGCCCCCATCGACCAGTTGGGATGGGCAACCGCCTGTGCAGGCGTCGCCGCATCAAGCTGCGCCTGCGACCAAGTGCGCAAGGGGCCGCCGCTTGCGGTAAGGGTGATGCGCGCCACATCCTCGATCCGCCCGGCGGCAAGACACTGGAAGATCGCATTATGTTCGCTATCGGTCGGCAGCAAGGTCGCGCCGTGGCGGGTGACAGCCGCCATCAGCACTTCGCCTGCCGACACCAGCGCCTCCTTGTTGGCGAGCGCAATGGTGCCGCCGCGCTCTACCGCCGCCATGACAGGGGCGAGCCCTGCGCACCCGACAATCGCCGCCACCGTCATATCGACAGGGCGCGCCGCTGCCTCAACCAATGCCGCCGCGCCGCCTGCCGCCGCGATGCCGCTGCCGCTGAGCGCCCCGCGCAATTCAGGAAGGCAGGCCTCATCACCCACCACCGCCAGCCTGGCGCCGAATTCACGCGCGAGCCGCGCCAGTTCGGCAGCATTGCTGTGCGCGGTGAGCGCCTCGATCTGCCACTGATCCGGATTGCGCCGCACCAGATCGAGCGTCGATGCGCCGATCGAACCGGTTGCTCCCAGCAGGGTAAGTGTGCGCGCCATAGCCTCTCTTATCCCAGCAATTTGCCGAAAGCATCAACCACAAACAGCACGAAGAACACCGCCAGAAACCCGTCGAGCCGATCAAACAGCCCGCCATGCCCCGGAATGAGACGGCTGGAATCCTTGACCCCTGCGCGCCGTTTCATCCAGCTTTCGAAGAAATCGCCGGCCTGCGCAATCACCGCAATCACCAGCCCCGCCACCAGCGCGAGCGCCAGTGCGCCCAAGGTAAAGCCCGGCGCACCCGCTCCGGGGCCAATATCCGCAATCTCAACCGCAATGCCCACGAGCCCTGCCCCAAGCGCCCCGCCAAACAGCCCCGCCCACGTCTTGGACGGACTGATAGCGGGCGCGATCTTCGGCCCACCAATGCTGCGCCCGGCAAAATAAGCGCCGACGTCCACCGCGATAACCGGCGCGATAAAGGCCGCCAGCACCGCGGGCGCGGCAAAATTGAAGCGCACCTGGATCATGGCGAGCGCCGCCGCCGTCACATAGATCGCGCCTGCAAACAGCCACACAACCTCGCCCGCCGGCGCAATGCGGAAACCGCTCACCAGCCGGTTCCATTCCCACAAGATGCCGCAGGCGAGCAGCGCCACAAAGCCGATCCACAGCCACCCGCCCAGCCACAGCGCGCCCGCTGCCAGCGCCGCCATCACCACGGCAGAGGCCGCGCGCACCGCCAGTTCGCGCCCGAACACCGGAGGCTTACCGCCCGCCATAGCGCCGCTCCCGCCGGGCAAAATCATCGAGCGCCTGCTGCAAATGCGCAGGTTCAAAATCAGGCCACAAGGTATCGACAAACAGCATTTCGGCATAGGCCGATTGCCACAAGAGGAAGTTCGACAAGCGCACCTCGCCGCTGGTGCGGATCAGAAGATCGAGCGGCGGCAGATCGGCGGTATCGAGATGCGCCGCGATGCTATCGACGCTCACTGCCCCGTCTGCGGCAGCTTTCGCCGCCGCGCGCGCGATTTCGTGCTGCCCGCCATAATTGAGCGCGACCGCCAGCGTTTGCTTGCCCTTCGCGGTCTGCGCCAGCGCATCTTCGAGCATGGCTACAATATCGGGTGCGAGCGATTGCCAGTCGCCGATGATCTTCAGCTTCACATCATTGGCGATAAATTCGGGCAAGTCCGATTTGATGAACTTGCGCATCAGGTTCATCAGATCATCGACTTCATCTTCAGAGCGCTTCCAGTTTTCCGACGAGAACGCATAGAGCGTGAGGCACTCCAGCTCCATCGGCTCAAGCGCGCGCACCAGACGGCGCACCGCCTCGACCCCGCGCTGATGGCCGACAGCGCGCGGCAGAGCCCGCTTTTTGGCCCAGCGCCCATTGCCATCCATGATGATGGCGACATGTCTGGCGCGCGCATCGCTCATGGCCCCTCCCCTTGAAGGGAGGAGTGCTGGTGGGGATTGTCGGAATGTGGCGAAGCCGGAAAGCCCCCACCCCCGACCCCTCCCCTCAAGGGGAGGGGAGCTATCACTGCGTCAGGATTTCCTGCTTCTTCTTCGCCACCGCCTCATCAGCGTCCTTGACATGGGCATCGGTCAGCTTCTGGACTTCATCCTCGGCGCGCTTCCTGTCATCCTCGGAAATGTCCTTCTTCTTCTCGTCGGTCTTCAAACTTTCCATCGCATCGCGGCGCACGTTACGGATCGCGATCTTGCCCTTTTCGCCATATTGATCGGCAAGCTTGGCCAGTTCCTTGCGGCGCTCCTGCGTGAGGTCCGGCAGCGGCAGGCGCAAGGTCTGGCCGTCGATAATCGGATTGAGGCCAAGATTGGCATAGGCAATCGCCTTTTCCACCGCGTGGAGGTTCGACTTGTCCCATACCTGCACCGAAAGCATCCGGGGTTCGGGCGCGGAAACAGTCGCGACCTGCACCAGCGGCATCATCGCGCCGTAAACCTCAACCTGCACCGGATCGAGCAGGCTGGTGTTGGCGCGCCCGGTGCGCAGGCCCTGCAAATCGCTTTTCAGCGAATCCACCGCGCCTTTCATCCGGCGCTCGATATCGGCCTTGTCATATTGCGGCATGGCTTAGGCTTCCTTCTTCACTATCGTCTGCACGCCCTCGCCTGCGAGCACGCGTGCAACATTGCCCTTTTGACGGATCGAGAACACCACGATCGGGATCGCATTTTCGCGGCACAGCGCCACAGCGGTTGCGTCCATCACCTTGAGATTATCTGCGAGCACCTGATCATACGAAATCGTATCAAAGCGCGTGGCATTGGGATTGTGCTTGGGGTCACTGTCATAGACCCCATCGACGCTGGTGCCCTTCATCAGCGCATCGCAGCCCATTTCGGCTGCGCGCAGGGCTGCGCCTGTATCCGTGGTGAAAAACGGATTGCCGGTGCCGGCGGCGAAAATCACGATCCGGCCCTTTTCCAGGTGCCGCTCGGCGCGCCTGCGAATATAAGGCTCGCACACGCTCGCCATCGGGATCGCCGATTGGACGCGGGTTTCAACCCCCAGCCGTTCGAGCGCATTCTGCATGGCGAGCGCGTTCATCACAGTCGCCAGCATCCCCATGTAATCGCCGGTGGTGCGATCAAGCCCCTTGGCCGCGCCCGAAATGCCGCGGAAGATATTGCCCCCGCCGATCACCAGACACACTTCAAGCCCGGTTTCCTTGGCCGCTTTCACTTCTTCGGCAAGGCGCGTCACATAGGCCGGATCAATCCCATATTCCTGTTCGCCCATCAGAACCTCGCCCGAAAGCTTCAGAAGCACGCGCTTGATGGGAGGCAGGGACATAGGGCGGTGGGCTCCGGTAAAGCTGGGCGGGGAATCTTGCCGAGCGCGCACTTAGCGAGCCTCAGCGTCAAGCGCAAAGGGTAAGGCGCCGTCGGTGTCGCAAGGCGGACATAAGAAAGCCGCCGCAAGCCCATGCGGGCCTGCGGCGGCTTTCGCTGTGTTCAGGAGCCTGAGATCAGCCAGCCACCGCCGCAGCCACTTCGGCCGCGAAATCGGTTTCTTCCTTCTCGATGCCTTCGCCGAGCTGGAAGCGGACGTAATCCGTCAGCTTGACCGAGCCGCCATTATCCTTGGCAAACTTGGCAACCACCGCTTCGACGCTCGACTTGTTGTCCATCACGAACATCTGGCTGAGCAGCGCGTTTTCCTTGGCGAATTTGGCAATCGCGCCATCGACCATCTTGGCCTGCACTTCGGCGGGCTTGCCGCTTTCGGCAGCCTTTTCGGCCGCGATCTTGCGCTCGCGTTCGATCACGTCGGCATCCAGCAGGTCAGCCGAAAGCGCCATCGGGAACATCGAGGCAATGTGCATCGCAACCTGCTTGCCGAAAGGTTCGAGCACATCAGCCGCAAGGTCGCTTTCCAGCGCGACCAGCACACCGATCTTGCCGAGACCCTCGGCAGCGGCATTATGCATGTAGGAGACGATCGCGCCCTGGCCGACCGCAACCGTCTTGATCCGGCGGATCTGCTGGTTTTCGCCAATCGTTGCGACATTATCGGTCAGCTTGTCGGCCACCGTGCCGCCATCGGGATAGGCCGCAGCCTTCAGGGCATCGACATCATCGGCGCCGAGTTCGAGCGCGACCGCCGTGGTCTTGCGCACAAAATCCTGAAACTTGTCGTTCTTGGCGACAAAGTCGGTTTCCGAATTGACTTCGACCGCCACACCGCGGGTGCCAGCCACGGCAATCCCGACAAGGCCTTCTGCCGCAGTGCGGCTCGACTTCTTCTGTGCGGTGGCAAGGCCCTTGGCGCGCAGCGCGTCAACCGCAGCTTCGATATCGCCGCCCGCTTCGGCGAGCGCCTTCTTGGCATCCATCATGCCTGCGCCGGTCATTTCGCGCAGCTTCTTTACATCGGCGACGGTGAAATCGGCCATTGTCTGGGTTCCTTCTTGATTGTGTGCGCCTGCCGGACACCACATTGTGTGATGCCCGGCGCGCTAAGGGGGGAATGTGACGCGCGTCTGACGCGCGGCAGGGAAAATCGGCGCAGGCCCAGCTTATGCGGTCGCGGCTTCGTCCTCGATCACAGCTTCGAGGGGCGGTGCATCCATCGCGCCGACATCCACGCCGCTATCGGCTTGCCTGCCACCGCGGCCAGCCAGCGCCGCATCGCAGATCGCCTGGCAATAAAGCTGCACCGCGCGGCTCGCATCGTCGTTGCCCGGAACCGGGAAAGCAATGTTCGAAGGATCGACATTGGTATCGAGGATCGCGATCACCGGAATGCCGAGCACGGCGGCTTCCTTGATGGCGAGGTCTTCCTTGTTGGCGTCGATCACGAACATGACATCGGGGATGCCGCCCATGTCGCGGATGCCGCCGAGCGACATTTCGAGCTTTTCGCGCTCGCGGGTAAGCTGGAGCACTTCCTTCTTGGTCAGGCCGCCGGTATCGCCCGAGAGCTGTTCTTCGAGGCTCTTGAGGCGCTTGATCGAGCCCGAGATGGTTTTCCAGTTGGTGAGCATCCCGCCCAGCCAGCGGTGGTTGACGAAGTGCTGGCCGCAAGCGCGCGCGGCCTGTGCGATCGGATCCTGCGCCTGACGCTTGGTGCCGACGAACAGCACCTTGCCGCCCGAACGCACCGTGGCTTCGACGAAATCGAGCGCTCGGGCAAACAGCGGAACCGTCTGCGACAGGTCAATGATGTGAACCCCGTTGCGCGCGCCGAAGATATACGGCTTCATGCGCGGGTTCCACCGGTGGGTCTGGTGGCCGAAGTGAGCGCCGGCCTCGATCAATGCTTGCATGGTGACGACAGGAGCCGCCATAGGTATTTCCTTTCCGGTTGTTCCTCTGGCAGGCTGGAACCTGTGGGCGGAGTTCCCGCCTAGCGGCACCGGTATGTGCGCCTGCCATGTGAATTACGCTCGCGGCCTCGCCGTGAACGTGCGCGCGCCCTTAGCCGCCCTCTCCAGCGAAATCCAGCCCTGATTTTTCGGCAAGCGCGCAAATCGGAGCAAATCCGAGCAAATCATCGCTTGACACGAAGGAACAGGTGGAGAACAAAGACAGGGAACAAAGATTGAACATTCGAATCGGGGAAATCACGTCATGCTCGTCATTCTTGCCACCGCAGCTTTTGTGATCGCCGCTGTCGCCGCGCTGTTGAGCCTTGCGGATTCCTCGATGATCGCGCGCCAGGCAGCGTCGGAATTGTCGCGCGAACGGGCGCTGGCGCGGATGGGCTTTGTGCCGCAGGTGGCGGCACAGGAAATGCGGCTGCGCCCTGCCCTTCAGCTGCGCAACGGGCAGCTGCGGGCGGGCACGCTTATGCAGGCGTCACGGGCGCGGGCCCTGCCGCTGCGCTTTGCCGCTCAGCCAGGCGGCGCAGCCTGATCCGGCGATACTTCACGAGGCCATAGGGGATGAGCGCAAGATACCCCACGCAGATCGCGCTCAGCATCCACCACGGCTCCAGCATCAATCCGGCAAAGGCAAGAGCGGCGAAGGCCAGCACGCCCAACCGGATACCGCGCCGGGGACGCAGCGAACCCCAGCTAAGCGTCGCCATATTCGAGATCATCAACACCGCAATGAGGCCGAGCCACAGCGCAAGCACCACCGGCTCACGCAAGGCCTCAATCCCGGTTTCGAACCACAAATAGCATGGCGTAAATGCCAGTCCCGCTCCCACCGGAGCTGGCACACCAGTAAGGAAACCGGCAGATTTGTGCGGCTGCTCGTCGGTATCGATCCGCGCATTGAAGCGCGCCAGCCGCAGCGCGCAGCACACCGCAAAAGCGAGCGCGGCGAGCCAGCCGAAGCTCTCCAGATCCTTAAGCGCCCACAGATAAAGAATGAGCGCCGGGGCAACCCCGAAAGACAGCGAATCAGCAAGACTGTCGAGCTCCGCGCCAAACCGCGATTGGGCATTCAGCAGGCGGGCAATGCGTCCGTCGATCCCGTCCAGCATCCCTGCCAGCACCACCGCCAGCACCGCGAATTTCCAGTCGCCCTCGATAGCGAAGCGGATTCCGGTGAGCCCCGCGCACAGCGCCGCAGCGGTGATCGCATTGGGAAGCATGGCGCGCAAAGTCAGGCGGCTCGCGCCAAGGTTGGTATCGTATTCGTCCTCTGCGGCCTTGGGCCCAAGCCGGGCTGGCAGGAACCCCGGCGACCGGCGACGCGGCATCCGGCTCATGCCCCGGCTCCGCGGTGCAGCGCTGTCACTGCGAAATTCCTTCGATCAGACCGCGCTGGCCGATCTCGCCCAAAACTGTCTCGCCCGCGACGGTGCGCTGGCCGATCATCACCCGCGCATCGGTCCCAGCCGGCAGATAGACATCCACCCGGCTGCCGAAACGGATCAGTCCGACCCGCTGGCCCTTGGCCACAATATCACCCGGCTTCACAAACGGCACGATCCGACGCGCCACCAGCCCGGCGATCTGGGTGAAGCCCAGCTTGATCCCGTCCCCACGCTCGATCAGGATATGCTGGCGCTCGTTTTCCTCGCTCGCCTTGTCGAGATCGGCATTCATGAACCGGCCCGGCACATAGACCACCCGGCGCACCGTGCCGCCCACCGGCGCGCGGTTGATATGAACGTCGAACATGCTCATGAAAATCGAGATCCGCACCACCGGCCCAGCCGCCAGTCCGCCATGATCTGAACCATCGTCAATCTGCAATTCGCAAGGCGGATCAACCTGCACGATCGCCGTCACCAACCCATCGGCGGGCGCAACAATTGCCGCATCCGATTGCGGCACGATCCGTTCGGGATCGCGAAAGAACGCGAACACCCCTGCCGCCAGTCCCATGAGCGGCCAGCCGATCACCGGCCAGCCCGCAAACAGCAGGAAAAACAAACTGACAGCCACCGCTATCAGCCCGAACTTGCGCCCCTCGGGATGAATCGAGGGCCAGTTCCAACCCGCCTCGCCGCGGCCCTGATTGTCGAGAATTTCGCCTGCCATGATCATGCATCTAAGGGCGAGGCTGCTTGCCCGCAAGCAAGTCTGCCACCTGCCGCCGCTTCTCAGGCCACCTTGCGCACAAACACGGTGCCGGCCGAATAGCCCGCGCCGAAGGAACAAATCAGCCCGGTATCGCCCGCAGCCAGATCATCGCAGTGCTTGTGGAAGGCGATGATCGAGCCCGCGCTCGAGGTGTTGCCGTAGGTGTCGA
>VFQU01001256.1_pt1 | contig 15781 bp, 11 predicted proteins | sample 3512311 | NCBI WGS metagenome assembly VFQU01 (sample SAMN10412377, study PRJNA504923) | tailings metagenome | isolation source: Relicate 3 Philex TSF3 active mining site | place: Philippines: Tuba, Benguet | collected 2017-08-29
ACTTCAGTTATAGGAAAAACAGGAAAATCGTTTTCCTTTGCGGGAAGTAGTCCGAAGTGAACAGAAGGTTCTTCATCTTCCGTAAGTAGATTCCATTCTTTTCCTAGAGAGATGAGTTCCCCCGGCTCCAAACAAAGAGACTCTTCCTTTTTTTTATCGAAAAGGGTTTGGTATTCTCGTTTCATTCCGAAAGCTCTTTCTCTGGTTTCGGAAGACCTTGGAAAAATAACGATCGGAGGAGAATCGAATAAACTCAAAAGACCTTCGTGTTTGCGTACAAAAGGAAGATGTTCTTCTAGGATAAGGTTGTCTTCTTGGATCGGAAGTCTTTTGTCTTCATGAGATAAAAGTAAAGACTCATAATCTTCCCATTCCTTCGAAGTGATTACAGTTTCATTGGCAGCGGTGATCATCACCTCTTTGATTTTCTGAAGAGACTTTTGAGTGTTAGGATCGTAAGTTCTAATTTCATCTACGGTATCACCAAAAAAATCGATACGAACCGGCTGACCTAAAAAAGGAGTATAAATATCTAAAATCCCTCCTTTCAAACTGAAATGACCGAATTGTTCGCACACTTCTTCCCTATGATAACCTAACCGAACCAATTCGGAGAGAAGTTTTTCCAAAGGAAAATCGGAACCGGCTTTTAAAACCAAAGACTTTCCTTTTAAACTTTCCTTATGGGGAATTTTTCGAAGCAAAGCGGATACGGAAGAAACGATGACCGCTTTTCTTTGGGAAAAGATGCGATTGATGCAAAGGATACGATCCCTTTTCCACTCCGCCTGCCATTTCGTATATTCGTAAGGGATATTCTCAGGGCCTGGAAAATGAAAGATGTCCTCTGCGGGCAAAAAACTGACCAACTCTCTGGAAAAAAGTTCAGCTTCACTGTTCGTTGGAAGAACCACGAAAAAATGATCGGTTGATTTTAAATGAAGGAATAAATCGGAAACAAGATAAGAGGCGGCACTGTCGGGCACACCGCTCAGATGCACTTCCTTTTTTTTAAGAGACGAGATTATTCCGGAATAATCGATGTTTGACGGAGTTTCTTTCTGTTTTTTGTCCAAAGTATTAACTGATCGGCAGAGTAAAGATGCGGTTGTCTATGAGTCTTGTTTTTCCTACGAATACGGCTACGGCCAAAAGGATTTTTCCTTCCAATGCCAATTTTTCTTGTAAGTTTCCGGGGTCAACCGTCTCCAGATAATCGATTTTTACGTCTTGTCCCGTAAGAAGAAAATCCCTTAGAATTTCCTTAAAGTTGGAAAGATTCTTCTCTCCGTCTTTCAGGAGTTTTTCTGCTAAAGAATACATTCTGGGGATGAGTTTGGCAGTTTCTCTTTCCTTCTCGCTCAATCGCACGTTTCTGGAACTCATGGCTAGACCATCCGGTTCTCTCAAAGTTTCCACACCGATCACCTGCAAAGGAAAATTTAAAAGAGAAACCATCTCTTCTATGATTCGAAACTGTTGGTAATCTTTCAGTCCGAAGAAAGCAAAGTTAGGCTCTACCAAATGGAAAAATTTAGAAACGACTAACATTACTCCTTCGAAGTGACCCGGACGAGTGCGCCCGCAGAGATTTGTCTGAAGCAGACTTTGAGTCATAGTGATCGTAGATTCGGTCTTTGGATACATCACTTCTTTGCTGGGAAGAAACACCAAATCGACGGATGCAGTTTTGCATTTTTCCAAGTCTCCGTCTATGTTCACAGGATACTTCAGATAGTCTTCAGGATCGTTGAATTGAGTGGGATTTACAAATAAAGATAATACTGTTTTATCCGTCTGTTTTTTGGAACGTTCCACAAGAGAAATATGTCCCTCATGTAGATACCCCATCGTGGGAACAAATCCTACCGAATTTCCTTCCTTTTTCCAAAGAGAAATTTGGGACTTCAGTTCTTCTGTAGTTCTAACAACGATCAATGTTTCTTTTCCTCGTATCGAACCTTAACACTGGTTCCATGTTCTTCGTCCAAACCTTCCAGCTCGGACATCAATTTCACATGAGGATACAAACGGTTAAGAGATTCTTTTGTGACTTCCTGATAAGTGACTCTTTTCAAGAAGGTGTCGACGCCTAAGGAAGAATAAATGCGACTTCCTCCCGCAGTGGGAAGTATATGATTTGTGCCGCTGATATAGTCTCCCATCGCAACAGGAGAATACGGTCCTAAAAATACGGAACCGGCATGTTCGATCCCTTCGAATACTTTGTAAGGATCTGCCGTTTGGATCTCCAAGTGTTCTGGCGCCAATAAATTTGAGAAATGAATGCAATCGTCCATTTTAGGAAATACTAAAATACAGGAATTTTCATAAATCGCATGTTGTTTCATTTTCAGACGTTTCGGTCTTTCTACGAATGCCTTTTCCAACTCCACAGAAACCGCATCCGCAAGGGATTGGCTTGTAGTCATCAAAATAGCGGAAGAATCTTCCCCGTGTTCCGCTTGAGATAACATATCGCAGGCGATCCACATAGGATTAGCTGTTTCATCCGCAAGAATTCCCACTTCGCTGGGACCCGCAGGACTGTCGATTCCTATGAGACCTACTCCCGCCAAATAAGACTTAGCCGCTGCTACGTAAGAATTTCCGGGGCCGACTACGAATTCAGATTTAGGAACGGATTCGGTTCCATAAGCGACCGCTGCAATTCCTTGCGCCCCTCCCACTGTAACGATTCGGTCGATTTCTAAAATCTGCGCAAGCCAGACCAAAATATCGGGAAGACCTCCTTTTTGAGGAGGAGTCACCAATTGAATTTCTTTCACTCCCGCAATCTTAGCAGGAATGATTCCCATAAGCACACTGGAAGGATAAAGAGCTGTTCCTCCGGGAGCATATACAGCCAAAGAAGGAATGGGAGTGTATTTAACGCCTAACATATTTCCATCGACGTTGACAGACCAAGAATCTCTCAGTTGGGCTTTATGAAATGTTTCTATATTCTTTTTAGCGGTTAAAAATGCTTCTTGGATATCCTTAGGGACATTGGTTCGAACAGAACGAGGATCGATCGTTAAGGAAGATAGTTCGATCGAATCGAACTTTTTTGTGAATTCGAATAAAGCTTTGTCGCCCTCTTTCTCAACGGAACGCAAAATAGGAATGACTTTCTCCGTGGCAACGGAAAGATCCGACTTTGCCTTCTTTAAAAGATGGCTGTACCCTTCCGGTTTCGCAGGATCCGCTTTGAGAATAGAAATCGGCATAGAAATACTCTATCCTAAACGATGTTCTAGTCTCAAGCTTTTTGTTTAGTAACGAAGTGAGAATTCCAATTGGTAGTTGGAAGCGGAAGTTTTATACTGAATCGGCTGTGAGGAATAGGAATAAATCGAGTCCGCACCCAGTCTGGCGGAAACTCTCACGTTCTCTTCTAAAATAGGAAAACCAGGCTTAGGTTCTTCCCAAGCAATGTTCCTTCTTGCGGAAAAATAAGAGTCAACAAGGTTATAAAGGATGAATAAACCGAATACTCCCGCTCCCGCCTGAATTACATTTAACTGTTGTTTTGCTGAATTGAAATTTGCCTGTGCTGAATTTCGATTCAATAACCATAAAAACTGAGTGTTCGGATCCTCGGCAAGAAACACTCCCATCAATACCGTAGATTCATACGAGGACTTGGCGGATTGGAACTTGGAATAAGAACTCGCATAAGCTCCCAAAATCCCAGCAGCCACTACCGGATAAACGTACAACTTCCAATTCTGACCGTCTATATAAGTCTGTCCCCATCCCGGCAGAATGGAGGATCTCCAAAATGTGGACCAATAAGGAGTTTCGTAATAGTCTTCCGGGATTTCCTTATTGATGATTCTTTCCTGGCGGCTGGCAAACCTCGCAGCTCTTTCTTTGGAATCGGATACAACAACTCTTTGTTTGGCGGTTAATGTCTTTTTACGAGGGTTTTCCAAAACCAAATCGTAAATTCCGGTATCCAGATCGGGATATATATCGAAAGTCGCTTTGGCAACTGTCCCAGACTCCAAAACTACTTTTTTAGCTGGAATTTTTTTACTTCCGATCACCATATAGACTTTCATCGAATCTATGAAATCTTTTCCTTCTAGAATCAGAACCTTCTGTTTTTCTTCTTTGGAAAAAGAAAATACACTATTTTTTGTTAGGCTGGGAATTCGGGAAACGATCACTTCAAAAGGAACCCATTCCGAGTATCCGCTCACCTTTCCCAATTTATTGACGGCACCTACTCTATGTTCATACATCCCCGAAGTAAAATTAACAAGAGTATAAGCGTTGGCTGTCGTTTTTTCGGACAATACTTGGTAACCGTTGGAATTTCTAATTTCCAAAATATAACCGGAGGCTCCAGGAACTTCTTGCCAGCTCAATTGCTGCGGCATTGTGTCTTCCGTAGTGACTGGTTCCGCCAAAAGGGAACCGCAACAAATTCCAAAAAAAATGAAAATCGAAACGAATAGAGTCTTATTCGACATAGATTTTCCCGGGAGTGAGAATTTTAGGAATTCTTAAGCTGGGAAGAGAAATAAAGAAATCGGCCCGACTGTAAACAGATTCCTTTTCTCCCGCACTCGTATTATAAACGGAACAAACTTCCCAGCGGTATCTACCTTCACTTAACTTTTGTAAATCGGTGAGATTGTAAGAAGGTTTGGAGGTTTTCTCATTCAGAACGATCTTTTCTTTGATTCCGCTGATGTCCAAAATTCGGATTCGATAAGAAGAGGATTTTTCGGTAGGTTTCCAAGAAAAAGAAATAGAAGAACGATTCGACATGTCGATGGATTCATTCTTTGCGGGAGAACTCAAAACAGGCGCTTCCGTAGAACTGTTCAATACAAAAGACCAAACATCACTTACGGCTTCCCCGGAAGAAGTATCCGCACTCACTCTCCAATAGAATTTTCCGAAATCTTTCAAATGGGCTTCATAATATTGATTTTGAGTGGTTTCTTTCAAAACTGCTGAAGTAAAATCGTTCGTTTTGGAAACTTCGACAGTATAAGTGGCTTTAGAATTTAATTTTTTCCAACGCAAAGTAACGGAACCCTTTTCGTCCATCTCTACTTCCGAATTTACGGAAGGAGAAATCAAATTCATATCTTCCTTTGCGACAATAGAGAAGGAATTTACAGAAGACACTAAATCCTCTTTGCCGCTGGCAGAACCTTTCACTCTCCAGAAATAATTTCCTTCTGAGAGGGATTCTCCCGTTTTAATGAAGTTTGCTTGTAAAGATTGTTTGGTGAGAATCTTCGAAAAGGAAGAATCGGAACTCAATTCGAAAAAGAACTGATTGAAATCTTGGTTGTCTTTCCATGTAAAGAATATCTGATTTTTGACTTGTTCTTTAGTGAAAACCTTGGACTTAGCAGGCTCCAAAAGAACGGGAGCTTCCAGGTTCAGCCTTTTTCCGATGGAAAATTTAACTGGCGAAGATACTTTCTCCGGAACATCCGGAATGCTGGATCTGGCGATCACTCTTGCGAAATAAGCGCCATCACCTAATCCGTCAAATGCGACGGACTGATTTTGTGTCTGTTTCGATTTCACATCTCCAGAAAAACCTTGGTCTTTCGAGATTTGCACCGTATAACCGGAATAAAGATCTAAATTCTGCCAAGAAACCTTTACGATAGGAAGACCGTCCGTATAAGAATAGTTTTCTCCCTCTTTAGGAGAAAACAACTTCAAAGAAGGGTCCGCCAACACTCTGAATCTTCCCGTTTCCGTAGACTGTTTATTTTTGGACTCTGGATCTACATAACTGATCCTCCAATAGTAAGAGCCTCCGGAAAGGTTTTTGGAATAAGAAGCGGATTTAACTTTCTCTTTTACGATCGGTTTACCGAAATCGGGGGAAGTTGCGACTTCGATCATCGCATTCGTATCTTTAAGGGATTCGGAAGTAACTCCAGCGATAGAGAATTGGATCGTTTCGTTTCCGCTTTCAGTCAAAAAGTTCTTTTTGTCTTCAGGAGACACCAAACCGAACTTAGGTTTGCTGACTCGAACTCCATCTCCAGTCACACTCGCTACCTGATCTTTTCCTACGATCTCCTGTTTTCCGTTCGCGGATATCTTAGCTTCCCCTTCTCCTACCTTGAGGTTTAACTCCCCTTTGGTGTTATCCAGTTTGATATCGCCTTTACCGACCTCTACGATTTTGTCACCGGCAGTGATGTTAAGTTTAGAATCTTCTCCGTCTCTTTCCCTGGCGGCTTCGAAAGATCCGTATGCGAAATTGATATTGATGTTTTTATCTGATATGTCCAAAAGGATCATCGAATTTTCGGATATATTGATTTTAGTTCCGTCGTTTAAAGTCAGAACGGCATCCGACAAACCTTCCGTACGAATCGTATCCCTGTTTTTAACTTCCGTTTTGGATTCGATCGTATCCCAAACCACCTGATCGTTGTATTTCCTCAAAACAGTTTTGTTTTTAAAAGTGATGACTCCGATGCTGGGACTTCCGGAACCGCCTCCTCGATTGGCTAAATTTCTGTACAATAGGAATGAAAACACCCCTATGAGGAAGATCAGAAAAGGAATTACATACTTAGTATCGTTGAGAAGGCGCATATACCGAATTACTTATGTGTTCTAGTGAAGACCCCGTCCCAATCGGAGCCAGGAGGAGAAAGTTTATATTCCAAACATCTTTCGATTATGACATGACTTGCTTTGTCTTTTTTGCCTTTTGCCGCTTCCGCTTGTTGAAACAAGGAAACAGCTTTATCCCAGTCTTGGTTCAAGTAAGAGGAAAAACCCGCTTCATAAAGCTGTGCGGACTCGGCAACTTGAGAAGAAATTTGAGAACGGTAACCTACCAGTTCGTGTATTTTAACAGGTTCATTTTTTCCTTTTACACGCACCAAATCCACATAACGAGTCAGCATCTCCGCACCTACTTCGTTGCAGATGGCATCCGTGATGAGAATGTTCACTCCGTAATCTTTTCCTGCTGCTTCCAAACGCGCCGCCAAATTGACAGTATCCCCCATCATAGTATAAGAAGCTAGAGCATCCGTTCCCATAAAACCGACCTTAGCCGGTCCGGCATTCAAACCGATCCTTGCATCCATTCCTTGTGCTTCTTTGGAATAAAGATTATGCCTAGTCCAATACTTACGCAGTTCTTCCAATTTCTGAACCATATCCACACTGGCACGAGCGGCTTTCAATTGATGGTCTTGAACGGAAACAGGAGCATTGAAGATTCCTACGATGGCATCCCCGATGTATTTATCCAAAACACCTTCGTGTTGTTTCAAGATCAATGTCATAGCGGAAAGATATTCATTGAGAAGAGCTGCAAGATCCGCGGACTTCAACTGTTCGGAGATTGTGGAAAAACTGGCAACATCGGAAAAGAATGCGGTGATCATGGTTTCAGATCCCCTCTTTAACGCAGCTAAGTCGACCATCGCCTCCTGAACCACCACAGGATCGATCATACTTCCCAAAATGTTTTTTACCTTTTCCCTTTCCTCCAGACCGTGACCCATGTCGATGAAGTATCTGGTAAGAAGTCCCACCTCGTCTTTGGTCGTAGGTTTGATGGGAACTCGAAAATTTCCTTTGGCGATTTCGAGTGTAGCAGTTAACAACTGTAATACCGGCTTAGTGATCGTTTTGGAAAAGAAGAATACGAAGATGAGTGCGGAACAAAGTCCGATTCCCATAATATAAAGATTGGTTCTTTGGCTTTTGTAAACGTCCTCAAATGCCTTATCCTCTGAAACGAGAGTGATGACGCCTGTATCCGCAAAACCGATTTTCTGAAAAGAACCTAAGTATTGAGCATTCAATTCTTGATCGAAATAACTGCTCTGACCGTTATTGGTAGGATTCGTCACCATCGACCTCACGATCGGCATGGAGGAAAGATTGGTCGCAGCTAAAATCAAATCTTCTTTAGGATGGGCGATTACAACACCTTGACCGTTCACCATAAAAGTGGTTTCGATCCCTCTATCCTGAAAGGCTCCTATGATTTTGCTGAGTTTGATGACCATCACTAGGACGTTGTCCAACTCCCCGTTTTCGGAAGTGGGAATTGCGATTGCGAAAGAAGGTTCTTGGAACCCTGGACTGGAATTTAAAAGTACGGATTGTCCGTTGAAAGCTTCGCTCAATGCTTCTTTATTTCTCAGAACTACATTATGAAAGTCTTCTTCCGTCACGGAGGATTGTTTCAATTCCTCCTCGTTGAACACTTCTTTCTTCATTCTAAGCTCGTTGCCTTGTTTTTCGAAAATCCCCATATAAATAAACTCACGGTCGTTTTTGAAAAAAGTCTTCAAAAGCATCTTTCTTTGATCTTCGGGAAGACCTTGGGAAGTGAGTGTAATCGCAATTTGGCGGCCTTTTTCGACGGAACTCAATACGTCCGATTTCACCTTTAGTCCAACGATTTCCGCCAATCTTAAGTTATTTGCTCTTAACTGAAGTTCTGCGGTTTGTTTAAAATAATAGGATGCGAAAAAAATGATCGTGGATACGGATAAAACGAACAAAAGAGAGATCACTCCCATCATTTTCAATTGAAGAGAAAACTTCGTTTGGACATTTCCGGAATTCAAAGGAAGAGATTCAGAGTGAGCTTCTTGTTTTGAAGTCGTAGAAGGAGGAATTACTTTCGACTCTTCCTTCACGGCCGAGGAAGGTTCTTCCTTAGAGGCTGGGGTCTCCTCTTTGGAAACTTCAGGTTCAGGAACAACAAAGGCATTCTCCACCATACTGGCGTTTGCTTCTATATCTTCCGCTTCCGATTTTCTAGCAGATTTTTCTTCGATGACTACCGCCTGTGAAGAAACTACCTCGGAAGGCTTTGTTTCTGAAACGACTGAAATCGGATTTTTCTTTTCCAGAACGGAAATGGAAGGAGAAGATTCGTTTTTTACAGATTGATTGGGAACGGAAGAGCCGCAGATCAGAATCGGAGGAGGATTAAAAAATAAGGAATGTTTTTCGGGAGCCACTCGTTTCATCGTCTTATGAAACTCGTTTAGGGTTTGGTATTTTTCACCGATCAACCCGAATCGTTTGGCAATGGTTTCCCAACTCTCTTCCTGTGAGCAGGAAAGTAAAATTTTTGCAAATTCTAATCTTGCAGTTTCTTCCTCTTCCGAAGAAACGAGGACGGTAATATTTTTCCCGGATAAATTTTGTTTCCAAGCCAAAGCAACACTGGAAACGGAATCGAAATCATTAGAAAAATAGAAAGGATATTCGATATGTTGCACATGATTCGGAATTCCCCAAAGAGGACTTCCGAATCGAAATTCTTTTCCTATTGTAAGCGTTCTGGATTGCAGAAAACAGTAGAGTCCCTGAGACCAATTCCAAGTTTCTAAGGCCTGAGGAGACCTATCCCAAACAAGGAAGCGAATTTTTGACCCGCTGACAAAGGGAATTTCTGGAGAAATTTCTAACATATCATTTTTAGTATCGACTGATTGAGCGATTTAATCGATTCCATTTCTATATGAAATTTCTTACCTTAAATTGCAACGGAATTCGTTCGGCAAGTTCAAAAGGTTTACTCGATTTAATTCGTAAGGAAAAACCTGATGTTTTTGCCTTTCAGGAGACAAAAGCCCCTCTTTCCGAAATCCAAAAGCCCCATTGGGCGGAAATGGGATACGAATCCTATGCCTGTATTGCGGAAAAGCCTGGGTACAGCGGGGTGGCAGTCTTCACTAAGGAAAAGCCTAAATCTGTGGAAGTCGGCTACGGAGGGGGAATTTTTCTATCGGAAGGAAGATCTGCTTTATTAGAATATTCTAATTTTATGTTTTGGAATATTTATTTCCCCTCCGGAACAAGCGGAGAGGAAAGGCAAAAAATCAAATACGAGTTTTTAAACGAAGTGGACGAATTAGTCAAAAAATTGAAAAAAAAGAAAAAACCGCTTCTGATCTGCGGGGATGTGAACATTGCCCACAAAGAAATAGACATCCATAACCCGAAAGGGAACGAAAAGAACAGCGGATTTTTGCCGGAAGAAAGAGCCTGGATGACCCGGTTTCTGGAATCAGGAATGATCGATTGTTTTAGGGAAATTCATCCCGATAAAAAAGATCTCTACAGTTGGTGGACCTATCGCTTTCAAGCGAGAAAAAATAACAAAGGCTGGAGAATTGACTATTTCCTTGGAAGCAAATCCTTACTGCCTATGATAAAGAAAGCAAACATCGTAAACGAACCTGCTCTTTCCGATCATGCTCCAGTTACCTTGGAAATCCAATTCACTTGACAAAGAAATTTATTTAGGAGCTTATGTTGTCATGAAACGCATTCTTAGCCTGTTATTCCTTCTTCTAACATCCATCAACTGCTCGATTCTGGGAGTTTTACAAGACAGAGTTCCCCGCCCTGAATTCAGTTTCGAATCCTTGAGCATCAAAGAAATTACACTAACAGACATTACGTTAAAGATGGTTACTTCCGTAGAAAATCCGTATCCGGTAGGGCTTCCCAAATCCCTTTTGGAAATGGATCTAAAAATAGAAGGAACCAATCTTTCTCATATCTCGACAGACTTGGGAGAAATCGAATCCAAAAAATCAAAACAACTTCCTTTCGAAATTAAAATCAAATATGATGATTTGCTGAAGTTGTATCAAAAAGTTCCCGGAAAATCATTGTTATCCGTTATGGTTGATGGAAATCTGAAGGTTCCGGTTCCTGCTTCTATTCCCTTAGTGGGAGGCCAACCGATGAGTTTCGCATTCCAAAAAAGCAGAGAAATTCCGGCAGTTCTTCCTTCCGTAGACATCAAAAACTTTAAGATCCTAATGCCTAGCAAAGAGGAAATCACTTCTTCTGCAAATACAGGAACGATGGCAAATACAGCAGTCAGCTTTTTAGAAGGTCTTCTTTCCGGCAAATCGACCACTCAATCCGCAAAATCGGCAGCAAGTGCCGGTTTATCTGGACTTAATTTGGATCTAAATACAGAATTCGATCTGAACTTTCAAAACAAAGCGGCTTCCGAATTGATGTTCCAAGGTTTAAACTACGATTTAAAGTTAGGCGGGGAAAAATTTCTAGCAGGTGCTCCTAAAGAAATCATCAATAACGGAAAAGAATCCATCATTAAAGTGAAAACGGCTTTCCCTATAGCATCTATCAGTTCCGGTCTTTACAAAACCATTCAATCTAAATCGGCAGGATTCGATTTGAACGGAAACTCAGGACTGAAAGTTCCGGGACTCAACGAGTCGATGAACTTTAATTATACGAAAAACGGGAAATTCTCTTGGTAATTTTTCTTTGAGGAAAAAACTTCAACTTTTTTTAACTCTATTTTATATCTCCTCTTCCCTATCCGCATTCGATCATTGGGAAGAGGAGCCTCCCCGCATCCGCGATCCTCTTCTCAAAGAAAAACAATTGAAAGCGATCGATCCGGATGCAAGAGAAGGTTCTTTTTCTCAAAGAAGAACTTTCGGGCCTCGTTACTTTCGACTGTATCCAGGTGTGAAGTTCGAAAGCACAAACCTGCATATCAAAGGCCCTTCCGGCAACGCAATCATGTCCCAAAGTTCTTTGGGAGAAGTTCAGTTTTCTTTCGATTTAAAAACCCCCGACTGGCAGTTTACGGAATGGTTCGGAGCGACTTTACTCTTTCGCAATTCGGAGTATACTCTTAACCGCCAAACAGTGGAAAAACCATTAGGAAGTAATACAAATCTAGCAAGTTCCCCCGGTTCCTCCAGCAGCTCTTCCGATTCGAATACGGAAAGAGTCAATTTGGGAACCAGAATCAAAGGATTCCAAAGTTTCGCAATTCCCACAGTTTATTTTGGAAAAAAAGGAATCGATCATTTCCGAATCGGACTGGGCGCAGGGCCGGGAACCATAAGCATGAGAGGAAACTTCGATGCCAATCCGATCGCAAGGATCATGTATCCTCTTTTACTCGCCAATCCAAACGACAATTTAATCAATTTATTAGGTTATAATGCTGCATTCGGAGGTCTTCAGCAAGATCCCATCCAATCCTCTTTGTTGTTGAATTTAAGTTCGGGAGACAACCTAACACTCTATGGTCTTTATTCAATGGCAAAAGGGGATTTCACGATAGGAGATCCTTTTGTCACTTTCGCAGCATTGGCTTTGAACAAAAACCTCACTCCTTTCGAAGTGATCACCCTATCGAATATCTCCAGAACGGAAGTTTCGATAGCCAGAGCAAGGGCATTCGTGTGGCAGTTGTTTTGGGAGGTGCCTATGGGAGATCTGAACTTAAGACTTTCCTTCGGAGGTCCCATTTTGAACATCGGGAACTATAAGGCGGAATTCAGGAACTTTGACCTAACATTGTACATGCCGATCGATTTTTAAAAAGTTTTCTCCCTTTTCAGTTTTTCATCCGCCTGCGTTTTCTTCAAAAGAGTCGTCCAATATCCGTTAGGTTGATAGGTCAAGATCTTATCTCTGATCTGCCAGGCTGCTCCTTTACGTGTGGTTTCATAAGGGCCGAAAAAATGATTCCAATCTTCGTCGTAACCCTTCTCTATCACATGTTGAAGACCATCGATGATCATTCCTGATTCGGAGACACCTAATACTCCTGCAAATTTTGCCTTACCTTCCTCCACATGAATCGGGAGAAGAGGAAAGGTGACAGCGGATTTGACAGAAAAATAAACAGGAACGGTATAAGTAACTCGGTTCGCACCGCTTCCACTGGAACGGGTTTCCATATAACCGTATCTGACCATCGCATACTTTTTGTTTGTGGGAAGAGATGTGATTCCGAAATAAATTCCTTCCGTATCGCTGATCACTACATCTTTTGCGGTAAGAGGTAAAGAATACCCGATTTCAGAAAAGGTTCCGTCCTGCTTTTCTTCGATTTCCCGAAACAGAAAAAAATCTTTGCGATAGGTGGTATAATGAAAAGGGTCTCTTACTCCGAAACTGATCTTTCCGTGAAAATGAACCATTCCGAAAAGAACCAAACCGGGGTTCTCTCCCACAAAAGGTTCTGGAATGATGGAAATCGTTGAACAATTTAAGATAAAAAAAACGATCCAAGGAAAGAATGCGAATTTTCTTTTCGCAGATGACATTTATTTTTTCTTCTGTAACATTTGTTTGATTTCGTCCCTTGATTTTCCCGCATAAAGACGAATTTGATAATTGATCAAAAATTTAGTGACTAAAGGAAGACCGTCTTTGGAAAGATGTTCGTAATTCCATCTGGATGCATCGTTTTGGATGAGTTTGGCGATATCGTTGATCCTAGGAACTCTTCTGTCGAAAGAGATAGTCTCTAGTTTGCCTGTATTCGAGTTTAATCCGACAGTCACATAACCGTCGTCAACGAAGTTCAATAAATCGAAACGTTTCATTTCCTCTTTTGTCAGCTCGTCCCCGCCCGGATCTGGTTTTCTTTTGATTTTATCGCTGGAACGAATTTGACGCACCTGATATGTATCCGAACCCATGAACACTCTGTACAGCTCGTTCGGCATATCCGATTTTTTTTGGAAAAAAGGAACTTCTCCCGTTGAATTTTGAACCTCTTCCCCTTTCTCGTTGAAGATGATCTCACCCTCCCCTCCAGGAGGAGGCAAAAGATCGCCGACGATTTTTTCGACTGCTTGCGATTCTGATACCGAACTTTGCTGTTGGGAGGATTTACAATTGGCAAGAATAGAAAGGGAAAATAGAAGAAATCCTAAGATTCGAAAGAAAGAGAGGTTCATTTGAAATAATTCTTTTGGCAATATGGGTTGTGGCAAGAATTTTACAGATAAATTTATCCGATCAGATAACGGGAAAACAGAGTCGCCAGTCCCAAAAAAAAGAAAAATCCGCAGACATCCGTCATTGCAGTCACGAAAATAGAGGAAGCTATGGCAGGATCAATCCGAACCGCTTTCAAAAGAATCGGAACAAGAGAACCTGTCAAAGAAGCGACTAACATATTCACCAACATCGCAGCTCCCACCACTAGCCCCAGAACGGGATTTCCTTTGACTAAAAAAATCATAGTGCCTGTGATCGATCCCAATACGAGACCGTTGAGACATCCGATCGTGAATTCTTTCCGAACCGCATCCCACCAGTTGGAAAAAGTAAGATCCCCTGTGGCGATATTGCGAATGACTACCGTCACGGATTGAGTTCCGGCATTTCCTCCCAGTCCTGCGACGATGGGCATCAAGGTGGCAAGCACCACGATTTGGGAAATCGTATCTTCGAAAAAGGCGACGACAGTGGAGGATAAAAATGCGGTCAGAAGATTTACGTTTAGCCAGATGATCCTTCTCTTTACAGATTGTAAGATGGGAGTGGAAAGTCTTTCATCTTCCGAAACCCCCGCCATCCTTAAGATGTCTTCGGAAGCTTCCTCTTCTACGATCTCCAAAACATCGTCTAACGTGATTCTGCCGATGATTCTACCTAAATCATCCACAACCGCAGTACTGACAAGGTCGTATTTCTTGAAAGACTTAGCGACCTCTTCCTGATCCGTATCATAATGAAAGGAATAAACGGAGTAATTCGTAATTTTAGAAATTTTAGTATTGATCGGAGTGAGGAAAAGATCTTTCAGAGGAATGAAACCTTTTAATACACCGTCTTCATCCGTTACGTAGATCTGATAGATGTCTTCGATTTCTTTCGCTTTTTTTCTTACGTTGATGATTCCCTTTCGGACATTATCACCTAACTTTGCCGTTGCGAAATCCTTGGACATAAGACGCCCTGCGCTCGATTCCCTAAATCCCAACTGGGAACGGATTTCAAAAGAGTCAGATTTACTGAGTTTGGAAAGAACCTGATCTCTTCTCTCCGGAGTCAAAAAAGATAATAAATAAGTGGTTTCGTCCGTCTCGTTGAAATCCAAAGTGAGGGAAATTTCATCGATGGAAAGTTCGTCCAGAAACTTGTCCAGACCCTCTTCTTCCATTTTGATCAAAGTATAGGATTGTTCTTCGTGAGACAGTAGCCTGAAAAGATAAAGAGATTCCTCCAAGGAAAGATCTCTAAACAAAGTGGCGATATCGGCAGGGTGAGCACCCTCTAACATCGCTTTGAGGCTATTTTCGGAACCGCTTTGGATTTGATTACGAAGTTCTTCCAAGAACTCTTCGTAAGTCTCGCTTTCACGGTCAATTTTCAGCCTAAAAACCGTATCTTTCCTTGCTTCTTCTTCCATGGATCAGTTTTTTTCCTGAAATTTTACAATTGACGATTATGTCACCAAAAACTTAATCTCTGCTTATGGCTTCTTACATTCGAATTTTTCATACAGTGGTTTTTCTCCTACTTGTTTTTTCTCAATGCGCCCTATTTGAACCAAAACTGAGCACCATTTCCGATACCTATGTTCGGGAAGAAGTCATGAATGAGGAACAAAAATCGGCCATTAAGGTGATCAAACAAAGAATCATCACTCTTAAAAACGAAATTGCCACTCAGAAAAAGACAAATGAGATCACATCTCAATCTATCAAAATCTCCAAGGCGAAGATTGCAAAACACACCTCTCAAAGAGACCTTCTCAAAGAGAAAGAAAAACTTTCTTTGATCAAAGACGAAAGTTCCAACGCAAAACGTTACTTAGATGAATCTCAAGCTGCCGACTTGGAAAAACAAAAAGAAGAAACAAGATACCTCACTTGGATTCAAAAAGAAAAAGAAGACATTGCTTTTCTCCAGATGAAAGAAGCGATGCTCTCCGAAAATATCGCTGAATTGGAATTGGTTCGTGCGGAAGTCGCAGTGAAATTTCAGGAGTCTCAGG
>VFQU01001257.1_pt1 | contig 15745 bp, 10 predicted proteins | sample 3512311 | NCBI WGS metagenome assembly VFQU01 (sample SAMN10412377, study PRJNA504923) | tailings metagenome | isolation source: Relicate 3 Philex TSF3 active mining site | place: Philippines: Tuba, Benguet | collected 2017-08-29
CGGCCATCGGCAGCGCCGAGAGCCTGGACAGCGAGGGATAGGCGCCGACGGCGCGCGGCGACAGGAAGGCCTTGAAAGCCTGCTGGTCGCGAACCGGCCAGCCGGCCACCACCTTCGGATCGATCCTGATCCGGCCCTCGCTGAGGGCGGCCATGTAGGCGTCGTACTCACGCTGCTCCTGTTCGAGTGCCTTTTCGTGCCGTACGGCCAGGTCCTCGAAGGCGATCAGGCCGTTGACATCGCCCTTCCTGCCCTTGCTCTCGGAGGCGACCCTGGCGGCCGAGGTTTCCCGTGAGAAGGCGCCGTAGATGGCGTCGCCGTAGCCCTGGGGCAGCGGCGCTTCGAGGTCCCTGGCGGACAGGACCTGTGTCGACCGCAGCGCCTTGCCCGAGGCGAGGACGGTGTCGAGCCCACGATCGAGTTGAGGAAGGCCCGGCGCGCCGGCGGGGCCGGCGGAGGCCTGGCTGGCCATGGGGCCGAACGCCAATAGCAGCGCCGCGGCCAGTCTGGTGATACGCGAGAACATCATGTCGTGCCCCTTTGCGAGCGGTGAGTTGATCCCGTCCGCATAACGCTGTCCGACAAAGCGCTTCCGGCCCACCCCGCGTTTACGGGGGCGCCCTCCGCCTCGCCTTGGACCGGGGTTTGGGCGGTGTTACGGTCCTTCATCGAACGCGGCTCGGAGGGGGCGATGCGTGTCTCGACGGCGTTGCTGCTGCTCCTGATCGCGGTCGTCGCGACCATCGGCGCCTATGGCTGGACTACGGCCGCGCCCGACAGGGCGCGTGACGCTGGTCCGCCGCCCACCGGGATGCAGCTGCTAGCCGAGTTCCGCTGTTTCAAGCCGCAGAAGAAGGTGGTCGTGGTGCGCGGGCGAGAGGACGGGTTCTCGCCGGCTGGCGCCGAGCCGCAGTTCGTGCGCCCCGGTCGATCGGGCCAGGCGCTGGAGGCCCTGGTCAAGGGCGGCGGCTACGACCAGACGGTCGAGGACCGGGGCTTTACAGACTCCATCCAGGCGCCTGAGCGGGTGATGAAGGGCCTGTTCGTGATCGGGCTGAAGCCGTTGCCCGGGTCCTACACCGACAGCCTGATGATCGGCGACCTGACCTATCTGGACAGGCCGGTCCGCGATGGACGTTCGCGCCGGGGCCTGATCGACGCGCTGGACAGGCGGTCCGGCTGGCGAACCAGCGGATCCGTGCGCTACGCCAGCATGGCCGACATCACCTTCGACCGGGCCGATGACGGACGCGCGTCGCCCGCCAGCCTCCTCGACTACGTCCAGACCGACGCCCAGCGCTGGATCGACGTCATGGTGATGGATGACACCAGCGTGGACTTCATGGGCTTCGCCTTTTGTGTCGGTCCGCCTCCAGGCAAGGGGGCGACCTATGCGCCGGTCGATGATCCGGCCGACCCCCGACTGGTGGTCCTGGCCTGCACGCTCCTCAAGGAGGACCATGCCTGTGGTCCGTTCACAGGCGATACAGACTGCGATACCGAACTGCCGTTGGCCTGCTTCAAGGGCGAGGAGGAGCCCTATCCCCGCGCGGGCGGCAAGGCGGCGCCGGCGGCCTGGACCGGGGGTCGAATACGCGGCACCGAGCCGGTTCGCGGCAGCCGGTTCGCGACCATCGGCGAGGCCAACGCCTTCTGCGCCGGCCGCTTCGGCCAGGGCTGGCGGGTGCTTCGCCAGCAGGATGGCGCCCGGGCCAACGCCATGACCGGCTATGGCAGTTCCGCGGAGTTTCGGCCGCGCGCCTGGGCCGACATCGTCGACCAGCCGCACGCCACCTGCTGGAGGCGCAAATGAGCGGACGCCACCGCATCGGCATCGTCGAGGACGACGCCGATCTTCGAGCGTATCTGGAAGTCGTCGTCGAAGAGGCGCCGGAATTCAATCTCGCGTTTTCCTCCGCCAATTCGGCGGAGGCGCTGGAGGCCATCGCCACGACCGGATGCGACATCTGCCTGGTGGATCTCAGGTTGCCGGACGGCGAGGGTCTGGACCTGGTCGCTCCGCTCGCCGCGATTGGCGCAAAGGCCCTCGTGCTCACCGTGATGGGTGATCCGGCCAGCGTGCTGACGGCGCTGCGGCGCGGGGCGGACGGGTACCTTCTCAAGGAGACGCCGCCGGACCAGTTGCGCCGCAGTATCTTCCAGACCCTGGCGGGCGAGACGCCCCTGAGCCCCCAGGCCGCCACACACCTGCTGGAAACCTGGAAGGCGGCGTCGGGCGGCATGACGCGGCCGGCCGAGGCGGAGGGCCTGTCGCCGCGCGAGGTCGAGGTCCTGCGCCTGTTCTCGCGCGGGCTGAGCTACCGTGAAGCGGCCTCGATCCTCGGCATCTCGCCCCACACCCTGGGGGACAACGTGAAGGCCATCTATCGCAAGCTCGCCGTCCATTCCCGCAGCGAGGCCATCTTCGAGGCCCGGCAGATGGGGCTTATCTCGCTGCTCGACTGAGGCTGCCGCGAAACTCAGTCCGCCAGGTCGGGCAGGGGCGCGGCGAAGGCGATGCGCGATCCCCGCCCGCTGGAGGTGACCGCCAGTTCGCCGCCCAGCTGCCCGGCCCGAACCGCCATGTTGCGCAGTCCCTTGCCGGCCGGCGGGGCATCGGCGTCGAACCCGGAGCCGTCATCGATGATCTCGACCGACAGGCGGCGGCCCGCCCGGCTCAACCGGACCGACAGGCGCCGGCCGCCCGAATGGCGCACGGCGTTGGTCACCGCCTCCTGCATGAAGCGATAGAGCGTCAGCACCCAGCGGGGATCCTGGGACACGATGTCGGACAGGTCCGGCTGGCTCCAGTCAAGCGTCATGCCGGCGCCCTCGACCTGGCCCTGGGCGCGAAGGCGAAAGGCGAGCATGGCGTCGTTCAGGCTCTGGCCTGTGGCGTCGAGGGAATCGACCACCAGGCGCAGCTCGGCCAGGCCGCGCATCAGCTCAGCCTCGACCTGCTCGATGGTGATCCGCCGGGACCGGAGGCGGGCGATCAGCGACACCAGTTGGCCGCCGACGCCGTCGTGCATGTCGCGCGCCATGCGCTGGCGTTCTTCCAGGATGGCCGCCCGCTTCATTTCCTGCTCCAGGGCGCTGGCGGCGGCGGCGATCTGGGCCCGCTGGGTGCGGATGATCGCCGCCTGGCTGGCGCGGGTGCGCAGCAGACGCTCGACCGACAGGACAAGGCTGGCCAGCGCGGCCAGACCCACACCGGCCAGGGCGATCCAGCCGGCGGCCAGATAGGCGGCGTCAATGACCAGTCCGCTCGGGCCGATATGCCTGGCGAGGCCGGACCAGGACGCCAGCAGCAGGATCAGCGCCAGAACGGCGCCGGAGGCGACGACCTCGGCCCGGCGGACCAGCGATCCACGCCAGCCGAACGCGCCCGTCGCCGCGGCGTTCGCCGCCAGCAGGCCGGCGGGGATCAGGATGACCAGCCAGGCGCCGGGCTCGGACAGGGGCGGGGCGATGCGGGGCCCAAGAATGTCCATGACCCAGGCGACCGGCATGGCCGCCAGCGGCCAGCGCAGCCAGGTCGGCGGCCGCCTTCTTCCTCGCACCAGCGGGATCAGCGCGAGCAGGCAGAGCGATGCGACCAGTCGGTCGAGGCTGGCGAACGACATGCCCTGGGCTTCGACGACCGCCTGTTCGGCCAGGCTCGACCTTGCCGCCAGCCCCGCAGCGAGCCCGGAGGCGGCCAGCAGCACTATGCGGCGCCGGGGCGAGAGCAGAGCCGCCATCAGTGCGGCAAGCGCCGCCGCGAAGCCCAGAATGGCCAGGCCGCGCCGACCCAGGCCCGTCCAGGCCCGCCCATCCCCGGCGAACGGCTCCAGCGCCTGTCGCGGCCCGATGTAGATGGGGGCGGTGAGGGGACGGCCCTGGGCGGCATCGATCATCAGGTCGACCCGGTTGCCGCCCTCGACCAGGGTCTCGCCGCTGCCTTCGTAGACCAGCGCGCGCGTCCAGGGCGCGGCGGCCGGGCGCGCGCTGACGACCACCGGCCTGTTCAGCCGCACGCCGTTGACGAACACCCGCACCCTATCGCCGCTGACCGAGGGCAGCAGGACGATCAGCTCGTCGCCCGCCTCGGGCCGGTAGGGGAGGACGTAGGACAGCTGGGTCACCAGCCCCGGTGCGGTCAGCGGGAGGTTGCCAGCAGGCGGCGGCTTCTGGCCCACGACCAGCCGCTCGGGCTGGTCCATCTCCGGCCCGGCCTTCCAGTATGTGCTCGACGGCTGCAGGCGCCAGCGCGCCAAGTCCGACAGCGGCGCCGACAGCAGCATGGTGGCGACGACCACCCCGGCGACGCCGGCCAGCCGGGCCAATGGCGAAATCCAGCCCCGGCGCGCCTGCCGGATCGACCAACCCCTGGCGCGTCGCAGAGCCTCGATCACCGCCCGTCCCCAGCCACTCCGATCCGGAGCGTCGCATGGCGGGTGGTCCGGCGTCACCCCGTGTTCGCGGGATGGCGGCGGCGCAGGTAAGGCGTCAGGCGGCGCGGCGTTCGAAGCCGGGGCTGTCCCAGGCCAGCCTGGCCGGCGGGGTCAGGGCCTCGCGGCCGATCAGGCCGACCAGGCGGTGGGCGCGGTCGACCACGACCAGGGCCTCGCCGTCGGCGTCGGCGAGCCGGGCGGCGGCCGTGGCGATGGCTTCGTCCTCGTAGCACCAGTCGAAATAGGGGTTCATGACCATCAGGACCCGCGCCTCGGCGTCGAGGCCGCGGGCCAGGCCGTGGTCGACAAGGTCTCTTTCGCCCAGCACGCCGACGATGCGCCCATCGGCCTCGCAGACCGGCAGGAGGGGCGCGTGGGCCGCGCCGAGCGCCTCGGCGGCCGCCCGAAGGCTGTCGGTGGGGGCAAGGGGCGACAGGTCTCGCAGCACGCGTTCGCCAAGGGCCATGGTCAGGTCTCCGTCATCGCCCCGCATGGCGTAACGGCGTGCGGCCGTCAGCGTTCCGGGCAAGCGAGACCTAGGGCGGGGGTTGGGCGCGGAAAGGGCTTCAGCCGCGCTCGATGGTGTGGCCGTCCTCGCCCCGCGCGCGGGCCAGGTTGAAGGCGGCGTTGATCAGGCCGATGTGACTGAACGCTTGGGGGAAGTTTCCGACTTGGCGGGCCAGGGCGGGGTCGTACTCCTCGGCCAGCAGCCCGACATCGTTGCGAACGGCCAGCAGCCGCTCGAACAGCGCTTCGGCGTCGTCCAGCCGGCCCAGCATGACGTAGGCGTCGACCAGCCAGAAGGTGCAGACCAGGAAGGCGCCCTCGCCGCCGGGCAGGCCGTCGTCGACTTGCCGGGTGTCGTAGCGGTGGATGAAGCCGTCGTGCATCAGGTCCTGCTCGATCGCCGCGACCGTGCCGGCAAAGCGTGGGTCGCTCGCCTCGACGAAGCCGAGTTCGGCCAGCAGCAGCAGGCTGGCGTCCACCGTCTTGGAGCCGTAGGAGCGCACGAAGCTGTTGCGTTCCGCATCGAAGCCCTTGGCCAGGATGTCCTCGCGGATGGCCTCGCGAACCTCGCGATAGCGGTCGCCCTCGCCGGGCAGGCCAAAGCGCTCGACCGCCTGAACGGCCCTGTCCAGCGTCACCCAGGCCATCACCTTGGAGAAGGTGTAGTGCTTGCGCTCGGAGCGATCTTCCCAGATGCCGTCGTCCGGCTGGGTCCAGACGCGGGCGACGTGGTCGGTCAGGGCGCGTTCGACCGTCCAGGCCGCCTCGTTGCCGGTCAGGCCGCCGCGCCGGGCCTGGTGCAGGCTGTCGGCCAGTTCGCCGTAGACGTCGAGCTGGAACTGGGTCGAGGCGGCGTTGCCGATGCGGACCGGGCGGCTGGCCTCGTAGCCCGCCAGCCAGTCGGCCTCCCACTCGGTAAGGCGGCGCTCGCCGGCGACGCCGTACATGATCTGCATGTCCGCGGGGCTGCCGGCCACGGCGCGCAACAGCCAGTCGCGCCAGGCCTGAGCCTCGTCGTAGTAGCCGGCGTTCATCAGGGCCAGCAGGGTCAGCGTCGCGTCTCGGATCCAGCAGTAACGATAGTCCCAGTTGCGCGGCCCGCCGATCTGCTCGGGCAGGCTGGTCGTTGCGGCGGCGACCACCCCGCCGGTCGGGGCGTGAGTCAGGGCCTTGAGCGTGATCAGCGAACGGCGCACCGCTTCCGACCATGGCCCCGCGACGTCGGCGCGCGCCGCCCAGCCGGTCCAGAACACCTCGGTGTCGGCCAGCGCCCGGCGGGGGCTGGAGGCGGTGGGCAGCGGTTCGTGGGATGGCGCCCAGGTCAGGGTGAAGGGCGTGGTGTCGCCCTCGGTGACCACGAACTCGGCCTCCATGGAGCGGGCCGTGCCCTGGATGCCGACCGGGGTCCGCAGCACGACCATGTCGGGCCCGGCGATGGCGCGGTGGGCTCCGCCGTCGGTCCGGCTGACCCAGGGCGTCACATGGCCGTAGCCGAAGCGCAGCGCCAGTTCGAGCCGGAAGCGGACGTGTCCCCGGTCGCCGCGAACGATGCGGATCAGCTCCGGATTGCCCTCGCGCAAGGGCATGAAGTCGATGATCGTCGCCGCGCCGGTGGGCGTTTCGAAGGTGGTCTCGAGGATGAGGGTATCGGGGCGATAGCGGCGGCTGACGTGAAACGCCTCGTCGACCGGCTGGATCAGCCAGCGGCCGTTTTCCGGGCCGCCGAGCAGGGCGGCAAAGCAGGCGTCGCTGTCGAACCTGGGCCAGCACAGCCAGTCGATGGAGCCGTTCCGTCCGACCAGCGCACAGCTTTCGCAGTCGCCGATCAGGGCGTAGTCCTCGATCTTCAGCGCCATGGGCTCCTTCGGTTCGCCAGACAATGGGAGACACTCCGGCGCGCCGGATCGCCAACCCCCTGAAACAGTCAACGCCGAACATCCCGGCGGGTTGCCGCCGGGATGTCGGGTTTCCGACAGACCGGCCTAAAGGCGCGGCGCCTTGCGCGCCTTGCCGGTCAGTTCAATGAACTCGCCCCGTGCGCCGAAGCGGTCAACCCCCTTGGCCCCGCTGGCGAGGGCTTCGATGTCGGGCCATCCGAAGCTGGGAGACAGCCAGGGATCGCCCCTCAGGCTCTGGCCGAACCCGGCCACCGCGACCGCCCACCGGGTTTGCTCCGGGGCCTGCGCCAGGCTGCCAAAGGCGCCGGCGCGGCGGATCGGCGCCTCGATCAGGCGGGACTGGCTCTCGCCCGGCCGCTTGTAGCGCACCTTCAGATAGCCGATCTCGCCGGACGCCCGCCGCGCCGCCGGCTCGCGGCCATAGCGAAGGGGATCGGACGAGGGGGCGCCGCCGACCGGGGTGATCTCGTACAGGGCCGTGACGGATGCGCCCGATCCCACCTCGCCGGCGTCGACGCGGTCGTTGTTGAAGTCCTCGCGCTTGAGCATGCGGGTCTCGTAGCCGATCAGGCGGTACTCCAGGACCGCGCCGGGATTGAACTCGACCTGGATCTTCACGTCGTCGGCGATGGGGAACATGGCGGTCGTCAGATCTTCCTGGAAGAGCCGGCGCGCCTCCTGGAAGCTGTCGACATAGGCGGCGGTCCCGTTTCCGTTCTGGGCCAGGGTCTGCATCATCGTGTCGTTGTAGTTGCCCCGGCCGAAGCCGTAGACCGACAGGTAGATTCCTTCCTTCCGCTGGTCGGCGACATAGTCCTTCAGCCGCGAGGGATCGGCGACCCCGACATTGAAGTCGCCATCGGTCAGCAGGACGACGCGGTTGACCGCCTTGGGATCGAAGTTCCGCCGGGCCAGGTCATAGGCCAGGGCCAGCCCCTGGCCGCCGGCGGTAGAGCCGCCGGAGCGAAGGGCTTCGATGGCGCAGCGCATCTTCAGCTTCGAGCGTCCACCGGTCGGCTCAAGCACCGCGCCGGCCGAGCCCGCGTAGGCGACGATCGACACCCGGTCGCCGGGGCGTAGCTGGTCGATCAGCAGGTTCAGCGCCCGCTTGGCCAAGGGCAGGCGATCCTGGGCGTACATCGAGCCGGAGGTATCGATCAGGAAAACGAGGTTCAGCGGCGGCTGTTCCGCGGCGGGCAGTTCGTAGCCCTGCAGGGCGATGTGGACGATCTGCTTTCCGGGCGCCCAGGGCGACGGCGCCACCGCCAGGAAGGGCCGGAACGGCGTCTCGCGGCTGGCCGGGGCGGGATAGTCGTAGTCGAAGTAGTTGATCAGTTCCTCGACCCGCACCGCATCCCGGGGCGGCAGCCTGCCTTCGTTCAGATAGCGTCGGATATTGGCGTAGGAGGCGGTGTCGACGTCGATCGAAAATGTCGAGACGGGCTCCTCGGCCACTCGCTTGATCGGGTTGGATTCGCCACCCGGGTAGCGCTCGGTATCGCGCGCGGCCGGGTTCGGAGCGGGGGCGGGCGCAGCTTCGCCCGTGACGGCGAGCGCGGACGTCGGCGGGCTGAAGCCACGCTCCATCCGCTGGCCGGATACGACCACTGGCGGGGCGGGCGGCGGCGGCGGCGCGGGAGCCACTGTGACGGGCGTATTGTAGCTTCGCGCACCGGTCGGGGCGCGGGTGCGCCTGTCGCGTTCGCCCTGGTCGCCGATTTCGAAGCCGAGGTCGGCGCAGGCGGCCGGCGTAGGCTCGCCGTCATGCAGGATCGGCGGCGAGAGGGCGCTGGCTGTCAGGGGCGGGGCGCTGGCGGCGATCAGCGCGCAGAGGGCGCCCGCTGTCAGGGTACGGGCAGTCCGGATCGGCTTCATGGTGATTCCCCTCGTCTCGTCCCGTGCTCCACGACGCGCGCCAATCAAGGCAAATTATAGACGTAAAATGATCGTCCGCGAGGCGGAGCGTCGTTCGGTGAACAATTTTTCGCCTGCCGCGCGAAAGCGGTTCGCTCGCGCAACAGGCGCGACGATGGAAAGCGCCGACTCCTGCCGCGCGAGCTTGACACACAAGGGCCCGAGGCAAAGAGTGACCGTTGTTTTATGGTTAACGCGGGCCGAGTGGGGGGCCTTCGGATGGATCTGGTCAAGGACTCCGAGTCCCCGTCGAACATGCCGGCTTTTGCCGTGGGCGAGCCCGTGGCGCCGCGCCAGCGTGCCGGCGTGCGTCGTACCCTGGCGGTCCTGACCGCCCTGCTGGTCGCGCCGCTGCTGGGCTGCGAGGGGGGCGTCATCAGCCCCGCCAAGGGAGAGGCGGGATGTCCGCGTCCCCAGATCGCGACAATTTCCAGCCCGCAGTTCAATGCCCAGCAGCAGGAGATCCGGGCCCTGCGCCGCGCCGCTTTCCGCGGCGACTTCTTCGCCCAGCTGGAACTGGCGCGCCGCTACGAGGGCCAGCGAGCCGCTGACCGAAACCTGGACGATCCGGTCGAGGCGGCGGTCTGGTACACCATGGCCCTGTCGAACGGCGACGGCTACGCCAACGTCTCAGCGGGCATCGCCCGCGCCAAGGCCGATAGCGCGGTAGGCCGGTTCGATCGCTGCCGCGCCGTCGAGAGGGCCGCCGCCTACGGCGCGCTCGATCGCCTGCTGGGCCGCATGGATTCGACCGAGCAGGACAAGGTCCGCTCGCGCGTCGTCTACATCATGTCTCGGCAGGGCGCGGTGGGCTACCGCACCCTGGCCCGCATCCATGACGCCGGTTTCGGAGTGTTCGGCGAGCCGCCGGACAATCGCCAGTCCCTGACCGCCAAGGGCCGGCCCGACAAGCCGGGCGCGCCGGCCGTGCTGGGACTGTTCCCGCGCAACGACGTCGACGCCTACCTCTACAACTACCTGGCGGTGCAGACCGGCGATGTCGGCGCCTATGTGATGCTCAAGGACTTCGAGCGTTCGTCGCCGCAGCGGGCCGGATACGGCTCCTTCGTCGAGGCCAAGGCCAAGCGCTGGACGCCGCCGCACGAGTTCTACCCGCCTGACGCCCCGGCATCCGGCGTGCCCCACTCGGACGAGAGCGACTTTGGCGACGACCTGACCCAGGCCTCGCTGGAACGCATTGACGAGCTGCCCTTCATCCATATCGCCGAGGCCTTGGCCTATCTGCGCGTGACCCCCCGTGCGGTCGCCCGCGAGGCCGATCTCTATCCGGGCGATGTGCAGACCTTCCAGGCCATGCTGGGCCGCGAGCCGACCGGCCGGTTGACCGATCTGGAGAAGGTGCGGGTCATCCAGTACGCCGCCGTCAACGGCTCGCCCCGCGCCCAGCTGGTGCTGGCGGTGCTGTACTCCGAGGGCGTCGGCGTGCGCCGCGACTACGCCCGGGCCTTCTACTGGTACTCCGAGGCGGACCGGCAGGGATCGGCCGAGGCCAAGTACGCCATGTCGACCTTCTTCTCGCTGGGGGTCGAGGGCGTGGCGGACCAGGACAAGGCCCAGGCCGTCGTCTACCAGATCGATTCCGCCCTCTCGGGCTTCAAGCCCTCGGCCAACCGGCTGCAACAGGTGCTGGCCCAGGTTTCCCGCGAACCCCGGCGTTGCCGCGACAGGGACTACCGCTGATGCGTATCCGATCCTCCCGCCTGCTGACCGTGGCCGCCGTCGCCCTGGGCCTCGCCCTGCCGCTCCTGTCGGCCCAGCCGGCCGCCGCCTATCCGGACGCCAAGGTCGACCAGCAAATCCGCCCCAACTTCGGCGGCCTGATCAATCCGCCGCTCAAGCCGCGCTACCGGCCCGACCGCTGGAAGCCGGGCCGCTACAAGTGGGGCAAGCGGCCGTACCGCCCGGGCTATCCCGGCAACGGCTATCCCGACGACGACGGCTACTACGATGACTACCCGCGCGACCAGCAGGTGGCGGTGGTCGACTGCGGCGACACGGGGCTGGGACCCACGCCGGTGTCGGACGCCCTGCGCACCCTGGCCGACGGCGGCATCCTCTACATCCGCGGCAGCGCCGCCTGCACCGAGACCATCCTGGTCGAGAACCCGGTGGTGATCGCCGGTCAGGGCGCATCGATCTTCTCGGGCGAGGACCCGGCCCCGGCGACGATCAAGCCCCAGGCCGGCGCCGCCTGCGTGCGCGTCGCCAGCGGCGTGAAGGGCGTGGAGCTGCGCGACCTGAACTTCGTCAGCGAACAGGCCGGCCGCAGCGCCTGCATCGAGGCCTGGGACGCCGAGGTGGCCCTGGTCCGCACCAACATCTCCTACTGGGGCGACAGCTCGGCCGTGTTCGTTTCCGGCGGCAGGCTGATCATGCGCGACAGCGTGGTCGAGGCCCGCACCTGGGACGCGGCCATCGTCGCCGATGGCGTCCAGATCGACATCGCCCGCACCCGCGTCAGCGGCGAAGCCGCCGGCCTCGACCTGACTCCCGGCAACGGCGAGTCGCGGCTCGACCAGGTCGGCATCGTCTCGCGCGGCGGCGAGCAGCCGGGCGATGTCGGCGTGCTGGTGCGCGGCCTGCGCAGCGGCACCGGCCAGCTGACGGTGCGCAACGCCGTGGTCTGCGGCTGGCGAACGGCGCTGCACCTCGAGCGCGGAACCCAGGTCGACGTGGCCCGCAGCCGCCTCTGCCGCAGCCAGCGTGGCGTGGTCTCGGCCGGCGCCAATGTCGAGGTGCGCGAGTCGGCGATCGGCTCGACCGAGATCGGCGTCTACCTGTCGTCCGGCCGTGCGCGCTTCGCCCACAATCGCTTCTACGGCGGAGGGCGCGGCGCCTATGCCGAGCCGGGCGCGATCCTCGACCTGGAGGACAACTGGTACTATTCGGAGATCGACTGCTGGCGCCAGCGACTGGATCGCGGCCTCTATTGCGTGACCTCGCGCAACCTGCCGGCCGGCCTGCGCAACGACGACAGCGGCTGGACCCCTGGCCGCCGCCGGGGCTGGGAAGACGATGGCTACGAGCGGGGCTACATGCGGGATGGCCGGCCCACGGCCCTGCCGCCCGCGACGCCGCCGCCCGAGCCCTCGCGCCGCGACCGCCGCCGCCGCTAGATCATTCGTCGAGGGTGGGCGGCACGCGCGCCCTCGACGCCTGCTCGTAGCCGTAGCCCAGCGCCAGCAGTTCCGCCTCGCTCCACGGCCTGCCGATGAACGACAGGCCCACCGGCATGCCGCCGGCCAGGCCCATCGGCACGGTCAGGTGCGGATAGCCCGCCACCGCCGCGGCATTGCCCGCGCCGCCGCCGACATAGCGGTCCCGCAGCACCGGATCGATCATCCAGGCCGGGCCCAGCGTCGGACCGACCAGGGCGACGACGTCATAGGTCTGGAACAGCCCGTCCAGCCCGCCGCCCGCCAGCCGCAGCGCCTCGGCCCTCGCCTTCACATAGGCCGGGTCGGACAGTCCGCCCGTGGCCTCGGCCCGTTCGAACAGCTCCTGCCCGAACAGCGGCATCTCGGCCCCGGCGTTGGCCTTGTTGAAGGCGATGACGTCGGCCAGCGTCCGCGTCGGCACCCTGGCGGGGTCAGTGCCGGCCAGATAGGCGTTCAGCCCGACCTTCAGTTCGGTCAGCAGCACCACGATCTCGTGGCCGCCGATGCCCGCCCGGCCCGGCAGGTCGGGGATGTCGACCAGGATCGCCCCCTCGGCCTCCAGCACCTTGAGCGCCGCCTCGAAGGCCGCATCTGTCTCCGGATGGAACCCGGCCGCATAGCGCATCACCCCGATCCGCTTGCCGCGCAACGCGCCGGGCTTGAGGCCCAGCTCGTAGTTCGTCCGCCGCCGGTCCGCCTCCGCCGTGGCTGGATCGGCCGGGTCGGTCCCGGCCATGACGGTCAGCATCATCGCCGCGTCGCGCACGTTGGTGGTCATCGGCCCGGCCGTATCCTGGCTGGCGCTGATGGGAATGATGCCGGTCCGCGAGACCAGCCCCACCGTCGGCTTCAGACCCACCAGCCCGTTGACCGCCGCCGGGCAGGTGATTGACCCGTCCGTCTCGGTGCCCACCGCCGCGTCGGCCAGTCCGGCCGCCACCGCCACGGCCGAGCCCGAGGATGAACCGCAGGGGCTGCGCGCGGGGTCATAGGCGTTGCGCGTCTGGCCGCCCACCGCGCTCCATCCGCTCAGGCTGCGGGACGAGCGGATGTTGGCCCATTCCGACAGGTTCGCCTTGCCCAGGATGATGACCCCGCCCCGGCGCAGCCGCGTCACCAGCGGCGCGTCCCTGGCCGGCACATTGTCCTTCAGCGCCAGCGAGCCGGCGGTATTGGGCAGGCCGGCGACGTCGATGTTGTCCTTGATGACCAGCGTCATGCCGTTCAGCGGCGGCGGCATCGGCTTGGCCCGGTTCCGCGCGTCGGCCGCCCGCGCCTGGGCCAGCGCCGTCGGGTCAGGGGTGACGATGGCCTTCAGCCCGGGGTTCAGTCGCTCGGCCCGCGCGATCAGCCGCTCGACCCGCTGCTCGGCGCCGCCATCCTTGTCAGCCGCCGACGCCGACTGCGCCGAGGCATGGGCCGTCATCAGGGCAAGCGCGAACACGCCGGCCGGCGCGAGGGCGAGGGTAGGGCGCATGGTCAGCCTCCGACTTGAGGCGCCGACCATCCGATAAAGCCGCCATGGCCCGCAAGCGCCCGCGGGTCGTCTTCAGCCTATTTCTGGGCGCACTTGGTCTTGTCGCCGGCCTTGCAGGCGGCGACGTCGGCCTGCCACCGGGCCTGGGCGCGGGCGTTGGCCTCCTCGGTGGCGCGCACCCTGGCGCGATAGTCGGCCATCTCGCGGTCATAGGCGGCCTGATCGGCCCGGATGCGGGCCTCGCGCGCGGCCAGCGCCGCCTGGTAGTCCTCGTCGCTCTTGCGGTCGCGCGCCTCGGCGGCCGCGTTGCGGGCGTTGACGCCGGCGTTCAGCCGTTCGGTGGCGGCGTCCTGCGCGGCCAGTTCCTCGGCCGACATGGCCCGGCGCGCCGTGCTCTCCCGACCCTCGTCCGCGACCGCTTCGGCCGCGGCCGGCTCAGCCGCGACCGGCGCCTGGCGGGGAGCAGCGGGGGCGGGCTTGCGCTCGGGCAGCTTGGAATTCAGGTCGCCCAGGCTCTGCGCGGACGCGGCCCCGACCAGCGCCGTCGCCACGAGAAGGCCGATGATCGTCGGCGCCCCGCGCCGTGAATGTCCCGATGTCCTGGTCAAAGCCGCAGTCCTCGAATGTTGACGCCCCAGCCCGGGTGCAAGGATTCCCCGGACCGGCGGGAGGGGCAAGCGCACAATCGTTGCAGGCGTAATCAAAGCCCGGCGCCATTGCCTTGCCGCCGCCTCGTCGCTACATCCCGCCCCCATCCCCAGCGACGATCAGACGAGAGCGAGCGACCCCGCATGGCCGCCCAGTACATTTTCCAGATGCAAGGCCTGACCAAGGCCTATCCCGGCGGCAAGAAGGTGTTCGAGAACATCTGGCTGTCCTTCTATCCCGACGCCAAGATCGGCGTGGTCGGGGTCAACGGCTCGGGCAAGTCGACCCTGCTGAAGATCATGGCCGGCATCGACACCGAGTTCAGCGGCGAGGCCAAGGCCGCCGACGGCGTCAAGCGCGGCTACCTCGAGCAGGAGCCCCAGCTCGATCCCGAGAAGACCGTCTGGGAAAACGTCATCGCCTGGTGCGAGGAAAAGCAGGTCTTCGACCGCTACAACGCCATCGCCGTCGAGATGGCCGAGAACTACACCGACGAGCTGATGGAGGAGATGACCGCCCTCCAGGAGCGCATCGACGCCGAGAACCTGTGGGACATCGACAGCCGCATCGAGATGGCGATGGACGCTCTGCGCTGCCCGCCCAACGACAGCGGCGTGACCAAGCTGTCGGGCGGTGAGAAGCGCCGCGTGGCCCTGGCCCGCCTGCTGCTCAGCAAGCCGGACATGCTGCTGCTCGACGAACCGACCAACCACCTGGACGCCGAGTCCGTGGCCTGGCTGCAGCATCACCTGGAGGCCTTCCCGGGCTGCGTCATTCTGGTCACCCACGACCGCTACTTCCTCGACCAGGTCACCAAGTGGACCCTGGAGCTGGATCGCGGCCGCGGCATTCCCTTCGAAGGCAACTACTCCGGCTGGCTGGAGCAGAAGCAGAAGCGGGTCGTCCAGGAGCAGTCCGAAAGCGAAGCCCGCCAGCGCGCGCTGACGCGCGAGCTGGAATGGGTGCGGTCGGGCGCCAAGGCCCGCCAGGCCAAGTCCAAGGCCCGCCTGGCCGCCTATGAGGAAATGGTCCGCGAGCAGGAAAACAGCCGCCAGGCCCAGACCTACGCGGTCATCCAGATCCCGCCCGGCCCGCGCCTCGGCAACGTCGTGCTCGAGGTCAACGGCCTGGAGAAGGAGTACGGCGAGAAGGTCCTGTTCAAGGACCTGACCTTCAAGCTGCCGCCCAACGGCATCGTCGGCGTCATCGGCCCCAACGGCGCCGGCAAGTCGACCCTGTTCAAGCTGATCACCGGCCAGGAACAGCCCGACGCCGGCACCATCCGCGTCGGCGAGACCGTCAAGCTGGCCTACGTCGACCAGAGTCGCGATGACCTCAACCCCAACGACACCGTCTGGCAGGCGATCAGCGGCGGCACCGACATCATGATGGTCGGCAAGCGCGAGATTAACTCCCGCGCCTACGTCGGCAGCTTCAACTTCAAGGGCGGCGACCAGCAGAAGAAGGTCGGCCTGCTGTCGGGCGGTGAGCGCAACCGCGTCCACCTGGCCAAGACGCTCGCCACCGGCGGCAACCTGATCCTGCTCGACGAACCGACCAACGACCTCGACATCGAGACCCTGCAGAACCTGGAAGAGGCGCTCGAAGAGTTCGCCGGCTGCGCCGTGGTCATCAGCCACGACCGCTGGTTCCTCGACCGCATCGCCACCCACATCCTCGCCTTCG
>VFQU01001258.1_pt1 | contig 15734 bp, 12 predicted proteins | sample 3512311 | NCBI WGS metagenome assembly VFQU01 (sample SAMN10412377, study PRJNA504923) | tailings metagenome | isolation source: Relicate 3 Philex TSF3 active mining site | place: Philippines: Tuba, Benguet | collected 2017-08-29
GTCGCAGTCCAGCAGTCTCACGAACCGATCCAGGTGTCTGACCATGACGTTCTATCCTTCCTTCCCGACCGCGGTGCGCCGGCGACCGCTTCCTCGGCAATTCCCGCTCGCACGCACCCGACTTCCGGCGCAGGCGCGATGAGAGTGGCGATGCGACAATGTCCTCGTCTTTCTTGCTAGCACGTCATGTGCCAGGGACCTATGTCTATTCGTGAGTTGTTCATCCTCGCTTCGATGCTGGCAGCGCCGACATGCGCGCTCGCCGCCGATCCGCACAGCTATGCCAACACCGATGTCGTACGCGTGCGTGCGGCGGCGCTCGACCTGAAGGTGGATTTCAGCGATCGGCGGCTGGCCGGCAACGTGCGCCTGGATCTGGACTGGAAGAAGACCGACCAGCACATACTCGTGCTCGACACACGCGATCTGGACATCGAACGCGTCGTCGCGATCGATGCGGCCGGCGAGGAGAAGGCGGCGCGCTTCCGGCTCGACGCGCGCGATCCGATCTTCGGTTCGGCGTTGCGTATCGACCTGCCCGAGGCCGTGCCCGCCGTGCGTATCCGCTATCGCACCGCGCCGACCGCCTCGGGCCTGCAGTGGATGACCCCCGAGCAGACCGCCGGCAAGAAGCGCTCGTTCATGTACTCGCAATCACAGGCGATCCACGCGCGCAGCTGGGTGCCACTGCAGGACACGCCGTCGGTGCGCTTCACCTACACCGCGCAGATCGCCGCGCCGAAGGGCTACCGCGTGCTGATGAGCGCCGACAACGACGCCGCGCACCCGCTGAACGGCGATTTCCGCTTCGCGATGAAGCAGCCGATTCCCTCGTATCTGCTGGCGATCGCCGTCGGCGATCTGGCCGTGCGCCAGACCGGCCGGCGCACCGCGGTCTACGCCGAGGCCTCGGTGGTCGAAGGCGCAGCCAAGGAGTTCGAGGACACCGAATCGATGATCGAGGCGGCCGAGAAGCTCTACGGCCCGTACCGTTGGGAGCGCTACGACATCCTGGTGCTGCCGGCGAGCTTTCCTTTCGGCGGCATGGAGAATCCGCGCATCACGTTCGCGACGCCGACCGTGATCGCCGGCGACAAGAGTCTGGTCGGCCTGATCGCGCACGAACTGGCCCATTCGTGGTCCGGCAATCTCGTCACCAATGCCAACTGGCAGCATATGTGGCTCAACGAAGGCTTCACCACCTACGTCGAGAACCGCATCGTCGAGGCCGTCTACGGCAAGGACGAAGCCGTCATGCAACTGGTCGTCGACGACGGCGAGGTGCGCGAGGAGATGGCCGAGATGTCCGACAATGCGCAGCTGCTGGTACCCGATCTGAAGGGCGTCGATCCGGACGAGGGTCTGTCCGGTGTGCCGTACAACAAGGGACGCTGGTTCCTGCGCTTCCTCGAGCTGCGCTACGGACGCGAGATCTTCGATCCGTTCCTGCGCGGCTACTTCGACCATTTCGCATTCCAGAGCATCGACACCGACCAGTTCCTGGCCTACTACGAGGAGCATCTGGCCAAGCCGCACCCAGGCAAGGTCAGCCGTGCCGAGGTCGACACCTGGCTGCACAAGCCGGGCATACCGGCCGACGCGCCAGTGTCGCGCTCGCCGCGTTTCGACGCCGTGGACACGGCGCGTTCGGAATGGCTGGCCGGCAAGCGCAAGGCCGACGCGCTCGGTGCCCAAGCCTGGGTGACCTACGAGTGGCTGCACTTCCTGAACGGCCTGCCGAGCACCCTGCCGGTCGAATCGCTGCAGGCACTCGACTCCGCGTGGAAGCTGACCGGCACCGGCAATGCCGAGGTGGCGTTCCGCTGGTACGCGTTGACGATCCGCAGCGGCTACGTCCAGGCGCGGCCGTCGATCGCTGCATTCGTCGAGCGGATCGGCCGGCGCAAGCTGGTGCTGCCGCTGTACGAAGCGCTTGCCAAGACAGCCGACGGCAAAGCGTTCGCGCGCCAGATCTATGCCAAGGCCAAGCCCGGCTACCATCCGCTGACGCAGGGCAGCGTCGAGCGCGTGCTCGCCGACTGAATGTCGGTGAGGGTCGGTGAATAACCTTGAGTGTCAGTAAACGACAAAGGGCGCGACCACGATCGCGCCCTTTGTCGATGACCTGAAGCCGCGTTCGTGAACGCAGCGCAGCTTTTCTTACTGAACCTGGAACGATTGCGAACCGGCCTGCTTGCCGTCGATCGACACGGCGACCTGATAGCTGCCCGCCGGCCAGCCGTCCGGCTTGCTGATCTGGAACGTCGTCACGGCCGCGCCGGTCGGCGCAATCGCCTTGCTGTCCTCGTTGACGACCTGGCCGTCCTGATAGGTCCACTTCGCGGCGATCGTCGCACTCGGCGCCGAGCCGGACGTGCTGACGGCCGCATAGATCGTATCGGTCGGTGCGAACGTGGTCTTGGCTGCGGTGACCTTCATGTCGGGGCCGACCGCACTGCCGAGATCGATCGACACGAGCAGCAGACCGGCCGCTGCCGGCGGCGGCGTGAGCGGGGCCGGCGTGGTCGCCGGTGCGGGCACCGGAGCCGGTGCCGGCGCGGGTTGTTCCTTCTTGCCGCAGGCGGTCAGCGCCAGCGCGCCGCCGAGGGCCAGAGCGAGAGATGCAGTAGTGCGATTGACGATCATGGAATGCTCCTAGGGCGGATGGTCAGGACTTGTCGGCGTCTTCGGGAATGGTCAGCACCTGACCGGGTTTGATCAGATCGGGATTGGAAAGCTGATCGCGATTGGCCTCGAAGATCGCCTTCCATCGATTCGCGTTGCCGTAGAACGTCTTGGCGATCTTCGACAAGGTGTCGCCCTTGACGACCGTATAGCTGCGCTTGTCGACCGGCGCATCCGGTGCGGTTGATGCGACGCCGCCCTGGACATTGCCGAAGTCGGCCTTGGCCGGAGCATCGGATGCGGTCGAGGTGACCGCGCTGTTGACGTTGGAAAAATCCGGTTTTTTCGTTTCGTTGGTCATATGGCTCCCTCCTCGCCTGTGCGAGGGCCGTTAAGTTACACCCCTCGCGGATTAATGGACGGTAATCGGAACGCCGTCTCGCAACAAATGGTGTCGGCCGATGGCGCGCGTCAGGTGGCGTTCACGCAATCGCGGTCGGCGCCGCTCGTGCAGGATGCGCCGGCCGGATGAAGCGGGTGTGGCAGGCACGCGCGCCGGCCGGGCAGGTGGATATTCGCGAAACGCCATGGCGTCGTTGGGCGCGGGTTGTCGCGGCCGACTGGGAGACGTGGAACGCCTGCCCGCGATTGGGGGCCGCGAGGCGGGCAGTCGCTCAGCCTCGAAGCGGTCGTTACTGGCGTGCCGTGCGCTGATTCGGCGGCGGCGCGCTGCCGGCCGTCGCGCGCCACGGATTGATGTCGATGCCGCCGCGGCGCGTGTAGCGCGCGTAGACGCTCAGTCGCTGCGGCGCGCAGTGTCGCGCGAGGTCGACGAAGATGCGTTCCACGCATTGTTCGTGGAAATCGTCGTGCAGCCGATACGAGAGCAGATAGCGCAGCAGGCCGGCTCGGTCGATCGGCGCGCCGGCATAGGCGATCTGCACGTCGGCCCAGTCGGGCTGGCCGGTCACCGGACAGTTCGAGCGCAGCGCATGCGAGAGCAGCGTTTCCTCGACGTGCGGCTCGCGCGGATAGGCGGTCAGCGCGTCCGGATCGGGCGGCGCATAGCGGCCGATCTGGATCGTCGCCTCGTCGATCGACTCGCCTTCGAGCTCACCGTAGCCGATGCCCGGACCGGGCAGCGGCAGCAGTTCGACACCGACCGCCGCACCGGCCGCGCCGCCGAGGTCGGCCGCGAGTCGTTCGCGCAGCGTGCCGGCATCGGCCAGACGCGTCTGGTTGTAGCTGTTGAGGTAGAGCTTGAGCGACTTGGACTCGACGATGTTCGGCGAGTCGGCCGGCACGCGGAACGTCGCGACGGCCACGCGGGGCCGTCCGTTCGAATCGAGCCAGGACAGCTCGTAGGCGTTCCAGATGTCGACACCGACGAACGGCAGCGCGCCGGCGATGCCGATCTCGGCGCGCTTGGGCGCACGCGGGATCGGAAACAGCAGGGACGGATCGTAGTCGGCGCCGAACCGCACCGTGCGGCCGAGCGGAGAATCGTGCGGCGTGCTCATGTCGAATCGGAGGCGGCGCCGGCCTCGGGCCGGCGCCGCCGTCGGATCAGGCCGCGCCGGGCTGCGCCGGCAGCACCGGATCGTCGACGGCCGTGCGTTTGGCCGCCTCGCCGTGGTGGTCCTGCGCGAGCAGCATATAGAACGCCGGCACGACGAACAGCGTGAACAGCGTGCCGATCGTCAGGCCGGTCGTGATGACCAGGCCCATGTTGAAGCGGCCGGCCGCGCCGGCGCCGCTGGCGATCACCAGCGGAATCACGCCGAGCACCATCGCGGCCGTGGTCATCAGGATCGGGCGCAGACGCGTCGCGGCCGCCTGTTCGATCGCCTCGCGCTTGGTCTTGCCGGCGCGCTGCAGCTCGTTGGCGAACTCCACGATCAGGATGCCGTGCTTGGAGATCAGGCCCATCAGCGTAACCAGTCCCACCTGCGTGTAGATGTTGAGCGAAGTCGCCCAGCGCGTGGAGATCGCGCCCATCCCGACGAAGCCCGGCAGCAGGTTGATGAAGATCAGCGCGCCGAACAGCGCCATCGGCACCGAGATCAGGATCACGATCGGATCGCGCAGGCTGTTGAACTGCGCGGCCAGCGCGAGGTAGACGATGATCACCGCGAACAGCAGCGTCAGCGCGAAGCCGCCGCTCTCGTTGACGTACTGGCGTGCCTGCCCGGAGTAGTCGACGTTGTATCCGGCCGGCGCCAGTTCGCGGATGGCGTCGCGCACGAACGCGATCGCCTCGCCCTGCGCGACGGCCGGCACGCCCTGGATCGTCACCGAGTTGAGCTGCTGGAAGCGCGTCAGCGATTGCGGCACGACCTCGTTCTTGATCGTCGCGACCGTCGAAGCCGGCACGACCGATCCGGCCGGCGTGCGGATGTAGTAATCCAGCACCTGGTCGGGATTGAGGCGGTCGGCCTGCATCACCTGCGGGATGACCTTGTAGGAGCGGCCCGCGATCGAGAAGTAGTTGACGTAGCCGCCGCCGAGCGCCGCGCCGAGCGCGCTGCCGACGTCCTGCTGCGTCATGCCCATCGACGCGACCAGATCACGGTCGATCTCGACCGTACTCTGCGGCTTGTCGATCTTGAGGTTCATGTCGGCGAACCAGAACATGCCGCTCTTCTGCACGCGGTCGAGCACGGTCTGCGCGACCTCGTAGAGGTTCTCGAACGGCTCGGTCGTGGACATCACGACCTCCACCGGCATGCCCTGAGCGCCCGGCAGCGGCGGGAACTGGAACGCCACCGTATTGGTGCCGGCCATGCCCGCCCACTTCTGCTGGAGTTCCTGCTGGATGGCGTTGGCATTGCGCGTGCGCTCGGACCAGGGCTTCAGCTGGGCGCCGGTGAACACCGAGTTGGGACCGGAGAAGCCGGTGAACTGGAAGGTCTGCTGCACCTCCGGCACGGACTTGGTGATCTCGTGCATCTCCTGCAGGTACTCGCGCACCTGCGTCGGCGAGGCGTTCGGCGCGGCCATGCCCATGCCGAGCACGATGCCCTGATCCTCCTCGGGCGCGAGCTCGGATTTGGCGTGGGTGAACAGGTACGCCGTGCCGCCGAGCAGCAGCACGCCCATCACGACCGGCACGATCCAGGTGTCGAGCGTGCCGTGCAGACGGCGCTGATAGCCGTGATGCAGGCGATCGAACTGTCGGTCGATGAAGTTCACGAAGCGGTTGCCGCCGTGCTCGCTCTTGAGGAAGCGCGAACCCAGCATCGGCGACAGCGCGAGCGCGACGACCGCCGAGACGGTGACCGCGCCGGCGAGCGTGAACGCGAACTCGGTGAACAAGGCACCGGTCAGGCCACCCTGGAAGCCGATCGGCACGTATACCGCGACCAGCACGATCGTCATCGCGATGATCGGCCCGGTCAGCTCGCGTGCGGCGATGATCGCGGCCTGGAACGGCGTCTTGCCTTCTTCCTTGATGTGGCGGTCGATGTTCTCGACGACGATGATCGCGTCGTCGACGACCAGGCCGATCGCGAGCACCAGCGCGAGCAGCGTGATCAGGTTGATCGTGTAGCCGAGCAGCAGCATCACGAAGAACGCGCCGATCAGCGACAGCGGCATCGCGATGACCGGGATGATGACCGCGCGGAAGCTGCCCATGAACAGGAAGATCACCAGCGTGACGATGACCAGTGCCTCGATCAGCGTCTTGACCACTTCGTCGATCGAGGTATTGATGAAGTTGGTCGCGTCGTAGGCGATCTGGCCGGTGATGCCGGCCGGCAGCTGCGCCTGGATTTCCGGGAACGCATTGCGCACCCGTTCGATCACGTCGAGCACGTTCGCGTCGGGCGAGGTCTTGATGCCGAGGAACACCGACTGTTTGCCGTCGAAGGCCACGGCCGAGTCGTACTCCTCGGCGCCGAGCACGACGTTGGCGACGTCCTCCAGCCGTACCAGCGCGCCGTCCTTCTGCTTGACGACGAGACGCCGGAACTCCTGCACCGAATGCAGATCGGTCGCAGCAGTCAGCGCGACGGTCACGGTCTGGACCTTGGTCGCACCGCCCGCGGCCAGATAATTGTTGGCCGCCAGTGCGGCATAGACGTCCGAGGCGGTGACGCCGTGCGCGGCCAGGCGCACCGGGTCGATCCAGGCGCGCAGCGCGAACTGGCGCCCGCCGATCAGCTCGGCGGTCTGCACGCCTTCGATCGAATCGAGCTTGGGCTTGACCACGCGCACGACGTAGTCGGTGATGTTGTTGGCCGGCAGCGTCTCGCTGTAGAAGCCCATGTACATCGACGCGATCGTTTCGCCGACCTGCACCGTGATGACCGGCTGCTGGGCCTGCGGCGGCAGCTGGTTGGTGACCGAGCTGATCTGCGTCTGGATCTCGGTCAATGCGCGGTTGGAGTCGTAGTTGAGCTGCAGCGTGGCGGTGATCGTCGATGCGCCGGACGATGACAGGTAGTCGATGCCGTGCGCCTGCGCGATCGCCGCCTCGAGCGGTTGCGTGATGAAGCCGGCGACGGTGTTCGCGTCGGCGCCGTAGTAGGTCGTGGTCACGGTGACCACGGCGTTCTCGGTCTTCGGGTATTGGCGCACGGTCAGGTCCGTGGCCGATCGTATTCCGAGCACGAGGATCAGCAGGCTGACGACGATCGCCAGTACCGGCTTGTGGATGAAGATGTCGGTGAATTTCATCTCATGTTCCTTCTAGCCCCGGCGCGAGCGGTCCGGGAGGGGGCGGACGGCGGGCCGGCCTCTCCTCGCTGAGCGCGAGAGGCGGCGCCGTGAGCCCGCTTGAGGTGTGCGCGTCAGTGTTCCTGGGGCTTGGGATCGGCGTCGTTCTTGGGCGACTTGCTGTTGTCGACGATCAGCGGCGTGCCGTTCTTGAGCTTGAGCTGGCCGCTGGTCACCACCTCGGTGCCTTCCTCGAGGCCGGACAGGATCGCGACCTGGTCGCCGCGGCGCGATCCCGTCGTGACGAACACCTGCTGGGCCTCGGGCTGCGCCGGCTTACCGTCCTCGCCTTTCTTGTCGCTCGGCTTGACGACGAAGACGGTCTCGCCGTACGGGTTGAACGTGATCGCGGTCTGCGGCAGCGTCAGCTGCCGCGCCTGCTCGCCGACGTCGATGCTGACGTTGGCGAACATGCCCGGCACCAGGGTGCCGTCGGCGTTGCCGGCCGACGCTTCGATGCGGACGTTGCGCGTGTCGCCGTCGACCTTCGGATCGATCGCGGTCAACACGGCTTCGAACGTGCGGTCCGGGAACGCGTCGAGCGTCAGCGCGACGCGCTGGCCGGTCTTGACCTCGCCGAGGTTGCGCTGCGGCACGAAGAAGTCGACGAACATCGGATCGGTCTGCTGCACGGTCACGACGGCGGTGCCGGAATTGACGTAGGCGCCCGGGCTCAGCGTGACGATGCCGGCGCGGCCCGCGAACGGTGCGCGCAGCGTCTTCTTGGCGGCCAGCGCCTGCTGCTGCTGGACGGCCGCCTGCTTGGCCTTCAGATCGGCGGCGGCGTTGTCGTAGTCGGCCTGACTGACCGCCTTGACGTCGAGCTGGCGCTTGGCGCGATCGAACGTCACCTTGGCCAGCGCGGCGGCGGCCTCGGCCTGGCGCATCGCGGCCACGTCGTCGTCGTCGCGCAGCTGCACGAGCACCTGGCCTTCCTGCACCGCGTCGCCGGACTTGAGGTTGACCTTGGTGACGACGCCCGACACGTCGAACGCCAGATCGGCGCCGCGCACCGCGCGCAGCGAACCGACGGTCGACTGCGACGGCTGCCACTGGTCGTAGCCGACCTTGGTCGAGGTGACGGTCTGCGGCGGCACCGGCATGTTCTCGCGGAACTTCGCCTGCATGACCTGTCCGACCACGTTCCAGCCGATCAGGGCCGCCAGCAGCAGGCCGACGATCAGCAGCATGATGATCATGCGCTTGGTGGTGCTCGGTTTGCGTTGCTCGCGCGTAGCCATGCGCGTCTCTCCTCAGTTCGAAATCGTCTGCGCATCCGCGAATGCGGATGCGTCGGTGCCGCGCCAGCCGCCGCCGAGGGCGGCGTAGAGCGCAGCAGTATTGGTCAGGCGGGCGGCGCGGGCCTGGATCACGGCGATACGCGCCTGCTGATACAGACGCGTCGCGTCGATCACCTGCAGGTAGTTCGCCGCACCGTCGTCGTATTGGACGCGGACCAGGTCGAGGCTGCTGCGTGTGGCCTGTTCGGCCTCGGCCTGCGCGCGCAGACCCGCGGCGTCGAGCTCGAGCGCGCGCAGCACGTCGGCGACGTTCTGGAACGCGGTCAGTAAGGTCGTACGGTAGTCGGCCGCGGCCCGGTCGAGCCCGGCCTCGGCGGCGCGCTTCTGCGCGCGCAGCGTGCCGCCGCGGAAGATCGGCTGCAGCAGGTTGAGGCCCAGGCTCCAGGCTTCGCTGCCGCTGCCGAACAGATCGCCGCCGCTCGTCGCCTGCGATCCGTACGAACCGCTCAGCGTGATCGTCGGGAACAGGTTCGCGGTGGCGATGCCGACCTGTGCGGTCGCCTGGTGCAGCTGCGCCTCGGCGGCGCGGATGTCGGGGCGCTCGCGCACCAGCGTCGAGGGCAGGCTGACCGGCAGATCGGTCGGCAGCGTGATCGCGTCGAGCTCGAGCGCGGCCAGCTGCGACTCGGACGGGAGCCGGCCGAGGTACACCGCGAGCTGGGTCTGCGTACGCGCCAGCGCCTTGCGCAGCTCGGGCAGCTGCGCGCTGGCCGTCGCCATCTGGCTCTGCGCGACCAGGACGTCGGCCTGCGATTTGGCGCCGATGTCGCTCTGCGCGCGCGTCAGCTCGTACTGCTGGCGGTACAGGTCGACGATTTCCTCGGTCGCGCGGATCTGCTCGCGCAGCGACGCTTCCAGAATGCTGGTCGTGGCGACGTTGGCGGCGAGGCTGAGATACGTGCCTTCCAGTTGATAGCGCTGCAGATCGGCAAGCGCCGACTGCGCTTCCACACCGCGGCGCACGCCGCCGAAGAGGTCCAGCGTATAGGAGATGCCGACGCCGGCGTTGTAGACCGTGAACGGCGACGCGCCCGGCGTACCGGCCGCCCGGCCGTTGCTGCGCGCGGCGCCCGCATTCGCGTCGACGGCCGGAAACAGCGGGCCGCGCGCCGCGGCGACGTTCTCCTGGGCCTGCCGCAATGCGGCCTGCGCCGAGGCGACGGTCGGGCTGTGCGCGAGCGCCTGTTCGACGCGGCGGTCGAGCTCCTCGTTGCCAAACGTGGTCCACCAGCGCTGCGGCGCCGACGTCCCTTCCAGGAAGCGCTGCGCATCGCCGGTCGGTGTGCCGGCGGCGTCGGCCGTGGTCGCAGGCAGCGCATCAGGCAGATAGGCGCCGGTCTCGGGCGCCGCGGGCGCGCGGAACTGAGGACCGACCGCGCAGCCGCTCAGCAGGGCGGCGACCAGCGCGGTCGCGATCAGCGAGCGACGCAGCGGACGGAAAAAGACCGGAGAAATCCCGGGCACAGCGCAGGGCTGGTTCGCCATCGGTGGCACCCAATAAAATAAACTGGTCGGTATAGTAACAGCGGGCGGGCGCAACGCCAATGGGACGAGCCTTCCCGTTTCCGGTCAGGCGTCGCAGGCTGCGGCTGGCACGAGCGCGCGGATTCTCACCTCATCCGCGCAGCGCACACTAGTGTCTTCGGTCATACGATCGCATGTCCATGGCTGAACCAAAGCTGACTGTCGCCCGTTTCAACGTCGCTGGCAGACAGGGCAGTAGAACGTGCTGCGCTGGCCGAGCCGCCACGCGCGGATCGGCGTCGAGCAGGCGCGGCATGGCTCGCCTTCGCGGCCGTAGACGTTGAGTTCCTGCTCGAAGTAGCCGGGTGCCCCGTTCGGATCGAGGAAGTCGCGCAGCGTGGTGCCGCCGCGCGTGATCGCGTAATCGAGGATCCGCCGCACTTCGCCGGCGAGCGCGTCGTAACGTGTACGCGACACGCGGCCGGCCGGCTGGCGCGGATCGATGCCGGCCGCGAACAGCGCTTCGGACGCGTAGATGTTGCCGACCCCGACGACGATGGCCTGATCCATCAGGAAGATCTTCACGGCGGCACTGCGTCCGCGCGAGCGGTGCCACAGCAGCGCACCGTCGAACGCGTCCGACAGCGGCTCGGGGCCGAGGCCGGCCAGCAGCGGGTGGACCTCGCCGAGCGGCTGCCAGAGCTGGCTGCCGAAGCGGCGCGGATCGGTGAAGCGCAGGATCTGGCCCGTATCGAGCCGCCAGTCGACGTGGTCGTGCACGCCGAGGGGCGTCGAACCGGGCAGCACGCGCAGCATGCCCGACATGCCCAGATGCAGCAGCGCGCTGCCGGCTTCGGTGTCGACGAGCAGATATTTGGCGCGGCGGCGCACCGCCTCGATGCGACGGCCGACCAGGCCGGCGCGCAGCGCGGGCGGAATCGGCCAGCGCAAGCGCGGCTGGCGAATCTCCAGATCGACGACGCGCCGCCCCGTCAGATACGGTGCGAGGCCTCGCCGCGTGGTCTCCACTTCGGGCAGTTCGGGCATCGGATTTCGGTCGCGGTCGGGGCGGACGCCGGCAAGCGGCGCGCCGCGTATCGATCACGGCGTGGCCGGCACGCCGTCGGGCAGCACGGCGGCCATCGTCGCCGCATCGAGGACGTAGATCAGGGGCGGGTCGTCGCGCAGCGCGAGATAGACGTCGCCGCGGCGCAACAGGCGATAGTCGATCGTCTCGCCGTCCGCGATGTGCAGTTGCACGTGGAGCGAGGCGGCCGACGCGTCGATGCCGGCCTGCGGCGCGTCGATGCGCAGCGCCTGCGCCTGCCGCCAGGCCTGCGCGTCGCCGCTGCGCCGCTGCGTGCCGACGATCAGGTCGACCGCGTCCAGCGCGCGTCCGCGCGGTGCCAGATGGCGGTCCAGCTCGGCTTCCGGCACCGTGAGCAGACGCCGGCTGAACCGGTCGGGCGCGCGTGCGATGCGGCCCTCCACGCCGATATAGCGATCGCTGTCGATCGCATCGGTGGTGCCGATCGCGATGCGTTGCGCGTCGAGCTGCAGCTCGATCAGCGGCGGGTCCAGACCCAGGCGAGAAGGATCGAGCGCACCGTCGGCATACCAGGTGCGCACCGGAATCGCGGCGATCGCGAGCAGCCCCTCGACGCTCGCGTCATCGGCCGGCAGCGCGTACGGCTCGCGCATGTACCAGCCGTCGGCGGCCTTCTCGAAGCGACGCGCCACGCAGCCGCGGCAACGGACGGCGACCGTGGTGACGGCCGCGGTGTCGATCCGCGTCAGCGGCTGCGGCAGACCGGCGCGCTCGCGGCGGATCTGCAAACCGACCGCGGCGGCCAGCGCGACGGCCGCCGCCGCGGCGGCGAGCAGCTGGCGCGTGCGCCGGCGCATCAGCGGCGGCGCCGTCGCCAAGCGATCAGGCCGCCCGCCGCGGCGAGCGCGGCCGGCAGGCCGGCGAGCAAGACCAGCCCCAGCGCGTTGAGCGCGCCCTGCGACATCGCCAGCTCGCGATCGGGTGCGCCGCGATCGGGGACGTCGATCAGGCTGTCGTCGTTGAGCAGCCAGTTGAACAGGCGCACGCCGAACTCGCGATTGCCGGCGTTGCCGAGAAACGTGTTGGACAGGAAATCGCCGTCGCCGATCACCGCCGCGCGCTGCTCGCCGCGCTCGGGGTCCGGCGAGCGGCGGCGCAGCGCCAGGCCGAGGTCGAGCGGGCCGGCGATTTCGCCGGCGTCGGCGTCATGGCGCACGGTGCCGGCCGCCTCACCGGCACGCGGAATGTGCCCGGTCTCGTTCCACGACTGCGCGGAGCTGCGCAGCAGCGGTGCGACCTCCCAGCGCGACGGCGTCAGCTGTGCCAGCGCCGCCGCCTGCGGAAACAGCGTCGTCAGCACGAAGCCGCGCGTGACCGGGTGATCCGGATACTGGCTGACCGCGACGAAGGTCGGATCGTCGAGGCCGAAGGCACTGCCGCCGCCGTCGACGACCGTGCCCGGCAGCACGCGCAGCGACAGCGCGTCGGCCAGGGCATCGAGTCCGCCGCGCTCGTCCGGTTCGGCCAGCCACAGCAGGTTGCCGCCGCGCTCGACGTAGTCGACCAGTTCGCCGATCACCGACTCGGGCAAGGCGACGCGCGGATTGGCGACGACCAGAAGATCGGTATTGCGCGGAACCTGGCCGCTGATGGCCAGCGGCAGCCCGACCGCGCGTACGCCCTGTTCCTGCAGTGCGCGCACGAACTGGCCGAGATCGGCATTGGCCTCGCCGAGCGGCTGGCGCTCGCCGGCACCCTCGAGAAACGCGACGATGCGTTCGCCCTGGCGCGACAGGCGCAGCAGCGCGCCGGAGAACTCGCTCTCGCTGAGCACCTTGAGGCGTTCGCTGCGGTCGCGATAGCGCAGTTCGATCTCGCCGTCGAGCCGGATGCCCTCGGCACGCATCGCGCCGGGATCGGCATCGGGGTCGACGAAGCGCAGCGTGAGATCGGGCTTGAGCCGCCGGTAGCGCGCGACGAACTCGCCAATGATCGGCCGCATTCCGCCCTGCGCCCGCGCGTAGGAGACCACCTCGACCGGTGCGTCGAGCTTACCGAGCAGCGCGACCGAGGCCTCGCCGAGGCTCGCGCGGCGGCCGCTGCTCCAGTCGGACTCCCATCCGTAGCGCGTGCTCAGGAACGCCAGGCATGCGGCCGCCACGATGACCGCGGCGGTGAACAGCAGATCGCCCAGGCGCGTGCGCATCACGGCGCCTGCCTCAGATGGTGCAGCCGGCGCACCGTCAGCGCGAGCGCGACCGCGCAGATCAGCACGAAGTAGCCGATGTCGACGCTGGCGACGATGCCGCGCAGGAACGGCTCCAGATGGGTCGGCAGCGCGAACCAGTTGATCGCGCTGTCGCCGATGCCCTCGATGCGCGCACCGAGATCGAGCACGCTGAGCGCGCCGCCGATCGCGACGGCGAGCCCCGCCGCGAGCGCCGGCTGGGCGACCCAGGCCGAGCAGGCGACGCCGATTGCGACCAGGGCCGCCGCATAGACGGCCATGCCGAGCGTCGCCGCGGCCAGCTTGCCGAGATCGAGCGTGGTGCCGAACGTCAGGCTCAGCGGCATCGCGGCGACCAGGACGACCAGCAGCAGCGCCAGTGGCAGCACGCCGAAGAACTTGCCGAGCACGATGCGCGTATCGCCGGCACCGGCCGCCAGCAGCAACGGCAGCGTGCGCAGCTGCCGCTCTCCGGCGAACGCGCGCATCGTCAGCAGCGGCACGATCAGCAGCAGCAGATTCGAGAAGCTGCGCAGCAGCGGGATCGCGACCAGATCGGTGACGCCGGGCGCGTTCGGCAGCGCGCCCAGCTTCGGCGCGAGTTGCAGATAGGCGCCGAGCGCGACCAGGAACTGCCAGGCCATCAACGCCAGCACCACGGCCGACAGCGCCCACGCGAACGGCTGCACGGCGTGGCGGCGCCAGTCGTTGGCGGCGATCAGCAGGGCGCTCATGCGGGCGCGATCCCGGTCGACAGGTCGGGTTCCGCCACGGCCTCGCTGCTCGCGATGCGCAGGAAGGTTTCCTCGAGCGGGACGTCGTCGGCGCGCAGCTCGGTCAGTCCCCAGCCGCGCGCCACGATCGCGGCGGCGATCGCGGCCGCGCCGCCGGCTGCGGCCGGCCGTACGCGCCAGCGCCGCGGATCGATCGGCTCGGCGGCGGCCACGCCGGTCAGGCCGGACCAGTCGGCCGGGGCGACCGCGCGATCGAGCGTCACGCGGACGCGGCCCGCGCGCTCCGGCTCGTGGATGCGTCCCTGATGGCGGATCCGGCCGCGATGCAGCACCGCGACCCGATCGCAGCACGCGGCCACGTCCGACAGCAGATGCGTCGACAGCACGACCGCATGCTGCTCGCCGAGGCTGCGGATCAGGTCGCGCAGTTTCAGCGCCTGCACCGGATCGAGGCCCGAGGCCGGCTCGTCGAGCACGATCAGGTCCGGTTCGTGCACGATCGCCTGCGCGATTCCGACACGCTGGCGATAGCCCTTGGACAGCGCGCCGGTCAGGCGCCGGCGCACGTCGCCGAGGTCGCAGCGCTCGACTGCCCGATCGATCGCGTTACGCAGCCGCCCGCCCGCAAGCCCGTGCAGGCGCCCGCAGAAGCGCAGATATTCGACCACGGTCAGTTCCGCGTACAGCGGCGGCTCTTCCGGCAGGTAGCCGATCGCGCGTCGCGCCAGCGTCGGATGCTCGTCGAGCTCGCAACCGTGGATGCGCACGTGGCCGCGGTCCGGGCTCAGCACGCCGGCGATCAGGCGCAGGGTCGTGGACTTGCCGGCGCCGTTGACGCCGAGCAGGCCGACCACCTCGCCCTGGTCGAGCGTCAGGTCGAGCGCATCGACGATGACGCGGCCGGCGAGGGAGCGGCCGGCGTGTTCGAGGGCGAGGACGGGTGGGGGAGCGGTCATTCGGCCCGCATTGTTCCGGTTCCCGACCCCGGGCGGCAAGCATCTGCGCCGACAGGCCTTTTGAAACCTTTACACCGGCTGTGACGGCTCCGCTGGCGAGCGCCGACGCGGCTCACGTATAGTCGGGCATCACATTCCGGCAGGCCATTCATGAACGGCCTGCCGCGGCGATCCAGGACGGATCGCTCCGGAGTCCTCGCAGCGCGATCGGTTCCGGAAACAGACGCGCGGGTCTCGCCCGCGCCATTCGATCGGAAACGGGCGGAGGCGCGTTCCCGGTTTCCTGCTAGGGTTTTGGCATCCGCATGTTGGATTCGCTTCTCGGTTTCGCCGCGCGCGGCCTGTTCGATCAGGCTTCGTGGACGACCTGGATCATCTATTTCGTCGTCGTCACGCAGCTGACGATCTTCTCGGTCACGCTGTACCTGCATCGCAGCCAGACCCATCGCGGCGTCGATTTCCATCCGGCGCTCGCGCACGTGTTCCGTTTCTGGTCGTGGCTCAGCACGGCGATGGTCACCAAGCAGTGGGTCGCGATCCACCGCAAGCACCATGCACAGACCGAGACCGCCGAGGATCCGCACAGTCCGGTCGTGCACGGCATCGGCAAGGTGCTGCTCGACGGCGTGGATCTGTACCGCACCGCCTCCCGCGATGCCT
>VFQU01001259.1_pt1 | contig 15717 bp, 14 predicted proteins | sample 3512311 | NCBI WGS metagenome assembly VFQU01 (sample SAMN10412377, study PRJNA504923) | tailings metagenome | isolation source: Relicate 3 Philex TSF3 active mining site | place: Philippines: Tuba, Benguet | collected 2017-08-29
CAGCGGCGCGAGCGCGAGCGCCGCGGTCGTCGCCGGCCATGCGTCCGGCTGGCCGATCCAGTGCGCCGCGACGCCGGCCACCAGCGCGGCGAAACCGATCCAGGCCAGGGTCGCCGCGAGACCGGCCGCGGCGGCCAGAGCGGTCCAGGCGCGTACCGCGCGCGTATGCGTACTCAGCCAGCGCTTCGTCGCCGCGTCGACCGCCGGGCTCGTCCCGGTCACCACCCGCTCCCGGCTCCGCGGCGGCGGCAGCGGCGCGCTCGCGCCGCGCCGGAGACCGTCACTCGGTTTCCTCGTCCTCGGGGTAGCCTTTCAGCTCGAGCCACATCGCGTTGACGATGCCGGCCGCGCAGGCGAGCAGCACGCCGAGGATCCAGGCGAAGTACCACATGCTTCGTCCTCCTTCAGTAGTGCACGTCCGAGCCGCGCACGTGTTCGACGTGGACCGGACCGCGCATCACGCGGAACACCCAGCTCGTGTAGGCGATGATCAGCGGCAGGAACAGCACGGTCATCCAGAACATCCAGCGCAGCGTCAGCAGGCTCGAGGTCGCATCCCAGGCGGTCAGACTGTGCGAGGGCTGCAGGCTCGACGGCATCATGAACGGGAACATCGCCACGCCGGCCGTCAGCACGGTGCAGGCGGTCGCGATCGAGCTCAGCACGAAACCGATGCCCGGCCGCGCCGGCGCCACCCGCCAGGCCGCCAGCGCACCGATCACCGCGAGCGACGGAATCGCCCACAGCAGCGGCAGCGCGCGATAGTTGTCGAACCAGGCGCCGGCGACGCGCTCGACCGTCTTGGCGAGCGGATTGGAATGCGCGTCGCCGCCGGCGAACGTGACGATGCGATAGCCGTCGATGCCCCAGGCCACCCAGATGCCGGCGACGACGAAGGTCACGCAGAACGTCGCCACGGCGATGCCGAACCAGCGCTGCGCACGAGCGCGGATCACGCCGGTGGTCTTGATCAGCAGGAACGCCGCGCCCTGCATCACCAGCATCGACAGGCTGACCACGCCGACGAGCAGACCGAACGGATTGAGCAGGCCGAAGAAGCCGCCCTCGTAGCGCACGCGCAGCGCCTCGTCGTAATGGAACGGCACGCCCTGCAGCAGGTTGCCGAATGCGACGCCGAACACCAGGGCCGGTACGAAGCCGCCGATGAACAGGCACCAGTCCCAGGTATTGCGCCAACGCTGCTGCGGCAGCTTGCTGCGATAGTCGAAGCCGACCGGACGCAGGATCAGCGCGAACAGCACCAGGATCAAGGCGACGAAGAAGCCCGAGAACGCCGCGGCATAGATCAGCGGATAGGCCGCGAAGATCGCGCCGCCGCCGAGGATGAACCAGACCTGGTTGCCTTCCCAGGTCGGCCCGATCGCGTTGAGCAGCACGCGCCGCTCGTCGTCGTCGCCCGCGACCACGCGCAGCAGCGCGCCGACGCCGAGGTCGTAGCCGCCGGTGACCGCGAAGCCGATCAGCAGCACACCGAGGAACAGCCACCAGACCGCACGCAGCGTCTCGTAGCTCATCAGGAACGTGAAGGCCTCGCTCATGCCGGCTCTCCCGCTTCGATCGCGGCACGGCCGGGCGCGGTCTGCATCGGTCCGCCGCTCGGCGCGACCTCCTCGGCCGGTCCCTTGCGCGCGAACTTGACCATCAGATACATCTCGACGACCAGCAGCGCCGTGTAGAACACGACGAAGCCGGTCAGGCTGAAGATCAGGTCGCCGACCGTCAGCGACGAGACCGACATCCAGGTCGGCAGCACTTCCGACACGGTCCACGGCTGGCGGCCGAGTTCGGCGACGATCCAGCCCATCTCCGAGGCGATCCACGGCACCGGGATCATCGCCACCGCCAGCTTCAGCAGCATCCGGCTGCGCCCGACGCTGCGCCGCGCCGACGCGAAGAACGCCCAGACGAACACGAACAGCATGAACACGCCGCAGCCGACCATGATCCGGAATGCCCAGAACAGCGGACCGACCGGCGGAATGGCGTCGCGCGCGGCCTGCGCGATCTGCGCCTCGGTGGCGTCGACGACGTTCGGCGCATAGCGCTTGACCAGAAGTCCGTAGCCCAGATCGCCCTGCAGGCTCAGCAGGTCCTGGCGCGCGAACAGATCGGTCGGATTTTCGCGGACCTTCTGCAGCGCCGCATAGGCCTTGATGCCGTTGCGTATCTTCGCCTCGTGCTCGATCGTCAGCTCGCGGATGCCGGCGATCGGCGTATCGATCGAGCGCGTCGCGATCAGGCCCATCAGCCACGGGATCTCGACGGCGTAATGCGTACGTCTGTTCTCCGAATCGATCACGCCGATCGCCGTGAACGCCGCCGGTGGCGGATGGGTCTCCCACATCGCCTCGATCGCGGCCAGTTTGACCTTCTGGACGTGGCCGACCTCGTAGCCGCTCTCGTCGCCGAGCGTGATGACCGACAGCACCGAGGCCAGGCCGAACGCCGAGGCGATCGCGAACGAGCGCAGCGCGAATGCGCGATGCCGGTTGCGCAGCAGGTACCAGGCGCTGATACCGAGCACGAAGCACGACGCGGTCACGTACGCGGCCGACACCGTGTGGACGAACTTGACCTGCGCGACCGGGTTGAAGAACACCTCCGAGAAGCTCGCCAGCTCCATGCGCAGCGTGTCGGGATTGAAATGCGCGCCGACCGGATTCTGCATCCAGGCATTGGCGATGAGGATCCACAGCGCCGAGAAGTTGGAACCGAGCGCGACCAGCCAGGTCACCATCAGGTGCTGCAGGCGGCTGAGCCGGTCCCAGCCGAAGAAGAACAGCCCGACGAACGTCGACTCGAGGAAGAACGCCATCAGGCCTTCGATCGCCAGCGGCGTGCCGAAGATGTCGCCGACGTACTGCGAGTAGTACGACCAATTCGTGCCGAACTGGAACTCCATCGTGATGCCGGTGGCGACGCCCAGCGCGAAATTGATGCCGAACAGCTTGCCCCAGAACATGACCATCTGCCGGTACACCGGCCGGCCGGTCATCACGTAGACCGACTCCATGATCGCCAGCATGATCGCCAGACCGATCGTCAGCGGCACGAACAGGAAGTGGTACAGGGCGGTGATCGCGAACTGCCAGCGCGACAGCTCGATGACGGTATCGGAGATCATCCTCTCACCTCGCAATCCGGGGCCGGCGCGCAGGCCGGCCCGCAAGCAGCCGGACGGGCGCATGGCCCTGCGGCGTTCGGCTGGGTTGACGGGGGCTTGTGCGACACGCTGCAGGCGCCGGCCCGATGCCGGGCAATCTACGCGCGTCGTTCCCCGGGCCGATAGTGCCATACCGTCGCAGTGCAGATGCGCTGCGCCGATCGCAGATCAGACGCCCGGTCTCGATGCGCGGCGTTTGACGCGCCGTCGCCGGCCGCGCGGAATGGCTCCATCCGAATGGCTCTTAGCATCGACCGGCCAGGGCCGTTAAACTGCGCGCCGCTCACCTTTCCGTTCCGGCGCTCGGTCGCCGTTCCCATCCTGAGGAGTGTTCCATGGCAGTCAAGGTCGCCATCAACGGCTACGGCCGCATCGGCCGCAACGTCCTGCGCGCGCTGTACGAGGCCAAGCGCAACGGCGAAATCCAGATCGTCGCGGTCAACGATCTCGGCGACGCCGAGACCAACGCGCATCTGACCCAGTACGACACCGCCCACGGCAAGTTCCCGGGCGAGGTCTCGGTCGACGGCGGCGATCTCGTCGTCAACGGCGACCGCATCAAGGTGTTCGCCGAGCGCGATCCGTCCAAGCTGCCTTGGGGCGACCTCGGCGTCGACGTGGTGCTCGAGTGCACGGGCCTGTTCACGTCCAAGGCCAAGGCCGGCGCGCACATCGCCGGCGGCGCGAAGAAGGTCATCATCTCGGCGCCGGGCGACAAGGACGTGGACGGCACGTTCGTCTACGGCGTCAATCACGACCGCCTCAGCGCCTCGCACCAGGTCATCTCCAACGCCTCGTGCACGACCAACTGCCTGGCGCCGCTGGCCAAGGTGCTGCACGAGAAGGTCGGCATCGTGCACGGCCTGATGACGACGATCCACGCCTACACCAACGATCAGGTGCTGACCGACGTCTACCACTCGGACCTGCGCCGCGCGCGCAGCGCCACGCACTCGCAGATTCCGACCAAGACCGGTGCCGCCGCCGCGGTCGGCCTGGTCCTGCCGGAGCTCAACGGCAAGCTCGACGGCTTCGCGATGCGCGTGCCGACGATCAACGTGTCGGTGGTCGACCTCAGCTTCGTGGCCGCGCGCGCGACCAGCAAAGAGGAGATCGACGCGGCGGTCAAGGCCGCGGCCGAAGGTCCGCTCAAGGGCATCCTCGGCATCAACGACAAGCCGCTGGTCTCGATCGACTTCAACCACAACCCGCTGTCGTCGATCTACGACGCGACGCAGACGCGCGTCATGGAAGGCACGCTGGTCAAGGTGCTGAGCTGGTACGACAACGAGTGGGGCTTTTCCAATCGCATGCTCGACATGACGCTGGCGCTCATCAAGGCCAAGTGATCGAACGCGTCCCCGGCGGGCGTCCGCGCTGCGCGCGGCCCGCCGCGGCGCGAATCAATGCGCGACCAGCAGCGGCACGTCGCTGTTCTGAAACAGGTAGCGCGTGGAACCGCCGAGCACCAGCTCGGCGATGCGCGAATGGCCCCAGGCCCCCATCACGATCAGATCGGCGTCGACCGCGCGTGCCGCCTCGAGCAGCGCCGGACCGCTGTCCTTGCCGCTGACGAGGAACTCGCGGAACGAGGCGGCGATGCCGTGGCGCTGGAGCCAGGCGCGCAGATCGAAACGCGGCAGGTAGTTGAGGCCGAACGGGCTCGCCGCCGGCTCGCCGACCAGTACTTCGACGTGCTCGGCCTGCCGCAGCAGCGGAAGCGCGCCACGCAGCGCGAGGATCGCCTCGCGGCTGTCGTTGTAGGCGACCACGATGTGGCGGCCGACGCGATCGATGCGTGCGTTATCCGGCACGACGACGACCGGCGCCATCGCGCCGAACACCGTGCGCGACACGATGCCCCAGCCGGTCGGCGCGTCGGGATTGAGAATCGGCCGCTCGACGACGACCAGGTCCGCCCAGCGCGAGGCATGACACAGCGCCTCGACCGGATCGCCCTGCGCGACCTGCCACTCGCCGCTGACGCCGTAGGCGCCCAGGCGCGCCTGCCACCACGGACCGTGCGCTTCGGCGTCGCGGCTGAGCTGCTCGGCATCGCGCACGTACAGGGCCACCGCATCGGGCGAGGCGAACGCCGCCGGCGCGATCGGCACCAGGTGCAGGCCGAGCAACCAGGCGTTCAGACGCTGTGCGAGCTGCAGGCCGACCAGGGCCGCCGGGGAATCCTCGCCGTAGCGGCGCAGATGGGTGACGATCTCGACGTGATGCATGGGTTTCCACCTCGGCCGGTATCGGACCGCCTCAGCATACGGCTTCGCGCCGTCCGCGGCATGATCGCCGTCTGCCGAATGAACGCCGGCCGCGGCCATGACGTTCCGCACGCGCGCGCCGTCGCGGCCACCGCCATGCTGACGTCACACCCACCCGGCCGGAGGACCTGCGATGAGCCTGATGTTCGCCGTACTGATGCTGATCGGTCTGCTGACGCTGGCGGCCGGCGGTCTGGCGCTGCTGCCCGCCGTGTTCGGGCTGGCAATCGCGATCTGCGCGATCTGGCTGACCTTCGCGGTGCTCGGCCTGGTTCTGCGCGTCGTCGGCCTCGTGATCGGCGGTGCGCTCGCGCTGACGATGGCGCTCGCCGGCGGTCTCCTCGCCGTCGTGCTCGGCATCGGTCTGTTGCTGCCGCTGATCGTGCCGCTGCTGGCGGCCGCGGCATTGATCTGGCTGCTGGTCCGCGCGTCGCGGCCGGCCGCGCCGCCGGTGCTGCCGAGCCTGCCGCCGCGCGCCTGACGAACGGGCGCGGATCGGGCCATCGCCGAGGTCCGCGCGGCGCCGTTCACGACGGCGCTGCGTACCGACCCAAGCGGCGAACGCAGCCGTCCGAGCGGCCCTGACCGCTCTGCGCAAGAGCGCGCCGTGCCGGCGCGTCGATATGTTTCGCGTGCGCGATCACCCGCGACGGCCGCCGGACGCTCCGACGCGACTCGGCGCATTGGCGTGAGCGATCGGCGTCGCGTCTCCCGCCCGCTTCGCGACCGGACTTGGTTTTGACCGGCCGCCGGAGTACCGTGACGACGTTGCGGCGCACCATGCCGCTTGCGACATGCCGATGGCCGCCCACGCACCGCCGCTGACGTCCGACTACAGCCTGCGCGAGGCGATTGCCTCGAGCCTGATCCCCGGCATCGGCATCGTGCTCAGCATCGCGGGCCTGGCGATACTCGCGGCGGCCGCGGCGATGCGCGGCGACATCTGGCACATCGTCAGCGTCAGCGTCTACGGCGCCACGCTGATCCTGCTCTACACCGCCTCCACCCTCTATCACAGCATTCCGCACGCCGGCGCCAAGCCGCTGCTGCGCCTGCTCGACCATGCCGCGATCTTCCTGCTGATCGCCGGCACCTACACGCCGTTCACGCTGATCAGCCTGCGCGGACCCTGGGGCTGGTCGCTGTTCGCGATCGTCTGGTCGCTGGCGCTGATCGGCATCGCGCTGGAGATGCGCCGTGTCCGCAACCGCCTGCTGTCGGTCGCGCTCTATGTCGGCATGGGCTGGATCGCGGTGGTCGCGGCCGGCCCGCTGATCGGCAGCGTGCCGGCGCCGGGGCTGTGGCTGCTGCTGGCCGGCGGTCTGTGCTACACGCTCGGCGTGCCGTTCTACCTGTGGCGCAGGCTGCCGTACAACCACGCGCTGTGGCACGTCTTCGTGCTCGCCGGCAGCATTCTGCAGTTCTTCGCGGTGCTGCTCTACGTGCTGCCGGCCGACTGAGCGGCGGCGCGCAGCGCGCTCACAGCAGCAGCGCCAGCGCGAACACGCCGAGCATCGTGAAGCACAGCGCGATCTTGGCCAGCGTACCGAACACGAAGCCGAGCCAGGCGCCGACCCCGACCGCGGTCGAGCGGCGCAGCGTGCCGCCTGCGACCAGCTCGCCGATCAGCGCGCCGAGAAACGGTCCGAGCAGCAGACCCGGCAGGCCGAAGAACACGCCGACCAGGGTGCCGACCGCCGCACCGATCAGGGCCCAGCGGCTGGCGCCGACGCGCTTGGCGCCGAGGATGCTCGCGACGAAATCGACGATCAGCGCCAGCACCGTCAGCACGCCGAGTACGGTCAGCGTCGGCCAGCCGATGTAGACGAAATCGTCGGCCCAGGCCGCGACCAGCATGCCGGCGAAGACCAGCGGCACGCCCGGCAGCGCCGGCAGGATCGTGCCGACGAGGCCGACCAGGATCAGTGCGGCGGCCAGCGCGTAGAGGATGAAGGGGGTCGTCATCGTGGACGGATCGTCGGAGAGGGCGCGCCAGTGTACCGTCCGGCCCGGTCGCGACGACGCACCCGTCGCGAAGCCACGAGGTCAGCGATACGTCCCCGCGACGCCGTCAATGCGATCGGTCGCGCAGGAGACGGAAGCTCAGGGGACGCCTCGCTCGGGCGCCGGACCGGACCTGGTTCGGCACGTCCGGCCTGCCTCGCGCGTGGCGCTGATCGGATAGCGGAACACGAATCGACGAGTACGGCGCTCGCCGCGACCGGCTCGACTACGATCCGTTCCAGCCGCCGCCGCGCCCCTTCTCCAATTCCACCGACGACGCTCAGGCCACCGCGCGCAGCGGCTCGATGCGCGCGAGCGATCGGCGCGGCTCGACCGGCTGATGGCGTGCGATCACCTCGAGCAGGTCGGCGAAGACGCCGGCCGCGGTGAGGTCGATTCCGGCGCCGGGGCCGGCTACCGTCAGCGGCGCCGCACGGTAGTAGCTGCTCGACAGGCGCAAGGCGTTCTCGCACGGCAGCAGCCGCGCCAGCGGATGGCCGAGCGGCACGCGCTCGGCGCGCAGTCGGGCGACGCCGTCGCGCCAGCTCGCGCGATAGATCCAGCACTCGCCGACGCTGCGTGCATCGGCGGCGGCCTGGCGCCAGTGCGCGTCCTGAGCGCCGAGCGCATCGAGCAGCCGGGCCGCGTCGGGCTCGGCCAGATGCTCGGCACCGATCAGCGGCTGCAGGTCGATCGCGTCGAGGTCGACCTCGACGCCGAGCGCGCGCAGCAGGATCACCAGCTTGCGGGCCGCATCGGCGCCGGACAGGTCCGCGCCGGGATGCGGTTCGGCGTAGCCGAGCGCGACCGCCTCGCGTACCGCCGTCGAGAACGGCACGTCCTGCTGCACGCGTCCGAGCACGTACGACAGCGTGCCCGACAGCACGGCCTCCAGCGTCTCGACACGGTCTCCGGCCGAGGTCAGCTCGCGCAGCGTGCGCAGCAGCGGCAGCTGCGCGCCGACCGTCGTCTCGTGCAGCAGGCGCGCGCCGGACTGGCGCTGCGCCTCGGCGATCGCGTCGGCCAGCGGCGCCGCCGCCGACGGCCCGTGCTTGTTCGGCGTGACGACGTCGATGCCGGCCGCGAGCCAGTCCGGATAATGCGCGGCGACCTCGGCGCTGGCGGTGCAGTCGATCAGGACCAGCGGCCGCTCGGGCCGGCCGAGCAGCGCGTGCGACCACTGCGCGAGGCTGCGGTCCTCGGCCGCGGCGAGCTGCGAGGCCAGCGTGCCGGCCTGAAGACCCGAGGCGTCGAGCAGCGCCTTGCGCGAATTGGCCGCGGCGATCACGCGCAGATCGAATCCGCGTGCGCGCAAGCTCGCGTGCTGCTCGTCGAGCAGCGCCAGCAGACGTCCGCCGACGCGGCCGCTGGCGCCGATCACGGCCAGATGCACCGGTACCGGCGCGTCGCCGGCGATCAGCTGCCGGTGCAGCGCGCGCAGCGCCGGCTCGCCGTCGGCGGCGGCCAGCGCGACGCGCACGCAGCGCTCGCGCCGCGACCACCACAGCGCCAGCGGCGCCAGGCCGCCGGCGACCAGGGCGTCGCGGCAGCGCGAGGCGAGCGAAGGCCCGGCGGTGTCGTCGAAGACGCTGAGCAGGGCGACCGGCACCGCGTGTTCGCCGGCCGAGGCGTCGGCCGCGACGAGCGCCGCCGGCGCATCGGCGTAGACGTCGTCGCCGTGATCGAATGCAGCCGGCGCCGACAGCGCGCGTGTGCCGCGCAGCAGCGCCAGATCGTGCCGCAGCGCGACGCCGCGCAGCGGCTCGCTGAGATCGCCGCCGATGCGCGTGCTCTGTGCGTCGGCGGCGAAGCTGTTGACGATCGTCAGCGGCACCGGCCGTTCGAGCAACGGCTCCAGCGTGCGCGCGTGGATCACGCTGGCACCGGCATGCGCGAAACGGTTCGCGTCGGCCAGCGAGAGATGGCGCAACAGTTGCGCGCCGGCGACCAGGCGCGGGTCGGCGCTGTAGCAGCCGGCGACGTCGGTCCAGATCTCGAGCGGCCAGCCGAGCGAGGCGGCCAGCAGTGCCGCGCTGTAGTCCGATGCATTGCGTCCGAGCGTGGTCGTACGGCCGTCGGGCGCCGCGCCGGTGAATCCGGGCACGATGCGCACCTGCGCACGCCAGAACGTCTCGCCGCGTGCGGCGATCGCCGCATCGGTCGCGCGGCGGTCGACCTCGGCATGCCCGTGGCGGTCGCCGGTCCGGATCAGCACCTCGCCCGGCACGATCGCCGCCCCGACGCCGCGCGCCTGCAGCGCGCCGAGCATCAGCCAGGCGGCGAGCTTCTCGCCGCCGGCCAGCACGGTGTCGGCGGCCGCGGCGTCACCGCCGGAAACGCGCGTCAGCGCGTCCTCGAACTGGCGGCCGAGACGTTCCAGCGTCCACGGCAGGTCGCCCTGCGGCGTCGCGCCGAGCTCGGCCGCGACGTCGGCGTGCCGATCGAGCAGGCCGTGCAGTGACGCGGCCGCATCGTCCCGCCCGACCTGAGCGACGATGCGAGCGAGCTGATCGGTCACGCCGGCCATCGCCGACACGACGACCGCGACGGCGCCGTGCGCGCGCGCCGTCGCGACCGCATCGGCCGCACGCGCGATCCGTACCGCATCGCCGAGCGAGGTCCCGCCGAACTTGACCACCTTGCCGATCATCTTCATTTCCTATGGACGTATGGACGTCTATACGTCCAAAAGAGGCGCGCATTCAAGCACCGGACCTCGGACAAGTCAAGGAAACCTTCGGAACAGGCAACAGCGGCGGCGCCTGCCGGGCCGGCACGAGCGGCCACGCGGCATGAAGACCGGGCGGGAGCGGACACGGTCGCGCGCGTCGCGCGGAAGAAGCGGTCGGGCCGGGATCAGGCTCGGGGATCAGGCGATCGGGCCGCATCGGCTGCTCCAACGCGCCGCGCCCGGGCGTTCCACGACCGCACCGGCCGCCCCCGAAAGGTGCGGACGCGCTGCCGCAAGTCGGGACCGATCGAGTAGCGCGTTCCGGAGCGCAGAACCAGCGGCGACGGCCATGCCCGCGCCGCCCATGCAACGCCGGCAGCCGGCGTAACCCGGAGACGACTGGTACTTCGGACGGTCCCCGGCCACAAGGGCGGCCGGACCGCACCGGTCGGCGCCACGGCCATCCGACTCGCGACCAGTCGAACGAGCGCCGGTCGACGCCGCCGTCGACGCGACAGGCCCGACCGGGCGTGCGCGGTCGTCATCGGAACGTCTCGAGGCACGCGTCGCGCATCCGACCGGACACCCGCGGCAGCCGTTGCGCGACACGGCGAACGCGGCGACGCTCTAGACGGACGGCAAGGCGGCGCACCTACGCGAAGTGCGCGGGCGCCGCCCGAGCGATCATGACCACCGCCGTATCAGGCCGCGCCAAATGCCGCGAGCGCGGCGGCGTGCAAGGCAGGCGGACCGGCCAGTGCGCTGCGCGTGGAGAGGTCGATCGGCGCGCCGTCCAGCGCCGTGAACACGCCGCCGGCCTCGCGCACGATGACGACCAGGGCGGCGATGTCGAGGATGTTGAGATCGGACTCGATCACCAGATCGATCGCACCGCGCGCGAGCAGGTGGTAGTGCAGGAAATCGCCGTAGCCGCGAATGCGCCCGCTGCGCCGGATCAGGTCGGCCAGCACGGCCCAGCGCCGATCGGCCGCCAGCGACTTGAGATTGCCGGTGGAGATCGCGGTCTGCGGCCCGAAGCGGTCGGCATCGCCGACGCGCAGCGCGCGCGGACCGCCGCCCTCGCGTCGATCCTCAATGAACGCGCCGCCGCCGCGCGTCGCCCAGGCGCGCTCGCCGTACTCGCCGGCGTCGGACACGCCGAGCACCAGTTCGCCGCGATGCATCAGCGCGATCTGCGTCGAGAACATCGGATAGCCGCGCACGAACGCCTTGGTGCCGTCGATCGGATCGATCAGCCACAGCCAGTCGCCGTCGCCTTCGCGGCCTTCTTCCTCGCCATAGTAGGCGTGGTCGGGAAACTGCGCGCGCAGCACGCGCTTGATCGTCGCCTCGGCCTCGCGGTCGGCTTCGGTGACCGGCGTCTGGTCGTCCTTGGTGACGACCTCGAACGCGCGCCGGCGATAGCGCGGCGCGATCACCTCGCGCGCGGCGTCGGCCGCGGCCAGGGCCGTCGCCAGCGCGTGCCGCACGAAGCTCGCGTCGGTCATGCGGACATGCTCAAAGCAGCGGAAACATGCGGCCCTGCACGATCAGATGCGACGAGCCGTCGGGCTGCGGCTGACCGATGTAGCGCAGCGCCTCGCGCACGCGTACGTCGTCGTTGCGCGCGGCCAGGCGCGCCTCGGCGTCGAAACGGTCGGGACGCACGTCGAACATGCCCTCGACCTCGAGATTGCCCTGCCCGTCGCCGCGCTCGACGCCGCCGATGCCGCCCTCGGGCTTCGACGAAAACTCGACCAAAATGTCCGAAAAGCGCGCCTCGGCCTGGCCGGACACGCCGGCGTCGCTCCAGCGTCCGCTGCCGGTCGCGCCCTGCAGCCGGCCGTCGGCGATGCGCGCCTGGCTGAGGACGCCGTTGAACGTGCCGAGCAGATTCAACGCCGGAATGCCGAGCGCCGGCGCGGCCAGCTGCGCGGCGAAACGGAAGCGCACGTCGCGCAGCTCGAGGCTGCGGTCCAGGTGCCGCGTGACCAGGCCGGCGGCCTCGACCTCGGCGCCCTTGACGTGCGCGTCGAGCCGGACCTGGCCGCGCAGCAGCGGCGCCTTGTCGATCGTCCACGACACCTCGCCGAGGTCGCGGCCGAACACGCTCATGCCGTCGGCACGGCCGTCCCAGATGCTGCCGCGCACGCCGGTCAGCACGACCGGCGCGAAGCGATGGCCGCCCCAGCGCCAGGCCAGCTCCGCCGGCATCGTCCAGACGAAGACGCCGGCGACGACCAGCAGCAAAAGGACCAGCACGATCAGGACTTTGAAGATGCGCATGAGAACCGGGAGAGTGGGCGATGACGAAAACGACGGGCCGCGCCACGCAGGGCGAACGGCGGCGGTGCGACCTTACCTCAGGGCACGTCCTGCAATGTTACCCGTGCGTTCACGAGACCGACGCCGTCGACGCGATCGGCCGAGAAGTCGCTGGCCTGGATGCCGTAATCGCGCGCCAGGCCCTCGAGCCAGGCGACGAGCTCGTCGAACGAGGCGTATTCGAAGCTCACGCGCACGCTGCCGCCGGCACCGGGCTCGACGCGGCGCAACGCCGACTCCAGACCGGCACCGCGTGCGGTCGCGTCGGCCAGCGCGAGCAGCGATTTGCCCTCGCGGTCGGTGCGCGCCTGCAGACCGGTGACGTGCAGGCCGCCGAGCTCGGCGGCCGCACGGCGCACCTGCATCAGCTGCTCGCGCTCGCCCTCGATGCGCAGCGCCAGATCCTCGCGATGGCGGCCGAGCGGATGCCAGACCAGCGCCCACAGCAGCAGCGCTACCGCGACCACGCTGCCGATCGCGAGGATGTGCCGCTCGCGCGGCGGTCGCGACGTCCACCAGAGCGCGTTCATGCGCCGGCTCCGCTGACGCGGATGCGTGCGTCGACGCCGCCGCCGCCCTGCGCAGCGTCCACCGGACTGGTGCCGGTGATCTCGGCGCGCAGGCCCGGAAGCATCGCCAGGCGTTCGCGCAACGCGTCGAGCGTCTGCACATCCGGTGCGCGCAGGCCGAGCTCGAGCGCGCCGTTGCGATACTCGATGCCGCGCGTCTGGATCCGCGTGCCGCTGGTCAGCACCGGCGCGATCCGGCCGAGCAGACCGACCAGGCCCTCGCCGCTGCCGCCGCGCAGCGATTCCAGACGTCGCTGCAGCAACTGGCCTGCCTCTACGCCGGCCAGCGCCGCGCCGTCGAGCTCCGGCACGGCCTCGCGCAGGCGCTGATCGATCGCGGCCTGCAACGCAGCCGACTCGCGCGACAGTTGCAACACGCCCAAGCCGCGCTCGGCCAGGCCGAGCAGCACGACCAGAGCCGCCAGCGCAGCGGCCAGCCGCCAGAGCCGCCCTCCGGCCGCACGCCGATGCGCCGGCGCGAACGCGCCCTCGAGCAGGTTGCCGGCCGCCGGCAGCGCAGCGGCGAGCAGGCCGAGGCCGTCGCGCGCGCCGGCCGCCGATTCGATCGGCACCGAGCGCAGGTCGTGAATCGTCAGATCGTCGACCGACAGGCCGGTCTGGCGCAGCCAATCGGACAGATCGCCGGCCGGACAGGCCCAGGCCGCATCGGGCGCGAGGCGCACCAGCGCGCGATCGGCCTCGATCAACAGGGTCGCCGCTGGCAGTGCCAGTGTTTCGGGGATCAGCACGTCGGGGCGGATGCCGTCGGCGCCGAGGCGGTCCAGCCATTCGCGCAGGCGTGTACGCGCGACGACCAGCACCGCCCGGCGATCACCTTCGAGACCCGGCGCCGGCACCGGCACGACGTGCAGATCCTCGACGGGCGCCAGCAGCTGGTCCTCGACCGCGAACGGCAGCGCGCGCAGCAGCTGAGACTGGCTGCGTGCCGACAGCGTCGCGCCGGTCAGCAGCACGTCCTCCGACGGCACCAGCACGACGATGCGGCGCGCCTGTTCGATCCGCTGCCGCGGCGGTACGCCCGGCAACGAGCGGCCGGCGCCGCCGAGCCAGGACAGGCGTCCCTCGGAATCCAGGCGCAGCAACAGGCGGTCGTTGTCGGCGGAGGCCATCGGCGAGCGATCAGTCGTGGAGCGGCCGGCGCCCCTGGCCCGACCTTATCGGCCGACATGATCACACAGGACGCCGTGCGAACACGATATTGAGGCTTTGGCAGCGATTGCTTGACGAGACGGCCGGCACACTGCCGCGCCTTTTCGCCGGAGCGCTCTTCACCGATGACCCGTTCGAACCGCCACGGCCGCCGCGCCGACCGCCACGCGCCGCCGCATCGTCTGGGGACCGCACGTGCGCTGGCCGGCATGGTGAGTGCCTGCGCGCTTCTCGCCTCCGTCACGGCCCATGCCATCGTCCCGCCCGACGGCGGGCTGGCTGCGCCGCCGCGCTGGCTGCCCGATGCGGAGACCGCCGCCGTTGCGAGCGCGTCGGCCGGTACCGAGGCGCGCGTCCGGATCGACGCGGCCAGCCGCGACTCGGTCGCCGATGCGTACCTGGGCGTGTTCGTGCCGCAATCGGGCATCGCCGCCGGCTGGACCGGCTCGCTCGGTAGCTGCGCATCCGGCACGACCGCGGCGGCCTATCACGCGGCGACGATCGAACGCGTCAACGTCTATCGGGCGCTGGCCGGGCTGCCCGGCGACGTCACCGCGCTGGCCGCCGGCGCGATCCAGGGCGCGCAGGACGCCGCGCTGATGTTCACCGCCAACGGCCAGATCAGCCACGCGCCGCCGACGAGCTGGCTCTGCTACACCGCGGCCGGCGCCGGCGCGGCCGCCGCGTCGAACGTCTCGCTGGGCCTGGCCGGCCCGGAAGCGGTCGTCGCGTACATGGACGACTACGGCAGCGGCAACGGCATGGTCGGCCATCGCCGCTGGATCCTGTATCCGCCGCAGGCGCAGATGGCGTCGGGCAGCGTCGAGGGCGCGGCCGGCTGGCCGTCCAATGCGCTGCGCGTGATCGGCGGCTTCGGACCGCGGCCCGACACGCCGGCCGGCGTCGCCTGGCCGCCGGCCGGCTACGTGCCGTGGCAGTTGCTGCCGAGCGTGTCGAACCGCTGGTCGTTCTCGTGGCCCGGCGCGACCTTCGCCAATGCGCGCGTGACGATGACGCGCGACGGACAGGCACTCGGGCCGGTCGGCTACGAGCCGCTCGCCAACGACGTCGGTTACGGCGACAACACCCTGGTCTGGCTGCCGCAGGGCGTGAACTACGGCCGGCCGTCCGGCGACACGGTCTACCGCGTCACGATCGACGGCGCCAGCGGCAACGGCATACCGGCCAGCCTGTCCTATGCCGTCGTGGTGTTCCATCCGGAAGCGCGGCCCGAGCGCGTGTTCGGCAACGGCTTCGACGGCTGAGCGACACGGCACGGCACGCCCGGCCCGTGCCGCACGATTCGGTGCTCAAAACGGAATGTCGTCGTCCTCGAACGTGTCCTGCGGACGCTGCGAAGCCGGCGGCGCCGAACGCGGCTGCTGCGCCGGCGCGCCGCGCGCGGGACCACGCTCGCGGCCATAACCGCCGCCGCCTCCGCCACTACCACCACCACCGTAGCCGCCGCCACCTTCACCGCCACCGCCGCGCTCGCCGCCGCCACCGAGCATCTGCATCTCGTTG
>VFQU01001260.1_pt1 | contig 15711 bp, 15 predicted proteins | sample 3512311 | NCBI WGS metagenome assembly VFQU01 (sample SAMN10412377, study PRJNA504923) | tailings metagenome | isolation source: Relicate 3 Philex TSF3 active mining site | place: Philippines: Tuba, Benguet | collected 2017-08-29
CTTCGACACGCGCTCCGCGCTGCTCAGGATGACGGGCTTGGGTGCGCGCCCACCCCTCTTCGTCATGCTGAGCAGCGGCCTACGGCCGCGTGTCGAAGCACGCGCCCCCCTTCCGCCCGTCACTCGACAAACGGCGCACACCCGGCGACCGGGCCGGTCCGGTCGACAAGGTCCCGGCACAGGCGCGCCGCCGCCTGCCGGTCGCCGCGATCGGACAGCAACCTGGCCAGCCCCGCGGTCGCGGCGGGGTCCAGTGGCGCGTCGTCTAGCACGCGCCGATACCAGCCCTCGGCCTCCTGCGGGCGGCCCGCCGCCAGATGGCGTGCGGCGATGTCGACGCCCAGGCGGGCGCGCCAGGGGCTGATGCGTATGGCTTCCTGTCCATAGAGGCGATCCATCGCGCCATAGGCCTGCTCCAGATGGCCGATGGCGCTTGCCCGGTCGCCGCGCAGATCGGCGATATCGCCCAGATTGATCAGCACGCCCCAGGCGTCAGGGTCCCGGGCCAGCGCCTCGCGATAGACCGCTTCCGCCCCGGCCAGGTCGCCCTGGGCCGAGCGGACAAAGCCCAGCGCTTTCAAGGCGGCCGGATCCCCCGGCGCGTCGCGAACGGCGCCCTCGGCCAGGGTTCGGGCGCGGGCCAGCCTGGCGCGTCCGTCGGCGGTCGTCGGGACCCCGACGGCGATGGCCTGGCCCAGCGTGGTCCGTTCGGGCGCGGGCGCGATGTAGCGGATCACCTGCTGGACCAGGGCGTTGGCCAGCCCGGCGCGGGGCGCTACGGCCTCCGGATCGGCGGCCACGGCGCGCTCGTAGAGGACGATCGCCGCCTCGTTGTCGCGCCGGGTGAACTGGAAATAGAGATCGTCGGCCCGCCGGGTGAGCCGTTCGGCTTCCGACGCCCGCACACCACCGATCGTCGCGGGCGCCGGGCGTCCCAGCAGGACCGCGCCAAGCCCCCCCGTTCCGAGCATCAGGCTCCCGGCGACCAGGGCGATGGCCATGCGCCGGCCTGGCCACCGGGACTTCGCGGGGGCGGCCGATGCCAGGTCGGGCTCCCCGGCCAACAGACGATAACCGCGCTTGGGAATCGTCTCGATGTATCGGGGCTGCCTGGGGTTGTCGTCCAGCGCCTTGCGGAGCTTGAACACGGCCCGCGACAGCACATCGTCGCCAACGGTCACGCCAGGCCAGAGCGCTTCCAGCAGCCGGGCCTTGGTCACCACCTCGCCCCGCTGCTCGGCGAGCAGGAACAGCAGGTCCATGACTTTCGGCTCGACATCCCGCGCCTCGCCGGGCCGTTCCAGGCGGCCCGTCATGCGCAGGGCCGTCCAGGGGCCGAGGCGGATCTCTGCGGTCATGGCGCCATCATGGGGCGCCGGGAGAAAAAGGTCAGCAAACCGGGAGCGGCCGGTCGTTTTCGCCGGGCCGGTTGCCGGCTAGCCACAGGACCAGGCTTTCGATCCGATGAGACCTTCCATGACCGCCCTGTCCCGACGACGCCTTGTCACCCTTGGCGCCGCTGCGTTCGCGGCGGGCGCCGCCCCGCCGGCCCTGGCCGCCGCCCCGGCGCGGGCCGGGGAAGCCGTCGCCTTCGCGGCCGCCGACCTCAGGGCCGACTTCGCCCACATGTATGAACGCCTGCGGGCGGCGCACATCGACCTGTTCGCCTTCACGCCCCGGCCGGTGATAGACCGGGCCATGGCCGCCAGCCTGGCGGAGCTCACCCGTCCGATGGAGCGGCTTGAGGCGGCGAAGCGGTTGCAGCGGTTCCTCGCCCTGGCGCGGATGGGCCACACCCGGACCGACGAGCCCTATCATGCCTGGGCCGCCTGGAGGCAGTCGGGCGGCGCGGGCTTTCCGCTGCGCGTGCGCCCCATGGGCGGGCGGCTGTTCGTCACCGGCGGCGTAGGCGCGGCGCCCGGCGATGAGCTGCTGGCGATCAACGATACGCCGGCGTCCAGATGGCTGGAGCGTTGCGGGGCCTATGTGTCGGCCGAGACCGACTACATGCGCCAGGCCCTTCTGGAGACCGGGTTCCCCCGGCTGCTGTGGCTGGCGGCCGGTCCGGCCGCGACCTACAGGGTGGCGCTTCGACGCGACGGCCGCCGCCTCGAACGCCGCATCGCCGCGACCACCGCCGCCGAGGCCGAGGCGGTCGCCGCCGCCCCACCCCGGCTGGACCTGTCGGCGGCGGACCGTTCGGTGCGGATGCTGGGCGATGGGGTCGCCTGCCTGCGTCCGGGCCCATTCTACAACATCGAGGCCGCGAGCGAGGCGGACCTGTTCGACGCCCGGCCCTTCGTCGCCTTTATCGACAAGGCCTTCGAGACCATCCTCGCCGCCGAAACGCGCGACCTGATCCTCGACCTTCGCCTCAACCCCGGCGGCGACAACAGCTTCAGCGATCCGATGATCGCCTGGTTCGCCGACCGGCCGTTTCGCTTCTTCTCCCGCTTCGAAGTTCGGGTCAGCCCCGAGGCCATCGCCGCCAACCAGGCGCGCATTGACCACGACCCCCTTACGGCCGGCGAGGTGTCGCGGCTCTACGCCGACCTCTACGCCCGGTCGGCGCCGGGCTCGGTGGCCGAGTTCCCGCTGCCGTTCGCCCGGCCGCGCGAGGGCAGGCGTTTCAAGGGCCGTGTCTGGCTGCTGATCGATCGCCATTCCTATTCCAACGCCGCGTCCGCCGCCGCCCTGATGCAGGACTACGGCTTCGCCACAGTCCTCGGCGAACCGACCTCCGACATGGCCACAACCTATGGCGCAATGGAAACCTTCACCCTGCCGCGCACGGGCCTGGCCGTCGGCTTCCCCAAGGCCCGCATCGTGCGGCCCAGCGGCGATGCGCGCATCGCCGGCGTGACCCCGGACATTCTCCTCCCCTCCCCCCTCCTCCAGACCCCCGCCGACGAAGTCCTCGCCGAGGCCCTGCAAACCGTCATCCGCCGCCGCTCCACCGCCCCTGGCGGCTGACCCGCCCCTGCGTCCTTCGACACGCGCTTCGCGCTGCTCAGGATGACGAGCTTGGGGGGCGCCAACCCCTCTGTGTCAAAGCGTGCAACACCCTTCCCCCTCAATGGGGGAAGGGCAGGGTTGGGGGTGTATCCCCGGTGTGGCAGGAGAGGCCGAAGGGGGCGCCGTCGCCCCTTCATGATCCACCCGAACCTCCTCCGCGCACACCCCCACCCAACCCTCCCCCATCGAGGGGGAGGGCTTTGCAGCAATTCCTCCCTCACCCCTCCCCGTCATGCTGAGCAGCGATCCCCAAGGGATCGCGTGTCGAAGCACGCACCCAGCCCACCACCGCCCTTGCCCGCATCCGCGCCCTGCCCTATCAGGCCCCGCATGGTCCTGATGCTCGACAGTCGGCGATGGCGCAGCGCCTGACGCCTCTCTAGCGAGCCCCCCGCGGGCGGTTTCCGCGCGCCGACAGACCTGACCTTTTCATCGAAGACATCGACATGACCGACCAAGCCCCCGCCCCCTACGCCGGACCCGAGCGCGTGCTCTCCGGCGTCCAGCCGTCCGGCGCCCTGCACCTGGGCAACTATCTCGGCGCCCTGGTGAAGTTCGCCCGGCTGCAGCACGAGATCGACACCTACATCTTCGTCGCCGACATGCACGCCATCACGGTGTGGCAGGAGCCGGCCCTGCTGGCCGCCCAGACGCGCGAGATCGCCGCCGCCTACCTGGCCTCGGGCCTCGATCCGGCCAAGGCGACCATCTTCCCCCAGTCGATGGTGCGCGAGCACGCCGAGCTGGCCTGGATCTTCAACTGCGTCGCCCGCCTCGGCTGGCTCGACCGGATGACCCAGTTCAAGGAGAAGAGCGGCAAGCACAAGGAGCGGGCCAGCGTCGGCCTCTACACCTACCCGGTGCTGCAGGCCGCCGACATCCTGGTCTACAAGGCCACCAAGGTGCCGGTCGGCGAGGACCAGAAGCAGCATCTGGAGCTGACGCGCGACATCGCCGGCAAGTTCAACCACGACTTCGGCGCGCCCGGCTTCTTCCCCCAGCCCGAGCCCCTCATCCAGGGCCCCGGGGCGCGGATCATGTCGCTGCGCGACGGCGCGGCCAAGATGAGCAAGTCCGATCCTTCGGACCTGTCGCGCATCAACCTGACCGACGACGCCGACGCCATCGCCGCCAAGATCCGAAAGGCCCGCACCGATCCCGAAGCCCTGCCGGAAACCGTCGAAGGCCTGGAGGGTCGGGCCGAGGCGGCCAATCTGGTCGGCATCTACGCCGCCCTCGCCAACGAGACCCGCGAGCAGGTCCTGGCCCGGTTCGCCGGCCAGGGCTTCGGCGTCTTCAAGCCGGCGCTGGCCGATCTGGCCGTCGCCTCGCTCGCGCCGGTCAGCGACGCCATGCGCCGCTACCTGGCCGATCCGGCCGAGATCGACCGCATCCTGGCCGCCGGCGCCGACCGGGCCCGGGCCGTGGCCGCGCCCACCGTCGCCGAGGTGCGCCGGATGGTCGGCTTCATCGGCGCCTGACGCCTGACGCGCGGCCCGAGCGGGAAGGCTTGCCAGCGCGCGCCTTCTCGCCCACCGTCCGCCGCATGAGCCGCCGCAAGTTCCTGGTCATCGCCGACGACAGCCCCGAGTTCGACGCGGCCCTGCGCTTCGCCAGCCGTCGCGCCCGCTCGACCGGCGGCCATGTCGCCCTGCTGCGGGTCATCGAGCCGGCCGTGTTCGAGCACTGGAGCGGCGTGCGCGAGGAGATGGAGCGGCAGGAGCGGGCCGAGGCCGAGATCATCCTGCAGAAGATGGCCGAGCAGGTCGTCGAGATCTCCGGCTCGCCGCCCGAGTTCCTGATCCGCCAGGCCGACAGCGTGCGCGCCGCCATCCGCCAGGTCGTCGCCGAGGACCCGGACATCAAGATCCTCGTCCTCGCCGCCGCCGTCGGCGGTCGCGGTCCCGGCCCCCTGGTCAGCTCGGTCGCCAAGGAGGGCGCCAGCTGGGGTCATCGCAAGCTGCCGGTGACCGTGGTCCCGGGCGACCTGACGGACGAGGAGATCACCGACCTCGCCTGACGAGGCCTGTTGTCGATAATTGACAACCCGAGGCGACATCTCCGTCGCCTTGGCGCCCGGCGTCGTCCCGCGCCGTTACAGGCGCCGCGAAAGGGCGTGGGTATTGTATCCCCACAACGCCCCGCCGTTGTCATGCCGATACCCACCATCGACCTACAAGGTCCCCACATACGGCCCACGGCTGTACAGCCACTGTTCCCACAGGATCGGGCCGGAACCGCCCCGGGGGCCTGCCGCGATTTTTTTCCGCGTGGGTGGGGGGGGCGTCCTAGCGGAAAAGCTGCAGCAGCATCGACGGCGCCTGGTTGGCGATCGACAGGCTCTGGATGGCCAGTTGCTGCCGGACCTGCAGCGCCTGGAACCGGGCGCTCTCGCGGGCCAGGTCAGCGTCCACCAGCCGGCCGATCGAGGCCTCCATGGTGTCCTTCAGCTTGCCGACAAAGGTCAGGTGCGTGTCCAGCGCCCGGGACCCGGTCCCGAACCTGGCCACCGCCGCGTTGACCCCGCGGATGGCCGTGTCCAGGTTGGTCAGGTCGGCCGCCGTCACCGTCGTCAGGTCCGCCAAGGTCCCCGAGATGATGGCCCCCGTCGTCGACAGGTCGGCGTGGTCGATGTCGATGGTCGAGGTTCCGGCGGCGTTGGCCAGGGCGCGGATCTGCCCGCTGGAGCCGGCCGATATCAGGCTGACGCCATTGAAGTCCGAGGCCCCGGCGATGCGGTCGATCTGCCTGCGCAGCGCCACATAGTCCTCGCTCAGCGCCGCCCGGTCGGCCGTGGAGAGGCTGGCGTCCGAGGCCGCCAGCATCTTCTCCTTCATCTGGCCCAGCAGGTCCGAGATGGTCTCGCCCCCGGCGATGGCCACGTCGACGATCGACTGTCCCCGCTGCAGCGAGCCGGTGACCGCATCCAGCGCCCGCAGCTCGGACCGCTGGTTCTGGGCGATGGCCCAGACAGCCGGGTCGTCCTTGACGCTGGAGACCTTGAGGCCGGTGGAAATTCGCCGCTGGACGACCCCCAGCTCCCGCATGATGGCGGAGAGGTTCTGCAGCGCGATCATCGCGCCGACGTTCGTGTTCACGCTGTTCAGCGGCACGGCCGGGTCGTCCCAATTCTTCAGGTCGGCCGCGCGCGGCCGCGGGACGTTTTGCCCCGCCTTCGGGATAACGACGGAATCTTACCCGGCCGTTAGCGCCTCAGGCGCGGGCGGGAATGACCACCGGCAGGGTCTCGTAGCCCTTGACGAAGCTGGAGAAAACCCGGGTCGGCTCGCCGACGACGTCGATCCGCGGGAAGCGCTTGAGGATCTCCTCCCAGACGATCCGCAGCTGCATCTCCGCCAGCCGGTTGCCCACGCAGCGGTGGATGCCGAAGCCGAACGACATGTGATGCCGAGCCCGCTCGCGGTCGATGATGAAGGCGTCGGGGTTGGCGATGACGCTGTCATCCCGGTTGCCCGAGACGTACCACATCACGACCTTGTCGCCGGCCTTGATCGTCTTGCCGCCCAGCTCGAAGTCGGCCACGGCCGTGCGCCGCATATGCGCCAGCGGCGTCTGCCAGCGGATGATCTCCGAGACCATGTTCGGGATCAGCGAGGGATCGGCCCGCAGCTTGTCGTACTGGTCCGGGTTCTGGTTCAGGGCATACAGGCCGCCGCTGATCGAGTTGCGGGTCGTGTCGTTGCCGCCGACGATCAGCAGGATCACATTGCCCAGGTACTCCATGGGCTCCATGTTCCGGGTGTGCTCGCCGTGCGCCAGCATCGAGATCAGGTCGTTGCCCGGCTCGGAATTGACCCGCTCGTTCCACAGCCGGGTGAAGTACTCCAGGCACTCCAACAGCTCGGCTCGGCGCTGGTCCTCGGTTTCGACGATGCCCGTACCCGGAATGGCCGTGGCGACGTCCGACCACCGCGTCAGCTTGCGCCGATCCTCCCAGGGGAAATCGAACAGCGTGGCCAGCATCTGGGTGGTCAGCTCGATCGAGATCTTGTCGACCCAGTTGAATTCCTCGCCGATCGGCAGGCTGTCCAGCAGCCCGGCCGCCCGCTCGCGGATCACCGGCTCCAGCCGCATCAGGCTGGCCGGGCTGACCACCGGGCTGACCGTCTTGCGCTGCACGTCGTGCTTGGGCGGGTCCATGGCGATGAACATCGGCAAGGTGAAGTCCTTGTCCATGTCGCGCACGGTGATGCCGCCCAGGTGGGCATCGGAGGAGAAGACCTGGTGGTTGGTGTCCACCGCCACGATGTCGTCGAAGCGGGTGATCGACCAGTAGGGCCCCCAGTCGCTATCGGGCGTGAAGTGGACCGGGTCTTCCTTGCGAAGTCGCTCGAAGAACGGCCAGAAGGTGTCGGTCTGGAACCGGGCCGGATCGGCCGGATTGATTGCCTCCAGCGGCATGGACCAGGCCTCGGCGCGCGCGGCGGCCATCTTGTCCAAGGCTCCATCGGCCATGGCGTCCTCCCTTATCTTGTCGTTGTTCACATTGCGCCACGAAAACCGCCGTTTGTCACCCCGGCGCTTGTGCACGGGCGCGGAAGGGACCATCTGACGCGCGGGAGCCAGACATGTTCATCCAGACCGAATCCACGCCGAACCCCGAAGTGATGAAGTTCCTGCCTGGCCGCGAGGTCCTGGGCGAGGGCAGCCGCGAGTTCGCCTCGCCGGAGGATGGCGCGGTCTCGCCGCTGGCCGTCGCCCTGTTCGACCTGGGCGACGTGACCCGCGTCTTCCTTGGGCCCGACTTCCTGACCGTGACCCGCGCGCCGGGCACGGACTGGGCGCACCTGAAGGCGCCGGTGCTGGCCGCCATCATGGATCACTACACCGCCGGCCGCCCGGTTCTGACCGAGACCGAAGCGGAGGCCGACGACATCGTCTACGAGGGCGAAACCGCCCAGATCGTGGCCGAGATCAAGGATCTGCTCGACAGTCGCGTGCGCCCGGCCGTCGCCCAGGATGGCGGCGACATCGTCTTCTCGCGCTTCGAGGCCGACAGCGGCACCGTCTATCTGCACATGCGCGGGGCCTGCGCCGGCTGCCCCTCGTCCTCGGCCACGCTGAAGGCCGGCGTCGAGAACATGCTGCGCCACTACGTGCCCGAGGTGAACCGGGTCGAACAGGTCCTCTGACCGGCCGGGTTTGCTCTGGCGCCCGGACGCCGGGCGGCTATATGCAACCCCTTCAGTACCTGTTGGAGGCCGCCCGATGTCCGCTCCCCTGCCCGACGCCGCTCTGGACCAGCTGTTCCGGAACGCCCGCACGCGCAACGGCTGGAAGACCGATCCGCTGCCCGAAACCCTGATCCGCGCCGTCTACGACCTGGCGCGCATGGGCCCGACCTCGGCCAATTCCAGCCCGGCCCGGTTCGTCTTCTGCACCAGCGAAGAGGCGCGCGAGAAGCTGGCGGCCCTCGCCTCGGCCACCAACGGCGCCAAGATCCGCCAGGCGCCCTGCACCGTCATCATCGGCTACGACCTGGACTTCGCCGACCATCTGCCCCGCCTCTTTCCGCACGACCAGACCGCCTCGAGCTGGTTTCCCAAGGGGTCGGACGTCGAGCAGACCACCGCCTTCCGGAACGGCACGCTCCAGGGCGCCTACCTGATGATGGCGGCCCGCTCGCTCGGCCTCGACTGCGGCCCCATGAGCGGCTTCAGCAACGCCAAGGTCGACGAGGCCTTCTTCGCCGGCACGAAGGTGAAGTCCAACTTCATCTGCTCGATCGGCTATGGCACCGACGAGAAGCTGTTCGAGCGCGGTCCCCGCCTCGCCTTCGAGGAAGCCTGCACCATCGCCTGAAGCCAGCCCCTTGCCCCGCCGGGCGGACGGCCTAACCTTGGCCGTCGGAGGGGACGTCATGAAAACCCTGGGCAGAATTGTCGCCGGCGTGCTGTTGCTGGCGCTGGTCGCGGCGGTCGTCGGCTGGCTGGCGCTGCGGCGCGGCGACATCCCCTACGCGACGCTCGAGGCCCGCTACGCCAACGCCGAGAGCCGGTATCTGGACCTGGCCGACGGGCTGCGCGTGCACTATCGCGACCAGGGCAACCCCGACGGCCCGGTGCTGGTCATGGTGCACGGCTTCTCGGCCAGCCTGCACACCTGGGAGCCCTGGGTCGCGCGCCTCGGTCAGGACTACCGGATCATTTCCCTCGACCTGCCCGGCCACGGCCTGACCCGCGCGCCGGAGGGTTATCTGATCCCGCGCTCGGGCTTCGTGCCCGTCATCGATGCGGTGGTGTCGAAGCTCGGCGTGTCGCGCTTCACGCTGATCGGCAACTCGATGGGCGGCGGCGCGGCCTGGCAGTACGCCCTGGCCCATCCGGACAAGCTCGAGGGCCTGGTCCTGGTCAACGCCGCAGGCTGGCCGCCCGAGGGCGAGGCCGCCGAGGGCTCGCCCATCGCCTTCCGCATCCTGCGCAACCCCGTCGGCCGCTTCCTGGTCAAGGACCTGGACGCCAGCGCGATGACCCGCCAGGGCCTGCGCTCGGCCTTCGAACCCACGCCGGACATGGCCGACGAGGCCATGGTCGCCCGCTATGTCGACCTCTCGCGCGCACCGGGCCACCGCGACATCATCCTCGGCCTGATGAGCGGCCAGCCGGACCATGCGACAAAGGAGAAGCTGGCGGCGATCCGCACGCCGACACTCGTCATCCACGGCGACACAGACCTGCTGATCCCCGTATCGGCGGCCCAGAAGTTCGGGGCCGCCATCCCGGGCTCGACGGTGATCGTCTACGAGAAGGTCGGCCACGTGCCGATGGAGCAGATCCCCGACCGCTCGGCCACCGACCTGGCCAACTGGCTCCGCTCGATCCGGACCGGTCCGGTGTGACCTAGAGCATCGCCGGGATGACGCGGTCCGGCGGGCGGTGGCCATCCATGAAGGTCTTGATGTTGACGATGACCTTCTCGCCCATGTCGATGCGGCCCTCGACCGTCGCCGAGCCCATGTGGGGCAGCAGCACGACGTTGGGCAGCTTCATGAGCTTGGGATTGATCGCCGGCTCGTGCTCGTAGACGTCCAGGCCGGCGCCCGCGATGTCGCCGCGCGACAGCATGTTGGCCAGGGCGCCCTCGTCGATGACCTCGCCACGCGCGGTGTTGACCACGATGGCGTGCGGCTGAAGCAGCTTGAGCCGCCGGGCGGACAAAAGGTGGTAGGTCGCCGGCGTGTGCGGGCAGTTGACCGAGATGATGTCCATCCGGGCCAGCATCTGGTCGAGGCTTTCCCAGTAGGTCGCCTCCAGCTCGTCAGCGATCCGCTGACTGACCGGCTTGCGGTTGTGATAGTGGATCGACAGGCCGAAGGCCTTGGCGCGGCGGGCCAGCGCCTGGCCGATGCGTCCCATGCCGATGACGCCCAGGCGCTTGCCCCAGATCCGGCGGCCCAGCATCCAGGTCGGCGACCAGCCGTTGAAGTCGCCCGATTGCACCACGTTGGCGCCCTCGACCACGCGGCGGCTGGCCGCCATGATCAGGCCCATGGTCAGGTCGGCGGTGTCCTCGGTCAGGACGCCGGGGGTGTTGGTGACGATGATGCCGCGCTGGTTGGCGGTGGCCACGTCGATGTTGTCGACGCCGGCTCCGAAGTTGGCGATCAGCTTGAGCCGCTCGCCGGCCCGCGACAGCAGGCGCGAGTCGAGCCGGTCGGTGATCGTCGGCACGAGGACATCGGCCCGGCCCAGGGCGTCGAGCAGCTGCTCGCCGGACATGGGCTTGTCATCGATGTTCAGTTCGGTGTCGAACAGCTCGCGCATCCGGGTCTCGACCGGATCCGGCAGCTTGCGGGTGACGATGACTTTGGGTCTCTTGGCGGGCATGACGCGATTTTCGGGGAACGGTCGCCGCCCGGACGGGCGTCGGGAGTCCCTTAGCAAAGGGCTGTGCCGGAACCAAGCATGGTTCTGGGCGAGGACAGGGAGCAAGGCCTTGGCGCCAAAGGGCATGGCAGCATCGCGCGCGCTGGCGGGGGCGACCCTGGCGGGTTTCCTGCTGGCCGGTTGCGGGGGCGGGGCGGACGAGGTCTGCGACACCCCGTCGAAGCTGCCGGTCCCACGTTTCGTCTCGCTGAAGTCCGGCGAGGTGAACGCCCGCAACGGCCCGGGCGAGGACCACCGCATCCTCTGGGTCTGGCGCGTGAAGGGGCTGCCCCTGAAGGTCATCGCCGAGACGCGCGAGTGGCGGCGGGTCGAGGATCCGGACGGCGGCAAGGCCTGGGTCAAGCTGCAGATGGTCGATGGTCGACGCACCGTGATCCGCAAGACGGCCGGCGACCTGGCCCTCCTGGCCGAACCCAAGCCGGGCGCGCGGGTGACGGCCTATCTGCGGGCCGGGGCCGTCGCTACCCAGACGCGGAACGAGAAGGGCTGGAGCCGGCTTAAGGTCGGCGGGGCCAGCGGCTGGGCGCCCGAAGGCGAGGTCTGGGGCGCCGGCCCCGAGCCTGTCTGCACGCCTCGCCCCCGCTGAAGACCGCAAGGTTGAGCCCGGGGGGGCGGCCGTGCTAACCCCGCGACAGTCCCGTTTGCCTGGGTCGCGCGTTGTCTTGTGAAGACGCCGGCCGACCCGCCAGGAATTCCATGAGCCAAGAACCGCCTCGCCACGACCCGAAGTCTTCCTACGACTACGACGATCTCATCGCCTGTTCGAAGGGGCTGATGTTCGGACCGGGCAACGCCCAGCTTCCGGCCCCGCCGATGCTGATGATGGACCGCATCGCCCTGATCACCGACCAGGGCGGCGCCTTCGGCAAGGGCGAGATGGTCGCCGAGCTGGATATCCACCCGGACCTCTGGTTCTTCGGATGCCACTTCATCGGCGATCCGGTGATGCCGGGCTGCCTGGGCCTCGACGCCATGTGGCAACTGGTCGGCTTCTTCCTGGGCTGGAAGGGCGGCCCCGGTCGCGGCCGCGCCCTCGGCGTCGGCGAGGTGAAGTTCACCGGCCAGGTGACGCCCGACATCAAGAAGGTCGTCTACCGCATCCAGATGAAGCGGGTGATCATGCGAAAGCTGGTCATGGGTATCGCCGACGGGGTTCTCGAAGCCGACGGCAAGATTATCTACGAAGCCAACGATCTGCGCGTCGGCCTGTTCGACGCCAGCCAGATGGCCTGACAACCGGCCGCACGGCGGGATCAAAGAGACATCGATCACGTTCCGGGGGGAACGAAGGGAGCTTTCATGCGGCGCGTCGTCGTCACCGGCATTGGTATCGTTTCGTCCATCGGCAACAACGCCGGCGAGGTGCTGACCTCGCTACGCGAGGCGCGCAGCGGCGCGACCTTCGCCCCGGACTACGCCGAGCTGGGCTTCCGCTGCCAGGTCCGGGCCGTACCGGACATCGACTGGGAATCGCTGGTCGACCGCCGCGCCGCGCGGTTCCTGGCGCCAGGCACCGGATACGCCCACATCGCCATGGAGCAGGCGATCGCCGACGCCGGGCTTGAGGAAGCCGAGGTCTCGCACGAGCGCACCGGCCTGATCGTCGGCTCCGGCGGTCCCTCGACCCGCGTGATCGTCGAGGCCGCCGCCACGACGAAGGAGAAGGGTCCCAAGCGCATCGGTCCGTTCGCCGTGCCCAAGGCCATGAGCAGCGGGCCCTCGGCGGTGCTGGCCACCTGGTTCAAGATTCGCGGCCTGAACTTTTCGATCAGCTCGGCCTGCGCCACCTCGACCCACTGCATCGGCTCGGCCTACGAGCAGATCGCCATGGGCAAGCAGGACGTCATCTTCGCCGGCGGGACCGAGGAAGAGGACTGGACCCTGTCCAACCTGTTCGACGCCATGGGCGCCATGTCCAGCAAGTTCAACGACACCCCGGCCAAGGCCAGCCGGGCCTATGACGCGGACCGCGACGGCTTCGTCATCGCCGGCGGCGCGGGCATGCTGGTGCTTGAGGAATACGAGCGGGCCAAGGCGCGGGGCGCGAAGATCTATGGCGAGATCGTCGGCTACGCCGCCAACAGCGACGGCTTCGACATGGTCGCCCCCTCCGGCGAGGGCGCGGTGCGCTGCATGAAGCTGGCCATCGAGTCGGCCGGCGGGCGGGCCATCGACTATCTGAACCCGCACGGCACCTCGACCCCCGTCGGCGACGCCAAGGAAATGGACGCCGTCCGCCAGGTGTTCGGCGACAAGGCGCCGCTGATCAGCTCGACCAAGAGCCTGACCGGCCACAGCCTGGGCGCGGCCGGCGCGCAGGAGGCGATCTACAGCATCCTGATGCTCACCAACGATTTCGCCGCCGAAAGCGCCAACATCGAAACCCTCGATCCGGCCTTCGCCGACCTGCCGATCCTGCGCCAGCGGTCCGACAAGCCGCTGCAGACGGTGATGAGCAACAGCTTCGGCTTCGGCGGCACCAACGGCTGCCTGATCATGGCGCGGGTCTGACCTAGACTGATCGTGAACGTCCGGCCGTGTCGTGGCCGGACGGCGCCTGATAGCCTGCGGTCTTCCGTCCCGTGCATGGAGGCTGCGTGGCCGAACTTCCGATGAACAACCGGCGCGCCGTGCTGGCCGGGCTCGGCGGCCTGGGGCTGGCGGGCCTGGGCGGTTGCGCGACATCTGGCGCTCCGGAGCAGACTGCGCCGGTCAGGCCAGGGCTCGCCGCCCTGCCGCGGCTGGCTCCGGTGCGGGCCGGCATGGACCGCGTCACCCGCATCACCGTCTGCCTGCGGCCCTTCCGGGCGGCGGGGCCCCGGCTGGATGTCGAGATGGTCGGAGACAAGCGGGTGGTCCACAACTATGGCCACGGCGGCGCCGGCTGGTCGCTGTCCTGGGGCTCCAGCGCCATCGCCGTGGAAAAGGCCATGGCGGGCGGCACGCGAGAGGCCGCGGTGATCGGCTGCGGGGCGCTGGGCCTGACTTCGGCGCTGCTGCTGCAGCGGGCGGGCGCCAAGGTCACCATCTATGCCGCCGAGCGCGCGCCCATGACCCGCTCGGCCAGGGCCACAGGTACATGGTCGCCCGACAGCCGCATCGCCGACGCGGCAAGGGTCGCGGCCGACTTCCCGGCGACCTGGGAGCGCATGGCGCGGACCTCCTACGCCGAATACCAGACCTGGCTGGGCCTGCCCGGCGCGCCGGTGTCCTGGTCGGATCGCTACAGCCTCTTCGACGATGCGACCGCGCCGCCCGCGCCGTCGCCCGGGCCAACCAACGCCATCCGCTTTTTCGGCGCCCCGCTGCCGGGCCTGGCCCCGCGCTGGCGGGACCTCAGCCCACAGGAGCACCCTTTTCCGGTCAGCCGTGTCCGGCACGGCGTGGCCATGCAGTTCAACGTCGCCGAGCTGTCGCACCTCTTGATGACCGACTTCCTGCTCGCGGGCGGCCGTATGGAGACGCGAACCTTCAACAGTCCGGGCGAGCTGACCACCCTGCCGCAAGCCGTCATCGTCAACTGCACGGGCTATGGCGCGCGGGCGCTGTGGAAGGATGAGACCATGACGCCGGTTCGCGGCCAGATCACCTGGCTGGCGCCGCAGCCGGAGCTGACCTACGGGCTGTACTGGCGGCATATCTCGGTGCTGCCGCGCGCCGACGGCATCGTCGTCCAGGATGGAGGCGACAGCGAGATGTTCGGCTACGGGATCGAGGACGAGACGCCCGACCGGGGCGAAGCCGAGCGGGCCGTGAAGACCATCGCCGACCTGTACGCCTCGATGGGTGCGGGTCCGCCCCGGTAAGGTCCAAATCGCGGTGTGTGGTCGGCGCCATGCTCACGCGCCGCACTGATCGCCGCCTTTCCCGCTCTCGCATTGGCGCCGGCCGCGCGGGGCGAGGGTTGGGTCGACAGATTGACTCGCGCGGCGGGCAGACAGATCGGCCGGACGGTCACCTATGATCCGGCCTATGTGCGCCTGGACTATCCGGGCGGCGATGTGCCCGCCGACCGCGGCGTCTGCACCGACGTCATCATCCGCGCCTATCGTGAAGGGCTCGGCGCTGATCTGCAGAAGCTGGTGCACGAGGACATGTCCCGCGCCTTCCCGGCCTATCCCCGGACCTGGGGGCTCGCCCGGCCCGACCGCAACATCGACCATCGCCGCGTTCCGAACCTCGAGACCTTCCTGGCCCGGCATGGCGCGGCCCTGCCGCCCGGGACCCCGGTTCGGCCGGGCGATCTTGTCACCCAGAGGCTCCCGGGAAACCTGCCCCATATCCTTCTGATGGACAGCGCCATGGCTGCTCCGGGTCGTCCCATGGCCATCCACAATGTCGGCGCCGGGACCCGGCGCGAGGATGTGCTGAACGCCTGGACGCGGCTGGGCCACTTCCGCTGGGCCGGAACGACCGCATGACGGCGTGATCCGGCCGGCGCCAAGGGGTTGACCTTCGTCCCCCATCGGCGTTGAACGCGCCGACTTTGTTTCCCCCGCCCTCCAGCCAGCCCAAGGACGCCGCCGTGGCCGACAAGAAGATCAAGAAGGTCGTTCTCGCCTATTCGGGAGGTCTCGACACCTCGATCATCCTCAAGTGGCTGCAGACCGAATACGGCGCGGAGGTGGTCACCTTCACCGCCGATCTCGGCCAGGGCGAGGAACTGGGCCCGGCGCGAGAGAAGGCCCTGCTGCTGGGCATCAAGCCCGAGAACATCTTCATCGAGGACCTGCGCGAGGAGTTCGTCCGCGACTTCGTCTTCCCGATGTTCCGCGCCAACACCGTCTAT
>VFQU01001263.1_pt1 | contig 15688 bp, 13 predicted proteins | sample 3512311 | NCBI WGS metagenome assembly VFQU01 (sample SAMN10412377, study PRJNA504923) | tailings metagenome | isolation source: Relicate 3 Philex TSF3 active mining site | place: Philippines: Tuba, Benguet | collected 2017-08-29
CGGGAAGAGGATTCACCTTCAAGCAGGAAGAACCTCTCGATATGAGATTAGAACCTCAATTCGGAAATAAAACGGCAGCGGATGTAGTGAATTACAGCAGTGTGATCCAACTCAAAAAAATCTTTTGGGACTATGGAGAGGAAAGATGGGCGCTGAAAATTGCAAATAACATCGTACAAGTGCGTCATAAGAATAAATTCGAAACCAATCTTGATTTGGCCAAATTAGTGGAGGCTTCCATCCCTCGTAAATTTTGGCCGAAAGAGGCTCATCCCGCTACAAGAATCTTCCAAGCACTCAGGATCGAAGTGAATCAAGAATTGGAACATGCAGACAAAGGAATTCGTTCCCTAGCATCCTTACTTCTTCCCGGAGGAGTGATTGCATGCATCTCCTTTCATTCTTTGGAAGATAGGATCGTGAAGTGGGCATTTCGAGATTTGCAGGCAAATGAAGATTTCAGCATATTAACGAAAAAGCCGATCCTTCCTACAGATGAAGAAATTCGTTCCAATCGCGCTTCCAGATCCGCGAAGCTGAGAGGACTTTCTAAAATTCTTCCGATATAAATAGTAAGGCCTTGTGATGAAGTTCTCCTTTTCAATTCCTACAAAAAATCTGCCTCAGTTTTTTTTGGAATTCATCACTCCTTTGCAGCCGATTCTATTCCTATTTCCTCTTTATGTTCTTTTTTACTTTTTGGTTTGGCAGGGAATCGAAACAGCAAAATGGAAAAGAATGATCCATCAGAAAAATGCGGAAAAAGAAGATCTAGTTCGTAAAAACGACGAGTTAAAAATCGGAATTGTCTCCTATACCTCTGCAGAAAGAATAGAAGCATTGTATCGCAAAACATATCAATATCTTCCTATCAGTTTGGGAAATCGAACCGTAACCATTGAGCTGCCTCCCGTGCCGACACCGCCAAACAAGGATTCAAATTGAAAATAGCTGAACTGATTAAAAAAGTCCCCGAATTGAAAGTAAGAAAAGGAGACGCATTTACGGATGTGGAATACATTTGGGCCGATTCCAGAAAACTTTCTTCGAACGATATTTTCGTTCTTCCGGAAGGACAGACAGAAAAACTGACATCGTTTTTGGAAGAAGCAAAGAATCGAGGAGTGAAAACAGTTTTCGGCTCCGCTTCTCAATTGAAAACGAAAGGAATTGAAGAATTTCCCAATGTTCTTGAGTCGGAAGGATACGCAGGAGACATTCACGGCAAAATCGCATCAATTCTTGCAGGCAGTCCCAGCAAACGTTTAAAGGTAGTGGGAATTACAGGAACCAACGGAAAAACTTCTCTCACTTTTATTCTATTTCATATCGCAACTCGTTTGGGAAAAAAGTGCGGACTTATAGGTACCGTTCATATCCGAATTTTAGATGAGATCCGTGACACCGGTTATACGACACCGGATGCCTCTTCTTTGAATTTGATCTTGAAAGAGATGGAAGAAAGAGGTGTGGAGTATGTATTTATAGAGATGAGTTCCCACGGTTTGAAATTGGGCAGAACCTCAGGAATGGAATTGCAAGGGGCTGCGTTTACAAACCTAACACAAGACCATTTGGACTTTCATCCTGATATGGAAGATTATCTTTCCAGCAAATACAAAATCTTCCAACTTTTGGAAACTTCCTCTTTGAAAAACAAGTTCGGAATCGTTGCTTCCGATTCTCCAGGTGGAGAAGCACTTGTTGAAAAAATCGTGGAAGCAAAACTTTCTTCTCCTATTTATCTTATGGGGAAAGCTGGAGAATTCAATTTCACTCATGTCAAACTTTCCTTATCTGGAAGCGAGTTTAGACTTCATAAAAAGGAAAAAAATCTTCCCTTTATTGAAGTTAGGCGAGTAAAAACGAATCTTCTGGGAAACTTCAACGTATTTAATGTCAGTTTGGCGGCTTTTATTTCCTTTGAGTTGGGATTTCCTTGGGAATCCATCCTGGAAGCCATCGAAAACATTCCTACAGTCCCCGGAAGATTTCAAGTGATTCCTTCCGGAGACAAAACAAGAATCGCAGTCATAGACTATGCACACACTCCGGATGCACTGGATAATATTCTAAGAAGCTGTGTGGAGATTCGTCCCAAACAGTTGATTTGTATTTTCGGATGCGGGGGGGACAGGGACAGAACCAAACGTCCCCTTATGGCCAAACTTGCGGAAGAACATTCCGACTATGTAATCATCACTTCCGACAATCCCAGGACGGAAGACCCGGGTTCTATCATTGACCAGATAGAAGCGGGGTTTTCCAGAGGATTCAAAAGATACGAAACCATTTTGGACAGAAGAGAGGCGATTCAAAGAGGAATCGAACTTCTGGAAAAAGACGGGATTTTGGTCGTGGCAGGAAAAGGCCATGAAACTTATCAAATCATCGGAAAGGAAAAAACCCATTTCGTAGATTATGAAGAAGTAGAGAAAGCTTTTCAAAAAATAGAATCGGACCGATAGAGAATAGTAACTATGTTTCATTGGATTTATGAGACCTTTGGCAATGATTTGGGATTCCTGAGAATCTTTCACTACGTGACCTTACGCGCTATGATGGCGGGTTTGACTGCGATGTTTTTTACCTTCCTATACGGTAAATCCATGATCGGATTTCTACAATCCTTGAAATTCAAGGAATCCGTGCGAAACGACGGTCCCCAGTCTCATGCGGCAAAATCGGGAACTCCTACGATGGGCGGACTGATGATGATCGTCTCCCTCACAATCTCCACATTACTTTGGGGAAATCTGACCAATCCTAATATACTTCTACTTCTTGGTTCCGCAATCGCCTTTTGTATGTTAGGATTTAGCGACGATTACATGAAGTCCGTGAAAAAGATCAAAGGAGGGATGAGGGCAAGAACCAAATTTTTAGTTACCATCCTCATCGCAGTCACGGTCACTTATATCTTCTATTATATCTCCGGGAGACCTAACACGGTTGCAAGCAAAGGGATTTTGTTCGAAATCACCGATTTATTTCTTCCTTTTTTCAAAGGTCCTGTTCTCACATTGGGAGTGTTAGCTGTTCCTTTTGCGATCATCGTTCTTATCGGAAGTTCTCACGCTGTCAATTTGACGGATGGTCTGGACGGACTTGCTTCCGGAACGGTCGTCATTGCCACTGCGACCATGGCACTTCTTGCCTATGTTTCAGGAACTCCTGTCGCGGCAAATTATCTGAACATCCCTTATCTTCCCGGAGCGCACGAATATTCCGTCTTTCTAGCAGGACTTTCCGGGGCCTTACTAGGATTTTTATGGTTCAACTGTCATCCTGCACAAGTATTTATGGGAGACACTGGTTCCTTATTTTTGGGTTCCACTTTGGGACTAACTGCGATTATGCTAAAAAAAGAGATACTTCTTGTAATTTTGGGAGGGATCTTCGTTGCGGAAGCCCTCAGCGTAATGCTGCAAGTAGGTTCTTTTAAATTAAGAGGAAAAAGAATTTTCAAGATGGCACCCCTACATCACCACTTCGAACTTTTGGGATGGTCCGAAGAAAAAGTGGTGATTCGATTTTGGATCATAGGGATCATACTTGCGATCATTTCCCTTTCCACCTTGAAGATCCAGTAAGCTTATGTTCAGGTCTATTTCGGAAGTTTTTGCAATCGGCAAAAGACGGTTTGACCTGCCGCTGTTATTCTCACTGTTTTTTCTCTTCGGATTCGGAATCATTGTTATGTTCAGTGCTTCCGTAATTCCTGCGGAGAGGGAATTTGCGGATCCCTATTACTATCTCAATAAACAGTTGCTATGGGGTGGAGCCGGGATTTTTTTATTTCTGGTTTTCGCACAGATTCCTTACCCTTGGCTCGTTAAGTTTTCCTTTCCATTTTGTCTTCTCAGTGTTTTTCTTTTGGTTTCCGTTTTTATTCCAGGATTGGGAAAATCGGTCAGTACATCTTATGGAAGAAGTTTCAACAGATGGATTCAAATAGGAGGATTTCAAATCCAGCCTTCCGAATTCAGTAAAATCAGCCTTTTGCTTTTTCTTTCCCTGTTCTTCCAAACCTTCGATCCCAAAAAAATCAAATGGGATCGAAAAAACTTAGTCTCCGTTTTTACGATTCTTCTGATATTGTTTTTAATCATCATTGAACCTGCGTTTGGTACTACCGTAGAGATTTTAGTAGTCATTTTCTTTTTTGTGATCATGGCGGGTTTTCCCTTCAAAAGAATTTTGATCCTTGCCGTTTCCATTCTTCCGTTGCTTCTCATTTTGGTCACACAGGTAGGATATAGAAAAAAGAGATTGGATATTTGGCTCGATCCATACAAATACAGGTTTGACGAAGGGCATCAATTGGTAACATCGTTTCGCGCATTTTTCGACGGAGCCAGTTTCGGAAAACCGATCGGGTCGGGGTATTCCCATCGTTATCTGGCATACAGCCATACCGATTTTGTTCTGGCAGCCTTCGTAGAAGATTTCGGATTTTTAGGTTTTTTAATTTTCTTCTTTATGGTTCTTTTTCTTTTGCATAGAACCTTTCAGTTGGTTGTCAAAGTGAAAGATAAGTTGGGATTTTATCTGGGCACTGGAATTTTACTTCTACTTGCCATTCAAATTCTGATCAATCTGTACGTAGTGACCGGTCTCGTTCCTGTAACCGGAATATCACTTCCTTTTCTAAGTTATGGTGGGTCTTCTCTGATCACTGTCTTTATACTTATGGGAATCCTTGCCAATATAACCAGAAAGGAGAATTTGGCCTTATGAAGGAATCGATCGTAATCGCCGCAGGCGGGACCGGAGGGCATATCTCTCCCGGAGTCGCATTGGCGGAAGTTCTAACGGAGAAGAAAGAAGTTTTTTCCGTTTCCGAAGTCTATATACATTCCTTACTTCGAAACAAAGACAATCCGGATCTCCAGTCTCCTCCTTGCGAAGTGATTTGGCATAATTCCCCTCAATTCAGGGGACTGCGCGCATTGATTTATCCTTTTTTGTTTTTACTTCAATTTACCAAGACATGCATTGCTTTTCAAAAAAGAAAAGTAACAGCCGTCATCGGAATGGGAGGTTATTCCAGTCTTCCTGCCATTCTATATGCGATCCTTTTTAGAAAAAAATTATTTCTATGCGAACAAAACTGCGTTCCGGGTAAAATCACGAGATACTTCCAAGGATTTGCAGTAAAGTTAGCTCTTAGTTTTCCTACTAGAGATCCGATTTCTTCCAAAATTCCTTACAAAGTCATCGGAAACCCAATTCGGAAAAAAATCATCCCTCAGACGATGGGAATCCGCCAGAATGAAAATCTTCATGAAGGCAGAAAAAACATAGTCAATGTACTTGTATTAGGTGGCTCTCAGGGAGCCAGACAACTCAATAATATGATTTTGAAAACGACTGAAAATCCGGACGTGTTTCAAAAATTCAGATTTCGGGTTTTAACGGGAACTTCTCTTTACGATGAAACTTTGAGTAAATCAAAAGGAAGCACGGAAATCATATCTTATGCGAACGATATGAAGCCTAATTACGAATGGGCCAATCTTGTGGTCGCAAGATCCGGAGCAGGAGTGATTGCGGAATGTTTGGTTTTCGGACTTCCGATGGTCCTCATTCCTTATCCTTATGCTGCTGACAATCATCAAAAGGAAAATGCGGATTATATCGAAAAGGAAGGAGCGGCTCTCACCATCCATTCCACTTCCGACGATCCTAGTCTTCTTGTGAAATACCTTCTTACTTGGAAAACGAATCCGGACGAATTGAAAGAAATGGGTCACAATTCTCTTCGTCTCTCCAATGTGAATGCCGCTTACCAAACCATATCTTATTTTTTTCCTCACTGAAGATCTATGCCTTTGATTGATTCTCTTCCCGGAGATAGGGTTTTATTTTTAGGAATCGGAGGAAGTGGGATGTCCAGTCTCGCCCATATTCTTTTGGATCTGGGTTTTGGCGTTTTAGGTTACGATAAAAAGTCTTCCGATATCACCGATTTTCTTTCCGAAAGAGGAGCTAAAATAAGAAACGATCTTTCCGGAATCGAAACGAAAGATTTTGATTTCATCGTCTACAGTTCCGCAGTGAATGATAAAAATCATTCCGTTTACAAAGAAGTGCAGGCTTTCGCCAAACCTATGTTTCATAGATCGGATGTACTTCATAGGGTTTTTGAAAGAGGTAAATCTATTTCTGTGGCGGGCTCTCACGGAAAAACTTCCACAACTGCAATGGTTTCTCAAATTTTGGAAACGGAAAAAAAAGATCCCACGATTATGATCGGAGGCGATACCGCCCTTTTAGGCAAAAGAGGGGGAAAGGCAGGGAAAGGAGAGTGGGGCGTTTATGAGTCGGACGAATCGGACGGAACCTTTCTCAAACATTCGGCAAACATCCGTATTGCGACAAACGTAGATAACGACCATCTGGATCATTACGGTGACAGGCAAAAATTAGAAGTCGCTTTTCAATCCTATCTTGGACCACTTCTTCCCGGACATGCAATCGTACAAGGGCAAGATCCTGGAATTCAATCCGTTCTGGCAAGAATCGCCACGGAACCCACTTTTTCTAAAAATTTTCATCTTTGGATTTTACTTCCTTCCTTCTGGGATGTTTCCGACTCCCTTTTGAAAGAACTAAAACTCAAATTAGGCGATAGACTTCACTTGATCCATTTTCAATTCGAGGAAGATCGATTGAATGTAAAAGTCTCAGAAGTTCGTTTTCAACTCAATCTGCCTTTCTCTGGAACACACTATTTGCTGAATGGACTTTGCGCTGCCACAGCTGCATTCATCGCAGGAATCGAATGGGAAAAATCGGCATCGATCCTTTCCGAATATGTAGGAGTCAAAAGAAGACAAGAAGTGTTAGGCATAAAAGATGGAATCACTGTGATGGACGACTATGGACATCATCCTACGGAAATCAAAACAGTGATTGAATCGATTCAAAATTCCAAAAAAGGAAACGGGAAATTAGTCGTTTTATTCCAACCTCATAGATACACTAGAACAGACCTTTTGCAAAAAGAACTGGCAGAAGCACTTTCTTCAAGTGAAGTATTGTATTTGCTTCCTATTTATAGTGCAGGAGAAAAGGAAATTCCAGGCGTATCCACTTCTACAATCGCCAAACATATCACAGCCTTAGAACCGAAAGTTCTTTCCGGAAATATAGAAGAGGATCTAACGTTGATTCGGAAGTCTATAGCGAATGGAGACATTCTATTGTGTTTGGGAGCAGGGAATGTTCGTTCTTGGGGAGAAGCGTTTTTAGAAGAAAAGAAAGTCGATTAAATTTGAAAGAATCTAGGATCTAAATCCTTAAACTCTCCTTTAAAATTAAGATGCCCCATCTTTCTTCCTGCTCGGGGTTCTTCTTTCCCATACAAATGCAAGGAATAACGATCATCTTTGATCAATTGATAACATAGATCCAAAGAATGTCTATAATCGTTTCCTAATATGTTTTTCATCACTGCGGGCTTAGGAGAAAAAGAATTCGGTTTTCCCAGTCCGGAAATAGCATATAGATGAAGCAAAAATTGTGAACATGACTCCGCGTTTTGGCTGAAATGACCGGAGTTATGCGGTCTAGGAGCAAATTCATTCAGGTATATTTGATTCTCTCTGATGAAAAATTCCACTCCCATAATCCCTACATAGTTCAGAGAGTCTGCTAGTGAAGACGCAATTTGAACCGCTTTTTCGGATAATGTCGGTTCAATGCGGGCAGGAAAAATGGAAACATCCAAAATATGATTTTTATGAATGTTTTCAATCGTTCCGTAAGATAAAATGTTTCCGTCTTGAAAACGACAGAGAATCACACTGACTTCCAAATCGAAGGAAATGACTTCCTCGATTAAATATTCTTCCTTTCCCGTAGGAAAGGATTGGGATAAAAATGCCTGATAGTCGGATTCGTTTGTTACCTTAGTTTGCCCTTTTCCGTCATAACCGAATCGAAGTGTTTTTACGATCCAAGGAAAGGGGATAGATACTTTGTCATTTGCATTATCTTTTATTAGATGGTGATTTTTAGGAGTGTTTAGTCCCAATTTAGAGAAATGGGATTTTTCTAAAAATCGATCCTGTGCGATTCGAAGAGAGTTGGGATTCGGAAAAATCTCCAATCCTTTCTTTTGGGAATAATCTTCCAAAAATAGAAGAGTGTCTCCCGGAATGTTTTCGAATTCGAAACTTAAAATGTCTATTTTCTCAAGAAATTTACCAAGTGAATCATAATCGGTATATTCTCCCACAAAATCGGTGACTCCCGCTTTTTTTGCAGGAGAAACCGGATCTGGAGAGTAACAATAAAAATCGAAACCGAGAGGGAGGGCCTCCAAAGCCATCATCTGTCCTAATTGTCCCGATCCGAGCACTCCTATTTTTTTGGATTTCACTGGAGATTCCGATTTTAAAGATTCAAATCTTTGTTTAAAGAGAGAGCTTCTTTCTTTTGTCTTTCTGCATAAGCGGAAAGTTTGTCTGTTAAAGAAGGATTGGATATGGATAAGATACGAATGGCAAGTAGAGCTGCGTTGGCGGCACCGCTGGTTCCTATAGCCAAAGTTCCAACGGGAACACCTTTCGGCATTTGAACGATGGAGAGTAGGCTGTCTTGTCCGGAAAGTGCTTTGGATTGTACGGGAACACCTAGCACAGGCAATGTGGTGAGTGCAGCTGTCATACCTGGAAGATGAGCTGCTCCACCTGCACCTGCAATGATCACCGAATAACCGTTTGCATGAGCTGCTTTGGCGAAATCGTACATTAGATCGGGAGATCTATGTGCGGAAACGATTTCTTTATGGTAAGGAACGGAAAACTCCTCCAATAATTTACAAGCTTCCTTCATGGTTTCCCAATCGGAATGAGATCCCATAATTACGGCGACTTTTCCTTTGATTTCGGACATATTCCTATTTCTTTCCGTAGGCGGAAGGATTCAAGCCTTAAATTCGGAAAGGGATTTCACAAGATTTTCCATCTTCATGGAACGGGAACCCTTGCATAGAATGACGGATCCTTTCGGGATTCTATCTTGAACCCAACGAATCAAATTTTCTTCTTCTCCTTCGTCGAAAGAAACTCCCGCTTTTCGAGCCTTTACAATTTCGCGTGCATCTTTTCCATAAGTGACAAGAATCCCTTCCGGATGTTCCCATAAAAATTCTCCCACCTTTCTATGGTAGTGGGAAGAAAACTTTCCCAATTCTTTCATGGTTCCCAAGATCCAAACCAATTCTTTTCCTTTTGCAATTTGTACGCTTGCGTCTACGGAAGAAAGCATAGATTCAGGATTCGCATTATAAGTATCGTCGATTAAAGTGAAGTATCCTTTTCTGAGATTCAATCTTTTGTCGGGAGCTTTGAAAGAGGAAATTGCCTTGAGGATATGGGAAGTTTCCAGCTTTAGATATTCAGCAACTTCTATCATTCCCCTAACATTACTTAGAAGGGTTGTTCCTGGCAGTTTCCATTCCACTTTGTTTCCTAAGTAAGAAAGTAAAAAGCCGCTTTTTTTCGTTTCCAGAATCTTCAGTCGAGAGGATTGCGATTGTTTCCAAAAAACGAGCTTTCTTTTTTCTGCCTTCAATTTCTTTTCTATGATTTTTCTAAATTCCACATTCTCAGGTACAAATAAAACTCCTCCGTCAGAGAGACCCAAAGAAATATCCGCTTTTTCCAAAGCGATCTCTTCCGGTTTTTTCAAATATTCTATATGTGCCGATCCCACATTTGTGATAAGAGCGATCTGAGGAGTGGCGATTCTAGAAAGTCTTTCTATTTCCCCTCTGTGGTTCATTCCCATCTCGCAGATGACCACCCTTGTCTTTTCATTGATTCGGAACAAAGTGAACGGAACTCCGATCTCATTATTATAATTTTTTTCTGTAATGACTACTTCCGATTTTGGCAGGAATTGAAATAAATTGCCGAGCAGATCTTTGGTGGATGTCTTCCCGGAAGAACCAGTGACTGCGATTACTAGTGGAAAAAATCTATTTCTATGAAAACGAGCCAGTTTACCTAAAGCTTCCAATGTATGGGAAACTAAAATCGCCTTTGCTTTGTCTTTTTCGGATAATGTTCGTAATATGGGATGGTTTTTTTCACAAAGGAAAAAGGAAGCTCCTCTGGAAATCGCATCGGGAATGAATTCATGACCGTCTCTTTTGTCCTTTAAGGGAACAAAGAGGGAACCGGTTTTGCATTCCATAGAAGAAGTCGCAATGGTTCGGACAAAAGGATTTTCGGAAGATTCGAAACTCACATTCTGATTCAGTACTTTTTGAATGGTTGACAGAGAATAAGAAAAAGATGTTATCATATTACCCTTGACCATTATGAAAGGAAAGGGGGTATTTGGAAGAAAAACTTAAATGCGAAATCGCAAAATCAATACGATTCTCATCGGTTTAGGAAGGATCGCCACCCGCCTGGAAGCGGATCCCTTTCGAAACAAACCCTGCACTCATGCGGGCGTTTTGTTCTCTTCCTGGGGTAAATCCCGCTTTTCCTTCAATGCCGCCTTCGAGAAAGAAATTTCCAGAAGGGAAGAGTTTCAAAAACAATGGTCTTTGCCTTCCCGTATTTTCTTTTCCGAGAAAGATCTATCCGTTACTTCCCTTACTTCTTCCGAAAAACAACTGCTTGCTTCGCAAGATTTAGCGATCATCGCGACTCCCAGCTCTTCTCATTTTCCTTTGGCGAAGGAACTGATCTCCTTGGGCATTCCCCATCTTTTGATCGAAAAGCCTGTCTCTTTAGAGGCGAAAGAGGCAAAAATCCTCAAAAGACTTTCTGACAAAAAGGGAACAAAAATTTGGATCAATCACGAAAGAAGATACCATCCTCAATATCAATTCGTTCGAGACCATCTGCAAAGGAAACAATGGGGTGAGGTAAAATCGGTAAGAGCCTCAGTGTTCACTTCCGCCAAAAATCCGGGGCTTGCGTTTTCTAGTTTAGGAGGAGGGCCGCTTCTTCATGACGGAACCCATGCTCTGGATCTCATCCATTGGCTTTTCGGAAAACCTAAACTAAATTATGCGAAAGTCATCTTCCCCAAACTAGGGACCATCGAAGACCGTGCCACTGCTTGGTTCTCTTTACCTTCCGGAGGAGAAATTCTCTTGGATGTATCCGGAGGTAGGAAATACTTTCAGTTCGAATTGGACATACTCACAGAAGAATACAGAGTCGTTCTTTCAAACGACGGGTTTCAATTTTTCCGAGCGCAACCATCTAAGTTGTATTCCGGTTTTCACAGCCTGGTTCCTATCCTGCCGAAACGGTTCCCTAAAAAGGAAAAATCGAACGCATTTTTGGGAATCTACAGGGAAATTTACGAAGTGATTTCCGGAAAAAAGAAAAGCCAAGAAGCCTATATAGGCGACAACATTGAAATATTAGAAAGTATAGAATCGATTTATCAGTTTAGGCGAAAATAATGACTCAGAGAAAAAACAAAGCCCGTTCCAGAACTATCTATTCCTTTGTAATTAAAACCTGGCTTCATTATTATCTGAAATCCAAATTACAAAAACCTTTTTTATCCTCGGAAAAATGGGAAGCGAACAAAAAGTCCTTTTTGCAGAATCGGGGAAACAAAGCGAAAGAGATTTTTTTCTCGTTAGGCGGAGTGTATATCAAGATAGGTCAGTTCGTCAGCAATTTATTTCATATCCTGCCGGAAGAATTTTTATGGGAACTGCAAGACCTCCAAGATAAAGTTCCTCCCAGGGACTTTTCGGAGATCGAAGCCAGATGGGCCGCTAATTTTTCCACCCCTATGAGCGCATTATTTACGGATCTAAATTCAAATGCTCATGCAAGTGCCTCCACAGCACAAGTCCATACCGGTTACTATAACGGAAGAAAGGTTGCCATCAAAGTATTGTACTACGGGATCGAAGAGGAAGCGAGAGGCGACTTAAAAACAATCAAAAGAATTCTATGGATTGTGGATCGTTTTTTCATTAAAATTTCAGGCAAAGAAGTGGCAAGTCAGTTGGAAGAGATGATTCGTAAAGAACTGGATCTGAGAAACGAACTGCATTATCTGAAAAAAACAAGACAAAGCTTTCAAAACGAAAAGGATTTTTATTTCCCTGAGCCGATCGTTGAATTCTGTACAAAATCAATTTTAGTGACAGAGTTCGTAGAAGGGAAAAAAATTTATGACTTCCAGCCTGAAGAACTGGCGGGAAGAAAAAATCCATATCTGGAAAAACTCATCCGCGCCTATATGCTGATGATCTTCGAGTTTCGATTCTTTCATGCGGACCCTCATCCTGGAAATCTGATCTTTATGGAAACGGGACAATTGTGTTTTATCGATTTCGGTGCCGTCCAAGAAATCGGAGAAGAAGAATCCAGGCTTCTCGAAAAACTATTAATCGCTGCTATGCGAAAAGATTATCATGCAATGGCGGAATCTTTGATGGAGCTGGGGGCGGTAGGTGAGAATCTTAAAAAAGACGAACTTTGCCAAATCCTAAAATATTCCCTTTCCAAATTGAATCGAATCTTATCTTCCACAAAAAACTTTCGAAACCTGGGATTTGATACTCTTAAACCTGGGGAAGATCTGAAATTCTTAAAAGAAATACAAGTCAGCTTAAAACGTCTTTTTTCCTCTCTCAAACTTCCTCCTAATTTCCTTAGCCTGCATCGTGTTTTAGCACTTCTTTTGGGAAATTTTTCCTATCTGGATCCGGCCCGATCCCTCTTCGAATATGCAGAAAAACCGTTTTCTATGGTGGTTTTAAAAGGAGGTTCTCTCCGAAAAAGATGGAGGGAAGAAGGAGAGGAAATCATCGCCAGCACTTTGGCTCTTCCCAGGGAATTGAACGATTTTTTATATAAATTGAATCGAGGAGAATTCAAATTCGAATGGAAAGAGGAGGAATCGCTTTCTGTCAGAAGGTTTTTATTGAAAGAACAACTGACTTTTGGCACTCTCGGCTCTCTTTTTTTCTATTTCGGAATTTACTATGCCGAAAAATCCTGGAAAGAACCAAGTTTGCTCTTTTATATATTAGCAGGCCTTTCTTTTTGGGCTTTGGCGCGTTCCGCTTGGTCGTATCAAAATCGAAAATGATTCAAAGAGTGTATAGATGATTAAATTTCCAGAAAAACCTTTTTTCTCCGTCTACAAGCCGCATTATCTGGCTTTTGTTATGTTCGGCTTCTTAATCGATTTGGTAACGAAATACATCATCATCAAAAACATGCAGGCTTATGAAAGTATTCCGGTGATCGGTGATTTTTTCAGACTGTCTTTAACATTTAACACAGGTTTCGTATTCGGGATCCTGCAAGATAATTCTCTTCCTTCCTTATTTGCCACCGCTTTTGCTATTGTTTTTCTTTTCTTTTACAGATGGAACAACTCGGAACTAGGAAATCCTTGGGGCTGGAACTTGGTGATGGCGGGCGCCTTCGGAAATTTTCTGGATAAGTTTTTCGTTAAAATTCCCGGAGAAGGATTTCGTTTGGGATTTGCTGCAGATAAAACCAAACTAGAGTTTATCGGTGTGGTGGATTTCCTAGACTTTGAATGGCCCGATTTTCTATTGTTCGACAGATGGCCGGCTTTCAACGCTGCCGACTCATTCGTCTCAGTTGGTATTGTGATTTTACTTCTAACTATGGATTGGAAAGAAGAATTGAAGAAATAATGAAAAACGGGAAACGACTATAAAAAGAAGTTTCCCGTTACAGTTACGGACAATGTCTTCAACACATCCTTATCTTCTTCCACAATTGATTCCGGAAGGGGATGCATACAAACTTCTCCCTTTCTGAGTTTCCGAAATTCCGCAGACCCGAATGATATGAGTTTTCGTTTCGCGGGATAATTTACCGAAGTATTCCAAATCTTCTTCGTAGGTTCTGGAATTTTTTTCAGAGGAAAGATGAAAGATCACTTCGATTCCTTCTCTTTTGAATTCATCCCAAATAGAGGATTGTTCAATATCTTCTCCGAGCAAAATTCCGAAACGTAAACCACCCATAATGAATATGGATTCCGTTTCTCCTTTTGAAACTTGTTTTTCAACAGGAGACTTTTTTTCGTAAAAGTCAACTAACACAAGTGATTGGACAATGGGGGATGCGGAAACCAACTTTTTTTCGTCGTTATAACGATAGTGGCTTCCTCCCATGATCACACCTTGATAAGATTCTGAAATTTCCAAAAGATGATCTTGGTATTGTTTTTCGTGAGATGTTGCATCCTCAGGAGAAGATGCTTGGAAAAAATGAGGAAACCCTTCCGGGAGAAGTAGAAAGTTCGCCTTTTGAGAGGCGATTTTAGTGATTTCTTCTTTCGAAAGGCGTTTGTGAAGGTTCTTTTGATAGATGGAAATTTTGATCGTAGGCATTAAAATGGATTTCCTTCAGGAAGGATATCGTCATCATCATGATCCACATGTTCTAAGTCTTCTAAATCCTCATTTCCTTCCGAAGAAACTTCCACAGAACTAGGCGCGCTTTTTTTCTCTTCCAATGCAGAGGTTTGCGGTTCTAGTCCGCTTTCTTCCACACTTATGTTTTCCCCACTTTCTACAGGAGCTTCCACTCCGAAAGATTCTTTCAATTGTTCCGGAGTGAGTTCCACAAGACCACCGTACAAATCGCCCGATTCCACTCGATCATGTAAGGCGAGAGTATAACAGTAGGCTTCCATAATACATTGTTTAATCGGCTTTTTGTTGAGCCTCTTGCGGGATTCCATCGCATCCAAAGTGATCAGATCGTTCATATTTCCCACGATCTCTTTTTTGGACTTCATATCCTTGATAAGTTCCAGAAGAATGTCTCTTGATTTAAGTGCGAAATCCTTAACTGCTAGTCGAACGGTTCTCGATTGACCGGTTCTTTTTTGTTCGATGGAAGTCAATTTTTTGGAAGCTTCGATGTAATTGGCTCCCGGATTTGCTTTATGTTTCTGCAATTCCTTCATTACATCCAGATAGATTTTAAACTGATCCGTTATGGTTCTTGTGGATTCGTAAATATCCAACATCTTCTGTCTGTAATCCACCTTCACTCCGTTCAACTGAACCGGCTTGAGATCGATTTTTTTGGTGGTCATTACGAAAGAATATTCATCGTCAAATTCCTTGAAATAAAACAAAGAAAGCATGGCCTTATCGGTATCCGGAATGAAATTATATTCGTTGCGAGGATCGAATTTCTTCCTGAGTTTAGGAATGGAATACATCTGCATCAAACGAAGTCCGTACGCTTCTTCTTTGGATAAGGAAACCGGCTCTTTTTCTTCGTTCTTTTTCTCTTCTTCGGCTTCCTTTTTTGCTTCCTCTGCCTTTGCTTTAGGATCTACACCGCCTGGAACATTTTCTCCCACTTTTCTTTGTCCTGGTCTATCCTCCGGTTTGATATCCAAAAGAGATTCCATATAACGGGAAATAAGCGGAATATTTTTGTTTTCCGCACGAATAACAACTAAGTAGAGTTTTTCGAAGAAGGTATCGAAGAGGGTATCGATTTCGCTCGTAATTTTTTTCTTCTTGGTCGCATAAATCAATGCAGGTTTGTTTTCTAGTTTTTGAAGTTCATCGTATGCCTGAAGAAATGATTTTTTCAAAGTTTCTTGGTAAGGATACAAAACGTACATTCTTTTGAATAAGGAATAAATTTGCGGTTTGATTCTTTCGATTCCCACGGGA
>VFQU01001264.1_pt1 | contig 15672 bp, 9 predicted proteins | sample 3512311 | NCBI WGS metagenome assembly VFQU01 (sample SAMN10412377, study PRJNA504923) | tailings metagenome | isolation source: Relicate 3 Philex TSF3 active mining site | place: Philippines: Tuba, Benguet | collected 2017-08-29
TGCTGGCCGAGACGTTCGCGATCGCGCTGCTGGCGACCGCCTTGGGCTACGCCGGCGCGGACTTCGCGGGCTGGTTCATGCGCGATGCGATGGACGCCTCGCCCGGCAGCACGCAGCTGCCGTACTGGGTCGACTACCGCGTCGATCCGCGCGACCTGGTCTTCACGGCCGGCATCGCGCTGCTCGCGACCGTGCTGGCCGGCCTCGCGCCGGCGCTGCGCGCGGGCCGTGTCGACGTGCAGACCTGTCTGCGCCAGGGCGGCGCCGGCGCCATCGGCGGCCGCGGCCGGCTCGGCCGCTGGCTGGTCGCCGGCGAGGTCGCGCTGTGCGTGATCCTGCTGGTCTGCGCCGGCGTGTCGATCCGCAGTGCGCTCGACGCGCAGCGCACACCGCTCGGCATCGAGACCGCCGGCGTGCTGACCGGCCGCATCGCGATGTTCGATGCGGACTATCCGGACGAGGCGGCACGGCTGCGCCTGACCGACGCCTTGCAGCCGCGCCTGGCCGAGCTGCCGGGCGTGAGCGCGGTCGGCTTCGGCACGGCACTGCCGCTGATGGGCTACGGCCGCGAGCGCTACGAGCGTCCCGGCGATGCCTATGCAGAAGACTCCCAGCGCCCGCAGATCTGGGCGTCCAGCGTGACCGCGGGCTATTTCGACGCGTTCGGCATCGCGCTGCGCGAGGGGCGCACGTTCGACGCGCGCGACGCTGCCGACGCACCGGACGTCGCGATGATCAGCGCCAGCCTCGCCGCGACCGCGTTTCCCGATCGCAGCGCGATCGGCGAGCGCCTGCGCGTGGATCCGAAGAATCCCGAATCGCCGTGGCTGACGATCGTCGGCGTGGTCGCCGACAGCGTGCAGGCCGATTACATCGAGACCAGCGCGACCTCGCCCGGCAGCCGCAGCGACGGCAACCTGTTCCGGCCGCTCGCGCAGGCGCCGAGCAATATCGTCAGCTTCGCGCTGCGCACCGACGGCGATCCGCAGGCGCTCAGCGAGGCGGTGCGTGCGGCGGTGACCGGCATCGACGCCAATCTGCCGGTGTATTGGCTGCGCCCGATGGAAGCCTGGCGCGCCGGCCTGATGTGGGGACCGGACATCCTCGCCAACCTGTTCGGCGCGTTCGCGCTGTTCGCGCTGCTGCTGACCGCGGCCGGCGTCTATGCGGTACTGGCGTTCGAGACCACGCAGCGCACGCGCGAGATCGGCGTGCGGCGTGCGCTCGGCGCGCCGGCCGGCACGATCGTCGCGATGACGCTGCGCCGCGGCGCCCGCCAGGTGGCGGTCGGCCTGCTGATCGGCGTGCCGCTGGCACTGGCGTTCGCGCAGCTGCTCGGCGGCGTGATGATGCCGGGCGCGCAGACCGATCCGCGCGTCTACGTCGCGGTCGTCGGCGTGCTCGCAGCGGTGCTGGTGCTGGCCGCCGTCCTGCCGACGCGACGCGCGCTGCGCGTCGATCCGCTGGTCGCGCTGCGCGATGAGTGATGCGCCGATCGCGACGGCGCTGCGTGCCGTGCGCCGCTCGGTGCGCGCACCGTCGTTCGCGCTGACCGTGCTGCTGCTGGTCGGCGCCGTGGTCGCGGTCAACGCGACCGCGTTCGCCGCGCTGCATGCGCTGTGCTGGAAGGCGCTGCCGTATCCGCAGGCCGAGCAGCTGGTCGAGCTCAAGGCGGACCTGCCCAAGCTCGGTTTCCGCATGAACCTCGCCGATCGCTTCCGCGAACGGATCGCGGCCGATGCCACGCAGATCAGCGGCGCGCTCGGCTTTCTCGAGACGCCGCTGGCGGTGGCCGGCACGATCGGCGAGCCGCCCTGGCGCATCCTGCGCGTGACGCCGGATTTCACGTCGGTGCTCGGCGTGGCGCCGGCGCTCGGCCGCGGCTTCATCGCCGCCGATGCCGAGGGCGAAGCCGCCGCCGCGATCGTGCTGTCGGATGCGGCCTGGCGCAGACGCTACGGTGCCGATCCGGCGCTGATCGGCACGCCGCTGACGATCGGCGGCCGCCGTTACGTGCTGGCCGGCGTGATGCCGGCCGATTTCGCCTTTCCGGATCGTCGCGCCGAGGCCTGGGTGCCGCTGGTGCGCTCGCCCGAGGAGCGCGCCGAGCTCGAGCAGTCCCGCATCGGCGATCTGGCCGTGCTGGCGCGGCTGGCGCCGGGCGCCGCGCCCGAGCAGGCGCGCGAGCGCCTGGCCGCGCTGTTCGCGTCCGACGAGCGGCTGGCGCCGCTGCGCGCCGATACCGAGGTGGTCGCGGCCGTGCAGCCGTGGCGATCGCGCTTCGCGAGCGGCGATCAGGCGCTGGCGCTGCTGCAGACCGCGGCGCTGATCCTGCTCGCGGTCGCTGCGGCGAACCTGGTCAATCTGCTGCTGGATCGGCTGTTCGGCCGCCTGCGCGAACTGGACATCCGCCGCGCGCTCGGTGCCGGCGACGGCGTGATCGTGCGTGCCGTGCTGACCGATCTGGCGCCGCCGCTCGCGGCCGGCCTGATCGGCGGGCTCGCGCTGGCGCCGGCCGGTCTGGCCCTGCTCGAGCGCCGCGGCCTGCTGTCGGCGGATCTGCCGCAAGGCGTCGAGGCGGGCGCCGCCGCGATCGCGGCCGGCCTCGTGGCGGCCGCGGTTCTGCTCGCCGCGGCTGCGCTCGCGGCCTGGACCTCGCGCGCGTCGCTGCGCCTGACCAGCCGCAACGACGGTGCCGCGCTCGGCCGCGTGCGCGGCGTGCTGCTGGTGGCCCAGATCATGCTGACGACCGCCCTGGTCGGCAGCGGCGCGCTGCTGCTGCGCAGCGCCGCCAATCTGCTGGCGAGCGACCGCGGCTTCGACGAGGCCGGCGTCGTGCTGACCCGGGTCGATGCGTTCGGTGCGCGTGCCGCCGATCGGCTCGCGGCCGAGGCCGGCGGCGCCGCTGCAGCGCGCTATGCGACCCAGGCCGCGGCGCTGTTCGAAGACGTCGGCACGCTGCCCGGCGTGCGCACGGTCAGCTTCGCCGACATGCCGCCGTTCAGCGGCAACGACCGCGTCAACCGCATCGAGCTGGACGGACTGGACGCGGTGCAGTCGGTGCGCGACCGGCCGATCGGCCGCGACTACTTCGCGGCGCTCGGCATCGTCCTGACCGAGGGGCGCGACTTCGCGCCGACCGACATCGGCGGGGCGTCGTCCGCGGTGATCGTCGACGCGCGTTTCGCGCAGCGCTATTTCCCCGGCCGCGATCCGCTGTCGGCACGTCTGCAGCTCATCGACGGCGACACGCGTACGCCGGCCCACGTCATCGGCGTCGCGCGCACGATCAAGAACCTCAGCCTCGAGGAGAGCGACGGCCTGCCGATGGTCTACCGCCCTCTGTCCGATCCGTGGCCGCGCTTCTGGCTGGTCACGCGCACCGACGGCGATCCGCACGGCGTGCTCGCGGCCGTGCGCGAGCGCGTGCAGGCACGCTTTCCGGACGCGGTGATCGGCACGCACCAGCCGCTGCAGGATTTGATCGAGCGCTCGCTGACCGGGCGCCGCGCGCTGCTCGAGGCGATCGGCGGCTTCGCGATCGCGACCCTGCTGATCGCCGGCGTCGGTCTGGCCGCCGTGCTCGGATTCGCGGTGCGGCGGCGTCACGGCGAGCTCGGCGTGCGCGCCGCGCTGGGCGCGACGCCGCGGCGAATCGGCGGTCTGGTGCTGGCTCAGGGCGGACGCCTGGTCGCGCTCGGCGTCGCGCTCGGTCTGGCGGCCGGACTCGGTCTGGCCCGCGTGCTGGCCGATCGCCTGTTCGGTCTGTCGTTCGCCGATCCGGCGACCTGGAGCGGCGCGACGCTGCTGGTCGCGACGATCGCGCTGGCCGCGTGCTGGCTGCCGGCGCGCCGCGCCGCGGCCACCGATCCGGCCGAGGTGCTGCGCCGGCCCTGAGGGCTGCCACGCGTCACGCACGGGCGTTTAGGATAGGGCGCCGGCCGCGCTGCGGCCGTGTGCCCTCAATCGCCGGAAATCCGCATGCATCCAACCCTGGCCCGACGCCCGCCGATCGCGCTGCGTCTCGTGTTCTCGATCGGCCTGCTCGTCGCGGCGCTGTCCGCCGCCGCGCAATCGGCCGACGTGCCGGCGACGGCGGCCACGCCGCCGGAGCAGGCGCCGCCGGCCGAGCCGGTCGCGCCGGACATCGCCAGTCTCGACACGATCGTCGTCACCGGCGTGCAGCCGGGGCCGGGTCTGTGGCGCGTCTCGCGCGGCAGTCACGTGCTGTGGATCCTCGGCACGGTCTCGCCGTTGCCGCGCGACATGACCTGGCTCGCCGACGACGTCGACCGGACGATCGCCGGCTCGCAGGTCGTGCTGTCCTCGCCGGGTGTCGACCTCGACGCGGACGTCGGCTTCTTCGGCAAGCTGGCGCTGCTGCCGTCGCTGGCCAAGATCCGCAACAATCCGGACGGCCGTACGCTCGAGGAGATCCTGCCGCCGGAGCTCTACGCGCGCTGGTCGGTGCTCAAGGCCAAGTACATCGGCCGCAGCGGCAAGGTCGAGAAATGGCGCCCGCTGTTCGCGGCCGGCGAGCTTTATCGGGAGGCGCTCGACAAGCGCAAGCTCAGCGACTCGGGCCAGATCGGCAAGGTCGTGTCCAAGTCGATCAAGCGGCACGGCATCGCCAGGATCGACACCCACGTCAAGGTCAAGATTCCGGAGCCGCGCGCGGCGATCAAGGCGTTCAAGGCCGAGGAACTGGACGACGTCGAATGCCTGCGCCAGGTGCTCGACCGGCTCGAGGCCGATCTCGGCACGATGGCCGCGCGCGCCAACGCCTGGGCCGTCGGCGACATCGACACGCTGCGCGCGATGCCGCAGGACACGCCGGTCCGCATCTGCGTCGACGCGCTGTCGCAGACGCGCTTCGCGCGCGATCGCTGCATCGACGATCTGCCGGCGCGCGTCGAGGCGGCCTGGCTCGACGCCGCCGAGCAGGCGCTGCGCGACCACGAGACCAGCTTCGGCACGCTGTCGATCGGTGACGTGCTCAAGCCCGACGGCTTGCTCGCCAGGCTGGCGGCGCGCGGCTACGAAGTCGAGGCGCCGTAGCGGGCGAGCCGGTGCGGGACCGGCCCGATTCGATACGCGGCGACGGCGCGACGGTCGGCCACGGCGCGAGCCCGCGCAGTCCGTGCCGCGCGGGCGCAGCGGATGGGTCGCGACGAGCGCGATCGTGTGGGCCGCATCCGCTGCGCGGTGTACGCATTCGGTGCCGGTCCGTCCGCATGTGGACGCATCGCGCGAGGATGGCCGGGACGGGACCGGAAACGCCTAGCCGAACAAGGTGATAGCGGGCGACCGCTGCTGGCACGTTCCCTGCTGCCACCGGATCGTCCCTGACTCGAACCTCGATGCCGACGATGCCCTTTCGATTGCCGCAGCCGCTGCGCCGCTCGTTCCGCTCGCCGCTGTTCGCGGCGATGGTCGCCGTGCTGGTCGCGATCGTCGTCGCGGTCAATGCGACTGCTTTCACCGCGATCCACGCCTTGCGCTGGAAGGCCCTGCCGTACGCCGACGGCGAGGCGCTGGTCGAGCTGCGCGCCGATCTGGTCAAGTTCGGCTTCGAGGTCGGGCTGACCGAGCGCCTGCGCGAGCATCTGGCCGAGGACACCCCGCATTTCGCCGGCGCGCTCGGCTATCGCGTCGCCCAGCAACTGCGTGCCGACGGGGACGGCCAGCGCTGGCGCATCGCACGCGCCACGCCGGATCTGGCCGGCGTGCTCGGCGTGCAGCCGGCGCTGGGGCGTCTGTTCGGTGCCGAGTCGCTCACGGCCGGCGCCGATGCGGTGCTGGTGTTGTCCGACGCGGCCTGGCGTGCCCGATTCGGTGCCGATCCGGCCGTCATCGGCCGCCAAGTGCGTTTCGAGGACCGCCCCTATACGGTGATCGGCGTGATGCCGGCCGGCTTCGTGTTTCCGGACGCGTCGGTCGACGCCTGGCGGCCGTACCTGATGAGTGCCGAAGAACGCGCGCAGTCAGACGGCGGCAACGTCGGCGATCTGGACGTCGTCGCGCGGCTGGCGCCCGGTATCGGCGTCGCCCAGGCCGCGGAGCGGCTGCAGGCGATCTTCGCGGCCGATCCGAGCGTGGCCGGCCTGCTGCAGAACGCCGGCATGCGCGCCGACGCGCGTGCCTGGCGCGAACGCTTCGCCGCCGGCCACTGGCGCGCGCTGGCGCTGCTGCAGCTGGCCGCGCTGCTGCTGATGGCGGTGGTCGTCGCGAATCTGGTCAACCTCAACCTGGACCGTCTGCTCGGCCGTGCGCGCGAGTTCGACATCCGCCGCGCGATCGGCGCCGACGAGCGCGCGATCGTCGGCGGCATCGTCGCCGACCTGGCCCCGCCGGTGCTGCTCGGCCTCGCCGCCGGTCTCGTGCTGACGCCGGTCGGTCTGGCGCTGGCTCGCCGCTACGAGATGCTGCCCGATGCGCTACCGCAGGGTGCCGGCTTCGGCATCGCGGCCCTGGTCGCCGGCGGCGTGGTCGCGGCGGCGGCGCTCGGCAGCGGCCTGGTCGCCGCGGCGGTCTCGCGTACCGCCGCGCGGCTGTCCACGCGCGCCGCGATCGGCGGCCTCGGTCGCGTGCGGCCGGCGATGATCGTCGCCCAGGTCATGCTGACGACGATCCTGCTCGGCGGTGCCGGCCTGCTGCTGCGCAGCGCGATCCATCTGATGCAGGTCGACCGCGGCTTCGACGCCGCCGGCGTGCTGCTGACCGTGGTCGACCCGGCCGGTGTCAGCATCAGCGGCCGCCGCTACGATCCGGCCACCGACGAGGCGCGCTACAAGCCGCTGGTCGAAACGCTGCGCGCCGAGGTCGCAGGCCTGCCCGGCGTGCGCCGCGTCGCGATCGCCTCGGCACCGCCGTTCAGCCAGTGGGAGACCGTCTCGGGTTTCCGCACCGGCGGCCAGCCCGACCCGGTGCAGGCGCGGGCGCGCCAGGTCGGGCCGGGCTACTTCGAGACGCTCGGCATCGGTCTGGTCGCCGGGCGCAGCTTCGAGGCGGCCGATCTCGGCGAGGCCAGCCCGATCGTGGTCGACCAGCTCTGGGTCGACCGCTACCTGCGCGCCGTCGATCCGCTCGGCGCGACCGTCGAGGTGCCGCTCGACGCCCAGGGCACGACGCGGCCGGCACGCGTCATCGGCGTCGCGCGCACGGTCAAGCACGAACGCCTCGACGAAGAGGACAACCTGCCGACGGTCTACCAGATCGCCGAGGCGCCGCTGCCGGTGTTCTGGCTGGTCACGCGGACCGACGGCGACGTCGGCGCGCTGGCCGAGACGGTCCGCCAGCGCGTGCGCGCGATCGCGCCGAGCGCCGACATCGGTGTCAACCGGCCGCTCGCCGCCCTGGTCGGCGAGACGCTGGCCGCGCAGCGCTCGCTGCTGGCCGCGCTCGGCACGTTCGCGGTGCTGACGCTGCTGCTGGCCGCGCTCGGCCTGGCCGCCGTGCTGAGCTTCGCGGTGCGCCGCCGCACCGCCGAGCTCGGCGTGCGCATGGCGCTCGGCGCCTCGCCCTCGCGCGTCGGCCGTCTGGTGATGGGGCAGGGCGCGCGTCTGATCGCGCTCGGCGCGCTGCTCGGTCTCGCGGCCGGCCTGCCGTTGGCGCGACTGCTCGCCGACCGTCTGCACGGCCTGTCCTTCACCGATCCGCTGACCTGGGCCGCGGCCGCGCTGCTGGTCGGCGCGATCGCGGCCGTGGCCTGCTACCTGCCGGCGCGCCGCGCGGCCGGGACCGATCCGGTGGTCGCCTTGCGTCAGGAATGAGCCGATCGCAGGCGCGCCGGGAGCGGTGCGCGTGCGGCGCGGCGAGCGCCCGCTGCGGCCACCCCGCCGCAGGGCCGCGACGTCGAATCCCGCGCCCCCGTTCCCGCGCGTACCGGCCGCGGCTGCCTGCGCCTGAACGAGTCCACCGCGCCGCGACTGCGGCAGCGCGGGAGCGGTATCCGGGCGGTGTCCGCATCCGGGTCGCGTGCTGACCGGAAGCGGACAGGCCGATCCGGGATGGCCACAAAAAAGCCAGTACGAACAGTCGGATGACGGTTTGCCGCGGTTGGCATGCTCCGTGCCAGATAGAAAGGGTGTTCCGCCGCTTCGTGCGCCGTACCGATGGTCTGTTTCCTCAGCTCCGCTGCGGTCTCGCCACTCGCACTCGTCGCTCGCGGCGCGGCCGGTGCCGCGTCTTGACGAGCGTTGCACTCGACACGTCTCACCGCTTTCTCCGATCCCCTGCTTTCGTCCGGATACGCCCATGACCCCGTCCGATCTTCGCCAGACCTTTCGCCGCCTGTGGCGCGTGCCCGGCTTCAGCGCCGTGTCGATCTTGCTGCTCGGGCTCGCCTTCGGCGCGCTGGCCTGCGTCTTCAGCGTCGTCTACGGCCTGCTCTTCAAGCCGCTGCCGTATCCGCAGGCCGACCGCCTGGTGATCGTCGAATCGCGCATCCTCGGCATTCCGTTCGACGTCGGCCTGTCGACGCCGCTGCGCGAGGAGCTCGGCCGCGCCGCACGCGGTCTCGACGGCATCGCCGCCTGGCGCGAGAAGAACGTGGTGCTGCGTGACGAGACCGGTCGCCGCACCGGCTCGCTCGACGCGGCCGTGGTCGAGCCGCAGGCGTTCGCCCTGCTCGGCGTGCAGCCGGCGCTCGGCCGCCTGTTCGCCGGCGAGGATGTCGCCGAGGGTGCCGCGCGCAGCGTGGTGCTGTCCTGGGACGAATGGCAGACGCGCTATGCCGGCGCCGAAGACGCGGTCGGCCGCGTGCTGCGGCTCGAGGATCAGGACTATCGCGTGATCGGCGTGCTGCCGAAGGGCTTCGTGTTCCCGACCAGCGACATCCGCCTCTGGATGCCGCTCGGATTCAGCGCCGAGGACCGCGCGCGCTCGCGCGCCGGCAGCTTCGACGGCACTCGCGCGTTGGCGCGGATGCGCGCCGGCGAGGAGCCCGGACCGGTCGGCGAGGAGCTCAACGGCATCGCCAAGGCGATGCCCGAACTCGAAGGCGCGTTCGGCGACAGTCTCAAGCTGCAGGCCAAGCCGATCCGTGCGCTGTGGACCGGCGAGCGGCGCGAGGCCCTGCTGCTGATGCTGCTGGCGGTATCGATGGTCTGGCTGGTCACCGGCGCCAACGTCGTCAATCTGTTCCTGGCGCGTGCGCTCGGCCGTCGCCAGGAGTCGGCGGTGACCGCCGCACTCGGCGCGACGCCGTGGCAGCGCGCCCGCACCGCGCTGAGCGAGGCGGCGGTGCTGTGCGCGGCAGGGGTCGCGCTCGGCTGCGCGCTGCTGCCGGCCGGACTGGCGCTGCTGCGCCACTACGATCTGCTGCCGACCGGCACGCCGCAGGCGATCGGCATCGATGTGCCGACGCTGGCGTTGCTGGCCGTGCTCGCCGTTGTGCTGTGCCTCGTGCTGGCGCTGGCCGGCCTGGCCGTGCAGCGCGGCAATCTCAACGACATGATCCGTCGCGGCGGCTCGCGCCAGACCGCCGGCGGCGCGGCGCAGACCGCGCGCAAGTCGCTGGTCGTCGCCCAGGTCGCGCTGACCGTCGCGCTGCTGTTCGGCATAGGCGTGCTGCTGCGCAGTACGCAGAACCTGCTCGCGGAGGACGTCGGCTTCCGGCGCGATCACCTGCTCTACGTCGGCCTGTTCGACCTGGTGCCGGCCGATGCGACGCCGGAACTGCGCGCGGCGCGCCTGACCGAACTGGTCGAGCGCACGCGCGCAGTGCCGGGCGTCGCCGCGGCCGGTCTCGGCAGCATGATGCCGTTCGGCCACAGCATCGCCACGACCAGCTACAAGCCGCCGGGTCAGGCGGACGCCAAGGACTCTCCGATCGCATACGACCAGAAGGTCGACGACGGCTACTTCGCCGCGCTCGGCATCCCGATCCTGCGCGGACGCGGCTTCAGCGCCGAGGACGTACGCTCCGGCGCGCCGGTCGCGATCGTCGACCAGCAGTTCGTCAAGCGGCACTTCGGTGACGCCGATCCGATCGGGCAGCGCTTCAGTATCGGTGTCGGTGCGGAGCAGCCCGATCGCGAGCTCACGATCGTCGGCGTCGCGCCGACGCTCAAGCAGCGTTCGCTCGACGAGGTCGCCGATCGCGTCGCGATCTATCAGCCGTTCGCCGCGCCGCCGTATGCGGCGCTGGCGGTGCGCACGACGGTCGATCCGGCCGCGCTGGTCGCGCCGCTGAAGACGCTCGGCGAGCAGATCGCGCCGAAGGACGCGCTCGGCCCGATCGTCACGATAGACGATCGCGTCGCTGCGACGCTCAAGGACCGCACGCGCCTCAACGCACTGCTCGGCCTGCTCGGCGCGACCGCGCTGTTGCTGGCGGCGGTCGGCCTCTATGCGGTGCTCGCCTACACGGTGCGCCAGCGCGTGCCGGAGTTCGGTGTGCGGCTGGCGCTCGGCGCGCGCGCCGGCCACGTGCTGCGCCAGGTGCTGGCGCAGGGCCTGCTGCTGGTCGGCGCCGGCGTGCTGCTCGGCCTGCCGCTGTCGTGGCTGTTCGCGCGGCTGCTGTCGGCGCGGCTGTACCGGGTCGGCACGTTCGACCTGCCGACGCTGGCCGCGGTCGCGCTGGTGCTCGGCACGATCGGCCTGCTCGCCTGTCTATGGCCGGCGCGCCGCGCGGCCGGCATCGATCCCGTCGTCGCGCTGCGGCAGGAATGATCCGACACTCCCTCCCTTTCCGACCCGGTAACCGACCATGATCCACCTCGACAACGTCGAAAAATCCTATCCGCTCGCCGGCGGCCGCAGCTGGGTGCTGCGCAACATCCGCCTGGACATCGCGCCCGGCGAGTTCGTCAGCGTGATGGGCCCGTCCGGTGCCGGCAAGAGTTCGCTGCTGAACGTGCTCGGCCTGATGGACCACGACTGGCAGGGCGGCTACACGCTCGACGGCGTCGCCGTCGAGAAGCTCAATCCGAAACAGCGCCAGGCGCTGCAGCGCGAGAAGATCGGCTTCATCTTCCAGCACTACCACCTGATCGACGACCTCAAGGTCTGGGAGAATCTGGACCTGCCGCTGCAGTACCGCGACATCCCGGCCAAGGAGCGCGCCGCCCAGGTGGCCGATCTGCTCGACCGGTTCCAGATCGTCGGCAAGAAGGATCTCTACCCGAGCCAGCTCTCCGGCGGCCAGCAGCAGCTGGTCGCGGTCGCGCGCGCGGTCATCACCAAGCCCAGGCTGCTGCTCGCCGACGAGCCGACCGGCGCGCTGCATTCGAGCCAGGCGCGCATGATCATGGACCTGCTGCACGAGCTGCACCGCCAGGGCCACACGATCATCCAGGTGACCCACAACGAGGACTACGCCGGGGAAGCCCAGCGCATCGTGCGCCTGCGCGACGGCTGGATCGACGGCGCCGGGGCAGAGGGCAAGGCCGCGTGAGGACCGTCCATCGCCTGTGCGGCGGCTGCACGCACCGTGCGGCCGATGCCGGCGTGCCGCTCGCGGTCGTGGTGATCGCACCGGCGCTGTCCCGCTCGATCGGCGCCGGCCGCCGCGCCGCCGCGTCCGATCCGCTGCGGCTCTCGCGACGCGAATGAATGCCGCCGCCGCGCGGGCTTGCCGCCCGCGCGGCGGCGGGCGATCCTGGCGCAGTGCGCGCCTTCCGGTGCGTCAGCGCGCCACCGATTCTGGAGCTTTCCCGTGTCCCGTGAACGACTGCCGATCCTGATCGCCGACGACCAAGCCGACGTGCTCGAGTCGTTGCGCCTGCTGCTCAAGGGCGAGGGCATCCCCACGGTGCGTGCCGGCAGCCCGGCCGAGGTGCTCGACCTGCTCGGCAAGGAGACGCCGGCGCTGGTGCTGATGGACCTCAACTACACGCGCGACACGACCTCCGGCCAGGAAGGCCTGGAGCTGATCGTCGCGATCCGCAAGCTCGACGCGGCGATCCCGATCGTCGCGATGACCGCCTGGGGCAGCATCGACCTGGTCGTGCAGGCGATGCGCGCCGGCGCCAACGACTTCATCGAGAAGCCCTGGGACAACCAGCGCCTGCTGACCGTGCTGCGCAACCAGCTCGCGCTGGCGCAGTCGCGCGGCGAGACGGCGCGACTGAAGCGCGAGAACGAGATCCTGCGCGGCGACGACGAGGGCGGCTTCATCGCCGAGTCGCTGCCGATGCGCCATCTGCTCGACCAGCTCGACCGCGTCGCGCCGACCGACGCCAATGTGCTGATCCTCGGCGAGAACGGCACCGGCAAGGGCGTGATCGCGCGGCGCCTGCACGCGCGCTCGCGGCGCGCGGCCAGGCCGCTGGTCAAGGTCAACATGGGCGGCATTCCCGAGTCGGTGTTCGAGGCCGAGATGTTCGGCCACGTGCGCGGTGCGTTCACCGACGCCAAGAGCGACCGCATCGGCCGCTTCGAACTGGCCGACGGCGGCACGCTGTTCCTCGACGAGATCGCCAATATCCCGCCGGCGCAGCAGCCCAAGCTGCTGCGCGTGCTCGAGGACGGCGAACTCGAGCGCGTCGGCTCCTCGCGCACGCTCAAAGTCGACGTGCGGCTGATCTCGGCGACCAATGCCGACCTCGCCGACGACGTCGCGCGCGGCGTGTTCCGCAAGGATCTGCTGTTCCGCCTCAACACGGTCGAGCTGCGCCTGCCGCCGCTGCGCGAGCGCGGCGAGGACGTGCCGCTGCTGGCCGAAGCCTTCCTCGAACGCTTCTCGCGCCGCTACCATCGCGACGGCCTGCGCTTCGCGCCGTCGGCGTCCTCGGCGCTGTCGGCCTACGCCTGGCCCGGCAACGTGCGCGAACTGTCGCATGCGATCGAACGCGCCGTGCTGATGAGCGCCGGCAGTGCGATCGACGCCGATGCGCTCGGCCTGGCCGCCGGCCAGCATTCGGGTGCCTCGCTCGCCGCCGCCGCCGCTCCGGCGCTCGCCGGCGCGGGCGGCGGCGGCACGATCGAGCAGGCCGAAGAACAGATGGTGCGCGACGCGCTGCAGTCGACCGGCGGCAACATCCAGCGCGCCGCCGCGATGCTCGGCCTGAGCCGGCCGGCGCTGTACCGGCGCATGGAAAAGTACGGGATCCAGTGAGGCCGTGGCGCTCGCCGACTCGCCCGTGCGGCCACACCGGCCCTCACTCGCTCGGGTGAGCCGAAGTCGGAGCGCTCATGGTCGGCGCAGGGGCTGCCTCGTCGTGCATGAGATAGACCTCCTCGCGCAGCTCGAACAGCTGCGTGTCGATATCAGGATCGAGCGAGCGTGCGCGGGCGGCCTCGAACGCCTCACGATAAGCCTGGGTCCGCCGATAGGCGTCGAACTGCGCCTCGCGAAAGGAAACGAAGGCCTCGCCCTCCATGTCCAGACGCCGCATGACCTGACCGCTGACGATACGCACGAGTGTGTAGCGCTCGAACAGCGCCTTCTGCTCCATGCGATCGAAATGGATGATCGTCCCGCGCGGCACCACGAGTGTGCCCGTGTACCAGGACGCCACGACCGTGTCCTGACCTGGAAAGACCTCGCGCATCACATCGCGAACCTCGCGTGTCACGCCGTCGTCTGCGTCGATTTCGATCTTGCGCAGCCACAGTTTTCCATCGCTGACCTCCCACGTGCCCTGATACCCGCGATAGAGCGCGGTGGAGCGGACGCTGTCGCGTATCGCTTCCACCCACTGCGGATGCTCGAGCTCGAATGCGCTCAAAGGCAGCGTCGCGTAGACGTACGCCGACTCTCCATCGATCAGGATGCGTTCGGGCGTCTGCTCCGTCGCGTTCGCCACCGTGCTCAGGCTCGCCAGGACCGCGATCAGGAGGCCAATCAGGAATACGCGCAAGCGTCCAATCTCCTTGCGGACAGGACGCGGCCCGGCCGATATGCGCATCATGCCCCAGGTTCGAAGCGGTGGCGTGTGTTGGGTGTGCCCGGCCTCACGGTTCGCCGTGCCGGTCGATGGAGATCGTCGTGAAGCCCGCACCGGCCCCGTCCCGCTGGCGCTACGAGACGCGCACGCTGGCCGCCACGCTGCTGGCGACGCTGCCGGCGTCGGTCGCGCTGGCGGTCGCGCTGGCCTATCTGCTGTCGCCGTGGCTGGCGGTCCTGGCCTGGGGTGGCGTGGCGCTGCTGACACTGGCGCTGGCGGTGGAGGTGCGGCGCCGCGCGATCTATCCGCTGCAGACGTTGTCGAACCTGCTCGAGGCGCTGCGCGAGGGTGACTACAGCCTGCGCGGCGCGCGCGCGCGCCGTGGCGACGCCGTCGGCGAGGTGGTCTGGGAGATCAACGCGCTGGCCGACACGCTGCGCAGCCAGCGGCTGGCGGTCGAGGAGAAGAGCGCGCTGCTCGGCAAGGTCATCGAGACGCTCGACGTCGCCGTGTTCGCGTTCGACGGCGAGGGCTTCCTCAAGCTCGCCAACGCGGCCGGCGAGCGCCTGCTCGGCGCCGAGTTCAGCCGGCTCGACGGCCGTCCTGCGACCTCGCTCGGTCTGGCCGAGTACTTCGACATGCCGAACGTGAGCCTGGTCGAGCGCAGCTTTCCGGGCGCGAGCGGCCGCTGGGAGGTGCGCCACGCGCGCTTCCGCGACGACGGCCGGCCGCACGATCTGATCGTCATCAGCGATCTCAGCCGTGCGCTGCGCGAGGAGGAGCGCCTGGCCTGGCAGCGTCTGCTGCGCGTGCTCGGCCACGAGCTCAACAACTCGCTGACGCCGATCCGCTCGATGACCGCGACGCTGGCCAAGATCCTCGCGCACGACCCTCTGCCCGAGGACTGGCGCGAGGACGCGGCCAGCGGCCTGGCGATCGTCAGCGACCGCGCCGAATCGCTGTCGCGCTTCATCGGCCGCTACACCGCGCTGGCGCGGCTGCCGCCGCCGAGTCCGCGGCCGGTCGCGTTCGACGAACTGCTGCAGCGCGTCGCGCGGCTCGAGCAGCGCATCGCGGTCGACGTCGACGCCGGTCCGGCGCTGCGGTTGACGATCGACCCGGATCAGATCGAGCAGGCGCTGATCAACCTGGTCCAGAACGCCGTCGACGCGACGCTCGGCATCGGCCGTGCGGTTGCGTTGCGCTGGCGCGTCGAAGGCGATCACGCCGTCGTGGAGATCCGCGACGAAGGTCCCGGCCTGCCGCCGAGCCGCAATCTGTTCGTGCCGTTCTTCACGACCAAACCAGGCGGCTCGGGCATCGGCCTGGTGCTGGCGCGGCAGATCGTCGAGGCGCACGGCGGCACGCTGAGCCTCGAGAACCGCAGCGATGCGCGCGGCTGCGTCGCGCGGCTGCGCCTGCCGCTGGAGCGAGGCGGTCATGCGGCGTGAATCGCTCCGCATCGCAACGGTACTGGCCGGCTGGCTGATCGTCGCCGGCGTGGCGGCCGCACCGCGTTCGGCCGCGTTGCAGGCCGGCGGCCGTGCCGCCTGTCGCGCGATCGCCGCGCAGGTCGACGCGGTGCCCGGCAGCGGACCGCTGCTGCTGCGCAGCTACGATGCGCCGGCCGCCGGCGATCCGTCGGCCGACGAGGCGGCTCTCGCGACCGCGGCCTTCAGCTACGACAACGCGCTGGCGGTGATCGCGCTGACCGCGTGCGACCGGCCCGCGCAGGCGCGCCGCGTCGCGCAGGCGCTGCGCGCGGCCGCGCTCGGCGAGGCACGCCTGCGCAATGCGTACCGGGCCGGACCGCTCGGCGAGCACCGCGTGCCGCTGCCGA
>VFQU01001265.1_pt1 | contig 15669 bp, 11 predicted proteins | sample 3512311 | NCBI WGS metagenome assembly VFQU01 (sample SAMN10412377, study PRJNA504923) | tailings metagenome | isolation source: Relicate 3 Philex TSF3 active mining site | place: Philippines: Tuba, Benguet | collected 2017-08-29
CGGCCGAGTGAACCAGCCAGCGCTCACCGGGCCGCGGGTGGAGCTGCCGATGGACCATGAACCAGGCGGTGAGGAACACCGTCGGCAGCGCGGCCGCCTGCGCGGCGTCGAGCGTCGGCGGACGCCGGAACACGTTGTCCACCGGCAGGACGATCCGGCTGCAGTAGCCGCCGAACAAGGTGATGGCGAGCACTTCGTCGCCCGGCGCGAAGGCGTCCACGCCGGGCCCGATCGCCGCGATGCGGCCGGCGAGCTCGAATCCGGGCGTGATCGGATAGCCGTGCAGTTCGCGGGCCGATGCATACAGACCCATGCGGATGATGCCGTCCGCATAGTTGACCCCGCAGGCGGCGACGTCGATCGCCACCTCGCCCACGCCCGGCGCGCGGTCCGGCTCTTCGACGAGGGAGAGTGCGTCGTATCCGCCGGGCTTGCGAATGAGGATGCGCCGCATCGGCATCTCCGTTTGATCGTCAGGCGGCGACTGTAACCAAAGCGGGCGCGGAAGCTGGCAGACTTGGTCCCACGACTCGCTGCCGCGCCCCCATGGCCTCCGCCCCGAGCACGCCCGCTGCAAGACTGCGACATTTCGCCGAAGTCGAGTTCCGCGCCCTGCTGCGCGACCTCGAACTGGCGCGCGCGCGGCAGAAGGACGCAGCGGTGCATCGCGCCCGCAAGTCGATCCAGCGCCTGCGCGCGGTGGTGCGCATCGTCGCGCCGAACGACCCGGCCTGGGCGAAGCGCGAGGATCTCGCGCTGCGTCGGCTGCGCCGTCGGCTCGGGCCGCTGCGCGATGCCGCAGTCCGGCTCGAGCTGGTGCAGTCACTGGGTCGACGCGAACTCGAGGCGGCCGAACGCGCCCGCCTCGATGCCGGGCTCGCCGTGTTGCGCGAGGAGCTGAAGCAGCGCTGGGACCGCCATCCGCCCGATTCTCCTTTCTGGGTGTCGGTGCAGCGCCAGGCCAGCCGCCTGCAGGCCAGGCTGGCCCGCTGGCCGCTCGATGCGCTCGACGAGCGCAGCGCGCGCAAGGCGATGGAGCGCGCCCGTCGCCGCCTGCGCGACGCGCTGCAGGAGGCGCTGGGCCGCACCCAGCGCAACCACCGGCACGACCTGCGGCGCCGATTGCGCCGCTACGCCTCGCTGCGCAAGGCGGCCGCGCTGGCGTTCCGCCGACGCGACGCCGGCGTCGCGCTGCTGACCGACCTCGCCCGCGAGATGGGCGCCGAGGGCGACCTGTGGATGGCGGCGGCCGCGCTGCGGTCGACCGGCCATGCCCACGAGACCCGGGCCCTGCGCAAGCTGCTCGAGGACGAGCGCCGGCTGGCCTGCAAGCGCCATGACGGCGAGCTGGCCGCGGTGCGCCGGCGCTTCCTGTGCAAGCCGCCGCGGCTGGCGAAGCCTGCGTCGCCGGTCGCCTCCGCTGCCGACGTTGCCGAACAGCCTGCGCAGGAACCCGCGCCGGCATGACCTCGCCGGTCGGGACGTCCGCGCCGGAATCGTCGATCTTCGCCCGCCATCCGACCGGCGTGCCGCCGGTGCGCGGCCGCGAGATCTTCGCCTGGGCCTGCTTCGATTTCGCCAATTCGGGCTACACCACGGTGGTGATCACCGCCGTGTTCAACGCCTTCTTCGTCGCCGTCATCGCCGGCAACGCCGGCTGGGCGACGCTGGCGTGGACCTGCGCACTGTCGCTGTCGTACCTGATCAACGCGATCTTCGGTCCGCTGCTCGGCGCCTGGGCCGACCTGCGCGCGCGCAAGCGCGCGGCGCTGCTGGCCAGCAGCGCGGTGTGCATCGCGGGTACCGCGGGGCTGGCCTCGTGCGGCCCGGGCGACGTGGCCCTGGCCCTCGTCATTCTCGTGATCGCCAATCTCGCCTTCGGATTCGGCGAGAACCTGATCGCCGCCTTCCTGCCGGAGCTGGCCCGGCCCGAGGCGATGGGCAAGGTCAGTGGCTGGGGCTGGGGTCTGGGCTACCTGGGTGGACTGCTGGTGCTGGCCGCGTGCCTGGCCTGGATCACCAGCAGCGATGCGCCGGCGGCGCAGGCGGTGCCGCCCACGCTGCTGATCACCGCGGCGGCGTTCGCGCTGTCCGCATTGCCGACCTTCCTGCTGCTGCGCGAGCGCGCCCGACCGCAGCCGGTGTCGGCGCGCGGGCTCTGGCACGACGTGTTCGGCCGCGTCCGCGAGGCGCTGCTGCGCAGCCGGGCGCTGCGCGACCTGCGCCGCTTCCTGGTCTGCATCGTCTGCTTCCAGGCCGGCGTGCAGACCGTCATCGCGATCGCCGCGATCTACACCACGCAGGCGCTGGGCTTCAGCACGCAGGAGAGCATCACCCTGATCCTGCTGGTCAACTTCACCGCGGCGATCGGCGCCTTCGGCTTCGGCACGCTGCAGGACCGCCTCGGTCACCGGACGACGCTGGCGGCGACGCTGGTGGGCTGGCTGCTGGCGATCGCCGTGTTCTGGTCCGCCGAGGAGCGGACCAGCGTGTGGATCGGCGCCAACCTCGCCGGCCTGTGCCTGGGCGCCTCGCAGTCGGCCGGTCGGGCGCTGGTCGGCTACCTGTGCCCGCGTGACCGCGAGGCGGAGATCTTCGGCCTGTGGGGCCTGGCCGTGAAGCTGGCCTCGATCCTGGGTCCGCTGAGCTACGGCGTGGTCAACTGGCTGGCCGACGGCGACCACCGCATCGCGTTGCTGACCACCGCCACCGCCTTCGTCGCCGGCCTGCTGCTGCTGGCGCGGGTGGACGTCGCCCGCGGTCGCGCCGCCGCGGTCGAAGCGCAGCCGGATGATCAGAGGCCGGGGATGGTTTCGACGTAGTTGCCGCTGATGTCGTAGACCAGGACGTCCGGCGACACCGGGTAGCGGCAGGTTCCGTCGGCGTCGATCGAGGCGACTTCGACGACGACGTGGGTGATGCCGTCGGACTGCGGCTGCAGCGAGAAGCGGCAGACCGTCCGGCGGTCCTCGCAGCGCTCGGCCATGCGCTCGCGCGCATCCGGAAGTGCGCGACGCTCGGCCGGGTTGGTGGCCATGGCCGGGCTCGGACCGAAACAGTCCGGCCCCGACTCCGGCAGCCCGTCGCATCCGGTGCACAGCGTGGCGAGCAGGGTCGCAGCGACGCTAGACAGCAGGGGTCTGGTCATCGATCCACTCTCCGGGCGGTGTCGAAGGCGCTCAGGGACGGGAGAATACGCCGGCCTCGGGGCGCAGCGGGTGAACCGCCGACGAACGTGCGATTCAGCCCGACTCGAGCGACGCCCAGCGCGCGTAGGCGGCCTCCAGCTCGGCCTGCAGCGCGGCCATCCGCTCACCCAGCGCCTGCGCCCGGCGCGGGTCGCCGGCGAACAGCGCGGGGTCCGCCATCGACTCGGCCAGCGCGCCGCTCTCGGCCTCGAGCGCCTCGATCCGGCCGGGCAGGGCGGCGAGTTCCTGCTGTTCGCGGAAGCCCAGCCTGCGTCGCTTCGCCGCCGATGGCGGATCGACCGGCGGCGGGAGAGCGGGGGCGGTCGGCGCGGCGCCCGGGCGGACGTCGACGCTGCCTGCCGCCGTGCGGATCAGCGCCTCGTCGAATCCGCCCACGTACTCGGTCACGCCGCCCTCGCCGTCGAGGAACAGCACGCCGGTGGTGACCGCATCGAGGAAGGCGCGGTCGTGCGAGACCAGCAGCAGGGTGCCGTCGTACTGGGCCAGCTGCTCCTCCAGCAGTTCCAGCGTCTCGATGTCGAGGTCATTCGTCGGCTCGTCCATCACCAGCAGGTTCGACGGACGGGCGAACAGCCGGGCCAGCAGCAGCCGGTTGCGCTCGCCGCCGGACAGCCGGGTGATCGGCGCCCGCGCCCGCTCAGGCGTGAACAGGAACTCCTGCAGATAGCCGAGCGCGTGGATGCGGCGCCCGCCGATGTCGAGGTATTCCTTGCCCTCGGCGACGTTGTCGAGGGCGTTCCAGTCCTCGCGCAGCGTGTTGCGGGCCTGGTCGAAATAGGCGATCTCGAGCTGGGTGCCGAGCTCGACGCGGCCGCGCTGCGGCGCCAGTTCACCGAGCAGCAGGCGCAGCAGGGTGGTCTTGCCGGAGCCATTGCGGCCGACGATGCCGACCCGGTCGCCACGCTGCACGACGACGTTGAAATCGCGCAGCAGCGTCCGCTCAGCGGTGGCGTAGTCGACGCCTTCGGCGATGACGACCTGGCGGCCGGACCTGCGCGCGCCGGCGATCGCCATCTGCACGTTGCCGGCGCGCTCGCGCCGTTCGGCGCGCTCGCGGCGCATCGCCTCCAGCGCCCGCACGCGGCCCTCGTTGCGGGTGCGGCGCGCCTTGATGCCCTGGCGGATCCAGACTTCCTCCGCCGCCAGCCGACGGTCGAACAGCGCCTGTGCCTGCGCCTCGGCGTGGGCGCGCTCCTCGCGCCGACGCAGGAAGTTGTCGTAATCGCCCGGCCAGCTCGTCACCTGTCCCCGCTCGATCTCGACGATCCGGGTGGCCAGCGCGCGCAGGAAGCTGCGATCGTGGGTGACGAACACCAGTGCGCCGGCGAAACCGCGCAGCAGCGACTCAAGCCAGGCGATCGACGGCAGGTCGAGATGGTTGGTCGGCTCGTCGAGCAGCAGCACGTCCGGCTCGGCCACCAGCGCGCGGGCCAGCAGCACCCGCCGCTGCATGCCGCCGGACAGGGTCGAGAGCAGCGCATCGGGCGGCAGGCCGAGCTGCTCGATGACGCGGTCGACGCGGTGGCCCAGGGTCCAGCCGCCGCCGGCCTCGATCCGCTCCTGCAGGGCGGCGAGGTGCGCCGTGTCGGGCGGCTCGGCGATGCTGGCGGCATGATAATCGGCGAGCAGGCCGCCGATGCCGTCGATCGCGCCCGCCACCAGGTCGTAGATGCGGCCCTGCAGCTCGCCGCCGACCTCCTGCGCCATCCGGGCGACGCGCACGCCGCTGGTCCGCACCACGCGCCCGCCGTCGGGCGACAGGCTGCCCTCGATCAGTCCGAGCAGGGTCGACTTTCCGGCGCCGTTGCGGCCGACGATGCAGATCCGCTCGCTGCGTTCGATCACCAGCGACGCGCGCTCGATGAGCAGGGGACCGCCGACCGAATAGTCGACGTCCTGCAGGGCGATCAGCGTCATGGTCGGCCGCGAACGGTGAGGGGCGCGCAGGGTAGCGCAGTCCGGGGCCGTGATGGCTGGCTGAACCGGGGCGCGGGTCCGCACCCCGCCCCGGCCTGCGCTGGGTAGACTTCGGACTTCCCTCCCGGCGATCCGACCATGTCCCATCGCGCGCTCCTGGCGGCCTGCCTGGCCGCCCTGCCGTCCCTCGGCACCGCGGCCGGCTCGGCTGCAGGCACCTACATCATCAGCTTCGAGGAGCCGCCCCTGGCCGCGTTCCGGGGCTTCGAGGGCGATGCCGACCCCGCCCGAGCCGCGCTCAAGGCGACCAGTCCCGCGGTGACAGGCGAAGCCCGGCTCGACGTCGGCAGTGCCCCGGCGCGGGCCTACCGCGCCTGGCTGGGCAAGCGCCGCGAGGAGCGGCTCGCCGAGTTCGCCGCAAGGCTCGGGCGGGCCCCGGTGCTGGAGGCGGCGTTCGACGTGGTGAACAATGCCGTGGTGCTGCGCCTCGAAGCCGGCGAGGCCGACCGGATCGCCGCGCTGCCGGGGATTGCCCTGGTCGAACCGGAGTACGTGCGCCGGCCCACGACCGATGCCGGACCCCAGTGGATCGCCGCAGACCGGATCTGGAGCGGTGCAGCCGGGGCAGCCACGCGCGGTGCCGGCGTGGTGGTGGGCGTGATCGACACCGGCATCAACCGCACGCATCCGGCGTTCGCCGCGGTCGGCCCGGTGGACGGCTTCGTCCACGGCAATCCGCGCGGCAGCACGTACTACGGGCTGTGCGCCGCGTCACCGACGCTGTGCAACGCGAAGCTCATCGGCATCCACGACTTCACCTTGTGCACCGGCAGCCACGCCGGCCAGGGTTGCGACGATCGCGAGCCCAACACCGGCCTCGATCCGGATGGCCACGGATCGCACGTCGCCTCCACCGTCGCCGGGAACGTGCTCGATGCCTCGCTCAGCCTGGCGACCGGCAACGTCACCCGGCGGCTCTCCGGCGTCGCGCCGCACGCCAACGTGATCAGCTACAAGGCCTGCGAGGAGGAAGAGGACTGTCGCGCGAGCTGGCTGCTGGCTGCCATCAACAAGGCGGTCGAGGAGCGCGTCGACGTGCTCAACTATTCGATCGGCGGCGGAGGCACCGATCCCTGGGCGACCAGCGACGCGATCGGCATGCTCAACGCCCGCGAGGCCGGGACGGTGGTGGTCGTCGCCGCCGGCAACGAGGGACCGCGATCGACCAGCGTCACCTTTCCGGCGATCGCCCCGTGGGTCATCGCGGTCGCCAATTCCAGCCATGATCGCGGCATCGTCAACCGCATCGTCGACCTCCAGGGTGGCGTCTCGCCGCCGCCGTCGGGGGGCGTGCTGCTCGGCGTGGGCTCGACGGCCGGTTACGGCCCGGCGCGGATCGTCGTGCCGCTGGACTTTCCCGGCTGCAGCGTCGGCAGCGACATCGACTCGCCGCCCACCGGTGCGAGCAACCCCTGGACCGGCAGGGTGTTCAACGGCGAGATCGTGGTCTGCGCCCGCGGCACGCAGGCGCGCGTGGCGAAGAGCAACAACGTCCGGCTCGCCGGCGGCGGCGGCATGATCCTCACCAACACCGCGCTCGAAGGCGAGAGCGTGGTGGCCGACGCCCACAGCATTCCGGGAACCCACGTCGGCCAGCGCGACGGCGATGCGCTGCGCGCCTGGCTGGCAGGCGGCAGCGACCACCGCGGCCGGATCGAGGGCGCGCAGGTGCGCAACGAGGCCGATCTCGCCGACGTGCTGGCCTCCTCCAGCGGACGCGGGCCGTCGCCGGTGGCAGGCAGCCTCAAGCCGAACCTCGCGGCGCCGGGCACGTCGATCTGGGCGGCTGCCGGAACCGGGACGGGGCTGGCCTTCCTGTCGGGTACGTCGATGGCGAGCCCGCACGTCGCCGGCGCCGCGGCGCTGCTGCGCGCGCTGCGGCCCACCTGGAACGTTTCCGACATCGAATCGGCGCTGGTCGGCACGGCGCGCGGCGTCGTCCGCAGCTCCGACGGCAGCCGCACCGCGACCCCGTTCGAGCAGGGGGCGGGACGGGTGGATGTGGCCGCTGCCGCCGGGGCGGGGCTGTCGTTTCCGGTCAGTCCGCAGGATTTCCGCAATGCGCGACCCTCGCTCGGCGGTCGACCGGAGACGCTCAACCAGGCCGGCATCGTGCTGTCGAACTGTTTCGAGGAATGCCGGGCGACGCGCCGCGTGCGCGACCTGGTCGGCGGCGGGCGCTGGGCGGTCGAGAGCGAGATGCCGGACGGCATCGCGGTCGTGCCGTCGGTGGCCGAGTTCGACATCGCGGCCGGCGGCCAGCAGTCGATCGAGTTCGCGTTCCGCGTCGAGGATGCGCGTCTGCTCGGCCAGTGGGTGCCGGGGCAGGTGCGCCTGCGTCGGGTCGGAGGCGTGGCGGCGTCGGACAGCCGCATCCCGGTGATGCTGTTCGCGGCGCCGGGTCCGCTGCCGGCGCGCATCGCCGTGCCGCTGTCCTCCGATCGGGGCCACGTCGACGCCCCCCTTTCGGGCCTGGCCGCGCTTCCCGACCTCGGCGCCACCACCACCTCGCTGGCCACGCCGGTCCAGCGCAGCGAGGTGATGCCGCAGGATCCGACCAACTCGTCCGTCTACGACAGCTTCGGCACCGGCACGTTCTTCAGCCTGCTGCCGCTGCCGGGCTCGTCGACGCCGCGTACCTACCGGCTGCTGGCGGACCTCACGTCGCCGACGGCGGTCGACGTCGATCTGTTCGTCGGCATCGATGCCAACGCCAACGGCCGGCCGGACGAGGCCGAGGAGCTGTGCCGCTCGACGTCGCCCGGGGCGACGGAGCGCTGCGAACTCGATCTCGAGGCCGCCGCCGTCGACCAGGTGGTCTGGGTGCTGGCGCAGAACTGGCAGGCCAGCGCGCAGGGCGCCTCCGACCGGGTGACGCTCGACAGCGTGCTGGTGGATCTCGCGCCTGCGGTCCAGCCCCAGCTCACGGTGACGGCGCCTTCCACCCTCGCGCGCGTGGAGCCGTTCGCGCTGCGCGTGGCGGTCGATGCGCCCGATCTGCTGCCCGGCGGACGGCGGGTGGGCTTCGTGCGCCTGCACGCCGCGGGCGATGCGCCCGCGCCGTTCGCCACCCTGCGCGTCGAGGTCGATCGGCTGCCGGCTTCGACCGCGGGCGCGCGCGCCCTGGTGCCCGGACGCGGGCTGGCGATGCGCCTGCCTCCGGGGCAGGCGGCCGATCGCCTGTTCCTCGACGTGCCCGCCAATGCGGCGAGCATGACCCTGCGCAGCAGCGGCAGCGGCAGTGACGTGCACCTGTACGCCGCGCGCGTCGAGGCGCCGGCGTCGCCGGTCATCGCGCCGGCGCCGCCGCGCGCGCAGGCCGACGCCAGCGCGACGGGCAGCGGCGCCGAGCGGCTGCTGCAGGTGCAGGGCGCGCAGCTGTCGCCGGGACGCTGGTACCTGACGCCGGTCAACGCGGGTGCCGGCTTCGCCGACTTCACCCTGACGGTCGACATCGACTACGCCGGCGCGCGCGCGGAGCCGCGGCGCGGCGCCTGGTTCAATCCGGCCAGCGACGGCTCGGGCCTGTTCCTGTTCGACGTTGGCGAGGCATGGGGCCTGGCCTGGTACACCTACCTGCAGGACGGCACGCCGACCTGGTATCTCGGCGCCGCGCCTCGGCCCGCTGCCCAGCAGGGGCTCTGGCACGTGGTGCTGCAGCGCTATCGGTGGAACGGCGGGCAGGCGATCGGCACGCCGGTCGGCGAGGCGGTGCTGGCGCTGGACGGCGACTCGGACTTGGGCTTCAACTGGAGCATCGACGGCGAGAGCGGCGGCCAGCGCATGCAGTGGATCGGCGACCCGCGCTGTCCGCAGGGGCCGGGCGGACCGGTCGACATCGACGGCCTGTGGTTCTCGCCCGAGCGGTCGGGCTTCGGCTACAGCGTGGTGTCGGGACTCGACTTCGAGAGCATCGGCGCCTACTTCTACGACGCCCAGGGGATCGCCCGCTGGGCGCTGGGCTCGGGCGACGCGCTCGCCACCGGGTCGATGCCGCTCGACTGGCGCGTCGGCAGCTGCGCGCTGTGCGCCTACCAGCCGCCGCTGCGGCTCAACGGCGTCGGCAGCCTCACGCGCAGCTACGGCGGGACGGGAAGCGGTCGCTTCGGCGTCGACTTCCCGCTGCCGGCGCCGCTCAGCGGTCGCTGGCAGGTCGACCTGCCGGCGGTGCGCCTGTCCAGTCCGCTCGCCTGCCCGTAAGCTCCGCTACCGCCCCTCGCCAGGACTGCCCGCTGCACATGCACCTCGAGACCAAGCTGCCGAAGGTCGGCACCACGATCTTCTCGGTCATCTCCCAGCTCGCCCAGGCCCACGGGGCGATCAACCTCGGCCAGGGTTTTCCCGACTTCGCCCTGCCCGAATTCCTGGTCGACGAGCTGCACCGCGCGATGCGCGCCGGCCACAACCAGTACGCGCCGGCGATCGGCATCGCGCCGCTGCGCCAGGCGATCGCCGCGAAGGTCGCCGAGTGCCACGGCGCGACGGTCGACCCCGAGCGCGAGATCACCGTCACCAGCGGCGGCAGCGAGGCGATCTTCGACGCCATCCTCGCCACCGTGCGTCCGGGCGAGGAAGTGGTGGTGCTCGATCCCTGCTACGACTGCTACGAGCCGGCGATCGATCTCGCCGGCGGCGTCGCCGTGCACGTGCCGCTCGACCCGGCGACGTTCGCCGTCGACTGGGCGCGCGTGCGCGCCGCGATCACGCCGCGCACCCGCATGCTGATGGTCAACTCGCCGCACAACCCCTCGGGCGCGGTGTTCGGCCCGGCCGACCTCGACGCGCTCGCCGCCATCCTGCGCGACACGCAGGTGCTCTTGCTCAGCGACGAGGTCTACGAGCACATGGTGTTCGACGGCGCGCGCCATCTCAGCGTGCTCGGCCACGCCGAGCTGGCCGCGCGCAGCTTCGTGGTGTCGAGCTTCGGCAAGACCTACCACTGCACCGGCTGGAAGCTCGGCTACTGCGTGGCGCCGGCCGCGCTCAGCGCCGAGTTCCGCAAGGTCCACCAGTACAACACCTTCGCCAGCTTCACCCCGGCGCAGTGGGCGGTGGCCGGCATGATGCAGCAGCAACCCGAGCACCATCGCGAGCTGCCGGCCTTCTACCAGGCCAAGCGCGATGCCTTCCGCGCGCTGCTGGCGAAGACCCGGCTGCGCCCGCTGCCCGTGCCGGGCGGCTATTTCCAGCTGGTCGACTACTCGGCAGTGTCCGACCTCGACGATCTCGCCTTCTGCCGCTGGCTGACCATCGAGAAGGGCGTCGCGGCGATCCCGCTGTCGCCGTTCTACGCGACGCCGCCGCCCGGCCAGCGCCTGGCCCGGCTGTGCTTCGCCAAGGACCCGGCGACGCTCTCCGCGGCCGTCGATCGGCTGGCGCTGCTGTGAGCGCGCCGCGCGACCTGCGCGTGTCGCTGGTCCAGGGCGACACCCGCTGGCACGACCCGGTGGGCAACCGCGACTACTACGGCGCGCTGGTGCGGCCGCTGGCCGGATCCACCGACCTGGTCGTGCTGCCCGAGACCTTTACCTCGGGTTTCAGCAACGAGGCGCTGGCCGAGGCCGAAGGCATGGACGGCCCGACGGTGGCCTGGCTGCGCGCGCTCGCCGCCGAGTGTGGCGCGGTCGTCACCGGCAGCCTGCAGTGCCGGGTAGACGGTCGCGTGTTCAATCGTCTGCTCTGGGCAACGCCGGACGGCGCGCTGCTGCACTACGACAAGCGGCACCTGTTCCGCATGGCCGACGAGCACCAGCGCTACGCGCCGGGCACGGCGGCGATCACCTGCGAACTGCACGGCTGGCGGGTCCGTCCGCTGGTCTGCTACGACCTGCGCTTTCCGGTGTTCATCCGCAACCGTTTCGGCCACGAGGTCGCTGACGGCTTCGATTACGACCTCGTGCTGTTCGTCGCCAACTGGCCGGCCGCGCGCCGCCATGCCTGGTCGACGCTGCTGCGTGCGCGGGCGATCGAGAACCTGGCCTGCTGCGTCGGCGTCAACCGCGCCGGCACCGACGGCAACGGCATCGCCTACAGCGGCGACAGCGTGGTGCTGGACTGGCTCGGCCAGCCGCTGGTCGAGTGCGGCGCGCAGCCGCAGGTGGTGACGGTGACGCTGTCGGCCGAAGGGCTCGCCGCGCATCGGCGGCGCTTCCCGGCGCAGCTCGACGCCGACCGTTTCGTCCTGCTCGACTGATCGTCGCGCGGGCGTAGCCCGGATCACAGGCGCGAGGATTCGTGCAGTCGCGCGATCTGGCGCCAGTCCGGATCCTGCGGGTCGAGCTGGGCGATCGCCGTGGGACTGCGGCGGGCGATCAGCCACAGTGCGGCGCGCCCGGCGAATTCGGTGAGCAGGTCGTAGGTCCACTCCGGGATGACCGCCCCGGGGCGGCGGCTCTCGAGATAGAGCAGGCCCGCCGGACGATCGCCGTCCGACAACGGCAGGGCGACCTGGCAGAAGGGCGGCTCCCCCGCGGCGGCATCGCCGGCGGTTTCGAGGCCCGTGCGATTCACCACGACCGGCGCGCGACCCTCGAGCGCCCGCTGCACGGCGTACGCGCCCTCGCGAAACTCGGCGCGGCGGAAGCGCGTCGCGTCGAAGTTGTGGCAGGCCCGCACCCGCCAGCCGTCGCCCTCGCGCTGCAGCAGGAAGCCGGCGTCGCCATCGGCAAGCTGCAGGGCGGCGCGCAGGCTGTCCGCCAGCACCCGCGGAAGCTCGACCAGCCGGCCCAGCTCGTGGCTGAGCTTCTCGGCGAGCAGCTTGCGCTGGTTGCGCGCCCGCGCGGCGTCTTCGACCGCGTCCTCGCCCAGCGCCGCGAAGTGGCAGTCGACGTCGCCGAAGCGCAGCCAGGCGCTGTCGGGCAGCGTCTCGTCCTCCACCAGGGCGCCGTTGACGCGCACGCCGTTCTTGCTCTTCAGGTCGCGGATGCGCCAGGCGCCGTCGACGCGCACCAGCTCGGCATGGCTGCGCGACACCGAGCCGTGCTCGAGCTGCAGCTCGCAGTCCGGCGAGCGGCCGATGCGCAGGCTGGCCGCCTCGTTCAGGGTGCGCACCAGTGCGGCGCGGTAGGGGAGATAGGCGGTGATCCGGGCGTACATCGGGCGATTCTCACGCAGCCCTCGCGCGGATGCCAGCGCGGATGTCCTCTGCGCCCCCGATTCCGCGTTGATAATATGCCGGGGCCGGCACGCTCGCCGGACCTACATTACGCAATCGAGGAGAGTGGGGGCATGAACAAGGCAATCATCGGCCTGTGTCTCGGGTTCGCGGCGCTGCTGCCGACTGCCGCGCTGGCGCAGGGCAAGCCGGTCATCGGCGTGATCGAGTTCAAGAACGAGAGCGGCGCCGGCTGGTGGCGCGGCGGCGTGGGCTGGGAGCTGGCAGGCATGCTCTCCAACGAGCTGGCCGCGACCAACGCCTTCCGCATCGTCGAGCGCAGCAAGCTCGAGGCGGTGCTCGAAGAGCAGAACCTGGCCGCCTCGGGGCGCGTCAATCCCGCCACGGGCGCCAAGATGGGCAGGCTCACCGGCGCCGAGTACCTGGTGGCGGGCACCGTCACCGCCTACGAGGAGGGCACCAAGAGCACCGGCGGCGGCATCAGCATCAAGGGCATCTCGCTGGGTGGCAACAAGAGCGAGGCCTACCTCGCGGTCGACATCCGGGTGATCAACGCCACCACCGGCGAAGTGGACTTCGTGCGCACGGTCGAGGGCCGCGCCAAGAGCGGCGGCATGGCGATCGGCATTTCGCGCGGCGGCTTCGGCGGCGCGCTGGCGCAGGAGGAGAAGACCCCGGCCGGCAAGGCGATCCGCGCGGCGCTGGTCGAGATCACCGACTACCTGGAGTGCGCGATGGTGCGCCAGGACGGCTGCCTGGACGAATACGACGCCAAGGAGCGCAAGCGGCGCGACAGCAGCCGCGGGGCGCTGGACCTCGATTGATCGCAGGCGTCCCGATGCCGACGCATCGGGCGTGACGCGAAGGCGGCGGCGCAGCGATGCGCCGCCGTTTTCGTTCGCGCGGATCAGCCGCCGCGCGGCCCGCCGGGGCCGCCGCGGCGAGGGCCGCCGGGGCGGCCGCCGCCCGGTCTTCCGCCACCGGACCTTCCGCCCTCGGGCCTGGCGCCGCCGGACTTGCCGCCGCCCGGCTTGAAGCCGCCTGGCTTGCCGCCGGGCTTGCCCGGCGCAGCCGGACGACCAGGACGCGCCCCGCCGGGCTTGCCGGGCTTCGGCCGCGCGCCGGGACTGGTGGTGTGGACGCCTTCGGGCACGTACCAGGAGCGGAACTCGGTAGGGTTCTCGAAGCCTGGCCGCGCGCCCGCGCCGCGCCGCTTACCCGGTCCGCGCGGCTGCCCTGCGGGAGCGGTCAGCGTGTTGCCGAAGTTGTCCGGCTTGGGGCCGCGCGGCTGCTTGCCGAACGGTTTCTTCCCGCGCTTGTTGCCGGGCCGCGCCGGACGGTCGTCGCGCAGGTTGTCGAAGGCGCGCAATTCGCGGCTCTCGTCGGCGCTGCCGGCGCCGGTCCAGGCGCGCTGCTCGCGCGGCGCCGGCCGATACTCCGACGCCTTGGCGCGCCGCTGGTGGATCACCGGCTGCAGGGTCAGCACCGGCGCGACCGGACCCAGGCCCAGCGAGTCGCGCAGCTCGGTGACCTGCTCGGGCGGGAGTTCCTCGTGCTGGCCGCGGCGCAGCAGGCGCGGCAGCGTGATGCTGCCGTAGCGCACCCGCTTCAGCCGGCTGACCTGGAAGCCGACCGCCTCCCACATGCGGCGGACCTCGCGGTTGCGACCCTCGCGCAGCACGACCCGGAACCACGCGTGGCTGTCGCTCGAGCCGATCCGCTCGATCTCGTCGAAGCGCGCGTCGCCGTCCTCCAGCGCGACGCCGCGGCGCAGGCGCTCGACGACGTCGTCGGCGACCTCGCCGTGGATGCGGCAGACGTATTCGCGCTGCACCTCGGCCGACGGATGCATCAGTGCGTTCGCCAGGTCGCCGTCGGTGGTCAGCAGCAGCAGGCCGGTGGTGTTGATGTCGAGGCGGCCGACCGCGATCCAGCGCGCACCCTTGATCTGCGGCAGGCGGTCGAACACCGTCGGCCGGCCTTCGGGGTCCTCGCGGGTGGTCAGTTCGCCCTCGGGCTTGTGGTAGACGAGCACGCGGCCGGGCTCGGACTGCGCGCTGGCGACGAAGCTGCGGCCGTCGAGCTCGACCCGGTCGCCGCTCCTGAGGCTGCTGCCGAGCTGGGCGACCTCGCCGTTGACCCGCACCTGGCCCTGCTCGATGCGCTCTTCGAGCGCGCGACGCGAGCCCAGGCCCGACTGGGCGAGCACCTTGTGCAGGCGTTCCTCGATGCGCGGGCCGTTGTCGCGCTTGAGGGAGAGGAGGGAACGGGGTGTGTCGCTCATGCGCGGGACTCCGGCGCCGGATGGTCGGCGCCCTGGGTGGGTTCGTGTGTGGTGTCGTCGCCGTCGCCGGAGGTCCGGACCTCCGGCGGCCCGACCTGTGCGGCCGAAGGCGCGGGCTCGAACGCCAGCTCGGGCTCGAGTTCGGGAAGCTCGTGAAGCTCGCCCAGCGGCGGGAGCTGGTCGAGGCTTCTGAGATTGAAGTAGTCGAGGAAGGCGCGGGTGGTGCCGTACAGCGCCGGCTTGCCCGGCACGTCGCGGTGGCCGACGACGCGGACCCAGTCGCGCTCCTCGAGCGTGCGGATGGTGTGCGAACTCACCGCCACGCCACGGATCTGCTCGATCTCGCCGCGGGTGATCGGCTGGCGATAGGCGATCAGTGCCAGGGTCTCCAGCAGCGCGCGGGAATAGCGCGACTGGCGCTCGTGCCACAGGCGGGACACCCAGGGCTGGACCTCGGGTCGGACCTGGAAGCGGAAGCCGGAGGCGACTTCGACCAGCTCGACGCCGCGCGCGGCACAATCGCGACCGAGTTCGTCCAGCGCGCGTTCCACGCTCATCGGCGGCAGCGGCTGGTCCTCGGGGAACAGCGCCTGCAGCTGGACGACGGAGAGCGGCTGGCCGGCGGCGAACAGCGCCGCTTCGACCACCTGGCGCACCAGCGCCGGATCGACGGGGACCAGGGCGCGCTGAGGCGCGACGCCGGCATCGTCGGGCCCGGTGTCCTCGGGCAGTTCGTTCATGCGTCGGGTTCCTGCGCCGTCATGGCGGCGAGTGACTTCAGGTAGATCGGCGCCAGGGGCTGTTCCTGCACGATCTCGAGCAGCTGTTCCTTGGCCAGCTCCAGGATCGACAGAAAGGTCACCACGACGCCGAGCCGCCCTTCGTTGACGTCGAACAGCGTCTCGAAGGGATGGAACGCGCCGTCGCCAAGGCGCTGCAGCACCTCGCCCATGCGCTGGCGGACGCTCAGCGCGTCGCGCCGCACCGCGTGGTGGCTGAACAGGTCGGCGCGCTTGAGCACGTCGCGCAGCGCCAGCAGCATCTCGCGCAGCTCGACCGGCGGCGGCACGCGCAGCACGCTGCGC
>VFQU01001268.1_pt1 | contig 15609 bp, 13 predicted proteins | sample 3512311 | NCBI WGS metagenome assembly VFQU01 (sample SAMN10412377, study PRJNA504923) | tailings metagenome | isolation source: Relicate 3 Philex TSF3 active mining site | place: Philippines: Tuba, Benguet | collected 2017-08-29
TTGAGCGCCACGCGGACGATCTGGGTCTCGATGGCCACCTGCAGCGGCACCTGGTCGAGCCGCTCGATGACCCGGCGGATCGAGTCCCACTGCGAGGCGGTCGCACGGACGATCAGCGAGTTGTTCTCTTCCACGGCGGAGATGCGAACCTGCTCGGTCGCGCCCAGGGCGATGCCGTCGGCACCGCCGCCACTGCGCCCACCGCTACCGCCGGCCTCTTCGGACGCCTTGGAGTTGTCGGACTGCGGCAGCTCCGGCCGACCGCTGCTGCCCAGCGTGCGGATCTCCACCGGCTCGAGGCCGGGCGCCACCGTTCCACTGCGGCCACCGCCGCCGCTGCGCCCGCTGCCGCCGCCGAAGATGTCGTTGAGCGTGTCGGCGAGATCGGTGGCCTTGACGTTCTTCACGTCGAACACGTACAGGCGCTGGCCGGCCTCGCCACCGCCGAGGTCGAAGCGCTGCAGCCACTCCTCGATGGTGGCGAGGTAATCGGGCTGGGGCGTGATCACCAGGACGCCGTTGATGCCCTCGAGCGGGACGAAGCGGAACATGCCGGCCAGCGGCGTGCTGCCGCCCTCGCCGAACAGCTTCTCCATGTCGCCGATGACCTTGCTCGCCTCGGCCTGCTGCAGGCTGTAGACCCCCACGGACATGCCCGCGAGCCAGTCGACGTCGAAGATCTCGACGGTCTGCAGGTAGTTCTCGAGCTCGGCGCGGGTTCCCGCCAGCACGATCATGTTGCGCTGGGCGTCGATGTTGATGATGCTCTCGGGGCGCGCGTAGGGCTTGAGCAGCTTCTCCATCTCGACCGCCGAGATGAAGCGCAGCGGCACCGCGCGCACCTCGTAGCCGCGCGCCGTGGCGGCCGGGCCCATGCGCGGGGTGAGGTTGCCCGGCAGGGCCTGGGCGACCGGCAGGACGGTGTAACGGCCGTCCTGCCAGATCAGCGTGGCGTTGTTCCAGCGCAGCAGCATCTCGAGGATCGACAGCGCCTGATCGCCGCGCAGCGGGCGCGCCGTCGAGAACGTCACGGTGCCCTGCACCCCCGGAGCGACGACGTAGTTCTGCTGCAGGAACTCGCCCAGAATCAGCTTCACCACGGCGTGCAGCGATTCGCCCTCGAAGTTGAAGGTCACTTCTCCCGGCGCGCCCTCGGGGGCGGTCGGCCGGCGCGCCGCGTCCTCGTTGAGCAGGGCGCCGCTGCCGCGCCGGGTCAGACCGGCCTGCGCCGATTCGGCGGGCGGATCCGCCTCCGCCCCGTCGTCCAGCGCGATCTCGGCGTCCGCCGCGGACATCGCCGCACCGTCATCGACCGGCGCGGTGTCGGCGTAGATGCGTGCCGGCGGGATGCGCTGGGTCGCGCAGCCGGCCACCAGGGTGACGAGCGCGGCGACGAGCAGTGTTCTCGGCAGCGCGCTCACCGGCGACCCCCGGGCGACGGAAGGGCGCATGGCGGGCGCTGGATGCGCTCGGCAGGTGTCTGGAAGGTCATGGCTGCACTCATTGGGTTCGGTTGTCCGCGGCCTTCGCGGCCTCCTCTCGCATCTGCCGACGCCGCTCCTCGATCCGGCGGCGGATCATCTCGGCGCGGGCTTCGGGCGTCTGCGCCTCGGCGCCCTGTCCGCCGCTCGCGGCGGCAGCAGCCTGCGCGTCGGGCGCCGGTTCCTGCCCCCCCTCGCGAACTACGCCTTCCGCGCTGGCCACGACCGGGGCCGCGGTGGGAGCTTCGCCGCCCTGCCCGTCGAACACGCGCAGTTCGGCCTCGGCCCGGCCACCGGGGCCTTCGAAGACCGCGCGGCGCGGCGCCAGTTCCACCAGCTTCCAGGCCGACTGCTCGCCGGCCAGGGCATCGCCGACCTTGAGCGTCTGCGACACGTTGCTGCGGCGATCGGTGATCTGCGCCACCCGGGTGTCGCCGCGCAGCACCACGCTGGTCAGCAGGACTTCGAGCGGGGCCGCGGACACCGGCGGCGCAGGCTGGTCGCTCGCCACCGCCGGCAGCGGTCGACGGTCCGGGTTGAACAGCGGCCGTTCGCCGATCTCGGCGTAGGCGGACAGCTCGGACAGCGCGCTCTGCGCACGATCCAGGCGCAGCGAGGGCGGGACGGCGATCTGCTCGGGATCATCAGGATGCAGGCCGTAGCGCGCGCCGAGCCCGGCCTCGACCACCAGCAGCACGATCAGGCTCCAGCCGCAGAAGCAGCCCATCAGCAGCGTCAGCAGGCGCGCGGTGGTGGCGCTCATTCGGCACCGCCCGAGCGCTGCCGCAGGTAGCCGTAGAGCTCGAAGTTGATGTCGATCGAGCCGCGCTGCGCCTGCAGCGCCGCGAGCTGCGGCGACAGCCGGCGCGCCAGCACGCCGAGCTCGCCGATGAAGAGCTGCGGGCTGCCGGACTCGAGCGCGTGGAGCACGGCGAGCATGCGCTCGATCTCGCAGCGCATGCGGACCTGGATCGAGACGCGCACGAACGGCTCGTCCTCGCGTCCGCGCACCGGCGTGGTGCTGACCAGTTGGCACTCGTTGCCGGCGCCCAGTGCGTCGACCTGGGTGCGCAGGCGCTGGATCAGCGCGGACGCGGCGAGGTCGAAGTTCTCCTCCGGCAGGAAGCCGGGGTTGGTGGCCTCGAACTCGCGCACTTCGGCGAGGCGCTGCTCGATGGCCGGCCGCTGCAGCGCGGCGTGGCGGAACTTCGACTCCTGGTCGCGCAGCTCGATCAGCTCGGCGCGCGCCTGCAGCAGCGGCGCGGTGAACCACCAGTGCACGAACAGCAGATAGAAGCCGAAGCCGGCGCCGGCCAGCAGCACCACCGCCAGCACCTGTCCACGCCTACCGCTCGGGAGCTGGCGCATCGCCTGCCTCCTGCCGACCGACCTCGACCTGCGCGCTGATGTTGAAGCGGTCCTTGCCACTGCGTGCGTCCGGCTGGATGGCGCCGGAGAGCGCGGCATCGCGCAGGCCCGGTGCCTGGCGAAGACGCTCGACGAGCTGTGCCGCCTGGGTGCTCTGGCCGGTCATGCTGAGCGCGGTTCCGGTGAGATTGAAGCGCTCGATGAAGGTGTCGTCGGGCAGCGCCCGGGTGAGATTCAGGAGGAGCTCGACGACGCTGGGCTGGCCGGCCTTGCGCACGGCGAGGAAGTTGGCCCCGGCGACCGCGTCCTCCAGCGTGCCGCGCAACCCGGCCACGGCACGGGCGGCCTCGCGCTGGGCGTCGGCATCGGCCTGCAGCGCCTCGACCGCGGCGCGCCGGTTGTCGACCAGTTGGCCCATCGCCAGCACCAGGAAAGCGACGCTGGCCGCGGCCATGGCGAGGTTGATCCAGAGCAGCCGATGCACGCGCCGACGGCGCTGCTCCGGCGGAAGGAAGTTGTAGCCGAGGCGGCCCGCAGGCGCCGCGGCGTCGACCGCGTCGAGCGCCCCGGCCAGCGGGCCGATGCGGGCCAGCGCGGCCTCGACGGGCTCGCGGGCGACCAGCGCCAGTTCGACCGGCAGGCTGCGCGCGCCCTCGTCCCGACCGAGCACACGACTGTCGAAATGGACCTGATCGGCACGGAACGGGGTCTGCCGGTCCAGCTCGAAGCCGAGCACCGCACGCAGGTTGTCGCGCGCGGCGAGCGGCAGCTGGAGGCGACGCCGCAGGACCTGGCCGGCCGGCAGCAGCAGCACCCGACGGCGGTCGCGCAGCGTCTCGTCGAGCGCCGCATCGAGCGCCGCCGGCAAGGCATCGGCCGGCTCGAGCGGCAGCCGGGCGAGCTCACGCTCGCCGTCGGCCGAGCCGTGCGCCACGCGCAGCACATCGGCTTCGACGTGCAGCCAGAGTTCGGCATCGCGGACTTCGAACGCCTGCTGCCAGCGCGCCGGCAGCAGGCTGCGCAGTTGCGCCGCCCACCAGGCGAAGAAAGTCGGCAACGGGCTCTGCGCGTAACGCAGGGCGAGTCGGCTGAAGGTCGGCGACAGGGCGTCGAGTCGGAACATCGGGGTCGAGGTGGGGCTCACAGCGGATCGCCTTCCTGCCAGCGCAGGACGGTATAGGCGAGACCGGAGAGGGCGGCGCCGCCGAGGCGGACGGTGGCGTCGAGCTCGGTCCAGGCGCCGTTGGCCAGGGTCGCCCGACTGCGCACAGTATAGGTTCCGCTCCCGCCCTGTGCCATGAGGACGCTGCCGTCGGGCATCTGCGGGGGGGACTGGCCGGAGGCCGGGTCGAAGGCCAGGCGCTGGGCGACGATCAGGTCGACCAGGGCCGGATCCATTCCAGGAAAGGCGCGCAGGACCGCCTCCTGGGCGAAGGCGGGGTTGGGCATGGACATGCCGGAGTGGATGGTCAGGTCGCCGGCCACGCGGCGGTACAGCTCGTGGTCCATGCCCAGCACCTGCTGCAGCTCGGAGACGGTGTCGAACAGCGCGTTGCGCGGCCCGTAGGTGCGACCCTCCGCTTCGTACTCCTCGGCCTCGGCGCCCTCGGGCATGACCAGTTCGTCCGGGTCGCGCCAGTCGATGATCGCCGCCGCGAGCGCCTGGGCGGCCCCTTCCTCCACCCCGGCGGCGACGAAGTACGCTTCGAGCGTGGGCAGTTCGGCGGCATTGATGTCGAGCTTGCCGGACTCGTCCACGACCCGGATCTCCAGCTTCATGCCGGCGTACTCGCGCTCGTAGGGACGGCCGTCGGGCACCCAGCGCTGCAGCGGATCCGGGGCAGCCAGCGCGGCGACGGCGAGGTTGACGCCGGCTTCCGCCGCGTAGCGCGCCGTGGTTCCGTCGTACAGATGGCGCGCCTGCAGGCTCTCGCCGCGCGCCAGCAGGGCGAAGCTGCCGAGCAGGATGGCGCTCAGCGCGAGCAGCCAGAGCACGACGATGAAGGCGATGCCGCGCTGGCTCACGGTCGCCCCAGGTTGCGGCGCCGGCCGGTGGCGGGCCGGGTGATGTCCTGGATCGCGCGTTGCCCGACGCCGACCGGCTGCGTGCCTGCGGACGCGGCGAGCAGGGTGACCTCGAATGCCGGCCAGCGGCGCGGGTCGTCGCGATCGAACTCGAGCTTCAGGCGCACCATCAGCGGCAGCCTGCCGTGGTTGTCCCACGCGTCGGTCCAGTCGCCGAGCCTGCCGGCGTCGTCGAAGTCGCGGAACTCGAAACGCCCGCGGGCGATGCCCTCGACCAGCACCACCGGCTCCGCCGCGGCGGGATCCTCGTCGAGCGGGTCGAAGCCGTTGAGCTGGGCATGGGTGAACTCCAGCCGGGAGTCGACCAGCGCCAGCGTCTGCACGTGGGCGCCGCCGCGCGAGAGGTAGCCCGGCATCGGCGCGACGAAACGGATGCGCTCGCCATCGCCCTCGAACCGGCGCTCCTCGCCGGCGTCTTCCAGCCGCTCGTAGGTCAGCGGCATCGACTGCGCGAGCTGCCGGCGCAGGAAGGTCTGCACGGTGCGCGTCTGCTCGCTGCGGGCGATCAGCGCCTCGCCGGCCCGGCTGGCCTGGATCGCGGTGCGCAGGCTCGACCAGGCCAGCCCGAGCAGCAGCGCCAGCAGGGTCAACGCCATCAGCACCTCGAGCAGCGTGAAGCCGCGCGCCGCGACGGGGCTGCGCAGGCCCGGCCTGCCCGCGCGGCTGCTCACAGGTTCTCCGGCAGCGTCGCACGCAGGGTGCGGAAGGTCGACTCGCGCGCATTGCCACCGCGCTCCCAGCGCACGGTGAGGCGCAGCTCGAGCAGGCGCACCGGGCTCGGCTGGGCAGCGGCCAACTCGCCTTCGCCGGACGCCTCGTAGGGCGCCACTTCGAGCGTCCACCCGTAGCCGCCCTCCCATTCGCCGCTGGCGCTGCCGACCTCGAGCCGCTCGCCGACGCCGACTGTGTCGAGCAGGCTCTGCGCCAGCAGCGAAGCTTCGGTGTACTCGGCAGCCTGGCGTGCCTGGCGCATTCCGCCGGCGGCGATCTGCATGGTCATCGCCAGTCCCAGCGCGAGGATGGCGAACGCCGCGACCACTTCGAGCAGGGTGAAGCCGGCTTCGGCCCGGCGGGTGCCCGGCCGCGCGCAGGCGGGGCGGGTGCATCGGCGGCGCGCGGTCACGGATTCGGACATGGCGGAGTGGACCGCGCGACGGCGGGCGAGTTCAGCGGTCCGCGCTGACGTCGCGCAGGCGCACTTCGCCGGTCAGCCAGGCGACGTCGATGCCCCAGACGGCGGTATCGCGGATCAGCTCGATGTGACCGCCGGTCGACGAACCGTCGGGAAAGAACCGGATGCGGCCGACGCCGCGCTCGACCTGCTCGGCCGCCGCAGTGAGCAGCTTCATCTCCATCTGCCTCGGGAGTTCGACCGGCGCGCGACCCGGTGCGGTGTAGCTGCGTGCGTCGACGTCGAGCGTGAGCACCTGCGCTTCGCGCTTCACGATCGCCTGCGTGCGGGTGTAGCGCAGCGCAGCGGCGAGGTCGCGACTGGCCGCGCGCACCTTGGCGCCGGTCAGTCCCTCACCCACCGACACCGACACGATGCCGAGCGTGAGCCCGATCAGGGCGACGACGACGACGATCTCGACCAGGGTGAAGCCGGCCGCCCCGCGGCGCAGCATGGTGCGGCGGGGCGCGGACGGTCGACGGGACGACGCGGCGGTCAATCCCAGCTGTTGATGTCGCGCGCCCAATTCTCGCCACCGGGCTTCTTGTCGGCACCCAGACTGGTCAGGTCGAACGGTCGGTTGGTGCCGGGCGCCCGGTAGACGAAGTCGTTCTGCCACGGATCCTTGAGCTCGGACTCCTTCGCGTAGGGACCGTTCCACAGCGGTGCGTTGGCCGGCGCCTTGAGCATGTCCTCGAGGCGCTGCGGCGGGCTGCCGTTGTCGAGCTCGTACTGCTCGATCTTGGCGCCCAGCGTGGCGACCTGCGACTTGGCGAGGTTCCAGCGCGCGCGCTGGGCGTTGTCGCCGATCTGGTTGACCGCGAAGGCCACCACCATGCCGATCAGCGCCACCACGGCGAGGATCTCGATCAGGCTGAAGCCGGCCTGGCGGTGGTTGCGCGGATTACGGATTCGATTCATCGGGCTACCCCATTGCACTGCTGAGACTGAAGATCGGTACCAGGATCGCCATCATGATGAGGGCGACCACGACCGCCATGACGATGGTGATCGCCGGCACCAGCGCCGCGAGCAGCCGGTCGAGGGTGTTCTTCACCTCGATGTCGAAGGTGTCGGCCACCCGCATCAGCATGCCCTCGAGCTCGCCGGACTCCTCGCCGACCTGCACCATCTGCAGGGCCAGACGCGGGAACAGCTTGCTGCGGCCCAGCGCCATCGCCAGGCCACCGCCGGTCTTGACGTCCTTGGCGGCCTCGTCGACCGCCTCCGCCAGCGCGGTGTTCGCCATCACGTTGCGCGCGATCGACAGCGCGGTGAGCAAAGGAACGCCATTGTGGACCAAAGTTCCCAGGGTGCGCGCCAGCCGCGCAGTGTCGATGCGCGCGGCGAGTCCGCCGATCAGCCCGCGGTCGAGCAGCCAGCGGTCGAAACGCAGCCTTCGCGCCGGGTCGCGGAGCTGGCGCGGCACCACCAGCGCCACGGTGACCAGCAGCGCCAGCAGCAGCCACCACCAGGCGGCGACGAAGTTGCCCACCGCCAGCACCACGCGGGTCAGCAGCGGCAGCTCGGCGCCGAGGTCCTCGAACATCGGCAGGAACTGCGGCACGACGTAGCCGAGCAGCAGCAGCAGCGAGGCCGCCACCATCACCACCAGGATGGCCGGGTAGATCAGCGCGTTGATCACGCCCTCGCGCAGCGCCTTGCTGCGGTCGAGGTACTCGCTGAGTCGGCGCAGGGTGTCGTGCAGCGCGCCGCCGATCTCGCCGGCGCGCACCATGTTGATGTAAAGACGCGAGAACACGCCGCCCTGCTGCTCGAGCGCCTGCGACAGCGGCGCGCCACCGCGCACCGATTCGCGGATGCGGTCGATCACCCTGCGCGCCTGCGGCGTCTCCGGCAGGTCGAGCAGGATCTGCAGCGCGCGGTCCAGCGGCTGGCCCGCCGCCATCAGCGTGGCGAGCTGCTGGGTGAACTGCAGCACCTGCGGCGCGTTCATGTCCGAGCGGCGCAGCAGCCCGGCCAGCACGCCCTGGCCGTCACCGGCGTCGGCAGGCTTGGCCTCGAGCGGCAGGTTGCCGGCGTCCTGCAGCTTGGCGATCACTTCCTCGACCGACGCCGCCTCCATGCGGCCGTCGAGCGGCTCGCCGGCGGGGCTGAAGGCCTTGTAGCGGAAGAGGGGCATGGGTGGGTGAGCGGTGAGCGGTGAGCGGTGAGCGGTGAGCCGAGTATGGTCGACGGATGGCTGTCGTCGGGGAAGGGTCTATGGACTGCCGGAGGCGACCGTAGCGCTGCGTCGCGGACGGCGGCCCCGATTCCGCTCACCGCTCACCGCTTTCCGCTCACCCATCACGACTCCTGCGTCACGCGCAGCACTTCCTCGATCGTCGTGACGCCGGCCAGCGACTTCTGCAGGCCGTCCTCGTACATGGTCTGCATGCCGAGCTTGCGCGCTTCGGCCTCGATCACGCCCATGTCGGCGTGCTGCATGATCAGCCGGCGGATCGGGTCGGCCATGACCAGGAACTCCATGATGGTGGTGCGGCCGAGGTAGCCGGTGGGCGTCAGCGCCGAGGGCACCGGGCGATACAGCGTCACCGGGTCGGCGTCGGTGTAGCGGCGCAGGTCGAACTCCTTGACCACTTCCGGCAGCGCGGCGTAGGGCTCGCGGTGGGTCGGCTCGAGCCGGCGCACCAGGCGCTGGGCGAGGATGCCGTTGACGGTGGAGGTGAGCAGGTAGTCCTCGACGCCCATGTCGAGCAGGCGGGTGATGCCGCCGGCGGCGTTGTTGGTGTGCAGCGTCGACAGCACGAGGTGGCCGGTCAGCGCCGACTGGATGGCGATGCGCGCGGTCTCGAGGTCGCGCATCTCGCCGATCATGATGACGTCGGGGTCCTGGCGGACGATCGAGCGCAGCGCGTGGGCGAAGTCCAGGCCGATCTGCGGCTTGGCCTGGATCTGGTTGATGCCCTCGATCTGGTACTCGACCGGATCCTCGACGGTGATGATCTTGACGTCGGGCGTGTTGATCCGCGACAGCGCGGTGTAGAGCGTGGTGGTCTTGCCCGAGCCGGTCGGGCCGGTGACCAGCAGGATGCCGTGCGGTTGCTCGAGCACCTTGACGAACTGCGGCAGGAACTGGTCGGTGAAACCCAGCCGGTGGAAGTCGAACACCACCGACTCGCGGTCGAGGATACGCATCACCACCGACTCGCCGTGCGCGGTCGGCACCGTGGAGACGCGCAGGTCGAGCTCCTTGCCCTGCACGCGCAGCATGATGCGGCCGTCCTGCGGCAGGCGACGCTCGGCGATGTTGAGCTTGGCCATGATCTTGATGCGGCTGATCACGGCGGCGGTGGAGCCGGCCGGCGGCGACTCGACCTCCTGCAGCACGCCGTCGATGCGGTAGCGCACCTTGAGCCGGTTCTCGAACGGCTCGATGTGGATGTCCGAGGCGCGCGCCTCGACGGCGCGCTGGATCACCAGGTTGACCAGGCGGATCACCGGCGCCTCGGAAGCGAGGTCGCGCAGGTGCTCGATGTCGTCCTCGCTGCGGCCGTCGCCCTCGGCGAGGTTCTCGACGATCGTGCCCATCGCCGACTTGCCGGCGCCGTAGAGGCGCTCGATCAGGTCGTCGATCTCCGAGCGGATGCCGATCCGCACGCGCACGTCGCGGCCGGTGGCCATGCGCACTGCCTCGACCGGATAGTCGTCCTGCGGGTCGGCGACCAGCAGGTCGATGCCCTGCGCGTCCTCGCCCACCGGGCAGACGTGCATCTGCTTGAGGAAGCGCAGCGAGAGCTGGACGTTGGTCGGCGCGGTCTCGGGGAAGTCGCGGCTGGCCAGCAGCGGCAGCTGCAGCACCTCCGCGCTCGCCTCGGCGACGTCGCGTTCCGAGGCCAGTCCGATCTTGGTGATCAGCGCGATCAGCGAACCGCCGGATTCCTCGAGCAGTCTGCGCGCGCGACCGAGGTCGGCTTCCTTCAGCCGGCCGCGCGCCAGGAGCTGCTGGGCGATGCGCTCTTCGAGTGCGTCCTGCCCGGCTGCCGCAGGCTCGGCGTTGGCGATGTCGGCGGCGACGTTCATGAGGATGGGCCCGAAGGCGGAGCGGCGGAAGGCGGAAGGCTGGGACCGTCATCGGGGTCGTCGGGTTCCGCCCGCCAGCCGACCAGGGTCTCGAGGAACCGGCGGTTCAGCACCACCCAGAGGGCGACCGGCATCACCGCAGGCAGGATCAGGTAGCCGAACTGGTAGCCCAACGCGATACCGTCGAGCGGAATGCCGGCGCTGGCGATCGCCGCCGCGCCCAGCGGTCCGGCGTCGAACGCGAGCAGCTTGAGCGTGTCGAACACCGCGCCCCAGGTCGACACCAGCCACAGCACCGGCAGGCCGACGCCGAGCTGCAGCCAGCGTCGGCGTGCCGACAGCGGCGTGGCCATCGACAGGCCGAAGAACAGCGGCAGGCACCAGGCGTAGATCAGCGGGCGCACGTCCAGCACCAGCAGGCCCTGCTGGCCGCCGGGGCCGGCCGAGGTGACCAGCCGGGTCTCGACCTCGATCACCGGACCGACGTGGACCACCCCGCTGACCGCGTCGGGCAGCAGCCGGGGCAGCAGCGCGTCGGACAGGTGCGCGACCGGCCAGACCACCGCACTGGCCAGCACCGCCCACAGGAAGAACGCCATCGGCAGCCAGAGCACCGCGGCCAGCACGAAACGACGCAGCGGAGAGATGGTCATGCGCACCAGGCCCGGGCATTCCCGAACAGCCGCATCCACGGGGAATGGTCGCCCCAGTCCGGCGGTCGCCAGCTCAACTGCAGGCCGCGGAAGACGCGCTCGGGATGCGGCATCAGCAGCGTGGCGCGACCGTCGTCGCTGGTCAGTCCGGTGATCCCCGCCGGTGAACCGTTCGGGTTGAGCGGATAGCGTTCGGTCGGCGCACCCTGGGCGTCGACGAAGCGCAGCGCCACCCGCGCGGCGGAGCGATCGGCGGCATCGGCGAAATGCGCCCTGCCCTCGCCGTGCGCCACCACCACCGGCAGCCGCGAGCCCGCCATCCCGGCGAAGAACAGCGAGGGCGACTCGACCACCTCGACCTGCGCCAGCCGCGCCTCGTACTGCTCGCTGGCGTTGCGCTCGAAGCGCGGCCAGTGCGCGGCGCCGGGAATCAGCGACTTGAGCTGGGCCAGCATCTGGCAGCCGTTGCACACGCCCAGGCTGAAGCTGTCCGGTCGGGCGAAGAAGACGGCGAACATGGCGCGCAGCCCGGCGTGCTCGAGGATCCCGGTGGCCCAGCCGCGGCCGGCGCCGAGCACGTCGCCGTAGGAGAAGCCGCCGCAGGCCGCGAGGCCGCGGAAGGCGGCGAGGTCGTGGCGGCCGGCGAGAAGGTCGCTCATGTGGACGTCGACCGCCTCGAAGCCGGCGCGGTCGAAGGCCGCCGCCATCTCGATCTGGCCGTTGACGCCCTGCTCGCGCAGGATCGCCACCCGCGGCCGCGCGCCGCGCGCGATGAACGGCGCGGCGACGTCCTCGGCGACGTCGAAGCGGGCCTCGCCGACGAGGCCCGCGGCATTGAAGTCGGCGCGCCAGTCGCGCTCGGCGTCGGCACACTCGGGATTGTCGCGCAGCCGCTGGATCGCGTGGCTCGTGCCCCACCAGGCGGCGAAGGCCTCCTGCCACGACCATTCCGCCAGCGCCCGGCCGTCGTCGAGCACGCGGATGCGCGGCGCCGCCACCGGCTGGCCGATGCGCTGTGCGCAGTGCACCAGGCCGAAGCGCTCGACGAGGTCGGCGAACGCGGCGCGGTCCTCGCGGGCGACCTGCACCACGGCGCCGAGCTCCTCGGCGAACAGCGCCGCCATCGCCTCGCCGGGCCAGCCGTCGAGACGGATGTCGACGCCGAGGTGCGAGGCGAAGGCCATCTCGCACAGCGCGGCGAAGGCGCCGCCGTCGCTGCGGTCGTGGTAGGCCAGCAGCAGGCCGTCGGCGCGCGCGGCCTGGATCAGGTCGAAGAAGGCGACCAGCCGCTCGGGGTCGTCGAGGTCCGGCGGCGGACCGCCGAAGGCGCCCAGGCACTGCGCGAGGATGGAACCACCAAGGCGCTGCTTGCCGGCGCCCAGCCCGATCAGCCACAGCTCGCTCTCGACGCCCCGCGCGAGCACCGGCGTGAGCGCGGCGCGCACGTCGCCGACCGGAGCGAAGGCCGAGACCACCAGCGACACCGGCGACACGGTCTTCTGCGGGCCCTCCGCCGCATGCCACTGCGCCTGCATCGACAGGGAATCCTTGCCGACCGGGATGCCGATCCCGAGCGCCGGGCACAGCTCCATGCCCACTGCGTGGACGGCGTCGAACAGGCGTGCGTCCTCGCCGGGATGACCGGCGGCCGCCATCCAGTTGGCCGACAGCTTGACCTGGCGCAGCGAGGCCACCGGCGCGGCGGCAAGGTTGGTCAGCGCCTCGCCGACCGCCATGCGCGCCGCGGCCGCGGCATCGAGCAGGGCCAGCGGCGTGCGTTCGCCGATCGCCATGGCCTCGCCGCCGGCGCCGTCGAAATCGGCCAGCGTCAGCGCGCAGTCGGCCAGCGGCAGCTGCCACGGACCGACCATCTGGTCGCGGGCGACCAGGCCGCCGACCGAGCGATCGCCGATGGTGACCAGGAAACTCTTGGACGCGACCGTCGGATGCGCGAGCACGCGCAGGCCGGCCTCGCGCAGCGCCTCGCCGGGCGATGCGTCGGGCTCGAGCGCGTCGGCTTCGAGCCGCGGGAAGTCGGGCGACGGTGGTCGCCGGGTATCGCGCAGCATCTTCGGCGGCTTGCCGAACAGCACGTCCATCGGCAGGTCGATCGCCGGCTCGGCGTCGCCGTCGCGGCCGAGCACGAGACGCTCCTCCTCGGTGACCGTGCCGACCACGGCGAACGGGCAGCGCTCGCGCCGGCACAGTTCGCTGAACTCGGCCAGGCGCTCGGCGCGTACGCCCAGCACGTAGCGCTCCTGCGCCTCGTTGCACCACACCTGCATCGGGCTCATGCCGGCGTCGGCGCAGGGAATCGCCGCGAGGTCGATGCGCCCGCCGCGGTCGGAGTCGTGCAGCAGCTCGGGAATGGCGTTGGACAGGCCGCCGGCGCCGACGTCGTGGATCGAGACGATCGGGTTGCCCGCACCCTGCTGCCAGCAGCGATCGATGACCTCCTGGCAGCGCCGCTGCATCTCCGGGTTGTCGCGCTGGACCGAGGCGAAGTCGAGATCCTCGGCGCTCTGTCCCGAGGCCAGCGAGGACGCAGCACCGCCGCCGAGGCCGATCAGCATCGCCGGACCACCGAGCACGATCACCGCGTCGCCCGGCGACAGCCGCAGCTTCTCGACCTGGTCGCGCTCGATGCGGCCGAGGCCGCCGGCCAGCATGATCGGCTTGTCGTAGCCGAAGCGCAGGCCCGGCGCGCCCGATTCCAGCTCGAAGCTGCGGAAGTAGCCGGCCAGCGCGGGCCGGCCGAACTCGTTGTTGAAGGCCGCGGCGCCGATCGGGCCCTCGATCATGATCTCCAGCGCCGAAGCCATGCGCGGGTTGAGCGGGCGCGCCGCCTCCCACGGTCGCGGCAGCCCGGGCAGGCGCAGGTGGCCGACCGAGAAGCCGGTCAGACCGGCCTTCGGCTTGCCGCCCCGACCGGTGGCGCCCTCGTCGCGGATCTCGCCGCCGGCGCCGGTGGCGGCGCCCGGGAACGGCGAGATCGCGGTCGGGTGGTTGTGCGTCTCGACCTTGATCGCGAAGGCGCCCGGCTGCCGCGGGCCGGCGCGGTAGACGCCGTCGGCGCCGGCGGCGAACAGTCGGCTGGCCACGCCTTCGACCACCGCCGCGTTGTCCTTGTAGGCGCTCAGCGAGCCCTGCGGCGAGACCTGCTCGGTGTGGCGGATCATGGCGAACAGCGAGCGCGCCTGCGGCTCGCCGTCGAGGCGGAAGTCGGCGTTGAAGATCTTGTGCCGGCAGTGCTCGGAGTTGGCCTGGGCGAACATGACCAGCTCGGCGTCGCTGGGGTCGCGGGCGAGCTCGGCGTAGCGGGCGGCCAGGTAGTCGATCTCGTCGGCGGACAGGGCCAGGCCGAGGCGGACGTTGGCCGCCTGCAGCGCCGCCAGCGGCACGCGCTCGACCGCTGCCGCATCGGCGGCGGCGAACAGCCCGGCCGCGGCGGACGGGTCGTCGAGCACCGCCTGGGTCATGGGATCGTGCAGCGCGCGGCGCAGCGCCGGATCGGCGAGCTCGCCCGCACCCTCGAAGCGCAGCTGCAGCCCACGCTCGACGCGCGACACCGGCACGCCGCAGTTGCGCAGGATGTCGGTGGCCTTGCTCGACCAGGGCGACTGCGTGCCGAGCCGCGGGACCACCCACAGGGTGTCGGCGCGCGGCCGCGGCACCACTTCGCGCGCCTCGAGGATGTCGGCGAGTCGCCGCCGCCCCTCGGCGTCGAGTCGGCCGGCCTCGACGAAATAGACGTGGGCGTCCAGCAGGCGGGTGCCGGGCGGGACGGATGCGTGCGGGAGCTGACGCAGCAGGCGGGATCGGCGAAAGCCGGACAGGGCCTCGCGGCCCTCGAGGACGATCATCTCTGCGGCGAATCGCAGGCTGGGGGCCGCATAGGATAGCGGATGCGGCCCCGCGCCCGCGCCGGGCGGAATTACCTGGTCGGACGGCTGGCGAGCTGCTCGAGGCGCTGCAGCATCTCGGCCGGCGGCAGGTAGCCGCCGATCTGGGTGCCGTCGGCCGCGATCACCGCCGGCGTGCCGCTGATGCCGATGCGCTGGCCGAGGTTGTACTCGGCCTCGACCGAGTTGGCGCACTCCTTGACGTCGATCTCCTTGCCGGCCTTGGCGTCGGTCATCGCCTGCCGCCGATCGTCGGAGCACCACACGGACACCGCCTTCTGCCACGACTCCGAGCCCAGGCCGGCGCGCGGAAAGAACAGGTACTCGACGGCGATGCCGAGCTCGTTGTACTCGGGCACCTGGGCGTGCATGCGCCGGCAGTAGCCACAGTCGATGTCGGTGAAGACGGTCACGACGTGCTTGGGCTTGGCCGGGGCGAAGCTGATGCGCATGTCGGGCGTGGCCTCCCTGAGCGCGCCCACGCGCAGCTTGGCGCGCGAGGCCTCGGTGAGGTCGGTGCGGTTCTCGATGTCGTAGAGCACGCCCTGCACCAGGTACTTGCCGTCCTTGCTGACGTAGACGACCTGGCCGCCGACCACGAATTCGTAGTACCCCTCCAGCTTCGCCTCGGCGACGCTGTCGATGGTGGCGTTGGGGACCAGCTTCATGATCGCCGCGCGAGCGAGGCTGTCGTCCGCCTGGACGTTCAGCGAGCAGGCGGCCAGGGCGGCGACGGCCAGGAGACGGAGCATCGGGGATCCTTGTCGATGGGGGGCGGCGGATGCCGCGGCGAGCCTGCGACCGCAGTCGCGCGGGGAAGTTCCGGCGCCCGCCGGCCGGCGGGCCGGCACCATGCACCGACGGCATATCGGCATCGCCGATGCTCCTTTCCGGCCGCGGAAGGC
>VFQU01001269.1_pt1 | contig 15601 bp, 11 predicted proteins | sample 3512311 | NCBI WGS metagenome assembly VFQU01 (sample SAMN10412377, study PRJNA504923) | tailings metagenome | isolation source: Relicate 3 Philex TSF3 active mining site | place: Philippines: Tuba, Benguet | collected 2017-08-29
GTCGCGCCGCTCGGCCTTGGACACGCCGTCGCGATAGGTCAGCGGCAGCTCGACGTTCTCGAACACCGACAGGTCGCCGATCAGGTTGAACGCCTGGAAGACGAAGCCGATCTCCTTGTTGCGGATGTGCGCGCGCTCGCTCGGGCCGATGTCGGCGACCTGGCGGGCGTTGAGCGTGTAGGTGCCCTCGCTCGGCGTGTCGAGCAGGCCGAGGATCGCCAGCAGGGTCGACTTGCCGCAGCCCGACGGGCCGGAGATCGACACGTACTCGCCGCGGCCGATGTCGAAGTGCACGCCCGACAGCGCATGCGTCTCGACTTCGTCGGTGAAGAACACCTTCTTGATGCCTTCCAGGCGGATCAGCGGATCGTTGCTCATGTGTCGGAGTCTCGATTGGGAGCCGGCGCGGCGACCGGCGACGAAGGAAATGGGCGGGGGCGCGTCACTTCAGGCGGATGCGGTCGTGCTGGTCGTAGGCGCTGGTGTCCGACAGTACGACGCGGTCGCCGACGGCCAGCCCCTGCTGCACCTCGATCAGGTTGACCGAGGCCTTGCCGAGCCGCACCGGCACGCGCTCGGCGATGCCCGAGGCCGGATCGATGCGGAACAGGCGCACCTCCGAATCGGGCTGGCCGTAGGCCGGCCGGCCGACGTAGAGCACGTCGGGCAGACGCTCGATCTCGATCGTGCCGTCGACCGACAGGTCCGGGCGCGCGCCCGGCGGCAGATCGCCGGTCAGCTCGACGTCGACCTGGACCGTGCCGTTCTGCACGGCCGGATCGACGCGCAGCACCTTGCCCGGCACGATGCCGTTGCGCGTGTCGACGCGCACCGGCTGGTTCAGCACGATGTCCTTGGCCTGCGTCTCGGCGATGCGCAGCTCGGCCATCAGCTCGCCCGGACGCGCGACGCGCGCCAGGTTCGCGCCGGCGGCGACCTGCTGACCCTCCTCGACCGGCACCTGCTGCAGCACGCCGGCGATGCCGGCGCGCACCTTGAGCGCATCGGCCTGGCGCTGGCGCAGATCGCGCGTGGCGGCCAGCTGGTCCAGGCGCGCCTGGTCGGCGGCGATCTGCGCGCGCATGTTCTGGCTGAACTGCTCGATGCGCTCGTGCTCGATCCCCAGGCGCGTCTTGAGCTGGCCGGCCGACAGCGCGCTGCGCTTGGACTGGATGCCCGGAATGATGCCCTTGCCGGTCAGCGTCGCCTCGGCCTCGGCGAGCAGGCGCGCCGACTCGTACTCGGCCTCGACCTGGGCCAGGCTGGCCTTCTGGTCGAGCAGGGTCGACTGCAGCGTCGCGCGGCGCACCGCCAGATCGGCCTCGGCCGCGGTCACCGCCGACCTGGCGGCCAGCAGCTGATCGTCGACCTCGGGGTTGTTGAGCTCGAGGATCACGGTGTCCGGCTGCACGGCGGCGCCCGGCTTGACGACGATGCGCTCGACGCGCGCCGAGGTCTCCGCGGCGATCCAGCGGATCTCCTTCGGCACCAGCGTGCCGGGCCCGCGCACCTCGCGCAGCATCTCGCCGCGCTTGACGGTGTCGACCAGGACGCTGGAGCGCTCCACGCCGGCGACGGCGGGCCCGAGGCTGGCGATGCCGACGCCGGCCGCGGTGACGAGCACGAGGACGATGCCGCCGATCATCATCTGGCGGCGGCGCTTCTTGAGTTTGAGTTCGGGGCGGGCGATGTCCATGCACGGGTTACAGCAGGAGCCGTGCCAGCCCGTCGGCTCGAGTAAACCCTTGATCCGGCAAGCGGTGTCCGCCGCTCTCGGCGGGCGGTGTCCGCCAGCGGACGGCGCCGGCGACGAAACCGTTCAGTCGCAGGATGCGCCACCGGCGCGCCATCTTTCGCCTTACGGAGACTGACCCCGACGAGGACTCCGATGATGATCGCCTGCCGCCGCCTGCTGGCCCTGCTCGCCCTGTTGCTGTCGCTGCCGGCCGCCGCGCTGTGGCGGCCGGATCCCACGTTCGGCGACGGCGGCCGCGTGCGGTCCGGCTTCGACGGTCCCGGCCACGACGAGCCGAGCGCCGTGGCGGTGCTGCCGGACGGCCGCTACTACGTGGTCGGCGGCAACGGCGAGGTCAGCCGGCTGTCGCGCCATCTGGCCGGCGGCGCTCTGGACGCCAGCTTCGGCGACGGCGGTGCCGTGACGATCGCCGGCTTCTACGGCACCCGGATCGCGACACTCGCCGACGGCCGGGTGCTGGTCGCCGGCGTCGCCGAGAGCGGCGCGACGCAGCACGATTTCGCGCTGGCCCGCTATCGGGCCGACGGCACGCGCGACGCGAGCTTCGGCCAGGGCGGCCTGCGCACGACCGATTTCCAGCAGCGCACGGACGTACCGCAGGCGATCGCCGTCGCTGCCGACGGCACGATCGTCCTGGCCGGGCGTGCGGTGATGCCGGCCTACGGCAGTTCCGGCATCGCCATCGCGCGTTACGACGCACAGGGCAGCCTGCTCGCCTCACGCGCGATCAAGCTCTACGACGACAGCGCCGACATGATCGAAGCGCTGGCCGTCGGACCGGACGGACGCCTGCACGGCATCGGACTGTGGCGCACGTTCACCGCAGCCGGCGCAATCGTCATGCGCATCGGCGCCGATCTGGCGCCCGATCCGACGTTCGGCAACGCCGGCATCGCATTGCTGCCGATCAGCACCCCGCACGAGGCGTATACCGGCACCGTGAGCGCCGACGGCCGCATCCTGATCGGCGGCCTCATCACGATCGGCAGCAACGACCGCATGCTGCTGGCGCGACTGCTGCCGGGCGGCGCGATCGACACCAGCTTCGGCGACGGCGGCTGGAGCGAGAGCACGTTTCCTGGCCAGAGCGAGGCCTACCTGACGCAGCTGGCACTGACCGGCAGCCGCATCGTCGCGGCGGTGCGACCCGAATCCCTCGACGATTTCGCGATCGCCGCTTTCACGGCGACAGGCGCGCTCGATCCGGGCTACGGTAACGGCGGCGTGGTCCGCGTCGACTTCCACGGCGGCGCCGATCACGCGCTGGCGATCGCAGCGCATGGCGACGGTCTGCTGGTAGCCGGCTCGGCCACCTCGGCAGGGCCGGCGCTGGTCGAGTACGGCTTCGTCAGGCTGCGCACGGACGGCACGCTCGATCCGGCTTTCGGCAGCGGCGGACGCGCCGAGGCCGGCTTCGAGTCGCCGGTGCCGAGCCGTGCCACCGCGGTCGCGACGCTGCCGGACGGTCGCGTCGTGGTGGCCGGCCATGCCGGCGCCAGTTTCACCGGCCGCGACGTCGCGATCGTGCGCCATCTCGCCGACGGCGCGCTCGATCCGTCGTTCGGCGATGGCGGCCGCGTCACCACCGATTTCGGCGGTGGCGAGGACGCGGCGGGTGCGATCGCGGTGCAGGCGGACGGACGCCTGCTCGTCGCCGGTCTGGTCTCCAGCGCAGGCAACCGGCGCGTCGGCGTTCTGCGCTATCTGACCGACGGCAGTATCGACACCAGCTTCGGCAGCGGCGGCACCACGCTCGTCGACGGCGGCATTCTCGGTTCCGAGCGGCCGGCTGTCGCGCTGCAGGCCGACGGCCGCATCGTGGTCGCCGCGACCGCCTACGGCAGCGGCGGCACGACTGACTTCCTGGTACTGCGCCTGACCACCGCCGGGCAGCCGGACACCACGTTCGGCAGTGGCGGCCGCGTGCTGGTCGATGCGTCCGGCGCACGCGATTTCGCCACGGCGGTGCAAGTCCGCGGCGACGGCTCGATCCTGGTCGCCGGCAGCGGCGGTACCGGCGCCAATCTGCAGTTCCAGCTGGTCGCACTGAACGGCGACGGCACGCTGCTCGGCGGCTTCGGCAGCGGCGGGCGGGTCGCCGTCGATTTCGATGGCAGCTCCGACGTCGCCTATGCACTGGCCGTCGTCGGCGAAGGCGCCGCCCAGCGCATCCATCTAGCTGGATCGGCCACGGTCTCCGGTGCCGCACGGTTTGCAGCGGCGACGCTCGATGCGAACGGCGCACTGGTGCCCGGCTTCGGCAGCGGCGGCAAGGCCACGTTCGCGTTCGGCCCGGGGCCGCACGCGGCGACCGCGCTGACCGCCGATACGCAGCGCCTGATCCTGGCCGGCTACGGTCCACAGGGCGACGCCAGCGATTTCCAGCTGCTGGCGCTGCTTCCGGACGGTCAGCCGGACCCGACGTTCGCCGCGGCCGGCGCACGCCTGACGGTCGATTTCGACGGCCACCAGGACGAGGCCGCGGCGATCACGCGCGACGGATCGGGCCGCCTGCTCGTCGCCGGCTGGACCTGGAATGGACAAGGCCAGGGCGGCCAGCGTTTCGGCCTCGTGCGGCTGGCCGAGACCGCCGACGCCCTGTTCGCCGACGACTTCGATCCGTAGCAGATCATCGGTGGTCGGCGCTGGCGGCACCCGGAAGAGCCCGCGTCGCCGACCCGTTCTTGAACGGCCGCACCGCGCGATGTCTGCACGGGCGGTCGTTCGGCGTATCCCCGGCTATCAGCGCCGCCGCGCGCGTCGAGAGGATTTCGCCATGCGTCACCGCCCTGCCCGCCGCCCCGGCCCCGTCAGCCGGCTCGTCCGCGCGCTGATCCTGCTCGCATCGGTCGCCTGCGCGATGCCGGCCGGCGCGACCCTGGTCGTCGGCAGCGACACGCTGAAAGGCACCGCCTACACGACCTATCGCGAGCCCGGCCACGACGGCTGGCGCTTCTCGTGCCAGACGCCCTGCCCGATCCCGCTGGCGACGCTGCAGGCCGCCGCGAACGGCTTCATCGCCGCCAAGGCGCAGCTGATGAACCTCGCCGGCATCGACACCGTACCGTCGCTGGCGCCGGTCGACATCTTCTTCGAGGGCAACTCAATCTGTCCGGTGCTGCCCGGCGCGTCCGGCTATGCGTCGACCTATCAGCCCTACGGCAGCGGCAGCGGTCAGCCGACCCGCGCCTATGCCTGCCTGTTCCTGTGGAACCGCCAGCAGGCCGGCGAGATCGACTATTTCACGCCCGCGGGGGCCAGCCTGGCCAGTTCGCAGACGCTGATCGTGCACGAGTACGCGCACAGTCTGTTCTTCACGCGCCACCGCTATTCGTACGAGGACTTCGTGCGCTACTGGTCCTACGTGATCAGCGGCACCGTGCCGCTGCCGCAGGGCGCCTGCAGCGAATCGCTGATCACCTACTCGGCGCCGATGATCCCGGCGCTGTGCCGGCAGTTCGGCGCCGGCGACGCCGACTTCCGCGCCGTGATGCAGCGCATCGACTGGCTCTACCAGAACGGACTGGGCTATCACTATCCGGCCACCAGCGTCGCCCAGCTGCGCGAGGCGCTCGACCAGCGCCTGGGCGCCGACACGCGCGCGCTGTTTCTCGAGCTGGGCTACCGGGCGCAGACGGTCGGCACGACGTACACGCCGCTGCCGGCCGGCACCAACCCGCCGATCTACATCTACGACATGCGCATGCCCCACGATACGTTCGCGCTGTTCGGCTCGGGCCTGATCTCCTCGGCGGTCCAGCTCGCGCAGCCAGGCTGCGTGCCGAGCGCACCGTTCGTCGACTTCAGTCTCATCTTCGATCTGGTGCAGCCCGGTCATCGCGACTACGCGCCGCTGCCCGCACCGGTGTTCGGCGGCGGATTGACGCTGGTCTACAAGTTCGGCGACCGCGTGCCGAATCCCGGCATCAATCCCGCCAACTACCGCTTCTACCGCGCCACCGCGCAATGCGGCAGCTCGTCCGGCATCGGCTGGCAGGAGTATCCGGCCGTGATCGACCACGACACCGGTTACCTGACCGCGACGATCGTGCAGGGCGGCACCTATGCGCTGATGCAGCCGGATGTGATCGCGCGCAGGGGCTTCGAGTAAGCCGCGTGCTGCGGGCACGGCGGCTACGTTCGCCCGTGTCGGGATACTCGGCAGCGCCGGCCTGCTCGAGCCGCTGCTGATCCCGGATCACGACACGCCGGCTACCGGCGCCGGCCCGACGGGACGATCGCGATCAGGAAGAACGACAGCACGCAGACGATCAGCGAGATCGCATACGGGGCGAGCGCGGCGCTGCCGAACGCCACACCGTCGAGAAAGCTCCCGGTCGCACGGTCGCGATGCGCCTCGATCAGCGCAAAGCGCGGAATGGCGATCGCTCCGAACACGATGAAGCTCGCGTACGCGAGCAGGAGCACCGGAGGGATCAGCCTGCCCACCGGCCAGGAGCGATATACGGCGGCGATGCGCCAAGCCACCAGCAGCGAGCAGACGAGCAAGGTCGTGACGAGTACGCCGAGCTTCATGATCCGCCCCTCACCCGACGTGCCCGGCGCTCACGCTCAGAACTCCAGATCGAGCGCCGCGCAGAGGTAGTCGTTCATCGGCGCGATGCGGCGGAAGATGTCGACCAGGGTCGGCAGCAGCTCGTCCGAGCAGGCCACCGCCTGCGTGAAGCCGGTGCCGGCGGCAAAGTTCTTGCGCTTCAGATCCTCGATCAGCTCGTGCGCGGGATCGTAGCCGCGCGGCGGGCGGGTCAGGCTCTCGCCCCAGAACGTGAAGTGCTCGGCGAACGCACGCGAGCGCGTCGCCTTCTTCCAGGCCGCCGGGTTGTCGGCGAGGAACTCACGCAGCTTCTTGAGCGTCGGCGACTCCGGATGCCAGATGCCGCCGCCGGCGAAACAGTCGCCGGGCTGGATGTGCAGATAGAACGACGGTGCCGGCACCTGGCGCGCGCGCTCGTGCGCGATGCGCGCGCCGGACCAGGTCTTGTACGGCGTCTTGTCGTGGGCGAAGCGCGTGTCGCGATGGATGCGGAACAGCGAACCGCCCTGCTTGCGCGGATCGGCGACGAAGTGCGCACTGATCTTGGCCATCGGCGTCTGCAGATCGGCGATCAGCTGCAGGAACGGCTCGCGCACGTGCGCCTCGTATTCGGCCTTGTGCTCGGCGAACCAGGGACGCGAATTGTGTGCGGCCAGATCGCGGAAGAAGCGGAACGTGGCCGGCGAGAAATAACGGGACATGAGACTGCGGCGATCGGCGGGGGCCGAGCATCATACCGGTCGGCCCGACGCGGATCCGGACAGCCCCGGGGCTCTTCGCCGGCACGCCGCCTCGGGGCGGCTCGGGTGACCGACCGGCGCGATCCGCGAAGGACTCAGGCCGCGATCCGCTCGATGCGCTCGACCGCCTTGCCGAGCGCGCGGCGTGCTTCTTCCAGGTCGTAGTCGGCCTGCGGGCCGAGCCGGAAACCGACGCATACCTCGCCATCCGACCTCGTCCACACGCCGCCCTGCGGCTGATCGCCGCGACGCGTGCCGGCACGTCGGAGGCGCCCGATAGCGTGCTGCGACCGTTCGGCACGGCCGAGCATCCCTACTGATGACATCCACGGACCCCTCGACCCCATGCTCCCCCATCCCGCTGCCCTGCTCGGCCTGCTGATCGCCGCCGTTCCGTCCACCTGCCCGCCGCTGCCGACGCTCGGCACCCTGGTCTGCACGGCCGATGCGGCCGGCTTCACGTACGGCCGCGATGAGGCGGCCGTACGCACGATGACCGAGGACGTGGAGGTGGCCCGCGAGCTCTATCGCACGTATTTCGGGCGGCTGCCGCCGCTCGGCGCCGTCGTCAGCGCCGGCACGCAGCACGCGGTCGGCGCCAAGGAAGAGCGCCGCCTGCGTTCGGCCGGCGCGCACTGGGTGCTGCCGTGGATCGACGCGGCCGATCGCAATCGCGCGCTGGAGCCGAAGATTCGCGAAGCGATCACGCAGAAGATGTCGGGCATGCCCCAGGAGGCGATCGATGCCGAAGTCGCGCGTGCGCTGGCGTCGGCCACCGGCGGCGAAGCGGGCGCCGACACTTCGATGCGCTCGGCGCTGCGGCACGAACTGGGCCACAAGTGGCTGATCGTCGATCGCTGGCCGCGTTTCGACGAGGAGGAAGCGGCGAAGCGCACCGATTCGCACTACGGCGGACCGGCGCCTGACTGGCTCGACGAGACCGCGGCCGTGCTGATGGAAGACGCGACGATGACCGAGCGGCGACGTGAACTGTTCGGTGCGATCCGCCGTGGCGGCGAGCCCGGCGAGCGCATCGTCGCGCTGGCCGAGTTCGTGACGATGGACCATCCGCTGGCGGCCCGGCTGCGTGCACTGCCCGACGCAAAGCCGGACGCGAAGTCCGGCGCGAAGCCAGACGCCAAGTCCGGCGCCAAGTCCGGCTCCAGCGTCAGGATCATCAGCGGTGAGGAGGGACGCCAGCTGGCCGCCGGCGCGCGCGCCTTCTACTCACAGGCACGCGTGTTCGCGGACTATCTGATCGCGCGCGGCGGCCGCCCCGACGTCTTCGCATCGATCGCCGACGCGGCGGCCGACGGGCAGGATTTCGCGAGCTGGCTGGGCCGCCACGGGGCGGAGTACGGCCTGCCGGTGACGCTGCCGGCGCTCGAACGCGACTGGCTGGACTGGCTCGTACCGGCCTATCCGCCGAGCGCCTGATGCGGCGCGGCGCAGGATGGCCGTGCACTGCCCGAGTTGACGGCCGCTTCGTGCCGCCCGCATGAACCGGCCGGTCATGGCCGCGCCCATCCACCGACTCGCCGATCTGCGCCTGGGTTCAGGCGGCGCACCCGCTGTGGCGCGGCGATGCACCGCTGCCGGAGCCGACCAAGGCGCTGGCCGGTATCGGCTGTCTGATCGAGCACCGGCAGCGCGCGATCGGCCGCGACGGGCTGATCGGGTCTGCGGCAAAGTCGACATCAGCGACGACGCGCCCGGCCAGGCGATCCTGCAGGCACGGCATGAGCTGGACACGCACGGCGAGGCGAACCGCAGCGCCGCGCCACGGTGACCGCTGACAGCTGCCGCCGCTGCCCGAGCCGGCGAACTCGGCATGCACGGGCAGCGTAAACATGCACGGTGCAGCGCAAATGGCACGGCGCATGTGCGCGGCTGTCCACGCACATGGACGAGGACCGACGATGACCCGCGTGCCGGCCACCCAGCGCTGCAGCGCACGAACCACGTCCCCAGACGTACGCGCGACCGAGTCGATCTCCTACAACCGTGTAGGAAATCTCCTACGCCGCGATCAGCCCATGGCTGACGCCGCCGCACGCCGATCGCCCGAGGCCTGCGTGCGCCGGCCGGACCGCTCGGCTGCGCCTTCGCTCGCGCCGGGGCCGTCGAAACGGCACGAATACCGACGAGTATCCGAGCATATTGCCTACGGCGCAGCCAGCCGAAGTCCGACCCGGGCGATCGACGGCGACGATCGCCCGGGCAGCGGGTATGGCCAGTCTCAACCGGTCTTGCGTGAACGCCGTGGCGGCGACGCGGCGGGCTCCGGCTCCGGCGGCGGCGGAATCACGCGGATCACCAGTTCACCGTCGGAGACGGTGACTTCGGCCTTGGCGCCGATCGCGAAGCCGGCCTCGGCCAGCCATTGGCCGCCGATCTTGATCGCAGGCACCACGCGCGTCAGCCATTGCCCTTGCAGCGGCTTTTAGTGGTCGTAGCCGATCGTCAGCTGGCTCGGCTTGAAGGCCCTCTGCGGCCCGGTCGGTTGGATGGAAAGATGCGGCGGGGTCATGGTCACGGTCCTTTGGACGGAGAGGAAGCACCGCAGCGTCGTGCCGCGCCGGCGCGGCGCGGCCGCAACGTGCATCGTGGCGCTCGACGCGGTGCGGTGAGGCCAGTCTGCGGCGCGGGCGTCTCAAAGGCCGCGACGGACGCGCCGCGTCGCATGCCGATGCGGCGGGCAACGCGCATCCGCGGCGCTCAGCGCGCCAGGCGCGTCTGCAGCGCGATCGCGGCCGCCGGATTGCGGACCTTGGCCGCGCTGATGAAGTAGATGTGGACCGCACGCGGACGGACCGGCGCGGCATCGGCTGCTTCGACGGTCGGCAGATCGTCCGGCGCGCGACCCGCAGCCCAGGTCTGCGCACGATCGGCCCAGGCGTCGAGCTCGGCCGCGGTGTAGCCGGCCGGCTCGTCCTCGCGGCTGCGCATCAGCCGCGCATAGACGATCTCGCCGGTCAGATCGGCAAACGACGGGTAATCCGGCGAGTCGGTGAACACGCTCGGCAGTCCGTGCGCGCGCGTCAGCGCCAGATAGTCCGCGCATGCGAAGCTCGGATGGCGCACCTCGAGCACGTGCTGCAGCGGCACGCCGTCGAGTTCGCGCGGCAGCCGATCGAGGAAGGCCGCGAAATCGTCGCGGTCGAACCGGCGCTGTGGACGGAACTGCCAGAGGATCGGACCGAGGCGGTCGCCGAGCTCGGACAGGCCGCCGAATACGAAACCGTCCACGGTCTTGCCGACGCCGGCGAGCTGGCGCGCCTCGGTGCAGTAGCGCGGCGCCTTCAGCGAGAACCGGAATCCCGCCGGCGTCTCGGCGGCCCAGCGCGCATAGGTGGCCGGTTGCTGTGCGCCATAGAACGTACCGTTGACCTCGATCGTGCGCAGCTGGCTCGCCGCGTAGGTCAGCTCGCGCTTGTGTGCGAGCTTGGCCGGATAGAACGTCTCGCGCCACGGTGCGAACGTCCAGCCGCCGATGCCGACGCGGATGTCGGCTGCGCCGGCGGGCTTGGCGGCGAACAGGTCGGAATGCATCGGCGGCCTCGTCGAGTCGGGACGGCCGCCATTGTCCTCCGATGCGACGCGGCGCGCAGACGGCCGGTCACACCGGCGCGGCGGCGGCGCGCCGGTCGTGCACGCCCCAGGCGGCCGCGGCCAGGCCGGCCAGCGCCGCGGCGGTGACGTAGTAGACCGCGGCCTGGGGCTCGCTGCGCAGCCAGAACGCGACCGCGAGCGGCGTCAGTCCGCCGGCGATCGCATAGGCGCCGTTGTATGCGAAGGAGATGCCCGAGTAGCGGATCGGCGCCGGAAACGCCTGCACCAGCGCGCTCGGCACGGCGCCGACCACGCCGACGCACAATCCGGTCGCCGCGTACAGCGCGATCAGGTGCTGCGGCGCGGCGCGCGCGCCGGCATACAGGGCCGTTGTCGCCGCGATCAGCACCAGCGCACCGACGATCAGCACCGCGCGCACGCCGTAGCGGTCGGCGGCCAGACCGTAGACAACGCAGCCCACGCACAGGGCCAGCGTAGCCGCGCTGTTGGCGCGCGCCGTATCGGCGGCCGGAATCGCCAGCAGCGTCTGCAGCAGCGTCGGCGTCATCAGGATCACCACGACGATGCCGGCGGTCAGCATCCAGGTCAGCAGCATCGACACCAGCACCGCGCGGCCGTGCCCGCGCAGCACCTCGCGCAGCGGCAGGCCTGCGCTGAGCGCACGGCGTGCGCGCAGGTCCTCGAACACCGGCGTCTCGTGCAGGAAGCGACGCAGCCACATCGCGCACAGGCCAAACACGCCGCCGAGCACGAACGGCCAGCGCCACGCGCCGGCGAGCACGGCCTCGGGGCTCCACCACGCATTGACCGCGCTGGCGACGAGCGAGCCGAGCAGGATGCCGAACGTGAGCCCAGCGGTCAGCGTGCCGCAGGCCAGGCCGATCCGGTTCGGCGGCACGTGCTCGGAGACGAACACCCAGGCGCCGGGCACCTCGCCGCCGACCGCAGCGCCCTGCACCAGCCGCAGCGCCAGCAGCAGCAGCGGCGCGGCCAGGCCGATGTCGGCATAGGTCGGCAGCAGACCCATCAGCAGCGTCGGCACCGCCATCAGCAGCACGCTCAGCACGAAGATGCGCTTGCGGCCGACGCGATCGCCGAAATGCGCCATCACCACGCCGCCGAGCGGCCGCGCCAGATAACCGGCCGCGAAGATGCCGAGCGTCTGCAGCTGGCGCATCCATTCCGGCAGATCGGGCGGAAAGAACAGCTGCGCGAGCACCGCCGTGAAGAACACGAAGATGATGAAGTCGTAGAACTCGAGCGCGCCGCCGAGCGCGGCCAGGCTCAGCGTGCGCAGGTCGCGGCGGGTCAGGGCACGGGGGGCGGCATCGGTCATCGTCGGCTCGCGCGGCGAGAAGCGGCGCGCAGGTATATCACTGCGCGTTCGGCCGCGGGAACGGCGCTTCGGCACGCGCCCGCCGCCCGGCATCGAGCGGCCACACCGGTCGGCCGAATGTGGCCGCAGGCGCAGTCGGCAACGTCGCCGGATCGCGCCGTCGTCGGCATCGACGACGGACGCGCGGCGCCGGCGGCCGCAACCGCCGGACGCACCTCGGGCCGCCCGCGATGGGGGGCGGCCCGCCGCCGTCAGCGCAGGCGCCGGCGCGGCGCCGCGATCGCCAGCCCGGCCAGACCGAGCGCCAGCAGCAGCGCGGCCAGCCCGCCGAGCGTCGGCACGGCGACCGCCTCGACCGGCGTACCGACCCTGAACACGGTCGGGTCGGTCGTGCCCGGAGCAGCCGGATCGTCGCTGAGCGCGGTCGACTCGTTGCTGCCGTCGCCGTCGCCGTCGTAGGCGGCCTGGGCCTGGTTGCTGACGGTGCCGGTCGCGCTGGCGCGGATCGTCGCGTCGATCAGGATCGTCACGCTGCCGCCGGCCGCGATCGGTCCGTTCCAGGTCACCGTATTGGCAGCGATGTTCGCGTTCGCGCTCCCGCTGCTCGCACTGGCCGCGATCAGCGCCAGCTGCGGCGGCAGCACGTCGACCAGCTCGTCGCCGGGGTTGTCGGCCTGCGCGCCGCCGGCATTGGCGAGCACGATCGTGTAGCGGATCGCGCCGCCAGGCACGAAGCTGCCGCTGACGCTCTTGCGCACCGAGACGTCGGCACCGGCGACCGGCACCTGCACCGTCGTGGTGTCGGTGGCGCTGTCGTTGGCCGGATCCGGATCGGTCGTACCGGACGGCGCCGCGATCGTCGCGGTATTGCTGATCGTGGTGCCCGCGGCCGCGGCCGGGTCGACCGGACAGGTCGCCGTGAACGTGACGCTGGCGCCCGCCGGCAGATCGACGACGGCGGCGATCGTGCCGCTGCCCGAAGCCGGGCAGCCGGCTCCGCCGGAGCCGGCGCAGGTCCAGGTCGGCGCGACGCAGGACGCCGGGAACGGATCGCTGACGGTCGCACCGGTCACGGCCTGCGGGCCGGCATTGGACGCGACGATCGTATAGGTCAGCGTGCCGCCGGCGGCGACCGTCGCGACGCCGTCGGTCTTGGTGATCGACAGGTCCGCGCTGGCGCTGAGCGTGTCGGTATCGGTCGCGCTGTTGTTGCCCGGCGTCGGATCGTCCACGCCGGCCGGTGCCGCAATCGTCGCGGTGTTGACGAGGCTGCCGCTGGCACCCGCGTCGATCGCGCAGACCGCCGTGTAGGTCACGCTGGCGCCGGCCGGCAGGTTCGCCGGATCGGCGATGTCGCCGCTGCCGCCCGCCGTGCAGGTGCCGCCGCCGCTGCCGGCGCAGGTCCAGGTGCAGCTCAGCGTCGAGGCGAACGTGTCGGTCACGACGGCTCCGGTCACCGCGCTCGGCCCGGCATTGGCAGCGACGATCGTGTAGGTCGTCGAGCCGCCCGGGGTCGCACTGCTGACGCCGTCGGTCTTGGTGATCGACAGGTCCGCCGAGGCGCTGAGCGTGTCGGTGTCGGTCGCGCTGTTGTTGCCCGGCGTCGGATCGTCCACGCCGGCCGGTGCCGCGATCGTCGCGGTGTTGACGAGGCTGCCGCTGGCGCCGGCATCGATCGCGCAGACCGCCGCATAGGTCACGCTGGCGCCGACCGGCAGGTTCGCCGAATCGGCGATGTGGCCGCTGCCGCCCGCCGTGCAGGTGCCGCCGCCGCTGCCGGCACAGGTCCAGGTGCAGCTCAGCGTCGAGGCGAACGTGTCGGTCACGACGGCTCCGGTCACCGCGCTCGGCCCGGCATTGGCAGCGACGATCGTGTAGGTCGTCGAGCCGCCCGGGGTCGCACTGCTGACGCCGTCGGTCTTGGTGATCGACAGGTCCGCCGTGGCCTGCAACGTGTCGGTATCGGTCGCGCTGTTGTTGGCCGGATTCGGATCGTTGGCACCGGCCGGCAGCGAGACCGTCGCGGTGTTGACGAGACTGCCGGTTGCGCCGGCCGCGATCGCGCAGCTCGCGGTGTAGGTCACGCTGGCGCCGACCGGCAGACCGGCCGGATCGGCGATGTGGCCGCTGCCGCTCGGCGTGCAGGTGCCGCCAGCCGCGCCGGTGCAGGTCCAGGTGCAGGTCAGCGACGGCGCGAACGTATCGGCGACCAGCGCGCCGGCGATCGCACTCGGACCGGCGTTGGCGGCGACGATCGTGTAGGTCGTCGAGCCGCCCGGAGTCGCACTGCTGACACCGTCGGTCTTGGTGATCGACAGGTCCGCTGTCGCGGCGCCGACCGTGAACACGGTCGGATCGGCCGCGCCGGGCTGCCCCGGATCGTCGGTGACGCCGCTGGTCTCGTTGCTGCCGTTGGCGTCGCCGTCGTAGCTGAAACTGCCCTGGTTGGCGATCGTGCCGGTTGCGCCGGACGCGATCAGCGCGTCGATCGTGATCGTCACGCTGCCGCCGCTGCCGGGGATCGCACCGTTCCAGGTCACCGTGTTGGTACCGACGCTGGCGACCGCACTGCCGCTGCTGGCCGACGCCGAGATCAGCGTCAGTTGCCCCGGCAGCACGTCGACGAACTCGTTGCCGGGGTTGTCGGCCTGCGCCCCGAGCGCATTGGTCAGGACGACCGTGTAGGTGACCTGGGTGCCCGGCACGAAGCTGCCGCTGACGGTCTTGGTCGCACTGATCTCGGCGCCGAGCGGCTGGATCGTGTCGGTGTCGGTCGCGCTGTCGTTGCCCGGCGTCGGGTCATTGACGCTGGCCGGTGCCGCGACCGTCGCGGTATTGCTGAGCGTGCCGGTCGCCGAGGCACTCAGCGTGCAGGTGGCCGTGTACGCGGTGCTGCCGCCGGCCGGCAGGTTGACCGTGTCGGCGATGTGGCCGCTGCCGCTGGCCGTGCAGATGCCGCCGCCCGCACCGAGACAGGTCCAGGTGCAGGTCAGCCCCGCCGGGAACGTATCGGTCACCGTCGCGCCGGGCGCGTTGCTCGGGCCGGCGTTGCTGGCGACGATCGTGTAGGTCACCGGTCCACCCGGCGTCACGCTGGTCACGCCGTCGGTCTTGGTGATCGACAGGTCCGCCTCCGGCGCCAGCGTGTCGGTGTCGACCGCGGTGTTGTTGCTGAAGAGCGGGTCGGTCACGCTGGAGGTGACCGTCGCGGTATTGGAGAGCATGCCGGTCGCGGCGGCGCTGATCGCGCAGCTCGCCGTATAGGTCACGCTGCCCCCGACCGGCAGGCCCGCCGTGTCGGCGATGTTGCCGCTGCCGGCCGCCGTGCAGGTGCCGCTGCCGGCACCGACGCAGGTCCAGGTGCAGGTCAGCGCGGCCGGGAACGTGTCGGTGACGATCGCGGCCGGATCGGCGTCGGGACCATTGTTGGACGCGGTGATCGTATAGGTCACGCTACCGCCCGGCGTCGCCGTGAAGACCCCGTCGGTCTTGGTGATCGACAGATCCGCGATCGCCGCGCGGCAGGCGGTGACGCTGATGTCGTCGACCGCGACGCCGCCGAAGTTGATCGAGCTGTCGCTGCTCAGATTGAAGTTGAGCTCGACGTTCTGGCCGGCCAGCGCATCGGCGCGCGCGACGAC
>VFQU01001270.1_pt1 | contig 15599 bp, 17 predicted proteins | sample 3512311 | NCBI WGS metagenome assembly VFQU01 (sample SAMN10412377, study PRJNA504923) | tailings metagenome | isolation source: Relicate 3 Philex TSF3 active mining site | place: Philippines: Tuba, Benguet | collected 2017-08-29
GCGAAGCCGGTCGCCACGGCAGCAAGGCCGGCATAAGCATTGAGCAGGGAAACAACGACTGGCATGTCGGCGCCACCGATCGGCAACACGATCAGCACTCCGATCATCGCGCTCAACACCAGTAGAGCTGCGAACACGCCCCAGCTCTGCGGGAGAACGATCATCCAGATCAGCCCGCCGAGCGCCGCTGCGAGCAGGGAGAAATTGAGCGCATTCTGCATGGGGAAAGTAACTGGACGCTGCGGCAACAGCCCCTGCAGCTTCCCTGACGCCATGAGTGATCCGGTGACGGTGAGGCCACCCAGCAGCACCTCGAGGCCAAGAGCGGCGACATGCCCGCTGTCGAGATGACCGCCAGCCAGGCCGTGATGATACTCGCCAACACCCACCAGGGTCGCGGCTAAGGCGCCGAATGCGTGGCTAAGAGCGATACGCTGAGGCATCGCCGTCATGGGAACCCACATTCCAAGAGGATAGCCGGCTACGGCACCCACAACTATGCCGACGGCAATCCATTCATATGAGACGATGCGGGCATGGAAAAGCGTCGCTACTACGGCGACAGCCATGCCGAGCGCAGCGAACTGCATGCCGCGGCGGGCGGTTTCCGGGCGAGCGAGGGCTCGCAAGGCGGTGATGAACAAGAAGGCGGCTGCCAAATAGGCGAACTGGATGAAAGTCTCGTTCATGGCTGCGCTTTCTTCTGGCCGTCGCGCTTGAACATAGCGAGCATGCGATCGGTGATAAGGAATCCGCCTACGACATTGGCGGTGGCCATTGCTACAGCAACGGTTCCGAGGGCCGTGGCCAGGTGACCTTGTTGGCTGCCGGCCAGCACGAGCGAAGCAACCAACGAAATGCCTGAAATGGCATTGGTCGCGGCCATCAGTGGTGTATGGAGGAGCGGCGGAACGCGGCTGATCGTCATGAGCCCGACGAAGCTGGCGAGCAGAAAGACAAAAAGCTGAATGATGGTGGTTTCCGGCATCATATTCTCTAGGTGTGGTTTGCAGGGGCCGGCGACGCGAGGGCTTGGCCATTGACGAGAGCGGCAACGATGGGGTCATCGCGCGTGAGGTCGAGAGTGGAATCGTGCAAGAGATGTTCGAGCAGGGCTCGAATGTTTCCGCTGAACAATCGGCTGGCATCGGTGGCCACTGTGCTGGGTAGGTTCGTCGGGCCGTAGACGGTTATGCCGTTGGAACGTATCAACCCGTCCGGTTCGCAATTGACGACATTGCCACCGCTCTCAGCGGCGAGGTCGATGATCACGGTACCCGGACGGAGACTGCGGATGGTCGCGTCGTCGATCAAAAGAGGCGCGCGCTGTCCCGGTATCTGGGCACTCGCGACGATAAGGTTCATGGGTTCCAAGTGTGGGGCCAAAGCGCGCCGGAGTACTTCCTGCTGCGCTTCGCTCTGGGAGGCGGCGTAACCACCCGACCCTTCGGCCGTCACCGGTACATCTGGAAATACGAAGGTCGCCCCAAGGCTCTCCACTTGTTCGCGAGCTGCCTCCCGAACATCGAACCCGAATGTCACCGCGCCCAGCCGTCGCGCCGTCGCCAGAACTTGCAGGCCAGCGACCCCTGCACCCAAGGCGATTACCTTGGCCGGTCGGACGATGCCTGCAGCCGTGGTCATCATCGGCAGCAGGATGCTGAGCAGCCGAGCTCCCTCGAGCACTGCGGCATAGCCTGCTACCGAAGCCTGGGACGACAACACGTCCATGCTTTGGGCTCGAGAGATCCGAGGCAACCGCTCCAATCCCAGATGCATGACGCCGGCTGCTGTAGCTGCCTCAGCTACATGGCCGTCGCGCCCACCAAGCGAAACTACAATCTGCCCAGAACGAAACCCGGCAAGGTCGGGTGGTCGAACTGCAGTCACCAGGCGGCATGTGGACAGCACGGCGGCTCTGCTGTCCACATGCGCGGAGGCGCCGGCATACTCGGCATCAGAGAAACCGGCCTCTTCACCCGCTCCGCTTTCAACAACGACCTCAATCTGGTTGCCGAGCTTCTTTACGTCTGCGGGGGTCAACGAAACGCGCCTTTCGCCCGGCAAGGCTTCCTTGAGCACACCAACCCTGAGTTGGGCATCGATCTTCACGCAATATCTCCACGAAATTCCTTCAGTGGTGAAAGTCTAGCTGAAGATATTCCGTTGTTCTGTAAGACCTTGGTTTTGGTTCCAAGACTAAAATAGAGGTTAGGTCCATGTTATACGGAATACGGTTCTCAGAAGTTAATGTATTAGGGCCAAGATTTAAAATTGCAATGGTGCCAATGTAACATCACTAATTCGAATAATCCTCGAATGTCTACTAATGCGAACGGAAATTTAACCGTATTAGCTCGAAATGACGTGAAATCTACTTGGGGTGTTCGTTGAAATGAAAAGCGTGGGTCAGCAATTGAAAAATACAAGGATGACGACCGCAATCGCGCTCCTCGTGATCGCGTCGATCATCACTTCGATCGCAGTCGTGTCTGGGGCGATCTACCTGGGTCTCCACAAGCAGTCCGTGGACCAGAGCAAGGCCCGGCAGCTGACCAATCTAGGTGTCGCCGCGACAATCCTGGAGAAGCGAATGTCGGGCTCGGTGGTCAATTGGACCGCAGAGGGCGATCTGCGGTCATTCGAGACTTGGTCTATTCCGACATTCCTCGGCGACGAGGTCATCCGCTCCGTGGCGCAGGTGACCACAGAAGATGCGTCCATCTACGCTTTCGATTCCGTGACTCAGGATTTGCTGATCAAAACCACTACGATTAAGGGCGTTGACGGAGCGGCCATCATCAACGACGCCTTGGATCCGAGCAATCCTGCTCTGACGAGGGTGATGGCTGGGGAGGCGTCGACAGGAGAGAGCACCATTGCAGGCACGACCTATTTGGCGGCCTTCTATCCAATCAAGAAGATGTCGGGTGAGGTGATTGGGGCTGTCTTCGTTGGCACCCCGACTGCCAAGGTAGAGGCCGCTGCGAATGGCATCATGGGCTTGATCGGCGTGGTAGGCGGAATAGTGACCCTGGTGCTTGGCCTCGTAGGCTTCGCGCTCTCGCGCCGGATCACGAAGCCAATCCCCAGACTTGCTAAGTCCATGAACGCCATCGCCCAGGGAAAGCACGAAGAAAGCGTGCCCTTTGTGGCGCTCGGAAACGAGGTCGGCGACATGGCGCGTGCCGTCGAGGTGTTTCGGCGGAACGGCCAGCGCGTCAGCCAGATGACCGAGGCCGAGGCGGACCGCGTAGTCCAGCAGGAGCAGGAACGTCAGGCGATGATGGCCGAGCTGCGGGACGCCTTCGGTATCGTGGTCGACGCTGCCGTCGCCGGCGACTTCAGCCGCCAGGTAACGGTCGAGTTCCCCGATCCGGAGCTCAATGCCCTTGCCGGTGGCATCAACAACCTAGTTTCGACCTTCAATCGCGGCGTGTCAGAAATCGGCGACGTGCTTGGGGCCATGGCCAATACCGACCTGACGCAGCGTATGGAAGGCGACTATGAAGGCGCTTTCGCCACGCTCAAGGCCGACATCAATGCGGTGGCTGACAAGCTGACCGAAGTGGTCGGTCAGTTGCGCCATACGTCCGGCTCGCTCAAGACTGCGACCGGGGAAATCCTAAGCGGCGCCGACGATCTCAGCGAACGCACCACCAAGCAGGCCGCGACCATCGAGGAAACCTCCGCGGCCATGGAACAGCTGGCGGCGACCGTGCTCAAGAATGCCCAGCGCGCCAAGGATGCCAGCGCCGGCGCCATGCAGGTGACCCGCACCGCCGAAGAAGGCGGGCAGGTGATGGATGCGGCGACCTCGGCAATGGAGCGGATCACTCAATCCTCGGCCAAGATCTCAAACATCATAGGCATGATCGACGACATCGCCTTCCAGACCAACCTCCTAGCGCTCAACGCGTCGGTCGAAGCGGCGCGTGCCGGTGATGCCGGCAAGGGTTTTGCGGTAGTGGCCGTGGAAGTGCGGCGCCTGGCTCAGTCGGCGGCGCAGGCCTCGAGCGAGGTCAAGGTGCTGATCGAGCAGTCGGCCGGCGAGGTCAATACCGGCTCCAAGCTGGTGGGCGAAGCAGCGGGCAAGCTCAAGGCGATGCTCGATGAAGCGCGAGGCAACAATGTCCTGCTCGAATCCATCGCTAATGACAGCCGCGAACAGGCTTCGGCGATCGAAGAAGTGACCACCGCCGTCCGCACCATGGACGAGATGACCCAGCATAATGCGGCTCTGGTCGAGGAGACCAACGCGGCCATCGAGCAGACCGAAGCGCAGGCCACCGAACTCGATCGCATCGTCGATGTGTTCCGTATCGGCGACCGCCAGGAAGCAGCGCCGGTCCACGAGCGCCCGCCGGTGGGCACTGCCCGCGGCTTGCAGCAGCGGCTTGCAGCGGCCTCTGTCAACCGAGCGACGCGTGGTAACGCTGCTTTGCAGCCGGACTGGAATGAGTTCTAGACATGGAGACAAGGCAGAGAGCCGTTGTCTTTAATTTCCCGCATGAGGTGAGATGCCTTCAAAGGAACGAAGCGGAAAAGACGCTCGCGCAGCTCGACGGAATTTTGTGGGGAATACGCCACGACCTATGGTTCGTCGATTTGGTCCAGGAGCTCTCGACAACTGCTTCGACCGGCCCACTGAATGTAGAGCGCCAGCACATCGCTGCACTAGACGAAGCCGCGCTGGAAAGGATTGCCCTACTAATGGAAATCCGACTGCGGCCTTGAGCTTGGTCCTACGTGCTTGTCGTTCCTTGGCACTTTCAAGAGCCAAGCTTGCGTGCTTGCTGTACTGATGGCGCTCAGAAAAGAAGTCGATGCCACATGTTGTTGATCGATAAACCGCAAGGCGATGCGCTTGCGCGCGCGCCTCGCCCGCTGATCGACAGTTACGGGCGGCATATTTCCTATCTTCGCATCTCGGTGACTGACCGCTGCGACTTCCGCTGCGTCTATTGCATGGCCGAGGACATGACCTTCCTGTCCAAGAAGGACGTGCTGAGCTTTCAGGAAATCGAGGCGATCGCCACCGCCTTCATCGATCGCGGCACGACGCGAATCCGGCTGACGGGCGGGGAACCGCTGGTGCGGCGCGATATCATGGGCCTGGTGCGGACGCTGGGCGCGCGGCTTGGGCATGGGCTGGACGAGCTCACCATCACCACCAATGGCACCCAATTGCGCAAGCATGCTGGAGCTCTTGCGGCGGCGGGAGTGAAGCGGATCAACGTGTCACTGGACACATTGGATGCCGAGCGCTTCGCCGCCATAACCCGGCGCGGACGGATCGGCGATGTGCTCGAAGGCATCGAGTCGGCACGCGACGCCGGGGTCGCCCTCAAGATCAACATGGTGGCGATGCGCGGCGTCAATGACGATGAGATCGAGCCCATGATGGCGTGGGCGCATGGCAAGGGCATGGGGCTGACACTGATCGAGGGCATGCCACTGGGCGAGGTCGGCATAGACCGGGTTGAAAGCTACCTGCCGCTGCGTGAGTTACATGACCGGCTGGCCCGAAACTACACGTTCAACAAGCTCGACAAGCGCACGAGTGGACCGGCGCGCTATGTGCATGTAGCCGAGACCGGCGGTGTGCTAGGGTTCATCACGCCGATGAGCCACAATTTCTGCGAAAGCTGCAATCGTGTCCGGCTGACGGCGACGGGCCAGTTGTTCATGTGTCTGGGACAGGACGACCAGGTGAACCTGCGCGACGCGCTGCGGGACGGCGGTCGGGATGCCCTCGACGGCGCGCTGGATCGTGCCATGCTGCTCAAGCCCAAGGGGCACGATTTCGTTATTGACCGGGCAAAACCAGCGCCGGTGATTAGCCGGCATATGAGCGTCACGGGCGGCTAGGTAGCGCGCATAGGTCCGGAGAACGGGTTTGACTAAGAATAAGGCTCCTCATCGAGGCGACAGCCCGCACCAGGCTGGTCCATTGTCGACCGAAGAACTCTTGCGCTATTCAAGACATCTTGTGCTCAAGGGAGTCGGCGGCTCTGGGCAGCAGTCTTTGAAGGCAGCGCGGGTGCTAGTCGTAGGTGCTGGTGGGCTCGGCAGCCCTGCAATCGCCTATCTGGCCGGAGCTGGGGTCGGTGCTATTGGAATAGTCGACGGCGACAAGGTCGCCACCTCGAACCTACAGCGGCAGATAGTTCATTCGACTGCTCTCGTGGGCACTTCGAAAGCTGAGAGTGCGGGTCTCTTCGTTCACGCTCTCAATCCGAATGTCGACGTCGACGTCCGCCCGTTACAACTCACGAGCGATATCGCCAGCGAAGTCATCGCGGACTTCGATCTGGTCCTTGACGGTACCGATAACCTGCTCACACGGCGGATCGTCGCGGAGGCCTGCCAACTGTTGCAGCTGCCCTTGATCTCCGGCGCAGTATCGATGTTTGACGGCCAGGTAACGGTCTTCGCCCCTGGCGGACCTGATTTCATCGACCTCTATCCAGCGGAAGCTGACGACAGTGATCTCCCGAGTTGTGAATTGACAGGGGTCTTGGGGCCTCTGACCGGAATCATCGGCACTCTGATGGCGATGGAAGCGGTCAAGATCATCACCGGCATAGGCGACACTTTGATAGGCCGTGTTTTAACTTACGACGGCAAAGGTGGCCGCTTCTTTGAGCACAGTCTTCACGCTTCCAGGACGACCTAAACCGAATGACTACAGTACGCTCGCCACGACGACTGGACATCAAACGATGAAGATCATTTACTTCGCATGGCTGAGGGAGCGCCTGAACCGAGACCACGACGAGGTTTCTCCACCCCTGGACGTTGTTTCCGTGGGGGATCTCATTTCTTGGCTCTCAGAGCGAGATGAAGCGTTCGCGATCGCGACTGCGAAGCGTGGCCTGATAAAGGCTGCGGTGGATGCCAAACTGGTCGATCACGCGGCGTCCATCGCAGGTGCTAGGGTTGTCGCACTATTTCCGCCGATGACGGGAGGCTAGATGTCGGTCTTGGTCACGGATGCTTCCTTTGATCCTGGTTCGGAACTGACTGGGTTCCAAGCGACCGTCCACAGTGGGGGGGCGGTGGTGACTTTCACGGGTATCGTCCGTTCCGACGCGGAAAACGCCGTCGTCTCCTTGCACTTGGAATGCTATCCTGAGCTGGCCATCAATCAGCTGAACGATTTGGAGAACCTGGCAAGGGTACGCTTCGGCCTTCTCGATGTGCGTATTGTTCACCGTTTCGGGTCCCTCCGCCCGAAAGAGCCCATCATGCAAGTGATGACTCTCTCTGCCCATCGGCAAGCCGCATTCGACGGTGCCACATTTCTGATGGACTACCTCAAAACGGATGCGCCGTTCTGGAAGAAGGAATTCACATCCGCTGGCGCGTCTTGGGTTGAGGCGATGTCAACAGATGACGTCGCCCGAGACCGATGGCGGTGATCCTGCCCAAGGACGCCCCATACATCCGCCACCTGACATGCGCTGACCCCACAATCCATGGCTTGGGACGTCGGCCGGCTCGCAACTGCTCAACGATGCTATGGAGTATCGGAAGGTTGCTATTCCACCATGAAGCGCGAACTGAACGGTTGGCCGTGCGAGGCCTCAAGCGCCGGTTCAAACTGCCGCTTGTGATTGCGGTCGAAACGGTTCGGGTAGGGGAATATCCGGAAGTTCACTCGATCCTAGGATACCGCGGGAGTTGAAGAGTGCCTGATCGCGTTGTTGATCTTCGTTTGTTTCGGTATGTGCTGGCATCGGCCGAGCACGGTAGCTTCCGTCGGGCCGCTGCAGCACTGCATGTCCAGCACCCGGCAGTCAGTAGAGGTGTCGGCAGCCTAGAACATCGTATTGGCGTAAAACTTTTCGAGCGCGATCATGCGGGCATACGGCCCACCCCAGCCGGCGAACGATTTATCGAAGAAGCGACACTAGGCTTCGACCATCTGCAACGCGCCATGCAACGCGTCGGTGCCTTACAGCGGGGTGAGCAAGGCGAACTCACCGTAGGCGTCAGTATTCCCTTCATCCTGCTGGCTGATCTGTTCGAGCAATTCCGCAAGGACTACGGTGGCGTCTCGGTCGAGATCACCGAGAGCACCTCGGCGTCGAGCCAAACCCTGGTTGAGCAACGGCAGGTGGACGTAGCCTTCGTTGCCAGGGTAGATGGGAACGACGGGGTCCGAATGCTGCATCTGTGCGAGGAACCTTTGGCGGCGGTGTTGCCGAGGTCACATCCGCAGGCCGGTGCGCGCAGTGTGAAGTTGGAAGACCTTCGTCAGGAACGGTTCATCCTGTGCGCGGGCGGGCTGGGACCGGACATCGCCGCGCACCTGTCGCGGCACATGGCGGGATCGGCTGGCGAGCCTAAGGTGCAGTTGCACCGCGTCGGTCAATGCAATCTGGTTAACATGGTGGCCTCGGGATTCGGTGTGACGCTGGTCGCCGGCCCGCTGCCGCGCGCTGCGACCGATGGCGTCGTCGTCGTCCCGGTTGCCGGACGTAACGTCGTCCCTGTTCATGCCGTCTGGATGGAGTCCAATCCTAATCCTGCCCTCAAGGCAATGCTCGACATCATCCTGGCCCCCGCGTGAGTGGACGGGAACGGTGTTTACAACTGACCGATTGCATCGCATCGGACTGGCATTGTTGAAGAGAAAGGAAGTATTGATGACCACTGCAAACGAAATCGCCGGCAAGCTGGCCACCGAACACAGCCTGACCAGGGCACAGGGCAAAGCGCTTGTCGACGGCGTGTTCAAGGCGATCGCTGAAGCCGCCGCCGCTGGCGAAGAAATCTCGCTGCCCGGGTTCGGCAAGTTCAAGGTCAAGGTCACCCCCGAGCGCGAAGGCCGCAATCCCTCCACCGGCGCTACCATCAAGATCGCCGCCGCGAAGAAGCTGACCTTCATGCCGGCCAAAGCACTCAAGGACAGCCTCAATAGTTGAGGTTGGACGAGGGCAGGGCGCTTATCCCTGCTTACGCACGCGGGGCCTTGCGCGAACGCGCAAAGCCCCGGTCGGTGGCCATGAACCGTTCCAGCATCGGAACGATGAGCCGAATGGGGTCGCCAACCGGCTGTCCGGTTTCCTGCGACAGCAATTCGGCATAGGTCGCAAGGTCACGATTCAATGCGGCCGGCAGTTCCAAGGTGACCTTGACCGGCTTGTCGTCGGGAATGGCGCCGAGCTTGAGCTTGCTCATCGTGCGGCTCCATAAGGCTCGAGGACCAGGTCGCGGCTGACGATGACCCGCACCGGGAAGCCGGGGCGGATGGTCAGCGTCGGGGCGACCTGCAATTGCCGCTGGACGATCTGCTGGCCGGCGTCGTTGATCGTGTTCTGCGCGCCGCTGCGGATCGCCTGGATCAGGCGGTCCTCATCGATCATGGTCAGCTCCGCCCCGACGGCGAGCAAGGTCGAAAGACCGGCGGCCTTCATCAGATCCCACCAGTGATAGTCGACGCCATCCTCCAGCCCGGCATAGCCGGCTGTGTCGGCGCCGGGCAGGCGCTCCAGCACGATCGAGCGGCCGTTGGGGAAGATCAGCCGGTTCCACACAAGGAGCACGCGGCGCTGGCCGAAGGTGACGCCGTTGTCGTATTCGCCGATGATCCGCGTGCCCTGTGGGACTAGGAGAATGCTCCCCGTCGGGCTGTCATAGATATGCTGCGTCACCTGGGCCGTGATTTGTCCCGGCAGATCGGAGCGGATACCGGTGATCAGCGCGACCGGGATCACGGAGCCCGCCTGCAGCACGAAGGGCGAGGCCGGCGCCGCGACCCTGTCGGGCGCGACGGTGCGGCGATCGACCTCGGCCGAGAGAAAGGCCTGGTGGCGATCCTGCGTTCCGGCGCTGGCCAGGCCCGGAGCCGCGGCCAGATTCGGCTGGAAAGCGGGCAGGGCAGTTGGGGCGGCGGATCGCGTCTGGAAGAAAATCTCGCTGGTGCGGGCGGCTTCCATTTCGGTGAGGCGCCGCTGCTCTTCAGGATCGGCGTGCGGCGTCGGCACGATCTCGGCCGGGATTGGTCGGCCTTCCTCCCGGGCGCGCACGATGGGGCCGCCGAGATCGCCGGGCAGCGGCGGGCCGAGCTGGGGGATGCCGGTATAGTCGGACGGCAGGCCCTGCAATCCATCGGCGGTCTGGCGGCGTTCGGTGGTGAACAGCTCTTCACCCTGTTGCTGGCGCTCGGCGGTCTGGAGTGCGTAGATTATCGCACCGCCGATGCAGAGGCCGGCGACGACGCCGAGCCCGGCCAGTGCCCGCCGCGAGATGCGTGTCACGCGGGGCGGCTCAGTCCGCAGCCGCATCGCCGGCGCCACATCTTCTCCCTGTTTCGTTCCGGTCTGGCTCATGAGCTCGGCCTCCCGTCGGTCCTAACGATGCGCACCACCTCCTGACGGTTGCCGCTGCCGAGACGCAATTCGGCTGCGCCGAACAGGCGATCGACGATCAGGACATGGTTGTGGATGCGGCTGTTGACGATCTCCGGCTCGCCATTCGCGCCGATCACGAAGATCGGGGGCATTTCGCCCTGGACGATGCCGCGCGGAAATTCGACATAGACGCGGCGGCCGTCGTCATAGACGGTGACCGGCTTCCATGGCGGGCTGTCGCCGCGTAGCTGCACGCCGTAGCGATAGTTGCGCGCCGCCTCGGCCGGAATGATCGGCGTGGCCGGAACATTGGATCGCGTCGAGGCGACTTGGGGATAAGCCCAGGCCACTGCCGGCATGTAAGGCTTTTCGCCGGCGCGGAGCTCGATCATGTAGGTGCGGCGGTCGGTGGTGATGACGAGGTTGGTGGTGATGTCGGCGCGGGTCGGTTTGACGAGGACATGGACGCGCCGGGTTGCGCCCGATCCGCTCTCGGTATCACCGATGATCCAGCGCGTGGTGTCGCCGGCAGCAATCGGGCCGGCGCCGGTCAGGCTCTCGCCGGGTTCAAGCGCGATGCTGGTGATCTGGCCGACCGCGGCATAGACCTGATAGAGCGCGCCTTCGCTCCATGGATAGATCTGGATGGCGTTGAAGTAGCCTTCCTGCCGCGGCTCCACACGCGCCGCCACATTGGCATTCTCGACCCGCGCAATGGGCGTGCTGGCCGGATTGCCGCCCTTGGCCGGTGTCCATTCCGGCGGGATATGGATCGGGCGGGGTGCGGCATCGCCGGTGCTGACGGCGACGGCGGGCACCGGCGGGACGTTGGCATCGTAGCTGATGTGCGGCGGCTTGGGTGCCGTCGCACAGGCGGCCAGCGTCACGGTGGACAGCAAGAGCACGCCAAACGTGGTCGCGGATTTGCGGACGTCCGAGGTCGCGGTTAGGCGAATGGTCGGTCTGGTCATTGTCCCAGCTCCTTTGACCAGTTGATGGCATTGACGAAGATGCCCAGCGGATTGCGGCGCAGGCGCTCGGCATCGCGGGGTGGCTGGATGGCGATGGTGAGGATGGCCGTCCATTGCTCGGTGCCGGCGAGTTGACCGCTCTCGAAGCGGCGTTCGCTCCAGGCGACCCGGAAGGAGTCCGGAGAGGCGCGGATAACCGAGGAGACTTCGACACTCACTTGTTGCCTGCCGACGCGGGTGAACGGATCGTTGGTCCGGGCATAGTCGTTGAGGGCGGCCGCGCCCCGGTCGGTGGTGAAATCGTAGGCGCGCAGCCAGTTCTGCCGCACGATGATCGGGTCGGTGGGAAGACCGCGGACCTGTTCGATGAAGCGTGCCAGGTGGAAGGCGATCTGCGGATCGGTCGGCCGATAGTCGGCGACGGCCGGCTCGACAGCGCGGGCCTCGCCACGGCCATCGACCTCGACCACCCATGGCACGATGGTTCCGCGCGCGGATTGCCAGACGAGCGCAGAGCAGGCGCCGCCGAGAAGGAAGAGGCAGCCGAAAGCCATGTATCGCCAGTTCCGCGCCTGAACACGCGCGCCGCCGATACGATCGTCCCAGACCTGTGCTGCGCGCTGATAGGGGGTTTCGGGTTCCGGCGTCTGGCCATAGCGGGTGGTGGGTCGCTTGAAGATGTTCATGGATCTTTGCTTTCTGAGAGGCTGACGGAGGCGCCGCCGCCATGGCTGTCGCCGGCGCGAACTGCGTGGGCGGCGGCGGATGCGCCGTGGCTCATGGTCTGGCTGCCGCGAAGGCGTTGCGCCCAGGCCGGCGGACCTTCGGAAGAGGTGGGAGTGGACGGTGCGGCGCCACCGCCGATGGTTCCCATGCTGGAGGAGCCGCCGGTGGCGGCGACAGCGCCGCGCCGGCCGGCGGCATGGGAGGAGGAGACGGCTTCCGAGGCGCGCGTGACGGCGCGCTTGAGCGGGGCGGCCGCGCTGCCACCGGCGCGCGCCACGCCGGCCAGGCCGGAGGCGACGCCGGCGGCGCCCGACTGTCCGAGAGAGCCGAGACTATAGGCGGTGGAGGCGCCCCCTGCGGCGGCGGCCCCACCTCGGACGGCGGTAGCACCACCGGAAAGGGCGGCAGAGGTGCCGCGCGCGGCCAGCGTCGCGCCGCCACCGGCTGCAACGCCCGCGCCTGCTACAGCGAGACCCGTGCCGACTGCAGCACCGGCGCCGAGCTGCGGTCCGCCGCTGACGATGCCATTGGCGATGCCGGGACCGAATATGCCCAATCCCAGGAGCGACAACGCGGCGAGTACGATGGCCATGGCGTCGTCGATTGTCGGCTGTTCGCCGCCGAAGCCGGCGGTGAACTCGCCGAACAAGGTGCTGCCGATGCCGATGATAACGGCCAGCACCAGGATCTTGATGCCGGAGGAGATGACGTTGCCGAGCACGCGCTCGGCCATGAAGGCCGACTTGCCGAAGAGACCGAACGGGATCAGCACGAAGCCGGCCAGCGTCGTCAGCTTGAACTCGATCAGGGTGACGAAGAGCTGGACGGCCAGGATGAAGAAGGCCAGTAGAACGAGCGCCCAGGCGAAGAGCAGGCAGATGATCTGGATGAAGTTCTCGAAGAAGGCCCAATAGCCGGAGAGCTCGGCAATGGCCTGGAGCAGCGGTCGGCCGGCATCGAGCCCGGTCTGGGCGACGCGACCGGGGCGCATGAGATCGGCAACGGAGAATCCAGTGCCCGACGCTTGCAGGCCCAGGCCTGCGAACGAGTCGAAGACGATCTGGGCCAGGCTGTTCCAGTTGCCGATCAGGTAGGCGAAGACGCCGACGAAGAGGGTCTTCTTCACCAGACGCGCAATGATGTCCTCGTCACCGCCCCAGGCCCAGAACAGGGCGGCGAGCGTCACGTCGATGACGATCAGCGTCGACGCGATGAAGGCGACCTCGCCACCGAGCAGGCCGAAGCCGGAATCGATATAGGAGGTGAAGACCCCGAGGAAGTTGTCGATGACGCCAGTGCCGCCCACGTTCAGTTCCCTTCGGGCTGGCCGAGGAAGCGGCGGCGGTTCTCGGCCCAGCCGGCTATGCATTCTGCGTCGCGTGTCGCGGCCTCGCCGAGTTCCTGGCAGCGGAGCAGCGTCTCGCGCAGGGGATCCGGGCGCGGTGACGTCGCGCCGCCTATCGGCGCGAATTGGGTTGGCGCCGGCTCGTCCCGGCGCGCCAGTTCGATCACGGTCGCGGTGATCGCCACCGAGACGAAGACGATCGCGCCAATCCGGGCAAGCACCTTCCCGTCCATGTCGTTCTCCTTTCCTATTGTGATCAGTTGCCTGGGAACATCTGGGCGCTGCCCGGCTGGTAGACGGTGCCCGGTTCGAGGAAGCGGCGGCGTTGTTCACGCCCCTGTTCGGCGGCGGCTGCCTGCTCGGCGGCCGAGAGCGCGTCGGCGCGGCCATTGGCGGCGAGCAGCGCCGTGAGGTCGGCGAGCTGCTGGGCCTGAAGGGCGAGGATCTGATTGCCCGCCTGAGTCGCCTGAAGCGCACCGGTCGCACCCTGGCTTTCGCCGACAAGGTTGGACAGCTCGGTGCGCTGCGTCTCGATATTGCCGACAACGCCCGCCTGGACCCGCATGGCGTCCTGCAACCCGCCGACGGTATTGCCCCAGCGCTCGCGGGCCAGCTCGATAAGGTCCTGGTCGGAAGCCGAGAGGTCCATGTTGGAATATTGCTGGGTGAAGACCTGGTCGATCTGCTGCACGTCGAAGGCGATGCGCTGGGCTTCGCCGAGAAGCTGCTGGGTGCGCTGCACCGATTGCTGGATCTGCTGGACCGAGGAGTATGGCAGGCTCGCGAGGTTGCGCGCCTGATTGATCAGCATCTGCGCCTCGTTCTGAAGGCTCTGGATCTGGTTGTTGATCTGCTCCAGGGCGCGTGCAGCCTGCAGCACATTCTCGGCGTAGTTGGAGGGGTCGAAGACGATGCCACCACCGAAGATAAAGGCGTTGGCGGGCGTAGCGATGATTGGCGCGAGCGCGACAGGTGCGGTAACCGCGAGCGCTATGGCACTGGCGCACATTTGGCGGCGGGTCATATGACGAAATCGGGTCATTGGTCGGTCTCCTTTTCGGGGTGGGTGACAGGCGGCGGCGCGCCCGGCTCGGCCGGGGCGGCGACGTTGGGAAGGTCGGGGATGAGGTCGGCGGCCCAGCCGAGGCCGTATTCGCCAAGCCAGGCTTCGAGGAAATGCGTGCGGCCGGCTTCGGCGAGAACGCGATCGACGAGGGCGTGGTGCTCCTTCGCGGAGGCCGCGCAGAGCGCCATGGCGACATCGCCGAGGCCGAGCTCGAACAGGCGGTTGCCGCTGCGGCTTTGGCAGTAATAATCGCGCTTGGGCGTGGCCCGGGACAGGATCTCGATCTGCCTGTCGTTCAGCCCGAACCGCTCGTAGATGGTCTTGATCTGCGGCTCGATGGCGCGATCGTTCGGCAGCAGGATGCGGGTGTGGCAGGAATCGATAATCTCGGCCGCAATTGAGCTCTTTTCGAGCTGGGCGAGCGACTGGGTGGCGAAGACCACGCTGGCGTTCTTCTTGCGCAGCGTTACTAGCCACTGCGCGAGCTGCCGGGAGAAGGCGGGATCACCGAGCGCCAGCCATCCCTCGTCGATCATGATGAGGGTGGGACGGCCATCGAGCCGGCCGGCAATGCGATGGAAAAGATAGGCGAGCGCGGCAGGGGCGCCGCCGGTATCGAGCAGGCCTTCGGTCTCGAAGGCGACGACCGAAGCGGTGCCGAGGCTTTCGGCCTCCGCGTCGAGCAGCCGGCCATAGGGTCCGCCGACGCAATAGGGTTGAAGCGCGAGCTTGAGATCGGTGGACTGGAGCAGCACGGCAAGGCCGGTGATGGTGCGCTCCTCGACCGGCGCGGAGGCCAGCGAGGTGAGTGCGGTCCAGATATGCTCCTTGACCTCTGGCGTGACGGTCACGCCTTCGCGGGTCAGGATGGCGACGATCCAGTCTGCCGCCCAGGCCCGTTCGGCCGTCTCGTGGATGCGGGCCAGCGGTTGCAGAGAGACCAGCTCGTTCTCATCCCGCGTTAGCAAGCCGCCGAGATCGTGCCAGTCGCCACCCATGGCGAGGCTGGCGACGCGGATGGAGCCGCCGAAGTCGAAGGCGAAGACCTGACTGTCGGCATAGCGCCGGAACTGTAGCGCCATCAGCGCCAGCAGCACCGACTTGCCGGCCCCGGTCGGGCCGACGACGAG
>VFQU01001271.1_pt1 | contig 15584 bp, 10 predicted proteins | sample 3512311 | NCBI WGS metagenome assembly VFQU01 (sample SAMN10412377, study PRJNA504923) | tailings metagenome | isolation source: Relicate 3 Philex TSF3 active mining site | place: Philippines: Tuba, Benguet | collected 2017-08-29
GGCGACGCCCAGGGCAATCGCGACGGCGAAGAAGACCTCTACGAAATCCTCCAGGTCAGCCCCAAGGCCGACTTCGACACCATCCACCGCATTTACCGCATGTTGGCGCAGCGCTACCATCCTGACCACAAGGAAACTGGCGACGAGGCGAAGTTCCATCGCGTGCTCGAGGCTTACCAGACCTTGAGTGACCTTGAAAAACGCGCCGCCTACGACGTCAAGCGCTCCGCCCAGCGTCACCAGACCTGGGAAGTCTTCCGCAACCAGAAAGAGACCGACGGCGCCGCCGCCGAACGCCGCAAGCGCACCATGACCATGGCGGTGATGTACCGCAAGCGCCTGCGCAAGCCCGATAACCCCTTCGTGCAGTTGCGCGAAATTGAAGAGGTGCTGGGCATTGAAAAGGAACACCTCGAGTTCGCCCTGTGGTATCTGCGCGAAAAGGGCTTCATCCTGCGCACCGACAACGGCCGCTACGCCATTACGGCTCTGGGCGTGGAAACCTACGAGGAAATCGAAGGCGGCGGGCCCGAGGGGCCGCTCAAGGCTATCGAAGGCGAGCGCTTGCGGCACTCCATGTAGGCCTTGCCTCTTCAGGCCACATCAGGTTTTTCCCGCACAACCACCGCGGCCAGCGCCGCGCGCAGCGCCTCATTCTGGTCCACCCGGCTACGCCGTACCGAATCTCCCGCGCCTGGCCGGCTGCGAGGTCAGCAGCATATTCCCGCATTTCTTCCGGATAGACAGGCCGCCACGCCCGCCCGCGTAGGCAGGGATTTCATTGGTTGACCCGCTCTCGTTCAGGAAAAGACGTAAAACACAAACCACCCGGAACAGATGAGTCCAACCAGTGCGAAAAGTCCGGTGGGCAAGATCAGGTCACGGCCCCAGCCGACCGTGGTGGATATCTCTTCTGGCTGTGCGGGGTTGATCCAGATGGGTTGTGGCGGGCTGAATTGAGAGTCTTCCTCCCGCAGGTCCGCCAGGCGGGACTCGCCATTGCCGTCGCCCAGAATGTACTTCCGGCCCTTCCACGCATAGCTGTAATGAGAGTGCGAGGTGCCCTCGATTGCCTTGCGGCCGGCGTCGGTGAATTGGATATTCGGGGGGAGTTTCACGCTCGACCATTCGGGCGTCATACCCTCATAGCGCATCTCTACCAGTTCCCAGCGGGTGTTGCGGTCGTAGGCCTTTTGGACAGTGTGCGGAATGAGGCCCAGTGGGAACAAGCCACCGAAGACAAGTAGCGCGGCCAGAGACGGGCCGAATTGGCGATCTGCCGGCAGGAAAAAGCGGGCCGCGGCGGGCAGGAAAAACACAAGCGCCAGCAGTGAAGCCAGAACAGCCCGATTGAAGCGAGGGTTCTGGTCGAGGCCCGTCGCGCGAGCCCGCCGCGCATCGCCGCGGTTCAATTCCACTGGCCGGACGGCGCCCGGCGCCCAACGCTCAAATTCATTGATCGCTTCCTCGACAAAGGCGGCATCGAGGGCGCCGTCCCAACGAAAGGGCTTGCCGCCAGTAACGGGCTCCAGGTCAGCCTGCATGCGAAACCACGGATGACCATCGTCTGCGTCCACGGTGAGTGACGCCGCGAGCACGCGCATCGAAGTGAGTTGCGAGTGCCAGACGGCTCTCCAGTTATCAAGACTCCATATGGCGAACGCACAACCGATCGCCACGTAGAACCAGCCCAGCGTATCTTTCAGTCTCATGCTCTTTCCCGTCTTATCGTTAGTCCGAGTGGCAGCAGGCACAGCCCCAAGGCAAAGCCCGCGAGAGTCTCAACGGTCAGGTCTGTGTTCGGTTGCCACCGACATGGATTTGATTTTGCGCAACGACCTGTAGCCCACCAACGCGAAAATCAGCAGAATGAGACATCCACTTCCCAGAAAGGCAACGGGCAGCAGCAGGGCCCCAACCAGAGAGACGTCGTTTTGCAAATTCCAGCGGTTCTCTGGCCACACGTGGGTTTTGTGTGTCGCCTCTGGGTCGTTATGTCGGAAGGTCAGCCGCGCGTCCAGCACCCCCTCACTCCCGATTCCGTTGGCCAGCCAGTAGGTGCGGTCCTGGAACTCATACCGGTACAGCCGGTATTCCCGGTCGCGCAAGCCCTCGATTAGCGCCTGGCTGACGCTCACCTCCGGCGGCAGATTCTCCGGGGTATACCCACGCCGGACCTCCCCCACGTGCAGCGTAACCGGCTCATAGCCCTTCAGCGTGTTCAGGTTTCGCCCCACCGCCAGAACCGACAGCACCAGCAGCGCGACAAACGCGCAAAACACCACGGTCCACCACCCGAGTATCGTCGGTTGCTGGCGATAGCGCCGCCACGCCATCCAGGCGAAAGCCAGCCCGTTCAGCCCGCCCAGACAAGCCAGCGAAACATTGCCGACATAGGCGCCAAAATCCAGCGCTGAGGACACATCGTAGAGCCGTATCTGGCGCGTGCGGCCGATATCAAAAGCAATCCGGTGCGTCGTGCCCTTGGCGAAGCGGTGAAACTCATCCAGCGCCTCCTCCGGGTAGTACGCCTCGCCGGGTGGGCCCTCGTAGCGCAGCGGCTGGCCATCCGGGGTTTGCAGTTCCAGCGTGAGCGTGTAGTCGGGCTCCGGCGGGTTCGTGCTGTTACCGGCAAACCAGTCCATCTTCAGTGAGGAAGAAAGCACAACAACCGGCAAAACGCGCTCCCGCTCGGCCCGGCGCTGTACTTCCAGCACACGGCTGATGGCGTAACCGCCTATGGCGAGGCAAATCAGGGCGGCCAGCAAACGGCTGAACAAGGGCTAGTTCACCTTTCGCAGAAAATGGCCCAACAGCAGCAAGAACAGGCCAGTGCTCAGTTCGGCCACGCTGTCGACGGTCCAATCCAGCCAACTCGTCCGTTTCCGCAGCAGTTCCCATGGGTTGCCTGGGTTGGTGAAGAACAGGCCCGTATCGGCCCCGTCCAGGCCAATGGTGGCGTAGTGGTAAGTGCGTCCGTTCACCTGATAAGCGTATAGCTGGTAGTTGCGGCCTTGCAAGAGTTCCCGTGCGCCTGGCGCAAAGCGAATGCGCGCGTGGTCCGCCATGGGCTGGAAGTGGTGTTCCGGCTGTATCCGTTGCGCCTCAATGGGAGTCTGCCCGCTGATGTCCCAAGCCCAGTTCACCGCCTCCGCAAGAGTGTAGAGCAACACCGGCCAGCCCAGCAGCAGAAAGAGCAACGCGGCGCCGGGTTTCCTCTGCCGATTCGTCCACAGCGTCAGCGCGAGTGCGCCCGCCACCAGGCCATGCACCAGCCAGCGGATAGCGCTCTCCAGAAGCGGTTCCGCCAGCAAATCCACCGGCCGCAGCCGGCGCGATTCGGCCAGGTGCGTCGGAATGCTCTGCTGCGTGCCGGGGACGAATTGCTCCAGTACGTCCACGGCTGGTTCAGCGAAGCCGAAGCTGGTGGTGTCGAGCGTCCACCGCAGATTGTGGCCAACCCCTCCGGCCGGCTTCAGTTCCACTGCCACTTCGCTGCCCAGCTGCCGCCCGCCATCCGGCAGCGTCACCACCCGGAAGTCCAGGGTGGCGGCCACAACCTGCGCGGCTACCGGTTCCTGCGTGGCGTGCCGGTAAAGCTGCCACGCCGCCACACCCAGGGCGCACACTGCCACCACCGCAAACACCAAACCGGAACTGAACCATCGCGCCAAAGAAAATCGCCTCAATAGCTATAGCGTGGAAGCAGCCGCTAATTTCCCAGCCCACCGGCTAGAAGAACTTTTTCATGGCCCATGCGGCCAGCAGAAAAACCACCCCAAAGCCTGAAACGATACCCGCGGGAAGGATGACGTTCCGCCACCAGTCCAGCCGCCGCTCGAAATCCCATCGGTTCTTCGGGTTCACGTAGTAGCGCTCTGGATGATCAGGGTCCATTTCCTCGGCATTCGCCCGCGACAGTATGTTCGGCCACGGCCCGCGGCCCAGCCGGTACTTCTGGCCCCGCCACTCATACTCGTACAGGTTGTAAGTCTGGCCCTGCATTCTTTCCACCGCCTGGGGGTCATACTTCACCCCTTCGCGTGGCGCGGTAAAGTCATACTCGACGTTCACCTGCAGCGGTTTCACCAGCACGGGCTCCCAGGTCAGCACCTGCCGCGCGCCATAAATGCCCAGCGCCACCCCGCCCAGCGTGGGCAGCAAGCCGAACAGCAGCATCACCACCCAGGGTGATTCCTCGCCTCCACCCATAAACCGCACGGTCGCCGTCACAATGCCCACCATCACACCGAAAATCACCCAGCCCAGCCCCGCGTTGTATTCCGGGTTGTCTTCCAGCTCATTGAACCGCAATTGCCGCGATTGTCCCCGTATGGTGTTGATCTGGTGCACGCTACCCGGCTTCCAGGCCTCAAATACATCAAAGGCCTCTTCAGGATAGATCGCCAGCCCGGCGTCCACAATCCAGCTGAAGGTGCGCTCGCTTCCATCTTCCGCTCGCATGTCCAGCGCCATTTCATAATAGGGCTCACTGTCGCTCGACCAGCGAAACGTCAACTGCGACCCCGTCACCTTCACGGTCAAGGCTCGCTGCACAGAGCCCGCATAGAAGTTGGTCGCCGCCTTCCACGCGCACCACGCCGTCAGTGCCAGCAGGCACCAGAATGCGATCGTGAAGAGGTTGAACTTCGCGGGCTTCAGAATTGGCATGGTTGGCGCAGGGCTTCTCGCAACCTCCAATAATATTCGTTCCGGTCCACTTCGATGACGCCGAACTGATCCAGGTGCGGCGTCCAGTACTGCACATCCAGCAGCGAGAATCCCCGCTGCCGTAAGTGTTCCACCAGCGAAGCCAGCGCCACCTTCGACATATCCCGCACCCGGTGAAACTTGCTCTCGGCGAAAAACGCACCGCCCAGATGAATGCCGTAAGTGCCGCCAGCCAGCGCACCGTCCACCCACACCTCCACGGAATGGGCGTGACCCTCGCGGTGCAACTGCCCGTACACTTCCACGAACCGCTCCGTGATCCACGTCCCCTCATCGCCATCCACCCGCGCACAAGCGCGCATCACGTCAGTGAAGGCCTGGTCAAAGGTCACCGCAAAGCGCCCCTGTTTCAGCGTGCGGGCCAGACTGCGCGAGATGTGGAAGCCCTCCAGCGGAAGTATGCCGCGCCGCTCCGGCAGGTGCCACGAATACACCGGGGCATCCGCGTAGCCCATGGGGAAGATTCCTTTGCGATACCCTGCAAGAACTTCCCGTGGATCGAGATTGTCGGTAACTCGAATGACATCCACAATATGAGTCTAGGAGGTTTCGGCCATGCCGCAGAAAATCCGTTGGGGCGTACTGGGTAACGCCAAGATTGCCCGCGAAAAGGTGATTCCCGCCATGCAGCGGGGCGAATACTCGGTGGTCACCGCTCTGGCTTCCCGCAACCCGGTGAAGGCTCGCCCGGTGGCCGAACAGCTCGGCATCGCCACCGTCTATGGCACTTATGAAGAGCTACTGGCGGACCCCGCCATCGACGCCATCTACAATCCGCTACCCAACGATCTGCACGTCCCCTGGTCCATTCGCGCCGCCGCCGCTGGCAAACATGTGCTGTGTGAAAAGCCCATCGGCCTCAACGCCTTCGAAGCGGAAGAGTTGATCAACGCGCGTGACCGCTACGGCGTCAAGATCGGCGAAGCCTTCATGGCCAAGACTCACCCCCAATGGCTGCGCGCCAAGGCCATTGTCGATTCCGGCCACATCGGCGACCTGCGTCTCATGACTTGCGTCTTCAGCTACTTCAATGTCGACAGCGGTAACATACGCAACATACCCTCCGCGGGCGGCGGCGCGGTTATGGATATCGGTTGCTACCCGATTACCCTCTCCCGCCTGATCTTCGGCGCGGAGCCCCTCACTGTACAGGCCGCCATTGACCGCGACCCTTCCTTCGGTACCGACCGCCTCTCCAGCGCCATCCTCACTTACCCGCAGGGCCACTGCGTCTTTTCCTGTTCCACCCAGTTAAGTCCCTATCAGCGCGTGATCATCCACGGCACCAGGGGCCGCGTGGAAATCGAAATTCCTTTCAACGCCCTGCCAGACCGGCCCATGCGCATTCTGGTGGAGCCTGGCGGCTGGGAAGAACTCCCCGTCTGTGATCAATACACCATACAGGGCGACCTGTTCAGCCGCGCCATTCTTGAAAAATGTGAAGTTCCAGTGCCTCTCGAAGATTCTTTTGGGAACATGAAAGTCATTGAAGCCGTACTAAGGAGTCATCATGGAACTGCGCATCTCCAATCTCTCTAAAACTTATGCAAACGGAGTAAAAGCTCTTGATAATGTCTCCCTGACCATTCCGCAAGGTATGTACGGTTTGCTTGGTCAGAATGGCGCCGGTAAGTCTACTTTGATGCGCACGCTGGCGACGCTGCAGGAGGCCGATTCGGGCACTGTCTCGCTTGGCGACATCGATGTACTGCGCGACAAGGACGCCGTCCGCCAGCGCCTCGGCTATCTGCCGCAGGACTTCGGCGTCTATCCGCGCATCTCCGCGCTGGATATGCTGGACCATCTGGCCCTGCTGAAGGGCGTAACCAACGGGGGCGAGCGCAAAGCACTCGTCGAGTCTCTGCTGGTCAAGGTCAACCTGCAAGAACACCGCAAGAAAGCGTTGACGAGTTACTCCGGCGGCATGCGCCAACGCTTCGGCATCGCCCAGGCATTAATTGGCAACCCGAAACTCCTCATTGTTGATGAACCCACCGCTGGCCTCGACCCGGGCGAGCGCAACCGCTTCTACAACCTGCTGGCCGAGGTGGGTGAAAGCGTCATCGTCATCCTCTCCACTCACATCGTTGAGGATGTTCTCGAGCTTTGCAGCAAAATGGCCATCATTCACAAAGGCCAGGTGCTCTATGAGGGCGCTCCCGATGCGGCGGTGGATTCGCTTTCTGGCCGCATTTACAGTCGCAAGATAGCCAAGACCGAACTGAAAGGCTACGAAGAGCAGTACAAGGTGATCTCGAACAAAATGGTGGCGGGCCGCCCGCTGATCCATGTCTACTCCGAAGAGCCCCTGAACGAGGACTTCCAGCCCGCCCAGCCGAGCCTCGAAGATGTCTTCTTCGCCAAGATTGGCGGCTTGGTCTAGAGGAGGCGGACGATGATCACACACATACTCCGCTTCGAATTGCGCTACTGGCTAAAGGCCATGATGGTGTGGGTGTTTCTGCTGATTCTGGGGGCGATGGTCTTCGGAGCCACTTCATCCGACCAGATCACCATCGGCAATGCGCTCGAAAACACCTTCCGCAACGCCCCTTATGTGATTCAGAACTTCTATTCGTTCATGGGCCTGATGTCCATGCTGATGACCACCGCCTTTGTCAATTCGGCGGCGGCACGCGACTTCCAGTACGGCACCCAACAGATTCTCTTTTCCACCCCTGTGCGCAAGCGCGACTTCCTGCTGGGCCGCTATGCCGGGGCCGCAATCGTTTCCGTGATCCCCATGCTGGGCATCTCCCTCGGCATCATTCTTGCCGCCTATATGCCCTGGGTAGACGCCGAGCGCTTCGGGCCCATCGTCTGGGCAGCTCATCTGAAGGGCATCCTGGTCTTCGCCGTTCCCAATACGCTGCTGCTGGGGGCCATCATCTTTTGCATAGCAGCGCTTACCCGCAGCACCGTAACCAGCTTCCTTGGCACGCTGGGCATTCTCACGGCCTACATCGTGGCCGACGTAATGACGCAGGATATCGACAACGAATGGCTGGCCGCTCTGCTGGACCCCTTCGGTATCCGTACCTTCGCCCTGGCCACCAAATATTGGACCGTCGCCGAAAAGAACACCGTTTCGCTGGGCTTTGAAGGCCTTCTGCTCTGGAACCGCCTGCTCTGGCTCGGCGTGACAGCCGGTGTTTTGGCCTTCACCTATTACCGTTTCTCCTTTTCCGACCGGGCACGCGCCGGCGCGGCGTCTGGCCCCGAGGAAAGCGCAGCACCCACTGCCGTCGCCGTGCCAGCCGTCCACTATCGCGCTGCCGATTGGTGGCCTCAACTAGTCGGCCTGGCCCGCTTCGAATTCTGGGGTCTGGTGAAGACCACCTCCTTCATCGTGCTGCTTGTTGCGGCTCTGCTGAACACGGTGCCCAGCATCATCTTCTCGGCCCGGGAAGGCTACGGCAACAGCTCCTACCCGGTTACCTACTGGATCATCAATCTGATTCAGGGCTCGCTCTATATCTTTTCCATCTCGATGATCACCTACTACGCCGGCCAGTTGGTGTGGCGCGAACGCGACGCGCGTATGGATGAGATTGAGGATGTTACTCCCCACGCGCCATGGCTTCGCTATGCCGCCAAGTTTGGCGCCCTCATGGGCGTCATGGCCATTCTGCAGGGCCTCATGCTGGTGACAGGCGTGATTGTGCAGGCCGCCTATGGGTACACCCGCTTTCAGGTGGACCTCTATCTCACGGAATTATTCGTAGTCGATGGCTCGTTCTTCTTCTTTCTGGGGACGCTCGCCTTTCTAGTGCATGTCCTTACTCCAAACAAGTATGTCGGCTACTTTGCCTTCATCGCCTTCCTGATCGTGAACGCCTTCATCTGGGCTCCCCTCGATGTGGGCACCCGCCTGGTACGCTACCCCTCAAGGCCGGAAATGATCTATTCCGACCTTTACGGCCACGCACCCTTTTTCGCATCCTGGTGGTGGTTCACCGCCTACTGGGGCGCCTTTGCGCTGGTGCTGATCACTCTGGCGGCTGGTATTTGGCCGCGCGGCAAAGAAACGAATCTGCGGCGGCGCCTCGGGCTTTTCCGTGGGCCGCTGCGCACGGCCTGCTTCCTTTCACTAGCTCTGTTTGCGGGCCTCGCCGGCTGGCTCTACTACAACACGATGGTGTTGAACCGTGTCGTTGGGCCCGAAACCGTTCTGGACCGCCAGGCCGAATTCGAGCGTACTTACAAGAAGTACGAAAAGCTGCCCCAGCCGCGCATCACCGCCGTCCGCTACGACATCGATATCTACCCCGAACGCCGCGCCTTAACCCTGCGGGGTGACCAGACGATCATCAACCCGCACTCCAACCCCATTGCGGAAGTGCATATTGTCACCGATCGCAACTACGAGTACGAAATCGATATTCCCGGCGCGAAGCTCGACAAAGACGACCAGCGCTTGCAGTACCGCATCTACAGGCTGGATCCTCCCATGGCCCCCGGCGAACAACGCCGCATGCGCTACACGGTGAAGCGCGAACCCAAAGGCATCGAAAACAGTGTGCGTGTGCTCGAACTGGTGCAGAACGGCACCTTTTTCAACAACTCCATCACCCCGCAAATCGGCTACCAGGATGGGAACGAAGTCAGTGAGCGCAATGACCGCCGCAAGCGTGGCTTGCCCGAAAAGGACCTCATGCCCGCCCTTGAGCGCAATTGCAGGGCGAACTGCATGAATACCTATATCTCCAACAACTCGGATTGGGTGAGTGTCGAATCCTTCGTTTCGACTTCTCCCGATCAGATTGCCATCGCTCCCGGTTCGCTCGTGCGCGAATGGACCGAAGGCGGCCGCCGCCATTTTCATTACAGGCTTGACCGCGACAGCCTCAACTTTTATTCCTTCATGAGCGCCCGCTATGAAGTGAAGCGCGAAAACTTCAATGGCATTCAGACCGAGGTGTACTACCATCCCGAGCACCCCTGGAATGTGCCGAACATGATGAAGTCGATCCAGAAATCTTTCGACTACTACACGAAAAACTTCGGCCCCTACTATCACAAGCAGGCCCGCATCATCGAGTTTCCGCGCATTGCGGGCTTCGCCCAGGCCTTTCCCGGCACGATGCCCTATTCCGAATCCATTGGCTTTATCGCCAAAATGGACAAGCCCGACGACATCGACATGGTCTTCTATGTCGTGGCTCATGAGATGGCGCATCAGTGGTGGGCTCACCAGGTGATTGGAGCCAATATGCAGGGCGCCACCGCGCTGAGCGAAATGCTGGCTCAGTATTCCTCCCTGATGGTGATGGAGAAAGAGTACGGCCGCGACAAGATGCGGAAGTTCCTCGAGTATGAAGTGGACCGCTACCTGCGTTCCCGTGGCCGCGAACTCCTGAAGGAACGCCCGTTGCTTACCGTGGAAGGCAGCCAGGGCTACATCCATTACCAGAAAGCCAGCGCAGTCATCTACTACCTCAAGGAAATGATTGGCGAAGAGGCCATCAATCGCGCGCTGCGCAAGCTGGTGGAACAGTTCGCTTACCGCCAGCCCCCCTACCCCACGGCGCATCACCTCATTGATCTGCTGCGAGCCGAAACCCCCGCCGACATGCAGTACCTGATCAAAGACCTCTTCGAGGACATCACCCTCTTCGGCAATCGCACCCTCGCCGCGCGCTCGCGCAAGCTCGCCGATGGCAAGTATGAAGTGACGGTAGAAGTGGAGACGAAGAAGTTCAAGGCCGACGCCAAAGGCAACGAAACCGAAGTCCCCGTGGACGACTTCATTGAAGTCGGCGCCTTCGCCAAGCCCGAAAAAGGCATGCGCTACGGGAAATCGCTCCATCGCGAACGCCACCGCATGAAGAGCGGCAAGGCGGAATATCGCTTCGTGGTGGCCGAAGAACCAGAGAAGGCGGGCATCGATCCCTTCCGGCTTCTGATTGACCGCCTGCCCGATGACAATCTCAAAAAGGTCTCACTCGGCGGCTGAGCGGTTATGCTGATAGGAAATGAAACTTGGCCAGATCAAGAGCAATGGCGCCATAGTCGCCGCCATCTTTGAAGACGAAACGCACGCGCGCCCCATCCCGGACTACACCATGCTCGCGCTGGTGCAGCGCGCGGATGTGGAAGGTACTGACCTGACCTCACTGGCCACGCGCCTGGCCAGTTCCCACGTCGAAGAAGTGACGCCGCTCATTCCCATTTCGCCGCGCGAAGTATGGGGCGCCGGCTGCACCTACGAGATCAGTTCCAGCTTCCGCGATGCCGAACACGGCACCCGCGAAGGCTTCTATCGTGCGGTCTTTGAAGGCGGCCGCCCGGAGCTCTTCTTCAAGGGCACCTCGCGCATCGCCGTGGGTCCCGGTCAGCCCATCGGTATCCGCGAAGACTCCAAGTTCACCGCGCCCGAACCCGAACTCGCCGTCCTCATCGGTTCCAAGGGGCAGATCTTCGGCTACACCGTCTCCAACGACGTGTCCGCCTGGGACATCGAGAAGGAGAACCCCCTCTACCTGCCGCAATCGAAAACCTTCACAGGGTGCGCCGCCATTGGGCCCGTCTTTGTGACCCCCGACGAACTCGGCGACGTCTACAACCTCGACATGACCTGCCGCATCACCCGCGGCGACCAGGTCACCTTTGAGGGCAGCACCAATACGTCCAAGCTGGGCCGCAAGATGGAAGAGATCATTGGCTTCCTCCTGCGCTCCAACCCCGTCCCGGCCGGCACCGTTTTGCAGACCGGCACCGGCATCATCGTCACGCAGGAAAGTGCGCTGGCGCCTGGTGATGTGGTCACCATCAGCGTTCCGCAGATCGGTACCCTCTCCAACCCCGCGGCAATCGTTTAGCCGGCTCGTGCCAGCATGGAATGAGTGACATTCGCTGGCCTTACCGAAAATCAAATCATTGCGGGTTTTGCAACGCGCGCGCTCTATCTCAATGGCTTCGGCCAGCCGATGGGGGCGCGCTTCTTTCATCAGGCCACCCACCTGACGCTCGACCTCATCGAGATCCAGACCGTCCCGCAAGCCTTCCTCACGGTGCACACCCACCCGGTCTCCAACCAGGGCGAGCCGCACACCCAGGAACACCTCGTGCTGGGCAAGGGCAATACCGGGCGTGCGCTCGCCGCGCAGGAAACCATGTCGATGATCGAATCGACGGCCTACACGCAGCAGTTGCGCACCTGCTATCCCTTCGCGGCCAACTCGGGCGTCGAGGAATTCTTCGCTCACCTGGAGCGCATGCTCAACGCGCTGCTCCACCCGGATTACACCGATGAAGAGATACGCCGCGAAGTCTGCCACTACGGCGTGAAGACCAACGCTGCCGGCCAGTTGGAACTCGAAGAGAAGGGCACCATCTACACCGAGATGGTGAGCGCTACTGCGCAACCGGGCTACCGTGTCTACCGGGAAATGGGTCGCTTGCTTTACGGTCCCGGTCACCCCTGCAGTTACGATTCCGGTGGGCACCCGGACGCAATCCGCACCATGCAGCCCGAAGACATACGCCGCTTTCACGCAGCCAATTACCATCTGGCCAATATGGAGCTGATTGTGAGCCTGCCGGAGGGAACACAGGTTGCCGATTCCCTGGCAAGGTTCGACACCATCCTCACCCACCTCGCCGCCGGACGCCGGCCACGGCCCGCAGCTGACCCCAGGCAGCTCGATCATTCCCATCCAGCTCCTGCGGGCACCGTGCGGCTGATCGACTTCCCCTCGCATAACCCGCGGCAGAGCGCACCCGCCTACATCTCCTGGTCGCTCATGCCGCGCATGAACGCGCGGGAAGAATCACTCGCCGATCTCTTCACCCACGTCTTTGCCGGCGACCCCGCCACCAATCTCTACAAGCTCTTCATCGATTCCCGCACCCGCGTCACCAACCTGAATGCCCGCACGGTGTCCATGGGTTTTGACAATGAGGTCCACGCCCAGTTCTATCTGTACATTCCAGATCTTGAACCGGCCCAGGCCACGGAGGAACGCCTGCGGGAGATCGTGCAGCTTGCTCAGGCGGAGATGGCGCGCTTGGCCGGCTTTGCCGATGACAGCGAGGAATTGCGTGAGTTCCATAGCCGCATGGAAGCCTACCTGCTGCGTGTGCGCCGTGCGGCTGACAAGCTCATCAATTCGCCGCCGGGTTTTGGCGGCCGGGGCAGCCAATCCATCTGGCCGCAGTTGTTGCGCGATTTGAACGACGAGCCCGGCTTCGTCAAGAACCTCTTGCAGCCTGATCTGTACGACTGGCTGGGGGAACAGCTAGCCAGTGGCGAAAATCTGTGGCGGACGCGCCTGGCCGCCTGGGGCTTGCTGGATCAGGCACCCTGCATCGTAGCCGCGCGGCCCTCAGAACAACTCCTCGAACAGGCCGAAGAAGAGCTCCAAAGCCGCCTCGCCGCGGAAACGCGCCAGTTGCGCATCCGCTACGGCGTTGCTGATGACCAGGAAGCTTTGCGGCGCTTCGCGGAAGACTATGACGCGGCCACGCAGGAATTGGCGGCAGCAGAAGAAGCCACGCCCGCGGCTCACTTCATTGCTGACCCCCCATTGACCCTCGATGATGCTCTGGATGCCGAAGTGGGCACTCTGCTCGCGGGCATCCCCTTTGTCGCCGGGCGCTTTAACGGCATGACCAGCGCCAAGGTGGGCCTGGCCCTCAATGCCGCCTGCCTCGGCCCTGCAACCTATCCTTACTTGCCGGCGCTGCCGATGCTGCTCACGGGCACTGGCATGACGCTCGATGGCGAACTGCTTTCCCATGAGGAGGCCACGCAGCGCATGCGCCGCGAGATTCTCGGCATCAGCGCTTCCTGGTCGGCCAACCCGGTCAATGATCGCCTGGAGCTCGTGCTGAGTGCCGCAGGCAATACCCGCGAAGAAACACAGCGCAGCCTCGACTGGCTGTCCGCCGCCATGTTTGCGCCAAACTGGACCGTCGACAATCTGCCTCGCCTGCGCGACATGCTGCAGCAGTCGCTCAACCAGTTGCGCACCATGACCCAGCGCAGCGAAGAGCACTGGGTGGACGACCCCGCCCGCGCCTGGACCTATCAGGAGAGCAGCCAGTTCCTCGCCGCAGGTTGCTTTCTCACACAAACCTTCCTCACCTACCGCTTCCGTTGGCGCTTGATGGAACCCACCGCCGCTGCCGTCCCGGACGTGCTGGCGGATCTGGAGCACCTCGAAGCCGAGCTGCCCCCCGACACGCGCGAAGCGGACCGCAAGAAGCTGCTCGCCCTCGCCCTCGAAGATCTCTTCTACGCCCCGGCGCAAGCACTCTCCGATTTGCAGTCAGCTCGCGACGCCTTTCTGCGCAGGCCCCAGGCGCGGGCTTATCTGACTGCCAGCCCCGAAGCCTGTCTCGAATTGCGCCCCCATCTGGAGTCGCTCCTCACCCAACTTGGGACTACGGAATCACCGGCAGCCCCTTTGGAGCGCCGCCGCCCCGTGGCGCGGCGTCTGCCTGCGGGCGTCCGCTTCGTTGGCTTGCTGGCGCCCGGTATGCAGACCGGCGTTCATCTGCACTCCGCGCCCGGCCCCAACATCGAGCAGTTCACCGAGGACTCCCTGCTGGACTATCTCGCCTTCAAGCTCTTCTCTGGCGCGGGAACGCACGGCGTCTTCATGAAGACCTGGGCGGCTGGCCTTGCCTATTCCAATGGCCTGCGGTCCAGCGCCATGGAAGGCCGCAACTCCTATTACGCCGAGCGGACGCCGCTCCTGCCGCAAACATTGCGCTTCGTCATCGAGCAGATCCAGCAGGCGCCGCGCCACCTGACGCTGACCGAGTACGCCTTTGCCCAGGCCTTCAGCGGCACGCGCGCCGCCGGCAGCTTCGAATCCCGCACCGCGGCCCTCGCCGGCGATCTTGCCGATCAGGTAGGCCCCGACGTCGTGCGCGCCTTTCGCCAAAGCCTTCTGGCCTTGCGCCACCGTCCACACCTGAATGCGGACCTTTACTCCCGTATGGACCGGCTTTACTCCGAAGTGCTGCCCGGCTACGTCAAGCCCCACCCGGAAGTGCCCGGGGCCACCTACTTCGTCATTGGCAATGAAAAGCAGCTTGCCGCCTGGGAAGAATATCTCGGCGAACCCGTGCACCGGTTGTATGCTCGGGATTACTGGCTGATGGATTAGCGCCCCATGCAAGACATACTCACCCGTGTTCCTCCCCAGGCTGACCATCGCCTGGCCTACGGCAAAGACGCCAACCAGTTTGGCGATCTTCGCCTGCCCACGGGTCCCGGACCTCATCCGCTCGTCATCAACATCCACGGCGGCTTCTGGCGCGCGGCCTATAATCTCGAACACAACGGCCATCTCTGTGAGGCCCTTCGCCGCAAGGGCGTAGCCACCTGGTCCATCGAATACCGCCGCATCGGGCAAGCCGGTGGCGGTTGGCCCGGCACCCTTCACGATGTCGTGGCCGCGGCCGAGCACGTGTATGAACTGGCGCGCAACTACCCTCTGGACCTTGATCGCATCATCGCCATGGGCCATTCCGCGGGCGGGCATCTGGCGCTCTACCTGGGTGCGGAACTCCCCTGGTTGCAGGGTGTCGTTTCGTTGGCTGGAGTCGCCGATCTGCGCCACGCGCTCGATCTCAAACTCAGCCGCGAAGTAGTCAAAGACTTTCTGGGTGGCACTTACCAGGACCTGCCAGAGCGCTACCAGCAGGCCTCACCCATGGAGCGCCTGCCCTTGCGACGTCCGGTGGTTTTGATTCAAGGTAAGGACGATGACATCGTTCCACCGGTCATCGCCGAACGCTATGCCACCGCGGCCCGGGAAAAGGGCGACCCGGTGCGCCTGGAACTACTGCCCGGCGGCCACTTCGAGCTGATTGACCCCGCCAGCCCTCAGTGGGCCACC
>VFQU01001272.1_pt1 | contig 15561 bp, 13 predicted proteins | sample 3512311 | NCBI WGS metagenome assembly VFQU01 (sample SAMN10412377, study PRJNA504923) | tailings metagenome | isolation source: Relicate 3 Philex TSF3 active mining site | place: Philippines: Tuba, Benguet | collected 2017-08-29
CATTATTGCTGCAGGAAGGGAAGAAATCCTAAAATCGGATTTTCGGATCTTCTTAGCCGTCTTTTTCCTCCATGCAGGGGGATTCTTCTTAGGGTACGTTTTGTCCAGAGGGTTGTACAAGGATTTGGTGGTTGCCAGAACCATATCTATCGAGGTCGGGATGCAAAACTCTGGATTAGGAGCAGTACTAGCCAGAACCCATTTCCCTGACCCGAACACAGCCATCCCTTGCGCCCTTTCCAGTCTGATGCACTCCCTGATCGGAAGTTTTTTGGCAGGAGCCTTTCGAAAATCGAAAGAAAACTTCCATATTGATCCTTGACGATTGGGGTGGCTGCTACGTAATGGCATAAATTATGAGAGAAATCATAAAACTTACATGCGTTCCTTGCGTTGTTCCAGGGCGTTCCAACTACTTCTTAACTAAAAATAAGAAGACAAAAACAGAAAAATTGCTCACAAAAAAATACTGCAAATTCTGTAAAACGCACACAGATCACAAGGAAGCTAAAGTCTAACAAATTAGAATGGCAAAACCAGCTGCAAAATCTGCCGAGAAGGGCGTTGATAAAAAATTCATTGAGGAAGTAAAAGAACTTCTTCAAGAGAAGAAACAGTCGCTTCTGATCAAACTCAACCAATGGGAAGACACTAGTTCTCCGTCCGGTTTGAAAGAAATGGGAGATATTGCAGACATCGCTTCCGAACTGAACTCTGAGGCTCTTAGCTCTGTTCTGACCGAGAATGAGATCGAAACTCTGAAAGAGATCGAACTCGCTTTGGAAAAGATCGATAACGGAACCTACGGAATCTGTGAAGGCACGAAGAAGAAAATTCCAGTGGCTCGTTTGAAAGCGATCCCTTGGACTCGCTTCACTGTAGAGTTTGCAGAACAAATGGCTAAAAATAGATCCAGAGCAGGTGCTTACGGAAGGATGGACACTCTTTCCTCTTACCCGAATGCCTCTATGGATATGGATTCCCTCGACTAAAATCCTTTCGATCTTTTTCTAGTTTCCATTTCCATCTTTCCCTTTTTTACAGCTTCTATCGCAATAAATTTCATTTGCAGTCCTTGGCAGTTTGCGATTTCCTAAGGAATCGTGAAATTTCTCAAGCGGCTTAAAAACCTTCCTTTCGAGAGCTTACTCTTTTTCCTCTTTTTATCTTATCTATTTTTCGAACTCTACCGCTTCGTTTATCCCGTTCCTAAAGATTGGTTTTATCCCGGTTTTTTGATTCAATTTTCACTTACCTTCTTTGCTCAATTGTATGCCAGAAAATGGGGGAGGATCTTTACCGCATTAGGCGCCATTCTTCTTGCCAGAGTCTCTTGGATTGCGGAACCATCTTTGCCTTACCATTTAGCAAATAACGTAGGTTTGTTTTTAGGTTCTATCTCCGGGATTTGGATGAGAGAGATCTTAATGGTGGTGCTAGGAAGAAGTGAAATCATTCTTCCCAAACAGTCGGATCGTTTTTTGACACAGTGGATGATTCGTAATCCCAGTGCTATGTCCCAAGGAAGCATTTTCTTTCAGACGCCGTTTTATCTTTTGTTCTGGTGTTTGATTCTGCTTTTGACCGCTTTTATTTCCCTTTTCGGCTTTTCTACGTTTTACGGTCTCAAAATTCCGGAGTTTATGTATCTTCCCGGCCTTTCTTCCAGAGAGGCATTCGCCTTCCCTGTAGGATTTGCAGTGAGCATTTGTTTGCCGATCCTTTATTTTTTTTCCGAGGAAAGGTCTTCCCCTGTTTTTTCGAAAGAGGCGATCCTCAGCCATTTGTTCTTCGGTGTGTTTGTGGGTTTATTCGTACAAATCGTAGTGATTCTGATTCAGTTTTTTCTGCTTCCTGGTTTTTTTGCCGCAGGAACCGGAGACTCCTTGTTAACCGGTAGAAACCCGGGACTTTTTATAGACTCAGGGTCTTCTTCTTGGATTTTACCTTCTTTGTCCGCAGTTTGGATTTTGGTGAGTCATCAAAGATACAAACAGACGAAGGAAAGATTCACTTTCTTATGGATTTTATTTTTAATCTTTTTGGTCTCCATGTTAGGAGCCAGACAAGGAAAAACATTCTGGTTCGTTTGGTTGGGATTTTTGTCCGTTTGGATTGTCATTGCGGTCACTTCCCACTGGATTTCCGATAATAAAAAACTTTGGACGGCAAGAGCTGGTCTTTTCGTTCTCATTCCTTTGTTATGTGGTTCTTTCCTTTGGGGAGTTTCCAAGATGGATTCTCATTCTTCTTTGGTGACTTTGGGAAAAAAATATTCCGAATTTCAGTCCGAGTTTTTCAAAACAAAAAGTTTAAGCTCCTTACGAGCCATAGATGAAAATAGATACGAACTCACTCTCATCACCTGGGAAGGGTTTCGGGAAAATATATGGCTGGGAAACGGGTTTGCCAGTCTACCTGTTGCTCTGAAGGATGCGGATAAAAAAGGAACGAAACTTTCCAATCAGAAGCTGATCGATCTGGCTCCGAATTTTTATCTGGGTGTTTTGTACGATTTAGGAATTTTCGGTTCTCTTCTTCTGTTTCTGTTAGTAGGGCTTTTGGTTTGGGAAAGAGGGACATATGCAGGATTATTTCTCTGTGCGATTCCTTTTTTATTCGGAATGCAGATGCAGCATTCGGACGGAGCATTCTTAGTCGTTTTACTTTTATTGTATCCGGTTCTTCCTATGAACTTCGGGGATAAGACCAAAAGAAATTCGAATTGGTTTCGTTATACGATACTCATTCTAAGCATAGGTCTTCCTCTCCATTATATGATTTTATTTTCACAGAGGATGATGGGAACAGGGATCGGTTCTGAATTCAGAAAAGAGGTTTTCGGAAACTATCAACTTCAGGCATCCGTTCCTTTTGTAAACGGTACAAATTCACACGAATTCCACGGAAAGGGTTGGGAATGGAAAATCACGAGTGAATCTTTTTCCAAAACGGGAAAATTCCGTGCAGATTCGAAAAACGAGAAATTACAAACGGAGCTGCTTTGGTTCAATGACAGAAGACTTCCTATCTCCAAGGTTTTAGTTCCTTGGAAAGGGAGTGTTTACGAATGGAACGGTTCCATTCCTGATGGGGCACAGTATGTTCGTTTGGTGACAAGTTCCCGTTCGGAACTGACTATATCCCAATCCCAGTTTGACAGAGAAAATCGATTTCGTTTGGTTAGATAGGATTTTCCAAATCTTTTTTGATTCGTATATAATCCGTTTTTTGGTTGGCCAGTTTTGGCAGAGAGTTAGAAAAACGGATCGTATCCGGGATATGGCTGTGAGGAAAACTTTTGACCATTTCCGATTTGACTTCTTCTTCGGTTTTTCCTTCTTTTAATACCACATAACAGCCTAAAATCGAATTTTGATTTTCTTCGAAACAAACTACTGCCGCTTCTGAGACGGAATGCAAGGAAAGAAACAAAGACTCTACCAAATCCATAGCAATTCGTTTGCCTTTGATTTTGGCGATCCTGTCCACTCTGCCTATTTGATTCCATCCTAATGTCGAAAAATCCCCCCAGTCTCTTGTGGGAAAATATCCGTCTTCATCCGTGAGTCGGATGGTATCCCATCTTTCTTCTACAAATTCCATCGCAGTTTCGGAAACGAGTTTGCTTTTCACTTCCAAACTGTGTCCTCCTTCTTCCTGACTCAATCTGGTTTCTACGAAAGGGAGGATGGTGAATCTGGATTTCCAAAAAGGATCTCTGACTCCCATCGCTCCCGTTTCCGTGGAGCCGTAGATCTCTCTAACATTTGTTTTGCCTTCTTCCCGCAAGACTCTTGCGAGTTCAGAGGGGAACTTGGCTCCTGAAGAGAATATATGTTTTGGAAGGATCTTTTTTTGGGAATGAAAGTTTCGAATTTGATTCGGAGTGCTGATTAAATATGAATCTTCTATTTCATCCGAAGTCAGTTCGGAGAGTCGTTTCACAGAGATAGGATTCCATCCCATTTGCAAAGGGAAAAGAAATCCCCAAATGAGTCCGTAGAGATGGCAGAGAGGCACTGTTACGATCCATTTAGGGTTTTTAGGAAGATCCCATCCGAATGAGGAATGAAAATGAGACTTCCAAAAATACACTTCTTCGGACATTTGTTCCCAGGATTTTTGAACCAATTTCGGTTTGCCTGTGCTTCCGGAAGTGGCGACCCAGAAGAGATTGGGTTTTTTGATTTGGATGGATTCTTTTTTATGGGAAAGTATTTCGGATAGGATCGTATTCTGCCAAGCAGGATCGATCAGAACAGGTTCGCTTCCTTCCGACAGATCTTTTTGGAATTGTCCCTTTCGGAAATAATCTTCATCTGCATATCGTAAACTGCTCATAGAACAAAAAAACCCTCCCCGTTTGATTTCGGGAAGGGTTTTCTTTCGGTAGGCTGAAGTGAAAAGGCTTAGTTAACCGCTTTTTTTCCGATTCTTTTTTTCATTAAGAATCCTAAGGCGGCTCCGATTACCATCAAACTTGCAGATACTTCGAAGATATTCTTGCTAACCGCTTTGATGAGGTAAGCAGAGAAACCGTTGTCAGTATAGAAGTCTTTGATTCGCACAATGTAAACCGGATTTGTGATTTGTGTGTACCAGTCTTTGTGTTGAGATCCGTTGGATTCCGCCCAAGTATTGAAATAAGCATAACCTGTAGTGGATGCTTTTCTTATGTCGGAACCTGCAGTAGGATGGTTGAACACTCCCGGAACGATGATTGCCCAAGGGAATCCTTTAGAATCGATGTAAGTGTCTTTACCGTTGGATCCGAACACATAACCAGGTCTGTAGATTTGTCTATAGACTCCGTTTGTCTTTTGATTGAATGCAAGGAACCAGTTGAGGTGACCACCCACCATGTTTTTGGCAGTGCTTAGATCCACAGCTTCATCGAAAGTGATTGTGACGTGTGCAGTCACTCCTCTTACGAAATCTTTTGCAGTGAACGCAGTGCCTGGAGCAGGGGAGTTTTGTTTTCCAAAAAGAGTTTTGTCGGAGCTAGGAAGAATGAGAAGTCCTCTTTTTAATCCTGCTGCTGTGATGTTTCCACCTGTACAGTCTCCTGTAGCACCTGCTACGTATTTGGTGGCTCCCGCACAACCTGTCCAAGCTTTTCCGGAACCGTCCACATAGGAGATTTCGAATTTCGCTGTTACAGGAACGTCAAGAGAAAGTCTGAGTTCGTGATTGTAACCTGCACCTTTACCTACGTGAGTGAAAACTCCTCGGAGCACCTTCACTTTGTTTGTAGGCGTTTTATCCATCTCAGTGCTGAATACAGTAGTATGGTCGTTTAAGTCCGCATCACCCGCATCCGGGAATAAGTCTTCGAAAGCGATAGTGTATCTTCCCGATCTAGCAATGAAGGCCAATGCAGGATTCTCCGGGAATTCATCGTATTGGTTGGCTACTCCGTCACAGTCGGAATCCACAGCAGTCACACAACCATTTACTGGTTGGAAGTTATTTGCATTTAAGTTCGTTGTAGGAGCTACCACAACAGTTCCTGTGGTACCTGTAGGAGCAGGAATTTGTACAGGAACACTTCCTGTTACTTCTTGCACTTCTCCGTTCGTAGGATTCACACCCACAATGCTTACGTTGACTTGAGTCACAGTAGGAGGTACGGAGATCGGGATCACCGCTGTTCCGTTGGTATCTGTAGTTCCTTGTCCTAAAATGTTCGTCTCTCCATTGGATTGATTTTCCGTAACTGTCACTGGAGCATTCGCTACAGGACCGGATTCATTCACCAAATGGACAGTGACAGGAACGGTTACGTTGGTTTCGAAGTTAAACCCTCCGTTCGCATTTGTTTGGTTTACTACAGTGGTTGTTGTATTAGTAGAAACTGTGGTATCTGCCACAACTGGTGCAGGAGTTACCACTTCAGGAGTTGTAGTTGCAGGAGGGTTCGTGGTAGAGGAGGAGTCTCCGCTTCCATTGGAAGAATTGTCGTTTCCTGCTGTAGAGGAATTATCTCCACTGCTTGTTCCTGTTCCCGAACCGGAGGAATCAGAAGAAGAGCCGGAACCGGAAGAAGGTGTAGTAGATCCGTTATTTGCACTGGAATCGGAGCTGCCGGTTGATGTGCCGCTTCCGTTAGAAGAGTTTGAGTTACCGCTGTCTGTAGGGGCAGATGTATTTGTATTTCCTGAGTTAGTAGAGCTGTTTCCTGCCCCAACTTGGTTTTGGTCGGTTGCATCTAAACTGACAACAGTGAACGAACTAGTTCCTGTGTCCGTTTGTCCGGCCGCCGGGGTTTGTGTTGCTGCGCTATTGTCACCGCCCAATGCGGCAAATAGCGGGAGAAGTAAGCCTTTCTTTTTGTTCGAACAATCGAGGACAAGAAGAGGGATGGCTAGTAAAATAATCCACTTTTTCATGATCAAAGTTCCTACCTTTTATAGGTATTATGACGACAAATTCCGAAAAAAAGCAATTTTGATTTTTAAAATTTTAGGGAAATGGAGAGGGTTTACTGTGGTAAGTACTATGAGAGAGGAAATTTTTTATAAATTCCCCTCTCATTATGTCTGAAAGACGATCGTTAAATCGATATTAAGCGGCTAGTCTGGAAAGTAGAACCCTTCTAAAGTAATATCCCAGACCGGCTCCGATCAAAATCAATAGGAAAGAGATTTCCCAAATATAAACTTTCACGGAATGGATTAGATTCGCAGTGAACGGTTGCGGCAAATAGTTCGATTTGATATCGATTACGTATTTTGCTTGCTCTGTAGTTTGAATTTGTTCAAACCAATTTCTGGATTTTGTTCCTTTGGAAGTCGCCCATTCTTTGAAAGCAGGGTAGCCTGTTTTTCCTTGGTTGTTCGGATCCAAAATGTTCGTAGATTCTCTTGGATAATTGAACACCCCTGGAACGATCACTCCGAATGGGAATCCACTCACTCGATCGATATAAAGATCGTATCCTTCGGAAGCGGATTTCACAAATCCAGGACGATAGATTTTTTCTCCCGTGCCGTTCACTGCTAAGAAGTAGTTGAGGTGACCACCGGAAATATTTTTTCCCGCTTCTTCTAAGTTTATAGGTTCTGCAAATGTGATCGTGAATTGAGAAGTCATTCCCAATACGAAGTTCAATGCTCCCCCGACATTGGGTGCGTTTTTAGAATTATACAATGTGTTTTGTGAATTAGGGAAAATTAAAATCCCTTTCTTCAATTGAGCGGAAGTTAGGTTTCCTCCCACACAATCTCCTGCATTCGATGCGGAAGAAAGTGCCAATCCGCAATTCATGGAAGAAATCGTTTGCCCATTGTTTCCCGTGAAGGAAATGGAAAGTTGCGCAGAAGTAGGGACATCCAAAGAAAGACGCAAGTCATGATTGAAACCTGCTCCTTTTCCTACATGAGTGAAAATCCCTCTGATTTCTTTTGCTTTTCCTTGGGGAGTATAATCGATTTCTGTTGAGAAGACAGATACGTGGTCGTTCAAATCCATATCATTGCTAGGATTCACTGTTCCGTTGAGGATATAAGAGGATTGGTAATAATCTTCCCAAGCAAGAGTGTGTCTTCCTGTGCGGGAAGTCCAACCTAACTCTGCGTTATTTGGGAATTCATCGTCTGCATCCAAAACTCCGTCACAGTCCGCATCTAGCTCTTGCAAACATCCTGCAACTGCTCCGAAATTTACAGTGCTGAGGTCGATTTCAGGAGCAACAACTACAGTGCCGCCGCCTCCACCGTTGCCGGAGCCGCCGTTGTTATTTCCACCACCACTGTTGCCGGATCCACCATTTCCTCCACCGCTTAGAAAGCCGTCAGGAACTTGGATTGGGATGCGACCAGTGATTTCTTGGGCTTGCCCTGTCTTAGGATTGATTCCGTAAATAGTGACGATGATTTCGCTCACAGAAGGATGAACTGTCACTCGGATCGTAACAAGTCCGTCCGCAGCTGTTGTACCTTGAGATAGGAATTGAACCACTCCGGGTGTGGATTGGTCTTCCGCCGCTTTTACATTGATTCCGGATAAAACTCCGTCTTCATTGGAAACTCGGATTGTAATTTCAGTGCTGATCGTATTGTCCCAAAGGAAGGTATCGTTCATCACTTTGAAAACGATGTTGGAAATGATTTGAGTGGGACCTGTAGGATTGGTAAAAACTCCATCCCCGGAACCGCCTCCGTTGTTGTTTCCGTTTCCGGAATCGTTGCTGTCAAGAGGGACAACAGTGAAGCTGTCTCCCGAAGTGGCATTTGTCAGAGTGTCGGAGGACGCTGCCACGGATGCGGTAGAGCCGGATCCACCACCTAATAATAAAAAGAACAGAGGAAGGCCCTTCTTCTTGGAAGAACATGACGCTTGTAACCCGATCATAAGGACGATCAGTAGTATTTTTTTCAACATAGTATAACCTCGCTTAAAGGACGAGACATAAAATTTGTAGCAAATTTTATGCGCTTACTACAGCATCGCAGATTTTTAATTAAAAATCAAGGGGAATCGAAAAAAAATGACCGATTTTTCCAATCTCCCGAAAGAACGCGATTCTCTATTGGTAGACGATTTTTCGCGGAGATATAAATAAAAAATTGATAACGATCATCGAACACGCGTAAGTATTCGTTTTGATCAACTTCTTCGTATACGTCTAGTTCTGCTAAGATTTTGTCATCGACCTTTAGTATGTCCCCCCAAATAGACCCTCCTTCATCGGCAATGACGGCAGGATAGTCTCCTTGTATAAACATTGAGTAGCCATAAATATGGCAATTTTGTCGAACGAGTGTCGATTCTTTCATTCGAAAATGAGCTTCTTCTCCCACTCGTAAGGAACCGTAAACGAAGATATGATACATAAAAAATTTAAAATTTATTTTTTAGAAACGTGTGCTACCGCATTCCCGAAGACAAAATTTTTAAATTTTACTTCTCTAAATCCCAATTCTTCCAGAATTTTCTGCAGAGTTTCCTGGTCCGGGTAGGCTTTGGAAGAGTGAGGAAGGTAGTCGAACATCTCGTGTTTTCTTCCGTAAAGAAGATATCCGAACATAGGAACGATCCTGAAAAAATAAAAATCGGCAAAAGGTTTCAGAATTTTGGGGCGAACTCTTCCTACATCCAGATTGATGTAGATTCCCTCCGGTTTAAGAACTCTTTTGATCTCCAAAAGGCATTTTTTCAGATCGGAAACATTTCTCAAACCGAAGCCCATTGTGATGATGTCGATGGAATGATCAGCAAACTGATTCAGATTCATCGCATCTCCTGTGATGAGTTTTACTTTGGAATTACCATCTAACTTCTTTTTTGCGAAAGAAAGCATGTTTTCCGAAAAGTCTAGTCCTGTGACCGAGGTTAAGTTCGGCTGTTCGGAAAGTCTGGCTGTGATGTCTCCAGTTCCACAGCACAAGTCCAAAGCGGTCGTTGCATGAGGAACTTCCTCGATCGCTTTGGAAACAACCCAGTTTTTCCAAGCTCTGTGCAGAAAGAAACTGTTCCAATCGTTGAAATTGTCGTAAGCTTTGGCAATGTGATCGAAATTGGACTTCACATATTCAGGTTTCTTTTCTTGAGAGGGTAACTTGTATTGGTTCATAAAGGTTGTTACATCCATGAATTGGACATTTTCCGTTTCGGCAAATTTCATTTTAATTATTTTATTCACTTTTTCGGTATCTTCCCTTGCCATTTTTTTATTTTGCCTGAAAGAGCTGAAGGCGCTTTCTAAAAAAACCGATGTCCCTTTGACGGAAGAAAAATTGGATCTATATCTTTCCGGGATCGAACGATGGTCCAATTGGCTTCCTACTTCCGCCTCCTTATCTATGTTACTCGGTCTTTTGGGAACCGTTATGGGAATTTATTCCTCATTCGGAGAAATGCAAAGTTCAGGGAAGGCAACGATCGAAGTTTTAGCGGGAGGGATTAAGGATGCTCTTGTCACTACCATCGTGGGATTGTCCGTTGCCATTCCTTCCCAATTTTTTCATCAGATTGTGGAAAATGCGGTTCAAAAATTATCAGAAACTTTCGTGGAAAAAAATCTGAATCGCTAAATGAAAGTTAGAAGACGCAGAAAAAATAAACAGATAGAGATCAGCAGTCTCATCGATATCTTATTCATTCTTCTTATTTTCCTGATGCTTTCCGTGCGTTTTACGGAGACTAGATCCTATCTGGAATTGGATCTTCCCGATTCCCGTCTCAGCCAAGTAGGGGATTTCGAATCGGTCGTTACAATTTCTTCGGACTCTCAAGGGATTTGGTACTGGAACGGTAAACCTGAATCGAAAGATTCGGTTCTTTCTAAAATCGAATCTTTTTCCGAAAAGGAAAAACAAACAAAGATTATATTGGATCTGGATAAAAAATCGGAGTTCGGACATTTTTTTCTGATCACTGAAAAACTAAAGGAAAAGAAGATCAATCAGGTGGAGATTGCCACGAAACTAAAACGTTAAGTTTAAGTTCCTTGGATGAAATCTATCAGGAATTTGAATTTTTTATCCTGCGCTTTTTGTAAAAGTATATTTCTTCCTTCCAACTCCGATTCGTTTAATTCCAGCGTGGAGATTAACTTTTGGAAATTTTGGATTCGAATCAATCGAAGTATTTCCAATCTTCTGTCTTCCGGAAGCGAATGAATGTAATCCGATATCTTTTTTTCTTCGTTTTGATCCGACTGTTCCATTCCTACCAGTTCTTTGGAACTGACAGGTCCCAATGTATGAATTTGAGAAGGAGAATCCTCGTTCATTTTAACGACTGCTAGTGGAATCTTAAATGAGAATGTGGAACCTTTTTGTAGTTCACTTCGTACGGAAATATTTCCTCCCATAAATTCCACCAATTGATGGGAGATAGCAAGACCAAGTCCGGTTCCTTCCTGGTATGAGGAACCTTGTTCCGTTTGTTGAAACGCTTCAAAGATGATATCCAATTGGTCTTTAGGGATTCCTATTCCTGAATCGGACACAGTGAATTCCACCAAATCGAAAGGAAGAGAGGAGTAAGGATTCGATTCAATGATCACTTCGAAAGACACTTCCCCTTTCTCCGTGAATTTCAATGAATTTGCCAAAAGGTTCACCAACACTTGCCGGATCTTTTGAATGTCTCCCTGGTAGTACTTTCCTAAAATCGCTTTCGGATTGGCAAGATGGAAGGTTAGTCCTTTACCCAAAAATCTATAGGCGAACATAGAGAACAGATTGTCCCACAATTGAACGAGAGAAAACGTCTCTTTGCTTTCCGTCATTTTTCCCGCTTCAATTTTGGAAAGATCCAATATGTCGTTGATCATACTGAGTAGATGCACTCCGTTTTGGTGGAGTGAATTCACATAACCTTTCAAGTGACCGGGAAGATGAGGATCTTTTTCCAGAATTTGAGAGAATCCTATGACTGCGTGCAGCGGGGTTCTCAATTCATGAGTGATTTTGGAAAAGAATATGGATTTGGATCTGTTTGCTGACTTCGCTTCTTCCACCGCTTTCTGTAACTTTTTGTTTTGCTGTTCTATTTTTTGAGAATAGTCGCTTAATTGAGATTCGGCGGCTTTTCTTTCCGTGATGTCGAAAATGGTAGCTCTGCTGACTGTGAAGTTTCCTTCCTTATCGTAGGATGCGGTCGAGTTCAAACTGATGATAAAAACGGAACCGTCTTTTCTTATGTATTCGTATTCGATTCCACTGACAGAACCGTCCCTTTTGAAATTTTCATATAAGGAGTGATAGGTTTTTTTGCTTTCCCCAGTAAGAAGAGTTTCGAATTTCATTCTTCCGATCACTTCATCTCTTTCATAACCTAACCAAGACAATTCGGTATCGTTCATGGAAACGATGATTCCGTCTTTATCCTGCGAATGGTAACCGCAAGGAGCGTTATTGTACAAATCTAAAATTCTTTCGTAAGACTTCAGTAGATTTTCTTCCGCTACTTTTCGGATTGTGATATCGTTCCCTATGGAAAGCACTTCGAAAGGATATCCGTAGTCGTCTTTTAGGATTCGATTCGACCAGCTGATGGTTCTTCTTTCCTGATTGGAAAGGAACACATCGTACTCTTGCCGGATGAATTGTTCCGGTCTGTGGAATATATTCCACAACTGAGACTTCATCACATTGATCTCGTCTCCTTGCAGATGGAATAAATCGATGACTAAGTCTTTACCTTCCAATTCGAATCGATTGACTCTGAAAAATTCTTCCGCATAAGGATTGATGGAATGGATGACGAAGTTGGGGCTCCATCGTATGATGATCGAGTTTGCAGTATCGTAGATGTCTTGGTATTGTTTCTCTTTTTCGATGAGAATTCTTTCGATTTCGGTCGATTTTTGCAGGTTTTTGGAAAATAGAATGAGCCTTAGTTTTTTTTCCTTTTTGTAGAGGAAATACCAAGCGATGGAGAAAAGGCCGCAGACGAAACAAAAAACTAAATATAAAAAATTCATGATTCTATTTCTAAAAGCAACATGGTCATATCGTCCGCAATTTTGCCTTTAGAATGTTCCAATACCTTCGTTTGAATTTGATCCAGAAATTCCCTTCCTTTCAAATCGGAAAACTCCTTAGTAAGTTCATAAAAAGTATTTTCTCCCAGATAGTTCTCTTCCTCATCCGGAACTTCGAACATTCCGTCCGAAAACAAAAACAAACGATCTCCTTTTTGAAGAAATACTTCCTGGTTCTCAGTCATCAATTGAGGGAACATCATTAAACAAAAACCTTTCGTGCCGAGGCGAATCAATTCTTTGCCTCTCAAAAGAATCATACAATGATGTCCCGCCATGGAGAAGGAAAGCAGTTTGTTCTGAGCATTGTATCTCATATAAATGCCGCTGATGAAATGAGTGGAGATCATGGGACTAAGAGTGTTGTGAATCCAATACAAGCACTCGCTAGGTGTTAGAAACGATTTGTTCATCGTTTTGAAAGTGATGATCGCCATCAAGGAAACCATCGCTGCGGCAATTCCGTGCCCTGTTACGTCTCCGAACAATATGTCCAAATCACCTGAAGGGAGCAGATCGAAAGTGATGAGGTCTCCTCCCACCAGATCCATAGGTTTATAAGAGGAATAAATTTTATATTCGGGAGAAGGGGGAAAGTGAAAACTAACAAGGTTTTGTTGATTGGCTCTCGCCAGTTCCAGGTCTTTTTGGATCGAATGCAGAAGATTGACTCTTTCCCTTTCCAATTGTTTGATCGTGATATGAGTTCGGATTCTTGCTAGAATTTCAGCTTCTTGGAAAGGTTTGGTGATATAGTCGACGGCTCCTGTTTCCAAACCGGTAACGATGTCTCTTGTTTCGTTCAAAGCGGATAAAAAAAGGATGGGAATGTTCTTCGTTTTATCTTGGTTCAGAAGTTTTTTGGCAACATCCAAGCCGCTGATGCCAGGAAGAAGGATGTCCAAAAGGATGAGATCTAGATCGAGCGCCTCCGCAAGTTCCAGTGCATACTCTCCGTCGTATGCGACTGCGACTTCGTAACCTTGTTTCAAAAGAATATGAGTGATGATTTCTACGTTGGTTTCATTGTCATCGACTACTAATATTTTCGAGGCAACTTGTTTCACCTCTGAGTAGGTTAATTCCGAAAAAACATTTGGCAAGATATTTTTAAGAACGTTTATGGAAGAGGCCGAGGGAAATTTTTTTTGAGAAAAATCATCCACATCGACATGGACGCTTTTTATGCTTCCGTGGAACAAAGAGACCACCCTGAGATGAGAGGAAAACCTGTTGTAGTAGGTGGTCCTCCGAATTCCAGAGGAGTGGTCTGTGCTGCCAGCTACGAAGCGAGAAAGTTCGGAGTGAGATCCGCTATGTCTTGTTATCAGGCATTTCAACTTTGCCCGGAAGCGATTTTCACCCCTCCTCGTTTCGATGCCTATCGAATGGTATCTTCCGAAATCAGAGCCATCTTTCACGAATACACCGATTTGGTGGAACCTCTTTCTCTGGATGAAGCTTATTTGGATGTCACTGAAAACAAAAAAGGAATCCCGCATGCAAGTGTGATCGCCAGAGAAATCAGAGAGAAAGTATTTCGCAAAACGGGAGTTACTTGTTCTGCGGGGGTTGCAGAAAATAAATTTTTGGCAAAAATGGCATCCGAAAAAAACAAACCGAACGGGCTTTTTGTCATTCTTCCTGAGGAAGGTGCCGCCTTTTTGGAAAATCTAAGTTTGGATAAGTTTCACGGAATCGGAAAAAAGACTTATGAAAAGATGTTGGCTTTGGGTTGGAAAACGGGAAGAGATCTAAAACAATCCAAGGAAGAAGAACTCACCAAACAATTCGGTAAAATGGGAAGGTATTACTTTCAAATGGTGAGAGGTCTTGATGAAAGACCTGTGGTTTCTTTTAGAGATCCTAAATCCATCGGAGTAGAGACCACCTTCGAAAAAGACAGCATGGATTTGAATCATCTCACTTCCGTTTTAGAATCCATTGCGGAAGAGGTGGAAGAAAGGCTTGGTCGCAAAAATAAAAAAGGAAAAACGATCACTCTTAAAATCAAATTCGCCGATTTCACTGCGAAGTCCAGAAGCGTTACAGTAGAAAAATTTTTATTCTTGGCTTCAGATTTATTGGAACAATCTTCGATTTTATTGACAGGTGTTTGGAAAGAGAACATCAACCCCGTCAAAAAAGTAAGACTCATAGGCATCTCCGTTTCCAATCTGGATCTTTCCAAAAAAGAGGACGACAACCAATTGAGTTTATTTGCCGAATAGGAATTATATATGTTAGATGACGCTGAAGATCAGTTAGAAACTTTAGGACCTCTGCAGGTTCTGCGTGTGAAGGGAGATCCCGATGCTCCTACCATCGTTCTTTTTCACGGATATGGAGCGAGTGCCTTCGATTTATTTCCCATCCACGACGTTTTAGTTACGGATCAAAAATTCAACTGGATCTTCCCGCACGGACATCTTCAAGTTCCGATTATGCCAGGTTATACGGGAAGGGCTTGGTTTCCCATCGACATGGTTGCCTTGCAGGAAGCGATTCGTAACAACGACTTCCGTAATTTCGCAAACAGGGATCCGGAAGGACTGGATGTAGCAAGGGAAGCATCTCTTCTTATGCTTCAGGCTTTGGGAGTCCCTTGGGACCAGTTGATTTTGGGAGGTTTCTCTCAAGGGGCTATGTTATCTACTGACATTACTTTAAGAAATGAAAAGACTCCCAAAGGGCAAATCATACTTTCCGGTTCTTTGGTGAATGAAGCCTTATGGAGCACTCTCGCTCCCCAAAAATCCAATCTGCGTTTCTTCCAATCTCACGGAGAACAAGACCCTATTCTAGGTTATGCGAATGCCAAAAAATTGGAAAAGCTGCTTCGTGATTCGGGGTTGCTGGGGGAATTCATCGGATTCCCGGGCGGGCATGAGATCCCTCATATAGTGCTGCAGGGAATGAGCAGATATCTGAATAGTCTGTCATAAATCTTTCCGAAAACAAAAAGATAGGCGGGTAAAATGCTTGCCTGTTTTATTTTCCGAATGTATCTTATGGGATTGAATTCTTATGAAACGATCCCTATTGATTTCCGTCTTTTTTTCTTT
>VFQU01001273.1_pt1 | contig 15539 bp, 14 predicted proteins | sample 3512311 | NCBI WGS metagenome assembly VFQU01 (sample SAMN10412377, study PRJNA504923) | tailings metagenome | isolation source: Relicate 3 Philex TSF3 active mining site | place: Philippines: Tuba, Benguet | collected 2017-08-29
CCCGGTTCCTGCCAGCAACCAAGGCAATGCCCAAGGAAATGCTGACGGTGGTGGATCGTCCCCTGATCCAGTATGCGGTGGACGAAGCACGCGAAGCCGGCATTGAGCATTTCGTGTTTGTCACCGGTCGTAACAAGGGCGTCATCGAAGACCACTTCGACCGGCAGTTCGAACTCGAAGCCACGCTGGAAAGCCGCGGAAAGACCAAGGCTCTCGGCGAACTGCAAAAGGACCTGCCATCGGCCGGCCGCACCAGCTTTACTCGCCAGCAGGAACCGTTGGGCCTGGGCCACGCAGTCTGGTGCGCGCGCGATATTGTTGGCGACAATCCCTTTGCTCTCCTGCTGCCCGACATGATCTTCCGCGCCAAGCCGGGTGTGTTGCGGCAGATGATGGAAGCCTATGAGGAGCATGCGGGCAATATTATCGGCGTGGAGGAATGCGATCCGGCCGAAGTGTCGAACTATGGCGTCGTGGTGCGCGGTCCCGGCCAGGATGCTGGTTTTGCCATTGAAGGCATGGTGGAAAAGCCCAAGGTCGATGAAGCGCCATCCAATCTCTTCATTTCCGGCCGCTATATCATCCAGCCGGAAATCTTCGCCCTGCTGAGCGAACAGACCCGAGGCGCGGGCGGCGAAATTCAGCTGACCGACGCCATGCGGACATTGATGAAGAGCCAGAAATTTACCGGCGTTAAATATGAGGGCAAGGTCTACGACTGCGGCTCTAAGATCGGCTTCTTGACGGCAAATGTCGTCTTCGCTCTCGACCGCGACGACATTCGTGACGGCTTCCTTAAGGAATTGCGGCACCTCAATCTGCGGGATCAGCTATAAACTACTCGGATCGGCTCAGCGTTTGATGGTGATGCCGAAGCTGAACCGATGCGCATCGGTGATGCCGGTAGTAGTGTTGTCCCTATGAGCATAGCCATAGTCTGCTGAGAGCGCCGTGTGGGCGTTGACCGCATAATCCGCCCCGGCCCCCAAGCCGTGGCGTGATTCGGTTTCTGTCGAGCCGACAAGCTCTGCTCGACCCCATTCCGCTGAAGCGCGCAGCCGCAGCCAGGAATTGACGGTGTAGTCGGCCTTGGCGGTGGCGACACGCTCGACCCGAGCCGTGCCGGCTGAGTCGGCGCCCGGCGGGGTCACCGTGGTTGACACCTGCGCAGTGAGATTGACGGTCGGATCAGGCCGGAAGCTGATGCTGGCATCGTAGAGATGCGTCGTGACATCGGTGAGGCTGGCATCATCGAAATCATGCTCGCCAATGCCGATCGAGGCCGTTGCCGACAATATATTGTTCCAGTTGCCGGTAATGCCGGCGCGGAGAGCCTTGCTGGTGGCATCGGCGCGAATGCCCAGTGCGGTGGATGGCAGGTCGAACATGTCGCGCCCGACCGCGCCCTCCCCAAAGATTTCAAAAATCGGCGTGGCCTGGAAGCCAAGCCGCAGGCGCGCATCGGTATTCCAGTAATTCTGGTCCGAATTGTCGGTGACGCCGGTATCGGTGCGGGTCGAGGCACCAAAGGCAGTGCGGACCGCGTCGCCCCGTAGTCCGAGATTGAACTTGCCGAACTGGCGGTCGATACCAAGCCCGAGCGAACCGGTCATGATTTGCGGTGGCACGCTGACCAGCGGATTGAGGTCGATCGCGCCCGGCAATTGCTGGCTCATTCTGAAGGCGGCATTGCCGGAAAGATTGGTGACGCTATCCAACGCCGCCGTGCCAGAGACGCCAAGTCTTAGGGCAGAAACACCCAGATCGCCATTGGTATTGCGTGTCAGGTCGGCGCTGCTATCGAAGATGACGTCGGCGCGCTGCCCGTCATGTTTGGCGGTAAATTGCGGCGTCAGGACCGTAACGAAGGTTTCCTGCGTCGTTGTTCTTGTCAGCGTGCCTCTGAGGCCGATGGACCAGTCGATCTCAAATGGTGGATGGCCAGGCTCGCTCGGTACGGCAAATTCGTCAGGGACGGGCGCGGCCGGATAGAGGCCGGGTCGCAGCCGTTCATTGTCGAATTTTGAACCATCTGGCCCGGGCGGATCGGCGAGCACGGCGCTGGTCGAACCCAGCAGGACCGCCAATGCTGTCAGATATCGCCACCCGGCCAATTCATGCTCCGCTGGGTCGTTTCCAGAAGCTGGTGCCAAGGGTCACCAGTTCGCGGCACTTAAGGCGCGCGGGCGCAATCCTTTCAGCTTATGGTTAACGAAACCTTGCAGACCGCAGGCGAAGGATGGCTATTCAACCGCCTCGACGCGAAGCAGCGCACCTTCGCTGCCGACAATGCGCACCCGCCGCCCGGTCGGCAGGTCCGGCCCGACGATCCGCCAGATCGTATCGTCCAGCCCGATTCGCCCGACACCATCGACGATGGGGTGATCGAGCACGGCTTCCATACCGATGAAGCGATCGGCTCGCCGGTTGAGCAATGGACGGTCGCTATTGTCGCGCCGGTTGCGGCTGATGCGTAGCCAGACCAGGATAGAAACCAGCGACAGGACCCCGAAAATCAGCCACTGCACCGCCCAAGGCAGAGGTTGCAGCAGCGTGATGACGCCTGTGAGGATACCTGCAACACCGACCCAGAGGAGGTAGCCGCCGGGCACAACGAGTTCCAGGCCAAGCAATATGAGCCCGACAATAATCCAGCTCCAGGGGCCATTCTCGGCGATGAAGGCGATCAGGTCCATTTACGGGCGTTCCGTGCCTGCGCCCGCATTAGGCGGCCGGCTTGTGGGCCGCGTCGCGCCAGCCGGCTTGTCGCCGCCAAAGGTTTCCCGGGCAATTTCAGCAATGCCGCCAATCGCACCTATGATGCTGGATGCTTCCACGGGCAGCATCAGCAGCTTCTGATTGGGCGAGGCAGCAATGCCTTCCAGCGCCTTGATATAATTGTTGGCGACAAAATAGTTGATGGCCTGCACATTGCCCGAGGCGATGGCGTCCGAGACGAGCTGGGTGGCCTTGGCTTCGGCTTCGGCGGCGCGCTCGCGTGCTTCGGCATCGCGGAAGGCGGCTTCCCGCCGGCCCTCAGCCTCAAGAACCTGCGCCTGCTTTTCGCCCTCGGCCTTGAGAATGGCCGCCTGCCTGCGGCCTTCGGCTTCGAGAATGGTGGCGCGCTTTTCGCGTTCCGCCTTCATCTGGCGGCCCATTGATTCGACCAGGTCCTTGGGCGGATCGATATCCTTGATCTCAATGCGAGTGATCTTGACACCCCAGGGCGCCACCGCCGTATCGACGACGCGCAGCACGCGATCATTGATCTCGTCGCGATGGCTCAGCAATTCGTCCAGATCCATCGAACCCATGACCGAACGGATATTTGTCATGGTGAGATTGAGAATGGCGTTTTCGAGATTGGCCACTTCATAGGCCGCCGAGGGTGCGTCCAGGATCTGGTAGAAGGTCACGCCATTTGCGGTCACCGTCGCATTGTCGCGGGTGATCACTTCCTGATGGGGCACATCGAGCACCTGTTCCATGACATTCATCTTCTTGCCGATGGTGTCGATGAACGGGATGATGAGATTAAGGCCCGGTTTGAGGGTGCGGGTATATTTGCCGAACCGCTCGATGGTGAAATTGTAGCCCTGCGGCACGGTCTTGGCGCCGGCAAACAGCACCAGGACGAGCAGAAGCCCAAGCCCGATCAATACGACGCTGAGGCCATCGAGCCCAAAGTCGTTGAGGATTTCCATGATGCGATTCTCCCGAGTGCCACGCGCGGCGCCACCATAATTGGGGCGCCGCGCGCTGACTACCCGCATTCACGGGTCGGGATTGGCCGGAAGCAGGTTCGCTTCGCCTATTTACTGAACTGGCAGCGTCCGGAAGAGCGGAGTGTAGCGATGGCGCGCGGATCGCAGCCGGTGGACAAGAACATCAGCCAGTCATTGGTATTGCCATAGAACACGTTGCGATCGACCTCGCCGCGCACGCCGGGAACGACACCGGTCTGGGTATATTGCCAGAAGGTCCACGGACGGTTCTTGTACCGCTCATGTGGTTCGGCGGCGGTCGAGCGCAGCCAGAACGTATTGGGCAGATAGACGTCCTCGAGAATATCGCGGTGGAAATTCATGTCGGTATAGATGATCGGCAATTTCCCGGTATGCCGCTCCATGGCGGTCAGCATGACCTGAATCTTTTCCAACGCGTCGGCCTTGCTGGGCTTCACCTTGCAGCTGGAGTGATTGTTCCATTCGAGATCAAGCACCGGCGGCAGCGCGCTGGGGTCAGCGGGCACATTCTGCACGAACCAGGCTGCCTGTTCTGCGGCGGTCGAACACCATGTCATGAAATGATAGGCGCCGCGCGGCATGCCGGCGTCCCGGGCCCGAACCCAGTTCCGCTGGAAATCGGGGTCGATATAGTCCTTGCCTTCGGTGGCCTTCATGAACACGAAGTGGATGCCCGCCGCTCGCGCCTTGGGGAAGTCGACATTTTCCTGGTAACGCGCCACGTCAATGCCTTGGATGGGCATGGAACGGGCGCGATCCACGCCCGAATGCGGGCGGTTGTCGCCTTGTATAGCGCCATAGAGCCCGCCAACACCGGTGGCGCAGGCGGCTAGAGTCGCCGTGACAAGGCCAATCATGGCCAGACGAGAAAATGCAGAGAAACCAGAAAAAATCCGGGCGGCGGCCATGGGTCGAAACACTCGGTACACGAAACAAAACTGGTATTTGATTCAACATGGTGAGGTTAACGGAGCTTTAGGGTAACTATTGTGGCAGCTCGTATGGTTAATGCGCCATTTTCTGTTCTTCAAATGTTCTTGATAATCTGGCTCGATATTGCTTAACTGGTCTTCTGCTTGGGGGCTTGCATGGTTGCCAGGGTTTCGACAGTGGCGTTTCAAGGGATAGAAGCAGTGCCTGTCGACGTGCAGGCGCAGATCGCGCCGGGCCTGCCCGCTTTTGTTCTTGTCGGCCTGCCCGACAAGGCCGTTCGCGAAAGTGGCGAGCGGGTGCGCGCGGCGCTCACGGCCTCTGGCCTTGGTCTGCCGCCCAAGCGGATCACCATCAATCTTGCCCCGGCCGACCTGCCCAAAGAGGGCAGCCACTACGATCTGCCCATTGCCCTGGCGCTGATGGCGGCGCTCGGCGCTATTCCACAGGATGCCCTGGATGGGTTTCTGGCGCTGGGCGAGCTGGGCCTTGACGGGAAACTAGCTCATGTCGGTGGTATTCTGCCCGCAGCTATGGCGGCGCATGGACGTGGCCTCGGTCTCGTCTGCCCGGCGCCCTCCGGCCCCGAAGCCGCTTGGGCCGGCGAAGATCTCGATATTATCGCAGCGGGCAGCCTTTTGGCGCTGGTCAATCATCTGACCGGCCATCAGTTACAGGCCCGTCCGCAACCGGGCCGTCGCACCGATATGGGTTCCGATCTTCCCGACCTGGCTGATGTCCGGGGACAAGCCGTGGCGCGCCGCGCTTTGGAAGTGGCGGCAGCCGGCGGGCATAACCTGCTGATGATCGGGCCACCAGGGGCCGGCAAATCCATGCTGGCACAGCGCCTGCCCTCGATCCTGCCGCCGCTCAGCCCCCGTGAACTGCTCGATATTTCCATGATCCAGTCCATTGCCGGGGAGCTTTCGGGCGGCGCATTGTCGGACCGGCGACCGTTTCGTGCGCCGCACCATTCTGCGTCCATGGCGGCGCTGGTGGGGGGCGGACTGCGCGTACGCCCAGGCGAGGTTAGCCTCGCCCATAATGGCGTCCTCTTCCTCGACGAACTGCCTGAATTCCAGCCCAGCGTGCTCGATAGCCTGCGTCAGCCGCTCGAAAGCGGCGAAACCGTCATTGCCCGCGCCAACGCCCGCATCGCCTATCCCAGCCGCGTTCAACTCGTGGCAGCGATGAATCCTTGCAAATGCGGTCTGGCTGGATCACCGGGCCATACTTGTAAACGAGGTGCCGCCTGTGCCGCCGACTATCAGGCGCGCGTTTCTGGGCCTTTCCTCGACCGTATCGATATTCGCATCGACCTGCCCGCCGTCTCGGCCGCCGATATGATTGTACCTTCCGGTGCAGCTGAAGCCTCAGCCGATGTGGCCGCGCGCGTGGCTGCGGCCCGCCAGGTGCAGCGCCAGCGATACGAGGCAGCCGGCTTGCCCAATGTCAGCACCAATGCCGCTGCTTCATCCGCACTGATTGAAAAGCTTGTTGTGCCCGACCGGGACAGCCAGTCGCTGCTATTGCAGGCGGCCGGGCGGTTTAAGCTCTCGGCCCGCGCCTATCACCGCGTTCTCAAAGTCGCGCGGACTTTGGCCGATCTCGAAGGCTCGCAATTCGTGGGGCGGCCGCACATTGCCGAGGCTCTGAGCTATCGACTGAATTTCGGTGCGGCATGACCGAAACGGGCGAACTGGTGCAGTGGGATGACGAGCGCGGGTTTGGTTTCATCGAGGCGCGAGGCGGGAAACGCTTCTTCGTGCATGTGACCTCCATTGCTCGAATGATCAACCGGCCACGGATTGGCGATGTCGTAACCTTTGACCCCACGCTTGGAAAGGACGGGCGGCCCGTAGCGCGATCTGTACTCGTGTCAGGCGCCAATCCGGTCGGATTTGACCACGTGCGGCAGCGTCGAGCAAAGGCCAAAGCGCAGTGGGACTGGCGCTTGCTTTTGGCCGGCTTGCTAGCAGTACTTGCGACGTTTGTGGCGCTGGTGGGCAATGCGCCGGTCTATCTGCCTCTGGTTTATCTCGGTTTGGGTGTGCTGTCCCTGAGCCTTTATCGCACGGACAAGAGTGCCGCCGAGACTGGCCAATGGCGCATTAGCGAGGCCATGTTGCTGGGCGTCGATCTCGTCGGTGGCATCATCGGTGGACTGATCGCCCAGGCAATCTTTCGTCACAAAACGCGCAAGCCGAGCTATGTCGCCGCAACAATTGCGCTGGCGAGCATTCATCTGCTCTGGCTCGCCTGTCTGGCTTCCGGCATAATTACAGTGGCCGACCTTGCCTCCGCGCTCATGCATGTCGGCGGTGGATAAGTCTGTGGAAAAGTGTTTCACGTGAATCCGCGCCGAGGCCGCCGGCTTCGGCGCGGAATAGTTCAGTGGAATTGGGCGGTTTCGGTCGATTCCGCCATGGCGGTGGTTGCACTCTGGCCCTCGCTCACGGTCAGCGACACCGCGTCGAAATAGCTCGTGCCCACTTCGCGCTGGTGGCGCGTGGCCGAAAAGCCATTGGCTTCGGCGGCAAACTCGGCCTGTTGCAGCTTCGAATAAGCCGCCATGCCATCCTTGGCATAGGCGCGCGCCAATTCGAACGTGGTGAGGCTGAGATTGTGGAAACCGGCCAGCGTGATGAACTGGTATTTATAGCCCATGGCCCCCAGTTCGCGCTGGAACTGGGCCATGGCGGCCTCGTCCATATGCTTGGCCCAGTTGAAGCTGGGTGAGCAATTATAGGCGAGCATTTGCTCGGGGTACTCCTTGCGGATGGCTTCGGCAAATTTGCGCGCTTCGGCCAGGTCCGGCTTGGAGGTTTCGCACCAGATGAGGTCGGCATAGGGCGCATAGGCGAGACCCCGCGCAATGGCGCAGTCAATGCCGCCCTTGAGCCGGTAAAAACCCTCGGCAGTGCGCTCGCCGGTGACAAAGGGCTTGTCGTAATCATCGATATCGGAGGTGATGAGGCGAGCCGCCTCCGCATCAGTACGGGCCATGATCAGGGTCGGCACGCCCATGACATCTGCGGCGAGCCGCGCCGAATTGAGCGTGCGAACGAACTGGCTGGTGGGCACCAGCACCTTGCCACCTAGATGCCCGCATTTCTTTTCTGAAGCTAACTGATCTTCGAAATGCACTGCGGCAGCGCCGGCTTCGATCATGGCTTTCATCAACTCGAACACATTGAGTGCCCCGCCGAAACCGGCCTCGGCATCGGCAATGATCGGCACAAAGAAATCGAGGTCGGTCGTGGCGGTGCCGTCGGCCTTCTCCATGGTCTGGATCTGGTCAGCGCGTTGCAGGGCCTTGTTTATGCGCTTGACCACGCTGGGCACGCTATCGACCGGGTAAAGCGACTGGTCGGGATACATATTGCCCGACGAATTCGCGTCAGCCGCCACCTGCCAGCCCGAAAGATAGATCGCCTTGAGCCCGGCCTTGACCTGCTGCACGGCCTGATTGCCGGTGAAGGTCCCCAGCGTCGGCACGAAATCCTGCGAATGGAGCAATTCCCATAGGCGCTTGGCGCCATTCTCCGCCAGCGAATGACGGATGGGCAAGGAACCGGCCAGCCGACGCACATCGGCGGGTGTATATCTCCGCGCAACCGTCTTCCAGCGGTCAGGGGCGTAGTCCGGGGCCGGAAAGGCTTCGGGTCTGTTGGGCTTGTCGAGCATGTCGTTCTCCTCGATTTTTGACATGGCTATGCCGGTCCGCCCGAAGGCGGTGGCCTTTGTGGTGATTCACGTGAAACGTGTGTGGCGTGCCATCAGAGCGCAGCCCCAAAGGCTTAGCCGTCTAGGATTGCCCCAGTGGCGCAATCTGACCTGCGGCTCAGTGTTTAGCCGGCAACGCGCCGGCTGAAGGTCGCGGCAATCATGCCGGCGCCGGAAAATAGCTCTTGGGCATCCTCGCCACCCACAAGGGTGAACTGATGCCGCCCGATCCGTCCGGCAATGGCATAGCCCAGAACGTCGAGCCCGCGTGCCTTGAACTGCGCCATGGCTTCATTGGCGGTGGGGGCGATTATGGTGATGTATTCGTCGCGCTGATTGGTAGTGGGGGACATGAAATTCTCTCCTCGCTGCTGATGTAAAGATTTGACAACCGCGGCTGAAATGCAAGAAATACCCGCATAACCGGCAGTAAAGCTGTAAATCGGCTGTCAATCCGGGCATGCAGAATTGTAAATTCTGTAAATCTGAGGAGGGGTATTATGGATGCGGCAGACAGCCAGATCGGCGGGCGGATCAAGCGCCTGCGCCGTCAGCGTCGCCTGAGCCAGGCCGACCTTGCGGCGGCGCTCGGCATCTCGGCCAGCTATCTCAATCTCATCGAGCACAATCGCCGCAAGGTCACCGTGTCGCTGCTGTTTTCTATCGCCGGCTATTTCGGCGTCGAGCCGGGCGAACTGGTGGACAGCGACGAGGGCCGGCTTGTCGGCGACCTGATGGAAGCCTTCGGCGACGATCTTTTCGCCGATAGCGACATCACCAATCTCGAAATCCGCGACTTCGCCAGCGCCAATCCGGCGGCGGCGCGCGCCGTGCTCAAGCTCTACGATCGCTACCGCCTTCAGGCGGCAAAAGACCCGGTGCGCTCAATCGGCACAGAAGCCGAACCCTTCCACCTCGCCACCGACGCGATTTCCGATTTTCTCCAGACCCATTCCAACCATTTTCCTGCCCTTGAGGATAATGCCGAGCGGATCGGCGGGGATATCTACAATTCGGGCGAGAGCTTTGACGCCGGTCTGCGCAGCTATCTTTTCAATGTTTTCGGGCTTGAGACCCGCCTTGCCTCCCTGCCCCATGGCATTGCGCGACAGCTCGATCCGGCCAGACGGCTGATCCTCGTTTCCGATCTCTTGCCGGCCGAGACGGCAAATTTCCTTTTGGCGCAACAGCTTGGCCAGATGGCAGCAGGGGCCGAAATGGACGAGATCATCGCAGGTTCCGAACTGCCTGAGGGCGACGCGCCAACGCTGGCGCGCAATGTGTTGTCGGCCTATTTTGCGGCGGCGCTGATCATGCCCTATGCGCCTTTTCTCAAGGCCTGCCGAGACTATCGCTACGATATCGAGCGATTGGGGCGTCGGTTCGGGGCCTCGTTCGAGCAGGTCTGCCACCGCATGACCACGCTGCAGCGCAAGGGCGCTTCGGGCATTCCTCTCCATCTGGTGCGCACCGATATTGCTGGTAATATCTCCAAGCGGTTCTCGCTGTCGGGCATCCACATTCCACGCCATTCGGGCGCCTGCCCGCGCTGGAATCTCTATGCGGCTTTTCTCGCGCCCGAGCGGATCAATGTTCAGCTCAGCCAAATGCCTGATGGACAACGCTATTTCTGCATTGCCCGCACCATCACCAAGGGCGATTACCGCTACAATGCGCCCCGGCGCTACCTTTCCATCGGGCTAGGCTGTTCCATCCACCATGCCAAGGACATGATCTATTCGGACGGCATGGACCTCTCGAGCGACCAGCAGGTCGTGCCTATTGGTGTGGGGTGCCGCATCTGTCCACGCCTCGAATGTGGACAAAGAGCGCATCCGCCTGCGGATCATCGCTTCCGCATCGACGAAAATGTGCGGCCGGAAAGCCTCTATGCCCGAATGACTTAGCCTTCGCCGCCCGCCTCGTGGCTCCAGCTGGCGCGCCATTCGCGTTCGAGCACGGACCTACGCTTGCCATAGCGTTCGTCGAGGATTTTAAGGCAGATGATACGGTCGGTCCGGAAGCTGCGGAAGTCCTGGCGTAGCAGACACCACGCCGCAATTGTTTGTTTTCCCTCATAAAATGCCAGACCAACTGGCCAGATCGTGCGGCTGGTAGGGCGGCCTTCGACGTCTTCGTAGTCGATGATGACCGCTTTTTCCTGCCGCATGGCGAGGCGAATATCGGCAAGGACCGGGATGGGTTTGCGTTGACCCCAGATAGCGACGGGCCAGAGCGCGGTGTCGCTGATCCGGTCGCGCAAGTCCTCCGGCGAGGCGGTGGCGATCTTGGCAAGGGCATTGCGCGCGGCGGCGCTCAAACCATCGTCTGGCTGCGTTTCCACCCAGCGCGCACCCAGGACCAGAGCCTCCAGTTCCTCGGCACTAAACATCAGTGGCGGAAGGAAAAAACCGGGTTTCAGCATATAGCCGACCCCCGCCTCGCCATCGATGGGAGCGCCCAGGCCAATAAGCGTCTGGATGTCGCGATAAAGCGTGCGGACAGAGACGCCCTGCTCCTCGGCCAAAGCCGCAGCCGTGATCGGACGGCGGTGACGACGCAGCGCATCCATGATCGAAAAGAGGCGTTCGGTCTTGTCCATGGCTCTGCCTTCATTGCGCCCTCCACTGTTGAGGAGGGACAAGGATTGCGTGCACATCTGCCCGATTCTGTCAGCAGACTGTGAACGTTGAGCTTCGCACCGGGATGTCTGAGGTTAGCAGACTGCTAACGTTGAGTGTCACGCAATCTCGAATTCGCACCAATGGCTATAGGGGCGGTCGGGCGAATAGATGACATTGGGGAAATGCGGATTGTGGACCGCATCGGCCAGCGCCTGGTCTTCAAGGCAGAAGCCGGAATTTTTGCCATAGGTCCGACCATTGAGGCCCGGCACCGGCGCATTGGTCCAGACGCCATTATAGACCTGTAGGCCAGGACGGTCGGACCAGAGCTTGAGGGTCAGGTCGCGATCTGGCGAGATCACGGTGGCGATGGCGTCGGCAGTCTTGCGGCCAGTGTCGAGCACCATGCCGATATCGTAGTCGACGCCCGCGCCATTGGCGTCACGCATGGTCCGCGGCTGGCGCAGGTCATAGATCGTCCCGACCGACGGCAGGATGGCGCCCGATGGGCAGAGATCAGGGCCGACGCCGGTATGGGCGCTCGAATTGACCTGAATGGTGTGGTCGAGCACCGTGTCGGTGGTGCCGAGGTTAAAATATTGATGCTGGACCAGGCTGATCGGGGTGGCCCGGTCGGTGGTTGCGGTCAGTTCGAGCCGCAGGCGATTGCCTGACAGCGTATAGGTGGCGGCAAAATTGACATTGCCGGGATAGCCCATGGCGCCATCGGGCGAGAACAGGGTGAAGCGCACGGCATTGTTGGCATTGTCGACCTGCCCGGACCAGACCTGCCGGCCAAGGCCCTCCGGTCCGCCATGCAGATGCAGCGTGCCTTCATTGGGGGGCAGCTTGTAGGTCACCCCCTCGAGGGTAAAGCTCGAATCCTTGATGCGATTGGCGACGCGCCCGGCCAGCGAGCCGAAATGGGGGCTATGGGCGGGATAGGCGTCGAAATTATCAAAACCGAGCACGACGCCGCGCTCGCCACCGGCAACCGGCACACGCCAGTCGCGGACGACCACGCCATAGCCGATAATGTCGACCGTTACGCCGGTGTCGCTGGTCAGCCGATACTGGTCGACCCGCTGCTCGTTGAACGTACCGAAGGTTGAAACCGCGATCGCCATCATGTCCCCCTGCCATGTTTCTAGGGCGGACCTAGTAGCCTTATTGGCCGAACGCTGCAACGCTGCACTTGACGTTTGTGCCCGCGCCAACAAGTGTGGGCGCGCCGAGTAGCATGAGGGAAGCGGCGTGATTGCGGACAATGTGAAACGGCGGGCTACGGTACATGACGTCGCCCGGGCGGCGGGCGTGTCCCTGGCGACGGTCGACCGGGTGCTCAATGGCCGACCCGGCGTGCGCGCATCCACCGCCGAAAAGGTCGAGGAAGCCATTGCGCGCATTGGTTTCTCGCGCGACCTCAATGCATCGCTCATGGCCCGCGCCCGTGATCTGCGCGTGGCCTTCTTCATTCCCGACGGGTCGAACGAATTCATGGACAGTCTCGCCGATTCGGTGGCGAGGCGGTTCGATACGTCCCTGTCCGACCGCATTCACCTGACCACCCATCGCCTGCGTGCTCTCGACGCCGCCGCCGTGGCGCGGAGTCTCGATGGTCTCGATCCGCGCCAATGCGACTGCGCCGTCATCGTGGCCAGTGAGGAGAAGGAAATCATCGCCGCCGTCGATGCCGCCAGCCGGCGCGGCATTGCGGTGATGACACTGGTGTCCGACCTGCCCGGCTCGGCCCGCCGCAATTTCATCGGCATCGACAATGTGGCGGCCGGGCGCACCGCCGCGTCGCTGTTGGGGCGTTTTCTGCCGCAGGGCGGTGCAATTGCGGTTGTGGCGGGCTCCCTGCATTTGCGCGACCATGCCGAGCGGCTAGAGGGATTTCGGGCGGCGCTGGCGGCGGAATTTCCCCAGATCGAGCTGATCGGGCCGGTCGAGGGCCATGACGAACGCACCGAAACGGCATCGATCGTCACCCAACTCCTCAAGCACAATCCCGATCTCGCCGGCCTCTATAATCTCGGTGCGGGCAATGCTGGTCTCGTTTCGGCGCTCGAAGCCTCGGGCCGCGCCCGCAAACTGCGCGTCATCGCCCATGAACTGACCGCGCCCACCCGGGCGGGCCTGGAAAGTGGCGCGATCGATGTGGTGCTGGACCAGAATCCGGATGGAGAAATTCGCGAGGCGATTGCTGCGGCAAGGGCATTGGCGCTGGGCACGGCGCGCAGTGCAGTGACTGATCCCATCGAGATCGGGATTTTTCTCAAGGATAATCTGCGGTGATTTTCTCGGTCTTCCCTTCTCCCTTTGCGGGAGCGAAGACTAGCGGGTGAAGCGCACGATGCAGGAGCGAACGCGATGCAGCACCTCCCCCTTGACGGGAGGGTGCTGCATCGCGTCTGGCTCAACGCTCACGGCAACCAAAGCGCGGGCAAGCGTCTCTCGCAGTTTGCCGCTGACTTGAATTTCCCATTTTCCTGCGCGACAATCTGCGCTAAGAAGCGCGCCATCCAAAACAGTGGCGCTGTCCCGCAAAAGGGGCGAGGGAGGAGTAAAAGATGTTTCTGCCGCGGCCAAATGAGGTACGTGCCTCATGACCTTTCTGGGCATTGATATTGGCACATCAGGCGTCAAGGCGCTGTTGATCGACGAGAACGGCAAGGCGCTGGGCGAAGCTTCGGCACCCGCTGTTGAACCCGTCCGTCCGCATCCGGGTTGGTCGGAACAGAATCCCAATGATTGGTGGACGGCGACGCTCGGTGCTATCGACAAGCTCAAGCAGAGCCACCCGGCGCAACTGGCGGCGGTCAAGGGCATTGGCCTTTCCGGCCACATGCATGGCGCGACGTTGCTCGGCGACAATGACAAGGTTCTGCGTCCTTGCATTCTCTGGAATGATGGTCGCTCCGCCGCCGAATGCGGCGAGATGGAAGCGGCGCTCCCCAATCTGCGCGATCTGGCGGGCAATATCGCCATGCCGGGCTTTACCGCGCCCAAGATTGCCTGGGTGCGCAAGCACGAGCCGGACATCTATAAGCAGCTCAAGAAAGTGCTGCTGCCCAAGGCCTATGTGCGGCTGCTGCTGACCGGCGAGCATGTCGAGGACATGTCCGACGCTGCTGGCACCTTGTGGCTGGATGTGAAAAAGCGCGACTGGTCCGATGACCTGCTCGGCGTCACTGGGCTGACGCGCGAACATATGCCGTCGCTGGTCGAAGGCTCGGCGGTTTCTGCTGAGCTTAAGCAGGAATATGTGGCGCGCTGGGGCATGAGCGGCCCCGTCGTCGTGGCCGGTGGCGCGGGCGATAATGCCGCCGCTGCCTGTGGCATCGGCGCGATCCGGCCAGGCGAGGGTTTTGTGTCGCTTGGGACTTCGGGCGTGCTCTTCGTTTCCAACGAGCGTTTCAGCCCCAATACCGAGGGCGCGGTGCACGCCTTCTGCCACGCCATCCCCGATACCTGGCACCAGATGGGTGTCATCCTTTCGGCCACCGACAGTCTCAACTGGCTCTCGCGCATATCAGGCAAGAAGCAGGCCGAACTGTCCGCAGAAGCCGAGGCGCAGTTCAAGGGGCCGGGTGAAGCGATCTTCCTGCCCTATCTCTCGGGCGAGCGCACACCGCACAACAATGCCAATGCGCGCGGGTCATTTGTCGGTCTTTCCCAATCCACCGACGCCGCGCAATTGGCGCAGGCGGTGATGGAAGGCGTCACCTTTGCCATGCGCGACTGTCAGCGGGTCCTTGCGGATGCCGGCACGTCCATCAACCGCCTCCTGGCGGTGGGCGGTGGGTCGAGATCTGCGCTCTGGCTCAAAATGCTGGCGACAAATCTCGATATGGAAATTTCGCTGCCGGAAGACGGCGATTTCGGCGGGGCGCTCGGCGCGGCCCGCCTGGGCCTCTGCGCCGCGACTGGCGCCAAACCGGCCGAGGTCATGACCATGCCGCCGATTAAGACCACTATCGCGCCCGACACGTCGCTGTCGGCCGCTTATTCCGACCAATATGCGCGGTTTTCCGCACTCTACCCCGTTATCGAGGAGGCACGTTCGTGAGTGATTTTTTCAAGGGCCTTTCCCAGGTCAAGTATGAAGGCGCAAACAGCAAGAACCCGCTGTCCTATCGCCACTACAACAAGGACGAAGTGATTGCCGGCAAGACCATGGAGGCGCATATCCGCCCCGCCATCGCCTATTGGCACACTTTTGCCCAGGAAGGCGGCGACCCGTTCGGCGGCCGCACCTTCGATCGTCCCTGGTTCGACAAGGGTCTGGAAGGCGCCAAGCTCAAGGCCGAAGTCGCTTTTGAATTCTTCGACCTGATCGACGTGCCCTTCTTCTGCTTCCACGACGTCGATATCGCCCCTGAAGGCGCGACGCTGGCCGAAAGCAACAAGAATACCCGCGTCATCGGCGACATCTTTGCCAAGAAGATGCAATCGAGCCGCACCAAGCTCCTCTGGGGCACGGCTAACCTCTTCTCCAACCGCCGCTATA
>VFQU01001276.1_pt1 | contig 15482 bp, 13 predicted proteins | sample 3512311 | NCBI WGS metagenome assembly VFQU01 (sample SAMN10412377, study PRJNA504923) | tailings metagenome | isolation source: Relicate 3 Philex TSF3 active mining site | place: Philippines: Tuba, Benguet | collected 2017-08-29
GGCTGGAAGTGACCAAAGTCATTCCATCCCCCAAGCGGGCGGTGGACGCCGGGCGGCGCGCCCAAGTGGCCCCGTGCCGGGGCGGTGTGCCGCGCCATGATCCGCCTCGCTTTTTCCCTTCTCTTCTTCCCGCACCGCACGCCATGGCCCTCGGTCAGTTCGCCTACGCCAACAACAGCAACCGCTTTCTCGCCTGCGCGCCGCTGGCCGCGCAGCCCTATGCCGTGTGCGGCGTGCCGTACGACGGCGTGGTGACCAACCGGCCGGGCGCACGTTTCGGGCCGCAGGCCATCCGCGCGGCCAGCCTCATGTTGTGCGACGGCATCCACCCGGTGTTCGACGTCTCGCCACTGGAGCACGTGGGCGATGCGCTCGACATGCGTCTGCCCAACGCCTCGCCGCTGCCCGAGGTGCGCGCGCACATCGAGCGTCAGGCGGCCGAGCTGATGGCGAAGCACCACTGCGTGTTTCTGGGTGGCGATCACTCCGTTACCTTGTCGTTGCTGCGTGCCGCGCGTGCGCGCCACGGCCAGCCGCTGGCGCTGCTGCACTTCGACGCGCACTGCGACACCTGGGTCGACCACTTCGGCGAGCCCTCGGGCCACGGCACCTGGACGTATGAAGCGATCCAGGAAGGCCTGGTGAGCCCGGTGCACACCGTGCAGGTGGGCATCCGCTCCAGCGGCGAGCGCGCTGCGCGCGATTACGTGGCCGATCAGGGCGGGCAGATATTCAACGCGCGCGCGCTGCGTGGGCTCGACGGCGCGGGGCTGGAGCCCACGCTGCAGGCGATTCGCGCGCGCCTCGGCGATCGGCCGGCCTACCTCACCCTTGACATCGACGTGCTCGACCCGGCCTTTGCGCCCGGCACCGGCACGCCCGAACCGGGCGGGCTGACGAGCTCGCAGGTGCTGACGTTTCTGGAAGGCCTGGCCGACCTGAACTGGATCGGCATGGACTGCGTGGAGGTGGCCCCGGCCTACGACCACGCCGAGCTCACGAGCAACGCCGCGGCGTGTTTCGTCTGGACGTATCTCGCGGGCCGCGTGGCACGCAGCCAGGGCGCTTGAGATGTCGTTGATCGGCTCGGACACCCAGCTCAACCAGCGCAGCTACTACGAGGCCAGCGTGGAACGCGGCCCGGCGCGCGCGCCGCTGCAGGAGCACCTTCAGGCCGACGCGGTGGTGGTTGGTGCCGGCTTCACCGGCCTGTCGGCCGCGCTGGAGATGGCGCAGCGCGGTCTGTCGGTGGTGGTGCTCGAGGCCGACCGCATCGGCAGCGGCGCCAGCGGGCGCAACGGCGGCCAGGCCATCGTGGGCTATGCGAGCGGGCTGGGCCCGTTCGAGGAACAGCTTGGCCAGGGCGACGCCGACCGCGCCTGGGCCATGTCGCTGGAGGCGATCGACCTGATCGACCGGCGCATCGCCGAACACGGCATCGACTGCGACCGCCGCTTCGGCTACGTGTACGTGGCCGATTCGGCGCGCAAGGCGCGCGACCTGCGCACCGAGATGGACGGCCTGGCCGCACGTGGCATCGCGGTGGACTGGGCCGAGGGCGAGGCGGTGAAGCGCCACATCGACAGCGGCCGCTACCTGGCCGCGGCGCGGGAAACCCGCAGCGGCCACCTGCACCCGCTCAAGTACGCGCTGGGCCTGGCGCGCGCAGCCGAGGCCGCGGGCGTGCGCATCTTCGAGCACTCGGCCGTGACGGCGCTGCAGCGCGGCGACACGCTGGTGGCCCGCACCGCGCGCGGGCAGGTCTCGGCGCGCTTCGGTGTGCTGGCCGGCAACTGCATGCTGCCCGAGTACGGGCCCGCGGTCGCGCCCGAGATCGCGCCGCGCATCATGCCGGTGGGCACCTACATCGTGGGCACTGCGCCGGTGGACACTGCGCTGGCCGAGCGCCTGATTCCTGGCGACGCGGCGGTGTGCGACAACAACTTCGTGCTCGACTATTTCCGCTTCAGCGCCGATCACCGCATGCTCTTCGGCGGCCGCGTGAGCTACACCACCATGACGCCACCCAACCTGCAGGCCACGATGCAGGCCCGGCTGGCGCAGGTGTTCCCCGCACTGGGCGCGGTGCCGATCGAGTTCGTCTGGGGTGGCTTCGTCGACATCAGCATGAACCGCGCGCCCGATTTCGGCCGCCTGGGCCACAACCTGTATTACCTGCAGGGCTTCAGCGGCCACGGCGTGGCGCTCACCGGGCTGGCCGGCCAGCTGGTGGCCGAATCCGTGCTTGGCCAGGCCGGCCGCTTCGACGTGTTCGCGCGCCTGCGCCACCGCCGCTTCCCCGGCGGGCGCCTGCTGCGCACGCCCAGTCTGGCGCTGGGCATGCTGTGGCACCGCTTGCGTGACCTGGTGTGAGCGTGTAGCCTTACAAATCTGCAATTCAAACTCAGATTTGTAAATGATCCCCAGACACGGAGCCGCCACGCTGCAACGCCTGGCCCGGGGCTTCCCCATCGTCGCCCTCACGGGCCCGCGGCAATCGGGCAAGACCACGCTCGCGCGCGCGGTGTTTCCCGACAAGCCCTATGTGAGCCTGGAGAACCCGGAGGAGCGGCAGTTCGCGTTGAACGACCCAAAGCGTTTTCTGGCCCGGTTTCCCGACGGCGCCGTGCTCGACGAGGTGCAGCGTTGCCCCGAACTGCTGTCCTGGCTGCAGGGCATCGTGGACCAGCACCGGCGCATGGGCGAGTTCGTGCTCACCGGGTCGGCGCAGTTCGAACTCATGGCCGGCATCACGCAGTCGCTGGCCGGGCGGGTGGGCCGGGTGGAGCTGCTGCCGCTGGCCTTGTCGGAGCTGGGGGCGGCGCGTGCGCCCGCCCATCTCGACGACTGGTTGCTTCAGGGCGGCTACCCAGCCTTGCACGACCGGCCGCTGGCCCCGGGCGACTGGTTCGCGAACTACGTGGCCACGTACGTGGAGCGAGACGTGCGCCAGCTCATCGAGGTGCGCGACCTCGGCCAGTTCCAGCGTTTCATCCGCCTGTGCGCGGCGCGTTCGGGGCAGTTGCTGAACATGGCGGCGTTGGGGGCCGAGGCCGGCATCGCCGGCAACACGGCGCGCGAGTGGGTCTCCGTCCTGGAGACCAGCTACCTGGTGATGCGCTTGTTGCCACACCACCGCAACTTCGGCAAGCGCCTGGTGAAGACGCCCAAGCTCTACTTTCTGGACACCGGCCTGATGGCCTGGCTGCTCGGCATTCGTGACCGCGAGATGCTGGAGACGCACCCCGCGCGCGGCGCCTTGTTCGAGACCTGGGTGGTGGGGGAGTTGCTCAAGCGCCGGTACAACGACGGCCAGGCCAACGACCTTTTCTTCTGGCGCGACCACATCGGCCATGAGGTCGACGCGTTGATCGACGACCCCGAGGGCTTGCGGCCGGTAGAGATCAAGTCGGGCAGCACGGTGGCGAGCGACTGGTTCGATGGCCTTCACCGCTGGGCCACCCTGGCCGAACAGCAGCGCGAGCGCACCGCTGCGCCGCAGCTGGTGTTCGGCGGCACCGGCCGCTACGAGCGCGAGGGCGTGGCCGTGAGTGGCTGGCGCGAGTTCGGCGGCATCGCCGGCTGATCAGCCCACCGCCTTCTTCACCGCCGCCGCCACCAGCGGCCCGCAGCGCTGGATCTCGCTCAGCGCGGCGTAGCCGTAGCCGATGACCAGGCCGCGCATGTCCTGGCGGCGCAGGCAGTAGGCGGAGAGCGGGCGCACGATCAGGCCCTGCTGCGCGAGGCGCTGCGCGATGGCCTGGTCGTCGATCGGGGCGGGCAGGCGCAGGCACAGGTGCAGGCCCTGTTCGGCGCCGCTGATGCGCGGTGCTTCGGGGCCGTCGCCCAGCACGGGCTTGAGGCCTTCGAGCAGGCACTGGCGGCGCTCGGCGTAGGTCTGGCGCGCGCGGCGCAGCGAACTCGCGAAGTGGCCCATCTCGATGAACTCGGCCAGTGCGGCTTGCGTGGGCATGTTGCCGGGGCGGTGCAGGTCGTAGTGGGCCTGGCGGAAGGGCTCCACCAAGCCCTTGGGCACGACGAGGTAGCCGAGCTTGAGGCCGGGGTAGAGCACCTTGGAGAAGGTGCCCATGTAGAGCACGCGGCCGTCCAGGTCCAGCCCTTCCAGGCTGGACAGCGGCGGGCCGCTGAAGCGGTATTCACTGTCGTAGTCGTCCTCCAGCACCCAGGCGCCGTGCGTGCGTGCGGTGGCCAGCAGCTGGTGGCGCCGCGCCAGCGACATGACCGCGCCCGTGGGGTACTGGTGCGAGGGCGTGACGTAGATCAGCCTCGGTGGCTGGGCGTCGTCGGCCTCGGTGGGGTGGATGCCTTCGTCGTCGGTGGCCACGGGGTGCACGCGTTGGCCGTTGGCGATGAAGGCCTTCATTGCGCCCCAGTAGGCCGGGTCTTCCACCCACACGGTGTCGCCGTGGTCGGCGAGCAGGCGCGCGCAAAGTTCCAGCGATTGCTGGGTGCCGGTGGTGACGATGACCTGGTCGGCCTCGAGCTGCACGCTGCGGAACACGCGCAGGTAGTCGGCGATGGCGCGGCGCAGCGGCGCGTAGCCGCCGCTGGTGTTGTAGTCGAGCATGTCCGGGTAGGTCATGCGCCAGTGCTTGTTCTGCAGGCGCTGCCACAGCGCGAGCGGGAAGGCACTGAAATCCGCGATGCCCGGGGTGAAGGGCTGCACCTCCAGCTCGGTGGCACTGAAGCGGTGGGCGAGCGCCTCGCCACGCGCCGACAGGTGCGGCGACTGGTGGTGCGGGGCTTGTGCCAGCGCACCGCGTGCGGCACGCACACCGCTGGCGCGTGGCACGTGGTCGTTCACGTAGGTGCCGCTGCCCACGCGGCTGGCCAGGTAGCCCTCCACGCTGAGCTGGTTGATGGCGGCCACCACGGTGTTGCGCGAGAGGTTCAGGTCCTGCGCGAGATCGCGGCTGGAGGGCAGGCGTTCGCCGGCGCCGAGCTTGCCGTCGAGCATGGCGCGGCGCAGCGCCTCGTAGAGCTGGCGGTGCAGGGGCAGGGCGTCTTGCGCGCCCAGGCGGTTCATCTCGGCCAGCAGGTATTCGGAGAGCATGAAAAGCAAAGACGCCGGGGCGCGTTAAGTGGCACCATGCGGGGGGCGCAACTGGCCCTCATTGTCATCCAATTCCCTGGCCACAATGGCCGCTGACCGTCAGGAGATTCCATGAACAAGCCGCCATGCATGGTCTGGCTGCCGGCCGACCATCGCCTGCTGGGCGATCACGGGCACCAGATGCCCTTCTTGCTGCTGGGCGACAAGTACGCGCGGGCCGTGAAGGTCGGCGCGCAGGCCCAGCCGGTGATGTTTCCCCTGGCCGACGCCGAGCAGATCGACGAATTGATCGCGATGGTGGACGGCGTGATGCTGACCGGCTCGCCCTCGAACGTGCACCCCTCGCACTTTCAGGAAGAGGTGGCCGACCCGAGCCTGCCGCTGGACGCCGAGCGCGACCGGCTCACGCTGGCGCTGGTGAAGGCCTGCGTGCACCAGGGCGTGCCGCTGCTGGGCATCTGCCGCGGCTTCCAGGAAATCAACGTGGCCCTGGGCGGTGCGCTGTACCAGCAGGTGCAGAACGTGCCCGGCATGAACGACCACCGCGAGCCCAAGGGTGCGCCGCCCGACGAGCAGTACGCGCCGCGCCACCCGATCCGCATCGCCGAGGGCAGCGCCTTCGCCGAGTGGGCGCAGGGCACCACGGCGCAGGTGAATTCGCTGCACGGCCAGGGGATTGCCCGCCTGGCCGAGGGCCTGACGCCGCTGGCCTGGGCGCCCGACGGCCTGGTGGAAGCGTTTTCGGTGAAGGGCGCTCGCACCTTTGCCTACGCCATGCAGTGGCACCCGGAGTGGCGCTGCTGGGAAACGCCGTTCTACGCCGCGATCTTCGAAGCCTTCGGCCGCGCTTGCCGCCAACGCATGAGCCTGCGCCTGCAGGCGAGTGACCTGGCGCGCAGCCAGCCTGGTTAGGTTCGCTCGCCCACCCCCGAGCACGAACGAACCACCCACACAGAACCAGGAGCAGGCCATGAGCGCCCCCAAGAATTTCATCGAGCTGGAGAGCTGGCTCAACGAGAACCGCGTGACCGAAGTCGAGTGCCTGGTGCCCGACCTGACCGGCGTGGCGCGCGGCAAGATCCTGCCGCGCGTGAAGTTCACCGAAGACCGTGGCATGCGCCTGCCGCATGCCATCGTGGCCATGAGCGTGACCGGCGAGCAGCCCGCCAGCGGCCCGTACTACGACGTGGTGGAGCCGACCGACCGCGACATGCAGCTGCGCCCCGACCCGACCACGGTGCGCATCGTGCCCTGGGCCACCGACCCCACGGCGCAGGTGATTCACGACTGCTTCGACCACAAGGGCCAGCTGGTGCCCTACGCGCCGCGCAGCGTGCTGCGCCGCATCTGCGACCTGTACGCCGCCGAGGGCTGGGACCCGGTGATCGCGCCCGAGCTGGAGTTCTACCTGACCGCGCGCAACACCGACCCGAACACGCTGCTGCGCCCGCCCATCGGCCGCAGCGGCCGCGCCGAGACCTCGCGCCAGGCGTATTCCATCGACGCGGTGAACGAGTTCGACCCGCTGTTCGAGGAGATCTACGAGTACTGCAACGTGATGGGCCTGAACGTGGACACGCTGATCCACGAGATCGGTGCCGGGCAGATGGAGATCAACTTCTTCCACGACCACCCGCTGGGGTTGGCCGACGAGGTGTTCTTCTTCAAGCGCACGGTGCGCGAATGCGCGCTGCGCCACGACATGTACGCCACCTTCATGGCCAAGCCCATCGCGGGCGAGCCGGGCAGCGCCATGCACATGCACCAGAGCGTGCTGAACCGGGAAACCGGCAAGAACATCTTCAGCAACGACGACGGCACCGGCTCGGATGCCTTCTTCCACTACATCGGCGGTCTGCAGCGCTACATCCCGGCCGCGATGGCGCTGGTGGCGCCGTACGTGAACAGCTACCGGCGCCTCTCCCGCCACACGGCCGCGCCGATCAACATCGAGTGGGGCCACGACAACCGCACGGTCGGCATCCGCTCGCCCATCGCTTCGCCCGAAGCGCGGCGCATCGAGAACCGCGTGATCGGTGCCGACGCCAACCCTTATGTGGCCATGGCCATGACGCTGGCCTGCGGCTACCTGGGCATGAAGAACAAGATCAAGCCCAAGCCCGAGATGAAAGGCGACGCCTACCTCTCGCCGTACGCGCTGCCGCGCAGCCTGGGCGAGGCGCTCGACTGGCTGCGCCGCGAGCCCGACCTGCACGAGGTGCTGGGCCACGAGTTCGTGACCATCTACACCGAGATCAAGGAACTCGAGTTCGACGAGTTCATGAAAGTGATTTCGCCCTGGGAGCGGGAACACCTGCTCCTGCACGTTTGACGCACGTCTGACCTGGAACCCGCCGATGAACACCTCCACCCTGATCGCCCCGCCGGCCCTGGTGCGCCGCGCCGAACAGCAAGACACCAAAGCCATCCAGGCGCTGGACAGCGCGCACTACATCCACCCGTTCACCGACCACGGCGATCTGGCCACGCGCGGCGCGCGCGTGATCACGCGGGCCGAGGGCATCTACATCTGGGACAGCGAGGGCCACAAGATCCTCGACGCCATGAGCGGGCTGTGGTGCGTGAACGCGGGTTATGGACGCAAAGAGCTGGCCGACGCCGCGTACCAGCAGCTCATGACGCTGCCCTACTACAACAGCTTCTTCCAGACCACCAACGTGCCCGCGACGCAGCTCGCCGCGAAGCTGGCGGCGCTGGCGCCCGAGGTGGGCGGGCGGCGCTTCGAGCACGTGTTCTTTTCCAGCAGCGGCTCGGAGAGCAACGACACCAACGTGCGCCTGGTGCGCCGCTACTGGGACCTGCTGGGCCAGCCGCAGCGCAAGACCATCATCGGCCGCCACAACGCGTACCACGGCTCCACCATGGCCGGTGCTTCGCTGGGCGGCATGAGCGGCATGCACGCGCAGGGCGACCTGCCGATCCCGGGCATCACCCACGTGATGCAGCCCTACTACCTGGAAAACGCATTGCCTGGTGAGAGCGAGGCCGACTTCGGCCTGCGCGCGGCGCGCGCGCTCGAAGAGAAGATCCTCGAGATCGGCGCCGACCAGGTGGCGGCCTTCATCGCCGAGCCGGTGCAGGGCGCGGGCGGCGTGATCATTCCGCCGGCCACCTACTGGCCCGAGATCCAGCGCATCGTCGACCAGTACGGCATCCTGCTCATCTCCGACGAGGTGATCTGTGCCTTTGGCCGCCTGGGCCACTGGTTCGCGTACGAGAAGTTCGGCTACCGCCCCGACCTGGTGACCTTCGCCAAGGGCGTGACCAGCGGCTACGTGCCGTTGGGTGGCGTGATGGTGGGCGACCGCGTGGCCAAGGTGCTGATCGAGCAGGGCGGCGAGTTCAACCACGGCTACACCTACAGCGGCCACCCGGTGGCCTGTGCCGTGGCCCTGGCCAACCTGGAGCTGATGGAGCGCGAGGAGCTGCCGCGCAAGGTGCGTGAGGAGCTCGGGCCCCACCTGGCGCAGCGCTTCGCCGAGATCGGCCAGCACCCGCTGGTGGGCATGGCCGAAACCTGCGGCTTTGTGGGTGGCCTGGTGCTGGTGAAGGACAAGGCCAGCCGGGCGATGTACGACCCGGAGCTGGCCGTCGGCATGATGTGCCGCGCCCACTGCTTCAAGAACGGCTTGATCATGCGCGCCGTGGGCGACCGCATGATCATTGCGCCGCCGCTGGTGATGACGCGGGCCCAGATTGACGAGATGGTGGCGCTGATCCTGAAATGCCTGGACGCCACGCTGGCGGAATTGCGCCAAAAAGGTTTGCACGCTTGACTAGAATGGCCGGCGATCCCCACCATGGGGCATCGTCGGTGCCGGAGCCGCCCTGCGCGGGTCTGGAACTTGCATGCCTCGCCCGGGTCTTCAGCCGCCACGGTTGAGCAGTTTTGGTCCTAACCCCTCCCTTGGAGTGAGCATCACCATGAAGAAGCACGTTCTGGTTCTCGCGATGGCGGCCGTGATGGTCGCCGCCTGCGGCAAGAAAGAGGAGGCTCCGGCCCCCGCGCCTGCCCCGGTGGCCACCGCCCCGGCCCCGGCCCCCGCGCCGGCCGGCCCGGTGCTGGACGACGAGAAGGTTCTCAACGTCTACAACTGGCCCGACTACATCACCGAGACCCTGGTGGCCGACTTCGAGAAGGAGTACGGCATCAAGGTCAACTACGACACCTTCGAGAACAACGAAGCGCTGCACGCCAAGCTGGTGGCCGGCAATTCGGGCTATGACATCGTGATCCCCACCGCCGGCTTCGCCAAGAAGCAGATCGACGGCGGCCTGTACCAGCCGATCGACAAGAGCAAGCTCACGAACTACGGCAACCTCGATCCGGACTTCATGGCCAAGATCGCCGGCGTGGACCCCGAGAACAAGCACCTGGTGCCCTGGGCCTGGGGCTTCACCACCGTGGGCATCAACAAGCAGAAGGTCGAGAAGGCGCTGGGCGGCATGCCCATGCCCGAGAACGCGTGGGATCTGGTCTTCAAGCCCGAGTACTCCAGCAAGCTGCGCTCCTGCGGCATTGCCTACCTGGATTCGCCGAGCGAAATCCTGCCGGTGGCGCTGCACTACGCCGGCAAGCCTGCGTACAGCACCAACCCCGAGGACTTCAAGGCCGCGCTCGAGGTGCTCAAGAAAGTGCGCAAGGACGTGCGCCTGTTCTCCAGCACCATGATCGACGACATCGCCAGCGGCAAGGCCTGCGCCTTCATCGGCTGGTCGGGCGACATCAACATCGCCGCTGACCGTGTGAAGGAAACCGGCGGCAAGGACGAGATCGTGCCCCTGCTGCCCACGGGCGGTGGCCTGGTGTTCATCGACACCATGGCGATCCCGAAAGACGCCAAGCACGTGAACAACGCGCACGTCTTCATCGACTTCTACCTGCGCGCCGCCAACGCCGCCGCGATGGCCAACGAGCTGAACTACCCCACCGGCAACAAGGCCGCGCTGGCCGACATCAAGGACGAGGTCAAGGGCAACACCACGATCTTCCTGACGCCCGAAGACACCGCGCGCCTGATCCCCACCGGCGGCTTCTCCAACGAAGTCTCCACCGTGGTCAACGACACCTACAACGCGTTCAAGCGCGGCAAGTAAGTCCGGCGCACGCTCGGCACTTACCGGGGCTGTTCATCCAGAGGGACGAACAGCCCTTTTTCTTTTCAGGAGCTCCCGCATGACCGACACCACCGGCTTCCTGGTGACCGAAAAACTGGTCAAGCGCTTCGACGAAGCGCTGGCCGTCGACGAAGTCTCGCTGTCCATCGGCAAGGGCGAAATCTTTGCCCTGCTGGGCAGCTCGGGCTGCGGCAAGTCGACCTTGCTGCGCATGCTCGCGGGCTTCGAGACGCCCAGCTCCGGGCGCATCCTGCTCGGGGGCCAGGACGTGGCGGCGGTGCCGCCCTACGAGCGGCCGGTGAACATGATGTTCCAGAGTTACGCGCTGTTCCCGCACTTGAGCGTGTGGGAGAACGTGGCCTTCGGTCTCAAGCGCGAGGGCCTGCCCAAGGCCGAGGTGCAGCAACGCACCGACGAGATGCTGGGCCTGGTGCAGCTCACCCCCTACGCCAAGCGCAAGCCGCACCAGCTGTCGGGCGGCCAGCAGCAGCGCGTGGCGCTGGCGCGCAGCCTGGCGAAGCGGCCCAAGCTGCTGCTGCTCGACGAGCCCCTGGGCGCGCTGGACAAGAAGCTGCGCGAGCAGACCCAGTTCGAGCTGGTGAACATCATCGAGAAGGTGGGCGTGACCGTGGTGATGGTGACGCACGACCAGGAAGAGGCCATGACCATGGCCAGCCGCATCGCCATCATGAGCAAGGGCCGCGTGCTGCAGGTGGGCACGCCGTCCGAGATCTACGAGCACCCGGTGAACCGCTTCGTGGCCGACTTCATCGGCAACGTGAACCTGTTCGAGGGCAAGCTCAGCGTGGACCAGCCCGACCGTTGCGCCGTGGAAAGCGGCATCGGCGAGATCCAGGTGGGCCACGGCATGCCGGGCACGCTGGGCATGCCGGTGGCGCTGGCCGTGCGGCCCGAGAAGATCGAGATCAGCAAGGCGCCACCGCCGCCCGACGCCGGGCCCAATGTGTTCAAGGGCAAGGTCAAGGAGATCGCCTACTTCGGCGCGCACAACACCTTCATCGTCGTGGCCAGCAACGGCCAGCGCGTGAAGATCACCGAGGCCAACACCTCGCGCCACGACCTCTCCGACATCACCTGGGAGGACGAGGTGAACTTCTGGTGGAGCGACACCGCCGGCGTGGTGCTGCGCGACTGAACGGGAGCCGACCATGAACCTGCCCATGCCCGGCAAGCGTTTCGTCATCGGCGTGCCCTATGGCTGGCTGCTGCTGTTCTTCTTCCTGCCCTTCCTGATCCTGCTGTACATCAGCTTCGTGGACATGGGCGTGGACATCAGCCCGTTCAAGCCGCTGTGGGACCCCGAGACCGGTGTGCTGCGCCTGAAGTACGAGAACTACCTCGACATCTTCCGCACCGAAGAAGGCGCGCCGCTGTTCAAGACGCTCTACGTCGATGCCTACTTCCGCTCCATCTGGTACGCGCTGCTCACGGCCATCTTCTGCCTGCTGATCGGCTACCCGTTTGCGTACTTCATCGCACGCTCGCCGGCCAGTGTGCGCCCGGCGCTGCTGCTGCTGGTGATGCTGCCGTTCTGGACCTCGTTCCTGCTGCGTGTGTACGCGTGGAAGGGCCTGCTGGCCGACCAGGGCGTGATCAACCGGCTCATGATGACCGTCGGCCTGATCGACGAGCCCATCCCCATGCTCTACACCAACGTGTCGATGCTGGTGGGCATGACCTACGTCTACCTGCCCTTCATGATCCTGCCGCTGTACGCCAACCTGGTGAAGATGGACTTCCGCCTGCTCGAGGCCGCGTACGACCTGGGCACCTCGCCCTTCAAGGCCTTCTGGCTGGTCACGGTGCCACTGTCCAAGGCCGGCATCATCGCGGGCTTCATGCTGGTGTTCATTCCCTGCGTCGGCGAGTTCGTGATCCCCTCGCTGCTGGGCGGGCCCGAGAACTACATGATCGGGCGCGTGGTGTGGGACGAGATGTTCACCGCCAACGACTGGCCCAAGGCCACCGCGCTCGCGGTGGTGATGATCGCGATCATCGTGGTGCCGCTGGCCTTCTATTACAAGTACGCCGGCGAACAGGCCGAATCGCGCTGAGGAGCACCGCCATGAAAGCATTCCTCGAAAAGCACTTCGGCAAGTTCTGGCTGCTGATCGTCTTCGGCTTCCTCTACCTGCCGCTGGCCTTCATGGTGCTGTTCTCGTTCAACAGCACCCGCCAGGACGCGCGCTTCACCGGCTTCTCGCTGCGCTGGTACGAGGCCCTCCTCAACGACAGCAAGATCGTCGACGGCTTCTTCCTCTCGCTCAAGATCGCGGCCATCACCGGCCTGCTGTCGGCCGTGCTCGCCACCTTCTCGGCCTTCGTGCTGGTGCGCTACCGCCGCTTCCTGGGCCGCACGGTGTTCAGCGGCATGGTCAACGCGCCGCTGGTCATGCCCGAGGTGATCATCGGTCTGTCGCTGCTGCTGCTGTTCGTGGGCGCGCAGAACCTGTTCGGCTGGCCGCAGCGCGGGCTGCTCACCATCGTGCTGGGCCACACGCTGCTGGGCATGGCCTACGGCATGGTCGTCATCCAGAGCCGGCTGATGGAGATGGACCGCTCGATCGAGCAGGCCGCCATGGACCTGGGCGCCAAACCGCACCAGGTGTTCTTCCTGGTCACGCTGCCCAACATCTTCCAGGCCATCCTCGCGGCCTTCCTGCTGGCTTTCACGCTCTCGTTCGACGACGTGGTGATCACCGAATTCCTGAGCGGCCCGGGTGTGAGCACGCTGCCGCAGGTGATCTTCGGTTACGCGCGCCGCGGCATCAACCCGACGATCTACGCCGCGGCCACGATCCTCATCGTGACGGTGACCATCGTGGTGATCAGCTACGCGGTGTGGGTGGCGCGGGCGACGCGCCGGCGCGAGCGGGAGATGGCGGCGGCGATCCGGGGCTGAGCCGGACAGCAGGCGGTGTGGGGGGCGCGGCCTGCCCCTGCGGGTATTTATAGAACCTTGTGATTAGCATTCGGCGGCTCCTTGGTGGTCAAGGAGTTCCAAAGAATGCTTTCAAAGGGAAATATGAAATCACCCCACGCCTTTCTGCTGGCCCTGGCCGTTTCGCTGGCCACGGCTTCAGCCGCTCACGCCCAGGACGCCCAGACCGCTCCGAAACTGTTCGCCGAACTGGGCTATTCGTCGGTCGACATCACGGTCAACGGTGGAGGCAACCGCCTCGAAGCCTCGCCAGGCCTGGTCACGACGGTCTTCGGCTACGCACCCCACCCCAACTTCGCGGTCGAGGCCTTCCTCGGCTTCGGCGCCGGCAAGGACAACATTTCCAGCAGTGGCGTCGGCACGCCGCTGAGCTTCAAGTACGGCACCCTGGTGGGCGTGTTCGCCCGCCCGCGCGTGAACCTTACCGACAGCTTCGAGTTGTTCGGTCGGGCCGGCTGGGTGCACACCGAGGCCAAGACCAGCGGCCCCGGCCTGAGCGTCACGGAGAAAGACAGCGACTTTGCCTACGGCATCGGCGCCAATTTCCACATCACGTCGTCGTCCTACCTGCAGGCCACCTGGACGAATTTCTATGGCCGCGAAGGCACCAAGATCGAAGGCTTCGGCCTCTCCTACGGTATGCGCTTCTGAGCGCCCGCTGCCGCTCCGGCAAGCCACCTTCGGGTGGCTTTTTCATGCCCGTTGGCGCAGAGGGGTGGGGCAGTGGACGCGCTGGGGGGCGAGAAAGTGGCCGTTCCCGGCGGCAGGCAAGGGGCGTAGCATGGGGCCACTTTTTGCGACCCCTGCCATGACCACCACCTCGCTCGACCCCTCCATCGCCTTCGACGGCCGCGCCTTCATCAACGGTGAGCGCGTCGCTGCGCGCGACGGCCAGACCTTCGATTGTTTTTCGCCGGTGGACGGCCGGCTGCTGACGCCGGTGGCGCGCGGCCAGGCCGCCGACATCGACGCCGCCGTGGCCGCGGCGCGTGCGGCGTTCGAAGACCGCCGCTGGGCCGGCCTGCCGCCGGCGCGCCGCAAGCGCGTGATGCAGGCCTTCGCGGACCAGCTGCTCAAGCACGCCGACGAGCTGGCGCTGACCGAGACGCTGGACATGGGCAAGCCCGTGAAATACGCGCGCGCGGTGGACGTGAATAGCGCGGCCAACTGCATCCGCTGGTACGGCGAGGCGGTGGACAAGGTGTATGACGAGATCGCGCCCACGCCCGACACGGCGCTGGCGCTGATCACGCGCGAGCCGGTGGGCGTGGTGGGCGTGATCGTGCCCTGGAACTACCCCATGATCATGGCGGCGTGGAAGATCGCGCCCGCGCTGGCAGCCGGCAACTCGGTGGTGCTCAAGCCCAGCGAGAAGAGCCCGTTGACGGCCTTGCGCATGGCCGAGCTCGCGCTGGCCGCGGGCATTCCGCCCGGCGTGTTCAACGTGGTGCCGGGCATCGGCCCCGAGGCCGGCAGCCCGCTCGCGCTGCACATGGACGTCGACTGCATCGCCTTCACCGGCAGCACGCGCGTGGGCAAGCAGATCCACGTGATGGCGGGGCAGAGCAACCTCAAGCGCGCCTGGACGGAACTCGGCGGCAAGTCGCCCAACATCGTGTTCGCCGATTGCCCCGATCTGGACAAGGCTGTGGAGGCCGCGGTGGGCAGCATCTTCTTCAACCAGGGTGAGAGCTGCAACGCGCCTTCGCGCCTGTTCGTCGAAGCCTCGATCAAGGAAGCCTTCCTGGAGAAAGCGCTCAAGCTGGTGCCGCAGTACCAGCCGGGCAACCCGCTGGACAAGTCCACGGTGATGGGCGCCATCGTCGACAAGGTGCAGATGGACACCGTGCTGCGCTACATCGACAGCGGCAAGAAGGAAGGCGCAAAGCTGCTCGCCGGTGGCGAGGCGGCCGAACCGGTGAAGGGCGGCTGCTACGTGCTGCCCACCATCTTCGACGGCGTGAAGAACGACATGACGATCGCGCGCGAGGAAATCTTCGGCCCGGTGCTGTCGGTGCTCTCGTTCACCGACGCGGCCGATGTGGTGAAGCAGGCCAACAGCAACATCTACGGCCTGCAGGCCGCGGTGTGGACGCGCGACATCAACAAGGCGCACGGCGTGGCGCGCGCGCTGCGCGCCGGCACGGTGCACGTGAACCAGTACGACGAAGACGACATCACCGTGCCTTTCGGCGGCTTCAAGCAGAGCGGCGTGGGGCGCGACAAGTCGCTGCACGCCTTCGACAAGTACACCGAAGTCAAGACGACCTGGATCCGCATCGACAGCCCGGTCTGATCCGCAGGAGA
>VFQU01001277.1_pt1 | contig 15480 bp, 10 predicted proteins | sample 3512311 | NCBI WGS metagenome assembly VFQU01 (sample SAMN10412377, study PRJNA504923) | tailings metagenome | isolation source: Relicate 3 Philex TSF3 active mining site | place: Philippines: Tuba, Benguet | collected 2017-08-29
ATTCGGAAGATATCCCAACATCCTCCACCATTTGGGAGAATAAAACAATTCGTTTTTCGCAAGATTCCAATCCCACCATCCGTCCGAGGAGCCTTCCAAAACTAGATTGTATCTTTCGTTGGATTGTTTGAGAGCCAACTCGACTAATTTTTGTTCTGTGATATCTGAAATGATTCCGTCTACTCGAAAGGGAGTCCCTGATTCGTCTAATATAAGTTTTGTTTTACTTCGGATGTAACGGGTCTCTCCGTTCGCTTTTACGATTCTGTATTCGATCGTCAGATGTTTGTTTTCTTTCAGGTCTTTTTTTGCCTGATCGATCCAATCCAGTTTTTCGTCAGGATGAATCAGAGAGATCCATTGTCCCGCATCCCCTAAAAATTTTTCTACCGGGTAACCTGTGAGTTTCTCTACGGAAGGAGTCATAAAAGTGATTTTATATTCAGGATAACTGGCGGAATAGGCGACTTCTTCCAATGAATAGAGTATGCTGCTGATGATATCGTTATCGTATTTCAGAGGAGGGGTCATATCTTGCGGCCCCTGTGCAAAGAAAGCCTAGTCTAATATGGGCTCTGTTTTTTAAATTTGTGTCAATATATTTCATCCGAAAGAAATTGGGAGGATGAAAGGTTCGGCGGGCTATAGGAAAAATGCCACGAGAACCTAGGTTCTCGTTAGCAAGGTGTGTTTGTGAGGATGTGAAAGTTTCCTTTCCATCCATTTCATTCTCGCACGAATTCCATTTTCGGTCGTCCTGGCTTTAAAATTCGGACTATTTTATTGGCGTTTTCCCGATTTTCTGTACTGCCCAGGGGTCATTTTTGCCTGCTTTTTGAAGGCTTCGTGGAAGGTCGATTTGGAAGAAAAGCCGGATTCGAAGGCGATTGTCAGAAGGTTTTTTTCGGGGAACTTTGCGATTTCCGCCTTACAGTGTTCGATCCGCCATTCATGGGTATAGGAAACGAAATTGGTGTTCAGAACCGTACTGAAAAATTCGGTCAATCGGAACGGTGCGATCTTTAAAAGAGAGGCCAAGTCTTCCAAACGAAAGTCTTCTTCCAGGTAAGGTTTTCTCACTTCCATAATCTCTTTGAGTTTATGAAGCAGATCGTCCTGATCGATTTCTTTTAGATTCGTTTTTTTATAATGTTTAGGCTGATCTTTTCGAATCGCATCCAAATCGATGGGAATTTCTTTCCTTCCGATATTCAAAACTTCGGAATTTACGGATATATAAAAATAATCCGGGCAGGCAAACCATAACAAGGCGTAGTGGAAAGGAATGTAAAACAAAAGTCCGTTGATGGAAACAAGTCCGAAAGGAAGATAACCCAGCTGATTTAGGAAGTGGACCGTATGGAACACAAAGAACAAGGTCCAGGAAAGAAGCAGATAGAAGATGCGGCTGTAACCTTTTTTATAGAGATAAAAACCGCAGACGAAGTTCAGGAGATTGGCGGCCAGGGAAACGTAAAAATATAAAATGAGATTCCATTGAAAATCTTTTATGAAAAAGGATGCCACCAAACATACGTAAGATAACGCTAAGGCCGAATTCAAGATCCTCCCGAAACTTCCCTTAAAATGGGAGTTGGAAGGAAAGTTGCGAAGGAATAAAAGCTGGAAAATCAGAATCGCCCAAAGAGAAGATTTGAGAAGCTGGTTTTGCAGATAAGGAGATTCTGGCCAGAGAAGTTCGTAAGAATTTCCGAAACCCACCCAGAAATAAAATCCCAAACTGAATATTTCCAAAATCGCATAGAGATAAAAAATCTTTCGAGTGAAATAAATCAGAAGCATCCCGTACAAAATCACTATGGAAATCAAAAACAATATGCTCCACTGCACTTGGTTTCTAAGGAGACGATTCAGATAATACCCGTCCAAAGTAAAAAAGCGGATCGGGAACTGGATCAAGGAATCTGTTTCCATTTTTGCATAAATGATCTTTTTTTCGTAAGGAGCCAAAGGGAATCGAAAGGACGGCTGGCATCCAACTAACGGATGTTCTTTCTTTGGGACCAGGTCTCCCGCTGTTTGGAAATTCCCGTCGTTTTTCAGGGAAACATTATTGGCGGTGATTCTGTTGATTTGGCAGGATCTAAAGTTGAGGACATAGATATTGAATTCGGGATCTTTGTTTTCTACGGAAAAACGGAACCAAATCGGCTGCGTTTGAAATCCTAAGTCCATAGATTCGCTGGCGACAGAAACCCATTCTTCGTTAGGAATTTTTTCCAGGGATTTCCAATTGTAGGAGGGGTTTACTAAATATTCGAAAGTTCCTACCGCATATTCCCTGCCTAAGGACTGGCTCAAAAAGAAAGAAGAGGGGACATCTTGTGCGCTTAAAGGTGCCAGGAAAAAAAAACAAATTATGAAATGAAGAAACCCGGGCAAAAAAGCTGAGGCGGAACTGAATTTCATAAATCTGTAGAATGTATTCTGATCCTTCGAACGGCAAAATAGCAAATCGAATTTTTATAGAAAGAATTTTCCGTAAAATAATCGCATTTATTTCATCAGGATTCGATTCTTTGCATATTCAAAATCCTTCGAGGATGACTGCCATGCTGCAAAAACGTTTTCTACTTCTATTCACATTCTTTTTCTTTTTTGAGTCCTGCGGACTCGTCGGCAATGTGTTTCGTAAAGTCACAAGAGTTCTGTTTCCCAAAGATTGCACCGTAGAAGTGAAGTTGGATACGGACGGAATCAAATATATGGACGATCTTTGGGACTATTCTTTCCGGCTTTCTCATCGAACTCCTGCAAGTGATTTTGTTTCTTCGGTTAAGTTCACTCCCGAGGCAAAATACTATAGAGATTTGACAGGATACAATTGGAGTGAGGATCGGTTTTCTTTGAGCCAATGGAATCTTCTTCCCGGAGTCGCCTATAAGGTGGAGGTTTCCAAGTTTTACAGCGAAGAGGATTGCAGGCACAGTGCGGCTGTACATTTTGAAATTCCATCTTTATCCTACAAACCGAGATTTTCTATCCATAGTGAAAATACGTTTGAGTCGGAATTGGATAAGGTTCTTCCCTTATCCGTTGCCAGCATAGAAGAGTTTAAAGTTCGTTATGCGGAAGTGAGCCCGCAGATTTTGATTCAGGAAGTTGGGGCTGCGGGAGAAAAATACAATCGCCACACTTCCGGTATTTCTTGGAAAACAAAAACATGGAAACCGGGAGAGAAGATCAATGCGAATCAAGATCAAGGAATGAACTTGGATTCTTATTTCGGATCAGCGGGCAAAAAATCTTGGATCGCATTGGAGTTAGGTGCGAATGTGATTGATGAAGAAGGAAAGGAAAAATTCAAAACGGAAAACATTTTCCTTCAATCTACCAATTTGGGGATCAGCGCTAAGGCCGATCAGGAAAAAGTTTACGTTTGGGTGAACACTCTTAGCAAAGCGATTCCCGTAGAAAAAGTAAAAATCGGATTTTACGAATCAGGAATTCAAAAAGGAAGCTGCGAAACGGATGTGAATGGTTACTGTTCTCTTTCCGCCTCAAATATTGTACAGGGAAAATCCCTGATCATCGCAGAACAAGGAGAGACGGATAAGGCGTTTCTATATTTAGGCGCGACAAAACTCTATCATTACAATTATTATGCGGATGGAAATTCGCTTCATGCAAAACTTTATTTCGATAGAAAGCTATATCGTCCAGGAGACAGGGTAGAGATCAAAACTTTTGCAGGTGAAAAAAGAAATGGGAGTTTTTTTCCTTATGGAGGCAGATCTCTCACCTTTAAATTAAAAGATTCCCGTGGTAAGGATATTTTAAGCCAAACGGCGGTTACTTCTTCTCAAGGAGGCGCTCATTTAAGTTATACGATTCCTAAGGATGCTCCTTTGGGTCATTACGGTGTTTCTGTCTATCCTACCGAGAAAATAGAAAACTATATTTCTTATGACAGCTTTCAGGTGGAAGAATTTCGACCTGTTAATTTTGCGGTTTCTGTAGAACTCAAACAGAAGGTTTTGATGAACGAACCTGTGAAGGGAAAAATTGAAGGAAGGTATTTGTTCGGCGCTCCTATGGCGAATGCAAATGCAAAGTATTCCCTATTGAAGAAAACGAAGGGAATTTATTTTCCGGATTTTTCTCAATATCATTTCGGCGGGTATTCGTATTACAACGACTATGAGGACGACTATTCCGAAGATTCCTCTGGATATATCACTGGTGAAGAAGCAGTTTTAAATGAAAAAGGGGAATTGGCCTTCGAACTTCCTTTGAAGTCTTTGGCAACGGAATTTTCTACGTCTGGAAGTTCCATTTCCATCAATTCTCCTTATCGGCTGTTACTTGAGGCTTCCGTGCTTGATGTGGACGGTAAATCCGTTACGAAAACGGAAGCTGTTGATTATTATCCTTCCGACTCTTTGGTCGGCATCAAATGTGACGACCGTTACCAAGGAATGGAAAAAAATTTCAAATTCGAATTAGTGACCGTTTCCCCCGAAGGGAAGCCTCTGTCTGGAAAGAACTTAAAAGCCTATATCATTTATAATGATTGGACCTCTGTTTTATCCAAAGGGATCGGAAAGTATTTTTTCAGATCCAATCAATTGGAAAAGAAAATCGTCGATACTAAGAACCTAACAACTGCCGGCGGTAAAGCTCGGTTCGACTATAAGGTAAAAGATTCCGGTAGTTATACTCTAATCGTGACCAATGAAGATTCAGTCTACAGTCGTATCGATTTTTATGCTTATCAAAAAGAAACATATTATACCTGGGATTTCAGGGGAGACGATTCGATCGAATTGAAATCTGACAAACAAATTTACTCCATCGGAGATAAGGCAAAAGTTATCATCAAATCTCCTTTTACGAATGCTCGCGCCATTGTAACAGTCGAAAGAGACAACGTTTATTTTTCCGAATCGTATCAAATGAAAGGAAATAGCCTTCCGATAGAGATTCCTATCGAAGCGAAGTATCTTCCTAATGTGGAAGTGAGCGTTTTACTTCTTACCGGGAGACAATCTCTCCCTAAAGACGCTTCTGAAGAAGACAAAAAAGAGTTCAATGAACAAGATTTAGGTGCTCCTAGATCGAAAACAGGTTATATCACTCTAAAGGTGGATACTTCCGGTAAAATAGCTCCTTTGGAAGTTAAAACAGATAGAAATGAATACAGTCCTAGAGATAAAGTGAAAATATTCATCAAAACGACTCCTCGCTCGGAACTAGTAGTTTCTGTTGCTGACAGAGGGGTTTTGGATTTAGTAGGTTATCAATTTACAGACCCAATTTCCGTCTTTTATAAGCTTTGGCGGAACATTGTAGATACTTTCGATCTAAGAGAACTCATCATCAAACATTACGCCTATCAAAATAAAGGTGATAGCCCCGGAGGAGATTATGGGGAAGAGGCAGGGGGAGGATTCGGTTTCGATTCGGAAAGCGGAATTAGAAAAGATTTCCGTCACACCGCTTATTGGAATCCGAGCGTGATTGCAGATTCGGATGGAGAAGCTGAACTCGAATTCACTCTTCCTGACAATCTAACTACTTTCCGTGTTATGGTCGCTTCTTCAAATAACGGTACCTATGCGGCAAAAAACAAAGAATTCAGGGTGAAAAAGAGTTTGGTTCTGCAGAAAACAGCTTCTAGATTCGTGCGTATCGGAGACGAATTAGAATTAGGTGTTTCCGTAACGAATAATACTGAAAAAAACGGTAAGTTCAAAGTCGATATTTCTTCCTCCCTTCTTTCTTCCCAAAAACCGGAAATATTGGAATTGAATGCAGGCCAGACAAAACAAGTGGTTCGGAAGTTTAAACTGACCAAAGAAGATTATCTAAAAATTTCGGGAAAATCTTCACCTGACTCCGAATTGGTGGCTACATACGACGTAAAGGCAGAACCTGTTTCTTATTCCGATTATCCCGATTTGAAAAAAGCAGATATTTCCGATCTATTGAGAGTTACAATCCCTATCAAGGAATTGGATCCTGTTGTTACGGAAAGAATCACTGGTTTTACGGATTCTTCTTATAAACAGCAGATTCGATTTCCTTCCATCGATTCTGTTCTGGCCGGTAAGATGAGTTTGAATGTGAATCTTTCTGCGACAGCTTTAACGGGAATTAGGAATGCTTTTGATTTTTATCAATCTCAGCCTTATTTCTGTATGGAACAAAGAACTTCTGCGTATTTAGTGACTATCAGCGCAGGGGAACTTCTGAAAGAATTCAAGTATTTCCCTCCTACAAAAGACTCTTATGATTTTAATCAGATCGAAAAACTCTTCTTAGATGAAATGTCAGAGTTTCAATATTCGGATGGAAGTTTCAGTCTTTGGAAACAGAAGTGGGGGCGTTCCGGTTATCCTTATTTGACTGCTTATGTGGCTCAGGCGATGCAATTGGGGAAAGAAAAAGGCTTTCGATCCAATGAGACTGCCATGAAAGAAGCGGTTAAATATTTAGAAAACTATGTTAAAAATCCTTATGAAAGCAAACAGGAGTCTTGGCAAACATTGAGTTTAATCTATTCCGTATTGGCGAAGGAGAAAAAGGATGTAACCGGTCTGCAAAAATCCTTGTTCGATAATTTTTCGAGTCTGAATCCTAAATCCCAATCGATTTTTCTTTTGGCGTATGCGGAAAAAAATAACATAAATCAGGTCTCTTCAGATTCTATTTTTAAAAAGCATTATGATTTGTTTTTAAAAAATATCATTTGGGAAAAAGATTCTGTTCGAGTCGTATCCCAAAAGGAAAATTATTGGGATTCTTACTATAGTCAGGCGACTGTTCTTTCCGGACTTTTAAAATTAATGATTCGAGTAGAATCAGAAAACAAAAAGATCCCCGAGTTGATTCGAAATATCATGATAGAAAGATCTACCGAATACTGGAGAGACAGTCATAGCTCCGGAAATTTAGCATTCGCTTTACGAGAGTATCGCAATCGTTATGAAGTCGGCGGTTCGGATACTGAGGGAGAGGTATATTTCGGAGAAAAGAATTTGATCAGTGAATCCTTTTCCGGTTCTTCTTCGAATCTATTACAGGAAGAGTTTTTCATAGATAGACTTTTTGATAAAAAGCAACCGACACCTACCGATCTTTCTTTCCAGAGAAAAAGTACAGAAGGAAGGCTTTATTTTTCATCTAACATACGATATACTCCTGTAAAGGATGATCGCAAGGCGAGTTCGAATGGAATCAATGTGGAGAAAAAAATCTACAGAGTGGATGGAAGAAATGCAAACGGCGATCCTATTCTTAAAGAGACAGGTGATCAGATGCAGAGAGGAAAAACCTATCTTGTAAAGATTGCAGTGAACTCGGATGAGGATCGTCCTTTCCTGATGGTTGTCGATCCTATTCCCAGCACTGTAGAAGTTGTAAATACTTCCTTTTTAACCGAATCAAGAAGATCCGGCGAAAACACTCATAGTGATAGTTATGAGGGAGAGGAATATGAAGATGAAGGAGGATCTGTCTTTCAGATGAGTTATGGGGAATTCGAGGAATTCAGAGACGATCGGGTTTTGTTTTCAAGAGACCGCATCCATAAAGGTAAAACCGAATTTCAGTATTTTTTACGTCCTCTTGTAAAAGGAGTAGCTTTGAGTCCTGCTGCGGAAGTTTTTCTGATGTATCATCCGAGTATAAAGGCTAACACTTCTACCACCAAACTGAAAGTAGACTAAAAAAAATGTCTTTTTCTTTTCTTTTACGGCCGAAATGGGGGATACCACTTGGTATCTCTCTTGCTGTAGCTGTTTATTTATGTATTCCCGTTTCTAGCGATGATTTTAAATCGCAATCTTCTCTGAAGATTGTTTCCAGAGAGAGGGAAAGTTTAGGCAGTCGTTCCAATACTGCAGGTGCACTCAGGGATTGGGTGAGTATAGATGAGTATCCCGAACATGTACTGCAGGCTGTAATTCTTGCAGAAGACAAAAGGTTTTATTTTCACCCAGGTTTTGATCCGGTTGCTTTGGGCGGGGCCTTGTATTCTCTGTTTCACTGGAAAGAAAAAGTCAGAGGAGGTTCCACTATCACTCAACAGTTGGTTAGAATCCATTCTTCCAGCATTAGAAAACTTCCTAAATGGATTCGAAAGTCTGTAGAAATTCTAGTTTCAATTCGTTATACGCTTTGGCTTTCTAAGAAAGAGATTTTAGAAGCATATCTGAATTCAGTAACGATTCGTTCCAATTACGAAGGCTTTCCTGCGGCAAGTCTTAGATATTTTAAAAAACATATTCGTTTTTTATCGATGGAAGAAGGGATTGCTCTCGTTGTTTTGATTCGTTCCAATTCACCTAATATAGATATGTTTGTGAAACGAGTGGAGGATTTAAACCGCAGATTGAATATAGAGACTCCTTTGCAAACCTCTTATTTGATTTCTTCTTTGGAGTTTGTTTCTCCGGAGAAAAAAAAAGAAGAAGAGTTAAAATCAGAAAATCATCATTTTAAGTTTTGGATTCAATCCTTACTTCCCGACACGAACGGAATTTTGGAGACTCGATTCTCGAACGAAGTCAACCGACATCTCCATAATATCGTATTATCTGAATTAGACGGTCTAAAAAAATATAATGTTTCGAACGCTTCCGTTGTGGTTTTGGAAATTCCGGAAAAGGATTCCAGCTATGTGGATTTGATCGGGATGATCGGTTCCAGAAATTTTTTCGAAGACGGATTCGGTCAGGTAAACGGAAGTTTGGCATATAGAGATGCGGGAAGCACTTTAAAGCCTCTTCTTTATGCTTCCGCAATGGAGAAAAAGTTAATCTCCGTAAATTCGATTTTAAATGACGAAAACAGAACCTTTATTTTGGAAAAAGGGGAAGGGAGCTATACACCTAGAAATGCGGACCTGAAGTTTTGGGGAGATATGACGGTTGCGGAAGCTTTGGCCAATTCCAGAAATATTCCTGCTGTTGAAGTAATACAAAGATTAGGTGTTCCTGAATTTTTGGATTTTCTCAAAAGATCGGGAATGAATCACCTCAAAGAAAAACCGAATTTTTACGGCCAGGGACTTTCTTTGGGAACTGGCGGTGCCAGTTTATTTCAGCTAACAAGAGCCTACGCGTCTTTTCCTTTGGATGGAAAGTTACCTCAGGTTTTTTTAGGGAAAAATCAATCAAAGGATATCTTTTACGGAAAAACCGAAAGGTTGTTTTCGAAAGAGACTGCGGAAGAGATATCCTTTATACTCAAGGATTCCAAGATTAGATCTCGTGCTTTCGGGAATAGAAGTTTTATGGACTTTCCTTTTCCTGTTTCCGTAAAAACGGGAACTTCTAAGGATTTTCGCAATTCATGGACCATCGGTTATACGAAACGTTATGTGGTAGGTGCTTGGGTAGGTAATTTTTCAGGTGAAAAAACGATGGAAGTTTCCGGCTCTTGGGGAGCGGGCAGAATTTTCCATAGTGTTATGCGCTATTTGATGGCTAAGGAATCGGATAAATCATACGTTCCTTCTGTAACGGAAGCGGTTCGGATTTGTAGAAAAACTGGAAAACTTGCCAAAGATGTCTGCCCTCATGTCAGCCTGTACATCAGGCCTTCCGGTTTTCCTAAGGAATTTTGTTTGAAACACGGCTTGGAAACTGACATCTCTGAGGTTGATTCAGTTTCGATCCTAACTCCTTCGGATGGACAAATATTTATTTATAACCCTAATCTTTCTAAGGAAAATCAACAAATTCCAGTTCGATTAAAAAATTATTCCCATTCTTTTGCTAAAAGAAAAACAAATCTTTATTTGAATCGATCTTACTTGGTTTCTCTTTCTCAGGCAGGTGAAGCGAGGATTCCCATCGTTCGAGGTAAACACGTTCTTTCCATACAAGAGGATGGAAAAGAGATTCAAGAAATCAATTTCCAGGTCAGATGAAATACAATCACATTTCTTTTGTTAGTTTATCTTTTCTCGTTTTGATTTTTCTTTTTCCCCTGCCTATTTGGATTTTAGGAGCCTCGGATTGGTTTGTCTATTTGACTTGGGAAAAAATATTCGTTTTTTCTTTGTTTGTAGGCATTTGTTTGTTTTGTAGAGAAAAGATACGGAACCATTTTGTTTCCACTAGCATTTGTTTCCTTTTGTTTTCTCTTTCCTTTCTTTGGGTGTTATATGAACAAAAGTTTAATATTTCGATACGTTTCTCTCTTCTTTTTTATCTTGTGGAAAACTTTTTTCAATTGAGGGAGGATGCCTTCTTTCTGATGTCTCAGTGGAAGTTGGGAATTTATTTTGTTTTTTTGTCTTCTATCCCCGTTTTTCTTCTGTCGTTATCCGAGAAAAGAGCTACATTACTTTATGCGAGTTTCGCCTTATTTTTGTTTTTCGCTTATTTGGCATCTTTACAAATCCCTGAAAGAAAAACAATATCAGAGGCTCCCTTTTCTGAATCTTCCGAAACAATTTCCGGAAACTATACTTTTCCCGCTCAGAAACTTTCTTCCGAGACAGACGTAGTCATTTTCTTTTTGGAAGGAGTCGGTAGCAAAGATTGGAATCGGAATGATTCGCAAGAGTTTCATTCCAATCAACCGGTGGGAGAGGTTCGACATTTTTATATTCCCGTTCCTCATAGTAGTAAAAGCATTTTTACGGGACTGACCGGGATGATTCAGATTGGAGACACAAGACCTAGACTGGATCTTTTTCCAAAAGAAGAGTCTTTACCTAAGATATTCGAGAAGAACGGGTATCGTACGATGTTTCTATTTTCACAGCCTTCCGTTTTTGAGAACATAGATGAAATTGCGAAACAATACTTTCAAACTTATACGGATCAGGTGAAGATCCAGGAAACCTTCCAAAATCGTTTTACTGAGTTTAGTTGGGGAACAGACGATTTGGCTTTGCTAGAGATTCTGGATTCATCGGTGATTTCTTCTTCTCAGCCTCTTTTTTTATGGATCGGTTTTTCGAATACTCACAGTCCTTATTTTGTTTCAGAAACAAACCCATTTCTCCCTAAAAATAAGAAAGATCCTTACGAAAGGTTTTTATCTGCCTTAAGATACGACATTCACTTGGTGGATAAAATGATGAATCGTATTGTTTCAGAGAGGAAGAGAGATGTTCTTTTTATTCTCACTTCGGATCACGGAGAGTCTTTCGGAGAAGACGGTTTTTTCGGTCATAATTTTTCTATTTATAATTCGGAAACTAAAGTTCCGTTTTTGATTCGTTATACGAAAAATTCGAAACCTTTTCTTCTTCCTGCAGGAAATTCGGCAGATTTTAAGAACTCCCTTCTTTCTTTGTTTCAATTTCCTGGTGTGAGTATCGATTCAAAAAGAAATTTTTTTTCCGAGGATTATGAAATGAATCTGAGATTGAAGTCCTGGAACTCGGATGCGTATTTAGGAATCATTGAAGGACACAAAAAATGGATCTATCATTCGGAAAAAGGAACTCTTTATGAGATGGATTTAGAAGAGAAGGATCGAAAGGAACGGATAAGTGGTAGGGATAAATCCGAATTTCTCAGAAAATTCCACGAAGGAAGAGATTAGAGGACCGATTCCTTCTTGCTATTTTTCCAGGAGAGTTGTGATTTTATCCATGAGCTCGGAACCTAAAAAAACTCTCTTCCATCGATTCTTAAGTTTTTACTTTAAAATTCTATGTATTCTTGCGGTCGATTTGGTCGTAACGAATATTAACGCAAAGGTTTTGGCCTTTAACGACAATTACTCCACTCATATCGTCACTCTGTTGGGAATGTTGGTCGTTCTTCTTTTGTTTTGGTTCTTGTTTTCTTTTATCGATAAGTTCACTAAGATCGTTTTGAAACTGACTGTGGAAGTGGGGAATTTGGTTTCGTTTCGTAAAACAGCGATTTTGCTAATTCTCTCCTTTTTAATGTTAGGTGTTTTTTATCTTTATCACTATTCTTGGTTCGGCTCCTGGCCTAATTTAACTTTAGCTTCCGTTTTCGAGTCTATCGGGCAAATTCGCTTTTAGTTTTTCGTTCTTTTCTTTTTAGAAAGATCTGCGACAGGGATGCGCACGGGAAGCCGCATCTTTGATGCGGCCGAAGCGATAGTGGAGCCGGAAGCAGCCCGGCCCTTCTCCGAGAGGTTCGGAGAAGGGGTCGCCCTTACTTTGATTTTTGTATTCGTTGTTATCCGCCGATCAAATCCAAAAAGTCTTCTTCCAGTGCGTTTAAGTATTCCTTTTCGTTTGTGATGAGGTAGAGTTGGATGTTTCCTTCGTAAATCATCAGGGTTTTTTTTGCAAGTTTCGTCGAACTTATATTTGTCGTTAGGTGTCCGTTCGTTTTCCATCCTTCGAAAAATATTTCGAATGCGGAAAGAAGATCGGAGATGGTTTCTTTCAATTCCTTTTGAAAATCGTTTTTTATGTGAATCGTTTGTGCGGAGAAGTTGGCGAAGGGACATCCGAAAAAATCTTTCGATGCCGCCTGTCTCTTTAATAGTTTTGCCCAGGCTTCGATCCAATCTGCGGGTGTTTCTTTCTTTCGATAGAGATAGGTCACTAACCGGATCAGTTCTTGTCTTTGTTCCTCCAAGTAGGCTTTTCCCAGGTCGGATTTGGATGGAAAGTATTGGTAAAAACTTTGTTTGTGAGAGCCTGAATCTGTGAGCAGTTGGTTGACTCCCGTTGTTTCGTATCCGTGTCGGTAAAACAGGTTTTTGGCGGTGGTCAGAATTCTTTCTTTTGGTCCCGATCGGTTCATTTGTTTCTATTTTATATTTTAGACTAAGCTGTCTAATTTTTTCTGGACAGTTTTTGAAAATGGAAGTAGTTTAGACAAGTTGGTCTAATTTCGGTTGAGGGGTTGGATCTTTTTGTGGGAGGTACCACATTTTATGAAACAAATTGTATTTGTAAAAAAAGGAATCATCGATTGGGAAGAAGTCCCCGACCCAGAAATTACCGGCCCAGGCGAGGTTTTGGTGCGCCCTTTGGCAGTCGCCAGATGCGATTTGGATTTAGGAATCATCCAGGGCGAGACCTTGTTCCGTCCCCCTTTTCCCATCGGTCATGAATTTGTGGGAGAGATAACTCAAGTTTCTCCTGACTTGGAGGGAGAGTTTTCTCCCGGGAAGAGGGTAGCGGTTTCGTTTCAGATCTCTTGTGGTACCTGCCCCCATTGTCAGACAGGGGATTCCAAATCTTGTTCCACTCTCCCTCCCGTGACCAGCTTCGGAATGGCGCCAGGTGCAAAAACTTTCGGCGGAGCGCTTGCGGATTTGGTTCGAGTTCCTTACGCAAAACAAATGTTACTTCCTTTAAAAGAGGATACGGATCCGGTTTCCGTTGCGAGTTTGTCGGATAATATCTCCGAAGCTTGGAAACTTGCGGGGAGATTTTTAGAAGTGGACCCTTCTTTGTCCGTTTTGGTTTTGGGCGGCCTTGCTTCCAGCATCGGACTTTATACTGCTCTACTTGCTTCCAAAATGGGAAAGGGAATCGTAAAGTATGTTGATACCGACAAACAAAGAGTAGATCATGCGACTCGCCTGGGGATCGATGCGGAATGGGTGAATGTGATCCCTAAATCTTTCGGTAAGTTCGATTTGGTTTGTGAGGCGGCTTTTTCCAAGGAGGCTTGGGAATCAGGTTTGCGGTCTCTCAAAAGTAAGGGAAAGTTTTCTTCCGCTTCCATTTATTGGACGAATCGTTTAGAGATTCCTTATCTGGAATTGTACAATGTTGGCGCAGAACTTCACCTAACAAGAGTCGATTCCAGAGAGTATATGGAGAAACTGCTCGGTTTGATCGAATCGGGGATCTACGATCCCGGCCCTATCGTCACCAAAACAGCTTCTTTTCGGGATGCGAAAGAAGCTTGGATGGAACCTAGCACAAAATTGGTGATCAACGATTTTCGATGAGACTGTTCTTAGTTTCCTGAGGGCGGATTTAAGTTTTTGATCTCTTCGAATTCGAAAGGATTATGGGCGCTGAAGATGCGTATGTTCTGATTCGAAGAGGCGAGCTGCCTCAATCTGGTTTGATTATGCAGTCTATCCTTACGATTGGTTTGGACTGCTGCTTGAAAGAGACCGACTAACGGAGCACAGCGGCGTTTGTCTCCGTGGATTTCCCTTGGATCGAAGTAGGCGTCTCCCGCATGGAGGAGCCATCCTTTTGCATCCTGCACTGCGACTCCGCAATGACCTAAGGTATGGCCGAACAAAGGTACGAGAAGGATTTCTTCCGGCAGACCTCTCAAATTGCGGATCGATTCGAACCCGAACCAGGGCTCTCCTTCTTCCGTATAAGTTTCGAAAGTAGGCTTATGCTCCCACATAACAGGAAGATATCGATGTTTTGCTTTTATGCTTTTTCTTTCCATTGCGGCTTTCCATTCGGTTGCATGCAAATGGATGCGTGCCTGTGGAAAATCGGAAAGACCTCCTACATGATCCAAGTCCATATGAGTCATCACTATATGACGGACATCTTCCGGTTTATAACCTAATGCCTGTATCTGCGCTTTGGCGGAAAGGGATGGGTCACGTTTGGGATTGGCATAGACGTAAGTGAACATAAAACCCAGTCTTTGGGCGGGGTGGATGAGGTCTTGGCTCCCCAAACCGGTATCTACAAGTATGAGTCCGCTGGAAGGAGTTTCGATCAATAGACAATGGCAAGCCAATGTGCGTCCGTGGATGGATAGACGTTGGATGCATGCGCAATTCAAATGATGGACTTTGATCATATTTGTAGTACCTCTTAAAAAGGAATAATCATTCCCTTTTGGCCTTTTTAGCACCCCTATGATTTTATTGTCAAGGAATAGTTATTCCTTTTTTTGTGATTCAATGCCTAGGATTTCCGAAACCCATAGAGAGATGCGTCAAAAGCAGATATTGAATGCGGCTTGGCGCTGTTTTTTCCGTTCCGGTGTACAAGCTACCACAATGGAAGACATCATCGGCGAAGCAGGATTGTCCGCAAGCGCCATGTATCGTTATTTTAAGGGAAAGGAAGATATCATTTTCTCCGCAATTTCCGCCTCCTTAAGTGAGTTGAGTATTCGGTTGATTCCTATTTTCGAAAGTATGAGAGAGAAGGGACCGAGTGAGTGGATCACGTCCGTTACGACTGAAATTCAAAATTTTTCCGCAAAAGAAGAGTTCAATCTTCTGCCAATCGCCATTCACGGTTGGAGCGAAGCACAGCGAAGCGAATCCATTCGCAAATTGATTGCTGAGTTTTATTTAAAGATACGTTTGCGTTTGGAAATTTTGGCTGAAGACTGGCAGAAGAATGGACGTATATCAAACGTTACTAGTTCGGCAAACATTGCACAGACGCTTATGTCTTTGGTTTTGGGATTTGTCGCTCAGACGGCAATCACCGGAGACACTTCTTCTCTTGCGCATTCGGAAGGAATCTCTGCTTTTTCAGTAAAGAGGAATTAAGCGGCCTTCATTCCCCGCAGCAATGTGTCGATGGAAGATTTTACGAATTGTGCGTAATTGATATGG
>VFQU01001279.1_pt1 | contig 15457 bp, 11 predicted proteins | sample 3512311 | NCBI WGS metagenome assembly VFQU01 (sample SAMN10412377, study PRJNA504923) | tailings metagenome | isolation source: Relicate 3 Philex TSF3 active mining site | place: Philippines: Tuba, Benguet | collected 2017-08-29
TTGGTCCGCGCCTTGGCGCACTGACACCGGAGCAGGTCGCCGCGATTTCACCGCGCGCGATCACTGGCCTCACCGACCAGCAGATCGGCGCATTGACGGGGGAGCAGTCGGCGGCGTTGAAGCCGGCGCAGATCGCAGCGCTGACCACCCGACAGATCGCAGCGCTCGGGACGCAGCAGATCCAGGCTTTTGCGCCGGGCGCCATCGCCGCCATCAATCGCAGCGCGATCGCAGGTTTGCGGCCGCAGATCGTGTCGGCGCTGTCGTCCGAGCAGGTGGCGGCGCTTTCACCGACCCAGATCAGCGCGCTCCAGCCCGCCCAGGTCACCGCCCTTGGTCCCGACCAGCTTTCGGCCTTGACCGCCACGCAGCTGCGCGCCTTCACATCTCGTCACGTCGCAGCGATCGCCAGCATCCAGTCGCTCGCGCCTGTCCAGATCGGCGCGCTGAACTCGACCGCCATCGCCGGGCTCACCCCATCGCAGATGAGCGCGCTCACACCTGAGCAGATCGGCGCTTTTTCGGTTGCGCAGGTTGCAGCCTTGACTGCCACCCAGGTCGGCGCACTCAATGCGCAGCAACTGGAGGCAATTCCCGCCGAGCGCTTCCCGGCGCTGCGTCCGCTGACCATTCGCGGCATCTCCGCCGAGTTGATCCCCTCCCTTGGTGCGGAGAGGATCGGCGCGCTCACGCCTGCACAGATCGCCGGGCTTTCCACCGCGCAGGTCGGCGCCTTCAGCGAGGAGCAGGCGGAGGTTCTTTCGCCCGAACAGGTCAAGGCGATGACGGGCATGCAGCTTGCCGCGTTCGGACCTGACCGATTCGCGCTGTTTTCGCCGGACCAGCTTGCCGCGATCGACAACCGCGCCATCCCCGGCATTGGCACTCTGCAGATCGCCGCCCTGACGGGCGACCAGGCGGGCGCGCTCACTGCTGCGCAAGTCGCCCGACTGACCAGTCTTCAGGTCGGCGCGATGAGTGCCGATGGCTTTGCAGCGCTCGGTCCCTCACAGGTTTCTGCCCTTTCGCCCGCTGTGATCGGCGCGCTTGCTCCCGAGCGGGTCGCGTCGCTTTCGCCCGACCATGTCGCCGAACTGACGAACGGCCAGGTCGCGGCGCTCAAGCCGACCCAGATCGCCGCCTTGGATCCTGCCCAACTCGAAGCCTTGTCGGCGGCCCGCATCGGTGCCCTCAGCGGACTTCAGCTTGCTGCCATCAGCCCGGAAAACCTTGCAGGTCTGTCTTCCCTGCAGGTCGCAGCGATCAGCACGCGCGCGATCGGCGGCCTGACGCCCGGTCAGATCTCAGGTCTGCGCACTGCCCAGTTCGACGCGCTCGGCACGGCGCAGATGGCAGGGCTGACCGCAAGGCAAATCGAAGCCTTGCCGAGTGCGCAGGTGCAGGCCTTCGAGCCGGCAAAGCTTGCGGCCATAACGCCCGCCGCCATTACGGTCCTTGCTGCCGACGCGATCGCGCAACTGAGGGCGGAGCAGATCGCGGCGCTGACCAATGCTCAGATCGCCGCTCTGCGGCCCGCTCAGATCGCGGCGCTTTCGGCAGAACAGTTCCAGTCGTTCGCCCCGAGCCAGCTCGGCGCACTGACAGGCGCGCAGATGGGGACATTGTCGGCGCAGGTGTTGTCGTCCTTCGCGCCCGAGCAGATTTCCGCGCTCAACGCCCGCGCGGTTGCGGGGCTGACGGCCGAACAGCTTGCAGGCTTGTCGCCTCTCCAGGCGGAGGCCTTGACGGCAACGCAGATCGCAGCGCTGGGCTCGCGCCAGATCGCCGCCTTCGAGCCGGAGGCGCTGGCGACCTTTTCGACCGCCGACATCGCCGCGATCACCGCTTCGGCCATGCCGGGCCTTCCGCCGGCATCGATCGCCGCGCTGACCGGCGATCAGGTTGCTGCACTGACACGCGCACAGCTTGGTGTGCTCACCGCAACGCAGGCCGGCGCACTGACGCCTTCTCAGATCCAGTTCCTGTCGCCGTCCCAGATGGGCGGTTTCGGCCCGACACAGCAGGGCGGGCTTTCGGATGAAAGCGTTGCCGCCCTTACAGGCGCACAGATCGAAGCGCTGACGACGCGCGCCGTGCCGGGCTTCACGGCCGGTCAGATATCGGTTCTCAGCCCCGCCCAGATCGACGCGCTCAGCCTGCCGCAGGTGAGGGTGCTGACGCGCGCCCAGGCCGGTGCACTTTCCACGGAGCAGCTCGCCACCTTCGCACCTGAACGGATCGGGGCGCTTTCGACCGGCGCGATATCTGGCCTTTCGGTCAATGCCACAGCCGGCCTGTCAGGCGAACAGATGGCAGCGCTCAGCCCGTCGCAGATCGGTGCTCTTCGCACCGAGCAGGTCGCCGCGCTCAGTGTCGAGCAGTTGCAAGGCCTCAGCGTTGCTCAGATCGGCGGGCTCGCGCCGGCACAGATTGGGGCGCTTTCACCCGGCGGTCTCGCTAGCTTCGCACCCGAACAGATCGCCGCCATTGCGGTGCGTGCCGTTCCGGGATTGACGGAGGCCCAGGTCGCAACATTCGAGGCACAGCAGATCAACGCGCTGTCGGCAGCCCAGATCGGAGCCATGACCTCGCAACAGATCGGTGCGTTCGCACCGTCTGCCTTCCTGTCGGCCTTCGAGCCGGAGGACGTCGCCGCGATCTCTGCCGGCGCGATCTCCGGGCTTGCAGGGCTTGCCCTTGCCAGCCTGAGCCAGGAGCAGTTCGCCGCGCTCAAGCCGGCGCAGATCGGCGGGTTGAGCGCCAATCAGCTCGGCTATCTGTCGCCGCAGCAGGTCTCGACCATGTCCAGCGCGCAGCTTGCCGCGTTGACCGGCGCGCGCATCTCCGGCCTCAGCCTCGATGCCATAACCGCTCTTTCCAGCGACCAGATCGCCGCGATCACGCCCTCTGCGGTGGCAGGCCTTTCTGCCGACCAGATCGAGGCTCTGTCGGTGCAGCAGGTTGCCTCGTTCTCCAACGCGCAGATCGGCGCGCTCACCGCGACCCAGGTCGCGGCGCTGCGGGCCGAGCATGTGGCGACGTTCTCCCCCGAAGCGATCGCTGCCATCAAGCCGGCCGCCGTTGCGGGCCTGTCGACTTCGGTGGTGTCTTCGCTCAGTCTCGAGCAGGTGGCGGCGCTGCTGCCGAACCAGACCGCGGCACTGACCTTCTATCAGCTGAAGGCGCTGACGCCTGCACAGATCGGCACCTTGTCCGGCCCGCAGATCGGATCGCTGAACGCCATCCAGATCGCTGCACTCAGCACCAGTGTCATCGGCGATCTTTCGCCGGAGCAGATCTCCGCGATCGGCCCGCAGGCGATCGGCGGCCTCCTGCCTGCGCAGATCGCTGCGTTCAGCCTCGATCAGGTGACGGCGCTGGCGCCGGAACAGGTTGCGCGCTTCAGCGCGGCCCAGATCGGCGCCATCGGCCCGCAGCGTATTGCTGGCTTCTCGCCGGAAAAGATCGCGGCCATCGATCCGGCGGCCATCTCCGGCATGCTCGTCGCCACCATATCGAACCTGTCACGCGATCAGCTCATGGCCGTCACCGCCGATCAGGCCAACGCCCTTAGTGCCGGGCAGATCACCGCGTTCCTTGCCAGATACGAGGCGCTTGGCGCGGCTTGAGCGTTTCTGGCGCAGCGATCGACCATCCGATCGTCGCATGGCTTGCCGGTACAGGCTTGGCCAGATAAGTGTCCCTGATATCGAGCGCAGGGAGCATGCGGATGTCTGGAACCTCCAAAGCCGACGCCGGCAAGGTGATCGAGTTCCATTTCGATTTCATCTCCCCCTTCGGCTATTTCGCCAGCCTGCGGATCGACGAGATCGCTCAGCGCCACGGGCGACGCGCCGACTGGAGCTCGATGCTGGTGGGCATCAGCGTGCTGAAGGTGATGGGCCTGCCGCCCATCCCGAAGACGCCGCTCAAGGGCGAGTACGCCCGCCGCGACGCCGAGCGCTATTGCCGCCGGTACGGCATCGCTCTTGCAAGGCAGTTCGCCGGAACGCCGGCCAACCCTCTTGCGGCCGGGCGCAGCTTCCACTGGCTGAAAAAGAACCGACCCGACCTTGCCGTGCCTGTCGCCCGGGCAATCTTCGATGCCTACTGGCTCGAGGATCGCGGTATCGGGGATCTGGATCTCGTACTGGACATCGCTGCCGATCGCGGTGCCGATCGCGCGGAACTTGCCGAGGCACATTCCAGCGGCGCGGCCTCGGACCTGCTTCGCGCCGCGGTCGACAAATCGCTCGCCAAGGGCGTGTTCGGATCGCCCTTCTTCCTCGTCGATGAAGAGCCCTTCTTCGGCGTCGAGAAGATCGAGCTGATGGAGGAATGGCTGGCGAGCGGCGGCTGGTAGGAGGAGCCGCTCACTCGCCTGAAAATGCGTAAGGCCTGGCAAAGCGCGCCATATGCGCAACCACCACGTCGCGCGCGAGGCCATCGTCTGATGGAGCCAGCCGGATCGTGATCCGGCGCTGCCCCAGCTCTTCGCGGCAGTTGAGGTCGATCAGGCTGCCCTGCGGCAGCAACTCGTCCAGCTGCCGGCGCAAGGCGCGCTCGGTGGCCAGCTGGCGCAGGGCCGGCTTGAAGATCTTGCCGGTGGTGGTGAGCGGAATGTCGTCCATCACGTAGAGCTGCTTGGGAATTGCCGCTGGCTCGGGAATATGCGCGCGCGTTGCATCCAGAATGTCCTGCGGCAGGGCCGCCGCTCCCGGCTTCAGCTTCAGGAACGCAACCGGCAATTCGCCCGAATAGGGGTCCGGCTGGCCTACCGCCGCACACAATTCGACATCGGGATGGTGCATGATCGCTTCCTCGATGACGAGGGGATCGATGTTGTGGCCGCCGCGGATGATGACATCCTTCGACCTGCCAAGAACATGAACCTGACCGTCCGGGTCGACGCGTCCCGTGTCGCCGGTGGCAAGCCAGCCACCGTCGATGCGGCTTGCGGCGGTGGCTTCCGGGGTGCTGTAGCCGGGGCTGACATTGGGTCCCCTGATGGCAAGAAGACCGTGTTCGCCGGCGGGCAGGGCGCGTGCGGCATCCGGCATGCCCGTTCCGTCATCGCCGAAGGCGCGCACCTCGCAAAAGGGAAGCGGCCAGCCGGACGAGCCGGCTACGCGCTCGGCATGGCGCGGCACCGCGCAGATCATGCCCGCCGCCTCGGTCATTCCGTAGATTGCGCGTACGGGGATGGCGAACTTCCTTTCGAAGGACGCAGCCATCTCGACCGGCATCGGCGAGCCGCCCCCGAACAACCCCTTCACATGCGAGATGTTGCTGGTGCCGGGGGACTGGTTGAGGATCGTCGACACGAAGGTCGGCCCGCCCGACAGCAGGCTGACACGGTGCCGCTCCACGACCTTCCAGTAGTCGCGCACGAACGCCTTGTTGCGCATGCCGAGGCGCGACGGGATGAGCGTTGCTGCGCCCGCCGCGATGGCCGCACCGGCGAGGACGAAGGCGCCTGCCACATGGAACATGGGAAAGCCGTTCAGGACCACGTCCTCGGGGCCGATGTCGTAGACCATGCCGGCGTGCCAGGAGACGTGCACCTCGTTGGCATGGCTGTGGACGACGAGTTTGGGCAGACCGGTGGTGCCGCCGGTGTGGAAATAGGCGGCGATATCGTCTGCGCGGATAGTGGGTGGCTTCGGCAGGGCGACGGGTTGGGCGGCAAGCAGGGCATCGAAATCTTCGCCCTCCGCGTTCCCATCGCCGCCGACCTGCAGCACGTGGCGGAGCTTGCGCGATTTCGCCTTCACCGCCGCCACCTTGTCCCAGATCGGAAGCGCCTCGTCGGGACCGAGCGTTACGAGAACGCTGGCGCCCGCATGGTCGATCAGCTCTGCAATGTGGTCGGGAGACAGCACGTAGTTGATCGGGCAGACCCGACCGGCAAGCTGGGCACCGAACAGCGCGATCAGCGTCTGCGGCAGCGTCGGCAGGAGAAGCGCCACGCAGTCCTCGCGTCCGATGTCGAGGGACCTGAACAGGTTGGCCGCGCGGTTCACCTGCGCCAGAAAGGTCGAAAAATCCATCGTGACCGGTTCGTCGTCGGCCGTTCCCTCCGGCAAATGGATGATGGCGGGCCGGTGCGGATGAAGGGCGGCTGTGCGCGCGATCATGTCATAGGTCGAACGGGGAATGCCCGAGCCTTCCAGGCCGCGCGCTTCGATCGCCAGTATGTCTGCCCGATCGCGGATGACGCCCCGCTGAGGCGCCTGCGCCGCTTTCCCCTCGCCATTCAACTGCATGAGACCGCCGGTTCCTTCCTCGACACAACCCTCTGGCGCATGGAGCGCATCTGGCCCGAAGGATAGTCGCAAGAGGTCGCTTGACTAGCCGGCCACCCCGAACCCAAAGTTCCGAATATGGAACACTTACCCAAGACCGGCGCGCCCGGCGCAACCCATCGGATCGACCTGAATGCGCTCCTGCTGTTCTACGAGACGGTGAATGCGCGCAGCATCAACAAGGCCGCGCAAACGCTCTCCATGCCCAAATCGACCATCAGCCGGCGGTTGCGCATGCTGGAGCAGCAGTTCGGCTCCAACCTGTTGAAGCGCGGCGCGCGCGCGCTCGGGCTCACCGAGACGGGTCGCGCCCTTTACCAGCGCTGCGAACGGATCGTCGCCGAGCTGGAAGAGGCAAATCTCCAGACCGCGCGGATGCAGGACGAGATGAGCGGCGCGCTGCGCGTCAGCATGCCGGTCTTCTTCATCGGCTGGGCGAGCCAGGCGATCGCCGAATTCGCGCGCCTTCATCCCGCCCTGAGGCTCGAGATCGAGGCGCACAATCGCCACGTCGACGTGGCCGAAGAGCCCTTCGACGTCGTCATCCACTTCGGCAAGCCGGTGGAAAGCTTCCATCCCCTGCGTCGGCTGGCGGAGCTGCCGCGAAGCTTCTATGCCGGTGCGGGGTACGTCGCGCAAAAGGGCGCGCCGAAAACCTATGCCGAACTGGCCCGTCACGACGTGATCCACCACCAGTATCAAGTACGCGACAAGGTCTTTCCCCCGGTCGTCAATGCCGACGGAAGCGCGGAGCCGATCACTGCGCGCGCGGTCGTCAATCATGCGGTGCTGGTGCGCGAGCTGATCCTGCGCGACCTTGGCATCGGCCTGATGCCCGACATCATGTGTCGCGAGGATGTGAGCCGCGGGACGCTGGTGCGCCTTCCGCTCGACTGGTCGAGCCCGCCGCTCGTGGTTTCCGCCACCTTCCTTGCCCGCCGCTTCGCCCCCGTGAAGACGCGTGCCTTCCTTGATCATCTCTCGCAGTTCCTTCAGCAGCGCGCCTGAGCAAAGACGGGATCGATGTTCCATTTCTTGAACACCCTGTTCGTTCGTCCTCGCTATCCGGGCTCGCCCTTGAGGCATAGGCTTGCAACGATCGGCGCCGGATGGGCGGCGACAATCTCGTCGGATGGTTCTGGAGGACACCGGAAGGTGGCAGGACCGCAAAGGAGGAAATCATGAAGACGGCAGTCCTGCTGCTTGCGAGCATGCTCGTCGCGGCCCCGGTACAACAGGCGATGGCACAGGTCATCACGGTCGGCACCGCAACGCCCGGTTCGCTGTTCCACTCCGCCGGCACGGCGGTGGCCAGCGTCGTCAACGACAAGGCCGGCGTGCGCGCCATTTTGCAGCCTTTCGCCAGCGCCAATGTCTACATTCCTTCGGTGAGCGACGGCGACATCGATCTGGGCGTGGGCACCGCCCATGAGATCGGCGTCGCGGTCGAGGGTCGCGAACATTTCGAAGGACGCCCGCAAGAAGGCCTGCGCGCCGTCGGCGCGATGTTCCCGCTGCGCTTCGGAGTCTATGTCCGCGCCGATTCCGATATCGAGACGCTCGCCGATCTTCGCGGAAAGACCTTGCCCGGCGGATATTCCAGCCAGCAGATCGCGGCGACGATGATGGACGCGATCTACGCCTCGGCCGGCATGAGCGAGAGCGACGTCGAGGTCGTGACCGTCGCCAACACTGTCGCCGGTGCGGACGATTTCGCCGCAGGCCGCGTCGATGCGTTCTTCTTCGCCGTTGGCGGCGCCAAGGTGAGCGAGGTTGACGCTGCCGTCGGCGGACTTCGCCTCCTGCCGTTCCAGAACACTGACGAGGAACTGGCAGCCGTGCAGGAACATCTGCCGCAGGCCTATTTCCGTGAGGAACAGCCAGGTCCCGCCAATCCAGGTGTAACCCAGCCGACGCCCGCGCTTGCGATCGACGCGGTGGCCTTTGCCAGCGCTGCGACCGACGAGGAGGTCATCTACCGCGTGACCAAGGCGCTCTACGAAAACAAGGACGCGCTCGCTGCAAGCTTTGCCGCCTTCCGCGCATTCGATCCGGAACAGATGGGACGTTCGCTGGCGCCGATCGAGTATCATCCAGGCGCCCTGCGCTTCTTCCAGGAAGCCGGTATCGCGTCCGACGAATAGTCGAACCGCGACCTGACGGGATGCCGGCCCTGCCCGTCATCCCGTCCTCATGGCGTCGCGATCCGCGGCGCCGATCTTCGGGACGTTAGGTGGCTTTTATGGCGGATGATCGCGAACGCGCAGAGGCAGTCGCTCTTGCTGGCCAAACGAGCGTGGCCGGCTGGGTGCGGCTTGTTCTTGCGACGACCATCACCCTTGCTGCGCTGGCCTGGGGAGGCGATGCGTTCCGCAGGGTCGGCATCCACATGCTGACCCAGCAATTCGTCGCCGGCATGCTTGCTTTGGCGCTGGCGCTGGCGTTCCTGCAGTTCCGCGCGAACCGCAACCGTCCCGACGCGCCGACGCCCTGGTATGACTGGCTCCTGGCGCTGGCAGGCCTTGCAGCGGGGCTTTATCTTGCCATCCGCATTCCCCGTCTCGTCGACATCATCCTCATGCGTCCCCTCGATGGCGTGATCGCCGGTGGCGTCGTGATCGTCCTGACGATCGAGGCACTTCGCCGCGCCACCGGCTGGGCGCTGCCGATCATCATCATGTGCTTCGCTGCCTATGGGCTGCTCGCAGGCCTCGTGCCCGAGCCGCTCACCGGTCGCAGCACCGACGTGCAGAGGCTGGCGGCCTATCTCGCCATCGATTTCAACGGCATGCTCGGCACGCCGATCGTCGTTGCCTGCACCGTCATCGTCTCGTTCCTGCTCTTTGGAAGCCTGCTGTCGGCAACGGGCGGTGCGGCATTCCTTTCCGATCTCTCGCTTGCGCTGATGGGCGGCTTTCGGGGCGGGCCTGCCAAGATCGCCGTCCTGGCGTCCGGGCTTTTCGGCTCTGTCTCGGGCAGCGCCGTCGCCAATGTCGTTGCGTCGGGCGTGATCACAATCCCCTGGATGAAGCGGGCCGGCTACAAGCCGGAACGGGCCGGCGGCATCGAGGCCGTCGCCTCGACCGGTGGCCAGATCATGCCGCCCGTCATGGGCGCGTCCGCCTTCCTCATCGCCGAGTTCCTTCAGGTTCCCTATTCGCAGGTCCTGCTTGCCGCCCTCGTTCCGGCGCTGCTCTACTACATGGCGCTGTTCATCATCGTGGATCTGGATGCCGGAAAGGCGGGCGTGGCGCCCGTGCCGCGCTCCGAACTGCCCAAGGCAGGCGAGATCATGCGCGCCGGCTGGCACTTCATCCTTCCGTTCGTCGTCATGATCTACGGCCTGTTTGCGCTCAACTGGCAGCCTCAGATGGCAGTGATCGCGGCGATCGTGACGCTCGTCGTCTGCGCAATGCTGTTCGGCTACAAGGGCGCGCGGCCTAGGCTGCCCGCGATGCTCAGGAGCGTGCACCAGACCGGCCTCAGCGCCGTCGACATCATCGTGGTGTGCGCCGGTGCCGGCGTCATCATCGGGGTCCTGTCCATCTCGGGCCTGGGCTTCAGCCTCACCTTCACGCTTGTCGATCTGGGCCGCGGAAGCCTGCTCCTGCTGCTCGCGATCGCTGCCGTGGTCTGCATCATCCTGGGCATGGGCCTGCCCACCGTCGGCGTCTACGTGCTTCTGGCCGCGCTCGTGGCGCCGGCTCTGGTCGAACTCGGCGTCGAGCCCTTGGCGGCTCATCTCTACGTGATGTATTTCGGGCTTCTGTCCTTCGTGACGCCGCCCGTCGCGGTGGCGGCTTTCGCGGCTGCATCCATCGCCAAGGCCGATCCGCTGGCAACTTCGCTGGAATCGATGCGCCTTGGCTGGACGGCCTACATCGTGCCGTTCCTGTTCGTCTTCTCGCCGGCCCTCATCATGATCGGCGAACCTGGCGAGATCCTGCTGGCAGTCGTCACCGCCGTGATCGGTGTCTATCTCGCCTCCGTGGGCATGGTGGGCTTCCTGACCCGCCCGATCTCCGGCCCCTTGCGGCTCGTCTTTCTTGCTGCCGGCATCTGTGCGCTGATCCCTGCTGGCGCATTCGAAGGCGCCATCTACACCGACATCGCCGGCATCGCCATCGGCGCCGCCCTCGTCGCCCGCGAAGCATGGGCCAGCCGCAAGAGCGCATCGCTGGCGTAACAAACTGTTTCACATGGCTGCGCACGGGGCGCAGTCGCGATGTCGGCCGGGATCGTTTCCTGGAATGCACGTGCCGCTGTCGTCACGGCGCCTCCCCGCATGAGGCGCAAGGCCTCACCGGGAATCGGACATGCCGACAAAGCTCAGATCAGCGCTGCTCGATGAGCCTGGTAGTCGCAGCAACTGTCGGGATGATGCGGCTTTGGCTCGCATGTAACCGACGAACGGTTGGGGCGTATCGGTGCCGATCTCTGGCCGCTCGCCGAGGCCGGATGAACCGGCTCCTACTCGTCTTCTGCTGATCTGGCTGGTCATGCTCGCAATTGACCACATCGCGGCCCGGCGGCCTTTGCCGCTGCCCGACCATAGCGTCGAGCCGATCCCGACCATCATGGTGCGCGCCGGTAGACATGGCCGCGCTTGCCGGGCCTCATCTGGCCATGACGAACGATCACGATCAGCGCCTTTCTGAAATTGAGGCCGAAGACGCCGCCGATCTCGCCGAAGCGGAACGCCAGATCGCGATGATAAAGGCCGCACGCACTGCCAAGGATGTTCCCGCTATCCTCGAAGCCATGGAAATGGCGCTGGACCCCGGCGACGATCCTCGGCTTTTAGAGGGAGTAGCGGCCTTGCGGCGGATCTTTAACTAGACCGAAAGCTGTTGCAGCTTCGTGATCTTGCCTATCGGTATCTCGTGCATGGACGGCGCGGCGAGCAGCTGCGTCACCTTCACGATATCGGGCCATCGCCAGACAATGGTCGCGGCACACTGGTTTAGAGGCGTCTTCTGGTAGGCAGCGGCGAGGATGAAGCCGTGCAGCCCGGCAGAGCGCAGCGCTGCACGTTCGGCGGGATTCTTCAGGACTCTGGCGTCACCCGAGATGAAAATCCAGGCGTCTGGTGAGTTCCGGAGATGCGCGATCCAGTCCAAGTCGGCGGAGTGCCGCCCTTTGGGTAGGCCCGGCACGTCCTTGATGTGAAAAGCGGCATGTCCTTGGTGGCTGATGAATCCGTGTAACGTAGTGGCGAAAGCCGGGGCGGTGCAGTTGTCAAAGAAGACGTTCACGCCGCGAGTCGCTGTTCCATGGACGACTCAAACTCGATGGCGCGGCGGACCGAGGCGTCGGAAACCGCATAGGCAGTGGCCGCGCCGTGAATTCCCTCGAGCTTGGCAGCGGCGGCGAGAACCGCAGTTGGCACGCTTGATGCGGCATCTATGGGCTGGCCAAACGAACGGGCCGGATCCACGACGACGTGCAACCGGCGTCCGCCGGGCCACCATAAGAGCGGATTCCCATCGTCGCCAAAGTCCACGGTCTTCAGAATCGGGTCGATGATGCCCTTGAACTCATACTGTCGCTTGAACAGGTTCAACAGGCGCTCGCGCTCGGTGCCATCGGGATCGGTCTCGATAACGTGCAGGAAGATTTCCCGGCCATCGGTGCGGAAACGGTTGGTCGAAAGGGGATGGTCCCTCCCAAGGACGTCGCGTGCTAGTTGGATCGCTGCCCGGACGCGGATCGCGGAAACCCCGGCTCGGATGAAGCCATGGACGACGCGGGCTTCCATGAGGTCCCGGAAGCCGAGAAAAACCCGGTCGTCGTTAAGGTCGACTTCTGGCGTCCAAAGCGGTTCGTAGAACCTGCCGCCCATCTTGTGCCCGCGAAGCCACCGGCTGATCTTGGACGGCTGGACGTGCAGGAGCCGTCCCGCCTCGGCGGGCGTATAGACCCCAACGCCAATCAAACCGTCCATGCGACGTCTCTCCCTGTTTTTCACACATAGAGTCATCGACCGCCAAGCGTGTCAATTGAAGGTAGGGCGGCAAGGTAAAAAAGCGCTGATCGGTGGCGGCAGCGCCGGGCAGGGCAAGCGCATTGGCTCACCAGATTCTGCCGAAGATAACGGGAAGACCGCATCTCGGGCAACGGGCCGACAAGAAAACTTCCATGGGGGAAGAATTGCGGGGAGGCCATCAAGCAGAGCCACTTAACCGACTGAAACTAAATGGCTGTTTTGTTAAAAAATGGTGCCCAGGAGAGGAAACCAAAAAATCTTGTAAGTTCTTGTTTTTACGAGTCTAAGTGGTATCGCCAGATATAGCGATACCGTGTGCGATACCGTGCCGTTAAAGGCGCGTGAAGTCTTTCACTTCGGCGAGGGTTCGAGTACCGATTTTGAAACCAGTTGAAACATCGGCGACCAGTTCGATGAAGCCGCCCTTGTGCTCACCGTGCGCTGCGACCCACTCCGGGCTGATGTGAAAGAGCTTGATCCCGAAGCCTGACTTGCGGACGGCGGCAAGGATAGTGAGCTTCTCGTACCTGGTCGGCACATGGAAGATCGTCTTGCCGTCGATCTCCATCGACTGGCACACATGGACCTTGTGCTGCTTACCCTTGATGATCGCATAGAAGTGGAACTTGGAAGCAGACGTGTCTTCCTCATCTGGAAAGGCACAGTTTACACCATCCATCTGCATGAAGCCGAGGGTGACATTGATTACACCTTCAACAGCAGAGTTGTGCGCCTGAACATTGCTGACATCCGGCTCGAAGCTTTTCCCAACCGAGAGCCAAGCCGGATCGGCTTTGATCACCTTGGACAGAAGCACTAGGTTCTTGTGTCGAGGCCGCGCTTCACCGTGATACCAGCGGAAGATCGATTGAAGCGGAACCTCGAGTCCTTCGAGCCTAAGTTGGTCGCGAATCCATGAGAGTCGACCTTCATTCAGAGCGGGGATGTCGGCGTTCGAGTCGCAGGCCAGCTTCATTCGAGAAGCCAAGGATTCGTCTCGTACCGGCTTCTTGGTGGTGATCATATTTAATGCTTTCCATCAACGCTGCTACGTGACGGATAAAGTTGTACGTGACTGTTGTCAAATCAATAGGTGGTACAAGGATTCATCACCTTTCGGTTAATGAATCCCACTTTATGTGAAGGGGTTCCATGATCGAATCCTGAGTAGCTTCCTTGTCCGAAAGGAGCGGCAGGAGTTTTTCATCATAAGTACCGCGAGCAATAATGTGGTTCATGTAAACAGTTCTTGTCTGACCTGGCCTATGCAATCTTTTCAAAAACTGAAGATAAAGTTCCAAGTCTGGAGTCAAGCCGTACCAAACTGCAATATTCCCACCAAATTGTATATTCTGACCATGACCTACAGAAGCCGGGTGTGCGAGAAGTAAGTCAATCTTTCCTTTGTTCCAAAGCCGTTTTTGCTCGCGGACGTCGCCTTTTCCGAAAACCACAGCCTTCTTGTAGCGCTTAAGGATTCGCTGCAAATCGAATTTGTAGCTGTACGCGACAAGTACCGGCTCCCCGTTGGCTTCTTCGATGATTTCTTCGAGAGCGTGAAGTTTTTCGTCGTGGATCCAGACGTCCGAGCCGTCTTCCTGGTACATGGAGCCGTTGGCAAACTGTAGGAGCTTGCCAGCAAGGACTCCATTGTTGACCGCTTCGACATCGTAGGTTTGGGAGATCATCGTCTTCTCAAAGCGGTGATATTCCTCAAGGACTCGCTTTGGAAGTTTCACTCGGGTTTGGCGCTTAATGAGCGGCGGCAGTTCCGGGTAGTCATCCTCGTCAAGAGTGAACATGATGTCCGAAAGGCGCTCGGTAATGTCCTCGACCGCGTTGGGGCGAGGGGTCAGATTCCAGCCCATGTGGTCACTCTCGAACCACCGCTTTTCGAACTTAGTTCTACTGGTCCCGAGCCGCTCCCCGAGGTCGGCGATGTAGGCCAGACCCCACAGGTTCTGAACGCCTTTGGGGGCCGGTGTGCCGGTCATCAGGACGATCCGTTTGACGAACTTCCGAGCCTTAGCCATCGCGCCGAATTGGCTCGGCTTCTTGAGTTCAGTGCGGCGCACCCCGTTCTTGAACATGGACGCCTCGTCGACGATAACCATGTCATAGGGCCACTTTTTCCCGAAGAACTCCCACAGCCACGGCAGCGCCTCACGGTTGATTATGTGAAGCTCGCTTTTCTCCCGAGCGAGGCGTCGGCGCTTCCACTCCTTTGCGGCGGTCTTCTTCTTCCCGGCGAAGCGCTGCGCTTCCTTAGGGTCGAGACCGATGACGTCGCGGGCGAAGCGGTATGCTGCGTCGCGGGCGCGACCTATGTCCTTGTCATCGTCTTCGGCGCGGATCAGCGTGTAGTCGATGTGTCTGAGGTGAACCCATTCCTCGATCTCATCAGGGAACGTGGCGCAAGCGACGTTGAGTGGGGCCACGACAAGGACTTTCCGCACCTCACGGTCTTCGAGGAGGTCATCTGCCGCCGTCAGCGCCGTGACCGTCTTACCCGAACCCATGTCCCAGGCGAGGATGGTTGCCTCGTTGTTGTAGATCCTCTTGACCCCCCACCGCTGAGCGCGGCGGAAATCCTTTCGACTGAGCGGCTTTGTCACGGGAACACCATCATTCCGTCGGCGATGTTGTCGATTATGTGGACCTCAAAACCTAAGTTCCTGAGACGCTCGATCTCACGTGCCTGGCCTTCCCGAGCGGGCTTTCCAAGCTGCTTGAACTCGATGATGATGAGGCGACCCTTGGGGCCGAAGAACCAGCTATCAGGAGCGTTGCGCCTACCCTCGTACCGGACCTTACGCTGCATGAAGCCGCGCCATTTGGCGTGCTCGATGACCTTGCGCTTGACGTAGCTCTCGCGCATCAGATCACGACCTCGAAGGCGATGTCGCGAAGGATCGAGCGGGCTTCGCGGATGTACCAGGAGTAATCGACGTCGTCAGGGAAGTGCTCGGGAAGCTGCATCGCTGGCATAGCGCCTTCCGATCGCGGGACCTTGTTGTGGTTCCCCTTCGCGTTCGGCTTCTTGTAATGGATGGCGCTGCTCGTCGCGGTGGACATATACCAGCGGACAGCCTTGCCAAGGTACTTCCCATCCTTGGTTGCACCACCATTGACGGTGCGGATCGTCAGGAACTTGGTGATGTCCGTA